>Ga0066789_10000953_pt1 | contig 12285 bp, 11 predicted proteins | sample OrgsoiDNA2013049_FD_70960 | JGI IMG/M metagenome (GOLD analysis project Ga0066789, IMG submission 70960) | Permafrost soil microbial communities from the Arctic, to analyse light accelerated degradation of dissolved organic matter (DOM) -... | ecosystem: Environmental > Terrestrial > Soil >...
ATCGTCAACAAAATTCTGGCGACGCGCGAAGTCGGCGGCTCGTTGAAGCGCCATGCCATCTTGTTCCGCAGCTCGCATCACAGCGACGTGCTCGAGGTCGAACTGACTCGGCGCAATGTTCCTTATGTAAAATACGGTGGGCTGAAATTTCTCGAGACCGCGCACGTCAAGGACATGTTGTCGATCCTGCGCTGGGCCGACAATCCGCGAAATTCGGTGGCGGGCTTCCGCGTGCTGAAGCTGGTCGCGGGCATCGGACCGGCCAATGCCAAACAAGCATTGGAGCAGTTCGAAGCGCAAGGCTACGCGTTCAAGAGTCTTGCGTCTTACAACGCACCGCAGCCCGCCAAGATGGACTGGAAGCGCTTTTGCGCATTTGTGGAAAAGCTCGCCGATCCCGCTACACCGTGGCCCGGCCAGGTGGGAATCGTGCGCGAGTGGTACAAGCCGCAGCTGGAACGAATTTATGACGCCGCGTTCAGCCGCACCGGCGATCTCGAACAGCTCGACCATCTGTCGACGCAGTATCCCAGCCGTGAACGATTCCTGACCGAGCTGACCTTGGATCCGCCCTCGCTCTCGAGCGATCAATCGGGCATGGCGGCGAAGGACGAAGACTACGTGATCCTATCGACCATTCATTCCGCCAAAGGGCAGGAATGGGACAACGTGTACGTTCTCAATGTGGCGGACGGCAATTTCCCGTCGGAATTTTCGGCGGGCAAGCCGGAGTTGGTCGAAGAGGAACGCCGGCTGCTGTACGTGGCAATGACGCGCGCGCGCAACGAGCTGCATATCTGCGCACCGCTCAAGTATGCGGTGAGCCAACAAGCGAAGGATGGCGACGCACACGTGTACGGCGCGAAGAGCCGATTCATGACCGACAAAGTGTTGAGTTTATTCGAGCAGACCACGTTTCGTAGCCAACGCGGTATTGAAAGTCTGCGTGCTGTCGACGCCGCTACCGTGGACGTGGCGGCTCAGCTCAAAGAGATGTGGTGATCACCAGCGCCCGTACCCTGGGACCCCGACGTCGGGGTCCCATCAGGCACGGAGCGGGCTACCGGTCGATCAACCAATACGTAATCGATCGGTAACAATTACCAGCGACGCGGGCCCCCGCCCCCGCCCCCACCCCCGCCGGACGGCTTCGACCGCGGGGCCCGTTCCTGGGCTTCGTTCACGCGCAGCGGCCTGCCGCCCATTTGAAAGCCGTTGGTTTGCTGAATTGCGTTTTGGGCTTCACCGGCGCCCATATCGACGAATGCAAAACCGCGTGGTCGACCGGTCTCCCGATCGTTGATAAGCTTGACGGAATCGACTTTGCCGTAGCGCTCGAACAGGCTACGCACTTCGTCTTCCGTAGCCGTGAATGGCAGGTTGCCAACGTAGATCGTCGTCATTCAACTGGTCTCACTGACAGTGCGCGCCAAGTGCGGGGAGTCGCGCGCGCGGTTTCAACACGCAGACCGACCCGCAGAGGAACTCGCTTCGCGGCCTGTACCTTCGGTCGTGCACTTAAGCTAATCGCTTTGGGAACGAACCTAAATTCTGATGCTACGCCAGGGGATTATTGTTAGCAAACGCCGCTGAGTTAAGTATTACTCGACCTCGAGATAGGCGTAACCGTTGAGTTCGTTTTCGTAAAATCGCTTAACGGCTTGCGCCTCGGTGAGCGTCATTCGTCCTTCTTGAATCGCCCGTTCGCAATCCCGGGCGATCCCCGGATACAGCTCGTCGGTGTCGTACTCCATGTACTCGAGGACCTTGTTGGCCGTGTCTCCCTTGACGATCTCCTCGATCCACCACCCGCCCCCGTCCTGCAGCCGAATGTGGACCACGTGAGTATCGCCGAACAGGTTGTGTAAATCGCCCAAGGTTTCCTGGTACGCGCCCGCCAGAAACGCGGCCAGGTAGTAAGGTTCGTCCGGCGTCAGTTCATGTACCTCGAGCGTGCGCTTGGTGACGCGAGGGTGGACGAAGCGGTCGATCTTGCCGTCGGAGTCGCACGTGATGTCGGCCAGCACCGCGTTGCGGGTGGGTTTCTCGGCCAAACGCTGGATGGGCATGATGGGAAACAGCTGACCGATGGCCCAACTGTCCGGCAGCGATTGGAACACCGAGAAGTTGCAGAAATAGATATCGCTCAGCATCTCCTCGAGGTTTTCCAATTCCTCCGGCACCCGATCGAGTTTGCGGCAATAGTCGCGAATCTTGGTACAGGTCGCCCAATACAGCTTTTCCGCCAGACCCCGAAATTCCAAGCTGAGGTAGCCCAGGTTGAACATCTGCAGCGCCTGTTCCCGGGCTTGCAACGCATCGTGGTAACACTCGACCAGGCGCCGCTCGTTGACCGATCGATAACTATCGAATAAATCGCGCACCGGCTGCGGCAAATCCTGGTGGCCGCGATAATCATCGTCCGGCCTCCCGGATACCTGAAATTGGTCCAACTTGGAGGATCCCAAGATGTCGAACACCAGGAGACTGTGGTGGGCGGCAATGGCGCGTCCGGACTCGCTCACGATCATTGGGTGCGGTACGTCGCGCGCGTCGCAGACGCTTTTGATGCGGTAGACGACGTCGCTGGCGTACTCGTTCAGGGTGTAATTCATCGACGACTCATAGTTGGTGCCGCTGCCGTCGTAATCGACGCCGAGGCCGCCGCCGATGTCGATGTATTGCAGCCCCGCACCCATGATCTTCAGTTCGGCATACACGTGCGCGAGTTCGTTGATGGCGTCTTTGACTCGCCGGATGTCCTGTAGCTGACTGCCGGGGTGGCAGTGCACGAGCTGCAGGCAATCCAACATGTTGCGTTCTTTCAACAACGCATATAGATCCAGGATCTCGCTGATGAACAGGCCGAATTTCGATTTCTCGCCCGCCGACTCGCGCCAGCGGCCGGCGCCCTCGCTGGCGAGCTTCACGCGCACCCCGATCTTGGGCCGCACGGCGTAGCGTTGCGCATGCTTCAAGATCAAATGAATTTCTTCGTAATTCTCGACCACCGGAATGATGGTGCGGCCGAGTTTGGTGGCGAGGATCACCGCTTCGATGTAGCTATCGTCCTTGAAGCCGTTGCACACGACGATGCGGTCCGGCGCGTTTTCGGTGATCGACATCACTGCGAGCAGTTCCGGCTTCGATCCCACCTCGAGTCCAAAGCCGAATTCCTTGCCGTAGCGGTAGACTTCCTCGACCACCAGGCGTTGTTGATTGACCTTGATCGGAAACACTGCGGCGTAGCGGTTCTTGTAGCCGTTCTCGGCGATCGCCGTGCCGAAGGCATCAGCGATGTGGCGCAGGCGATGTGCGAGAATATCGGAGAATCGAATGACCACCGGCGTGTGTAGGTCGCGCGCCTTCAGGCCTTGCACCACCTCGTACAGATCGATTTCGCGGGCGGCGTCCATGCTGGGTCTGACGACCACGTGACCGTCCGGGTTGATCGAAAAATAACCTTTGCCCCAGGCCTCGACTTGGTACAGATCCAGCGACTCGCCGATCTTCCAGGTGGGATTCACTGGCAGTACTTTTGCGGGTGTGTTCATTTGGCGCGCACGATAACAAATTGGGGCTGCATGTAAATGATGGCGCGCTACGCGAAATCGCCGCGCGCCACGGGACGGTCGGGGTCGCGAATCCATTCGCTCCAAGAACCCGGGAAGAGTTTGGCACCCGGCAATCCGGCCAGCGACAGTGCCAGAAGATTGTGACAGGCGGTGACGCCGGAGCCGCACATCGCAATCATGTTTTGCGGAGCCCGTCCCGCCAGCCGCTGCAACCAGAGCTGGCGCAATTCATCGGCGGGCAGAAACCGTGCGTGTGAATTTAGGTTGCTGGTGAAGGGATGGTTGACCGCGCCCGGCACGTGTCCGGCCACCGGGTCAAGGGGTTCGACGCTACCCGCAAACCGCTCCGGCGCCCGGGCATCCACCAATAACCGGTTGGGATTTCGCAGCGCTCGCAGCACCTCGGCGGCGGTCATCACCATTTCCGGCCGGAGCCGTGCCGTGAAGCGCTTCGCGCCGGGAGCGACCTGAGTTACCGGCTCGCCGGACTCGACCGCACCGCCGCTCGCCAGCCACGCCTTGAAGCCGCCGTCGAGAACCGCGACCTGGGGGTGTCCGAGCCAATTGAGAAGCCACCAAGCCCGCGCCGCAAACGAGCCGTTCGCGTCATCGTAGGCAACGACTTGCGTCTCGTCGCCGACGCCTATCGAGACGAAAAATTGAGTCAAAGCCGCGGGCGAGGGCAGCGGATGTCGGCCGCTGTCGGCTGTGACCGGCGATGCTAAATCCCGGTTAAGATCTGCGTACCGCGCGCCGGGAATGTGCGCAGCTAAATAGGCCTTTAGGCCCGCGCCGGGCTTGGCGAGGTCGAACCGGCAATCGAGCACTGCGGATTCGGCCGCTAATTCGCGTAGGGACGCGACGTCGATGAGGGTCGTCAGAGTCATGAATCGAAGCTTATCGTGATGCCGCTTCGACTGCATCCGTTACAATCGCCGTATGGCACTCACTCTGTACTGGGGCAGCGGCAGTCCGTTCTCGTGGCGCGTCCTGTTGGCGCTGGAGCACAAAGGGCTGCGTTACGAGTCGCAACTGCTGCACTTCGACAAGCAAGAACATCAATCCCCGCAGATGTTGAAGATGAACCCGCGCGGTCGCTTACCGGTATTGAAGGACGGCGATTACGTGGTGTTCGAATCGGTCGCCATTTTGTATTACCTCGATCTGAAGTACCCGCAGCCGCCGATCTTCGGGATGAGCCCCGAGGAAGCCGGCGTCATCATGCGCGTCATCTGCGAATTCCAAGCTTACGCGGAGCCCTCGGTGTGGAAGATCGTGAACGCGATCTTCGCCGATCGGGTCGCTGAAGACATCGATGCTCTCACCGACGCCATGCACGTGGCGGCGCGCGAAGCACGGACCATCGAAGGGCGGTTGAGCAAGGAGCAATGGATCGTCGGCACGAACTACACCGCCCTCGACATGGTGATCTTCCCGTGGATTCAAGTATTGCGGCGCGCCTTGGACCGCGGCGCAGCCGCCGAACTCGGCGCGCGCTTTCTCCCGATGGAGCGCAACTACCCGGCGCTGGCGAGGTGGATCCATCGCATCGAATCGCTGCCCGGCTACGCGCGAACCTACCCGCCTCATTGGCGCGAAGCCTGATTTCTTGGGGGCCCGGCGGCGCACGCATTGCCGGCATTTTTCATCAAAGGCAAGGAAAATAAAATTGGGAAAAAAATTATGAGTAAACACGAAGTGCATGTGAATTTTGGCGGCAGGATCGTATTCGTGGGTTTCGGCAGCATTGGACAGGGTATCTTGCCACTGATCTTGCGTCACATCGGCACTTCGGCGGATCGTATTACCATCGTCAGCGCCGAGGATGCCGGACGTGAGGAAGCCGACCATTTCGGGGTCAAGTTCGTCAAAACCGCCCTCACCCGCGACAACTATCGCCGCACGCTGGATCCTTTAGTGTCGGCCGGCGATTTCCTGCTGAATCTATCCGTGGACGTCTCGAGTGCCGCGCTGATCGAATTGGCGCGCGCACGCGCAGCCCTGTATCTCGATACCTGCATCGAACCCTGGGCCGGCGGTTATGTCGATCCGACGGCCACCGTGGCGTCGCGCAGCAACTATGCCATGCGCCTGAACGCCCTGAAATTGCGCAATCGCTCCAAGGACGCACCCACCGCCGTGTTGACGCACGGTGCCAACCCGGGGCTGGTGTCGCATCTGGTGAAACAAGCGCTGCTGAACATCGCCAAGGACACGCACGTGGCTGCCGGCAAGCCCACCGCTCGCGAGGATTGGGCGAAGCTCGCGCAGACGCTCGGCATCAAGGTGATCCACATCGCCGAGCGCGACTCCCAAGTAGCCAACGTGCCCAAGCAGACGAACGAGTTCGTCAACACCTGGTCGGTGGACGGGTTCGTCAGCGAAGGAGCACAACCGGCCGAACTCGGTTGGGGCACTCACGAAAAACATTTTCCCGTTGACGGCGGGCGCCACGAAATCGGATCCGGTTGTGCCATCTACTTGAATCGTCCGGGCGCCAGCACGCGGGTTCGTACCTGGACGCCCGAGGCCGGCTATTTCCATGGCTTCTTAATCACGCATTCCGAGGCGATTTCGCTGGCCGACTACTACACGGTCAAGGACGGCGATCGCGTGGCGTACCGGCCGACCTCGCACTATGCCTATCACCCCTGCGACAACGCGGTGTTGTCGGTGCATGAGTTCGCGGGGCGAAACTGGCGGCTGCAGGACAACAAACGCATCATGCTCAAGGAGATTACCCAGGGTAGCGACGAGCTCGGCGTGCTGTTGGCCGGGCACAAGAAGAACGCCTACTGGTATGGATCGCAGCTATCCATCGAAGAAGCGCGGCAACTGGCGCCGTTCAACAGCGCCACCAGTCTGCAGGTCACGTCCGCGGCGTTGTCCGGAATGATCTGGGCCATGGAGAATCCGAACCGCGGAATCATCGAACCGGATGAAATGGAATTCGAGCGTCCGCTCGAGATCTGCAAACCCTACCTGGGCTCGGTGGTCGGCGAGTACACCGATTGGACGCCGTTATATCAGCGCGCCGAACTGTTCGCGGAGGATTTGGACAGGTCCGATCCGTGGCAATTCAAGAACGTTCGGGTGGTCTGAAAGCTCGCAATTCCAATCTAGCGCCGGACCTCAAGGACGAGGTCCGTAGCGGATCGCGGCGATGATGACCGTATCCGTGCTTAATGGCAGCGCGACCGTGACTTCATCGCCCTGACGCTTACCGAGCAAGCTACGGCCGAGCGGTGAATCCATGCTGATGTAGTCGGCACCCATGTCGAATTCGTCGGGACCGACGAGGCGAAACCACCGTACGTCGCCGTTGGCGTATTCGAGTTGTACCCACGCCCCGAAATACACTCGCTTGGGGTCCCGGCGGGATTCGCCGGCCGCGGTGTCGACGATGGTCATGCCCTCGAGACGTTTGCGCAGGAAGCGGACTCGCCGGTCGATCTCGTGCAGGCGCTTCTTGCCGTAAGTGTATTCGGCGTTTTCCGACCGGTCGCCTTGAGCGGCCGCTTCGGATACGGCCATCGTGACGCGCGGTCGTTCGTGCAGCCACAGTTGGTCGAGCTCGTCGCGCAGCCGCTGCGCGCCTTCGCGCGTGATGTACTTCGAGCCCGGCGTCGCGGGCGGACGGAATCTTGACACAGTGCAATAACTTGGCCTGGATGCGAAAGACGTGAACCGCTTCTGCAACGCCGGCGATCGTTTGAGCGGTTGCTCACAGAAGGAATACCCACCGGCACTCTAAGATCTCTACCCATGAGCGCTAAATATTACACCCACTTTATCGCACAGTCGGAAGACGCCATCGAATACAGCGAGTATCGGGGCGTCGTTGAACTCCTGGATCAATCCGCCAAGGTGCAGGGTAATCGGGACATCGCCAAAATGCTGGCACGCAGTTTCGATCTCGAGGAAACCGATATCCAAGTGTTGCAGTGGCACCAACTGCACTGACGCCTGTCTGAATCAATCCCCTAGCGGGCTTTACTTCCCTTCATTGAAGTCCGCATCTCAGCCCCGAGCTCAACACTCGGGGCTTTTTTTTCGGCGGTGTTAGACTCCTCCGCACAAGCCTCCGGGTCGTGAGGTGAGAAGGGTGCGTATGCGTAAATCCGCTTGGGTCTGGACGGTGGTCGCTGCAATTCTGCTATCGGGCTGCGGCTACAACGCCATGCAGGCGCAGGACGAACAGGTCAAATCGGCGTGGTCCGAGGTTCTCAACCAGTACCAGCGTCGGGCCGACCTGATTCCCAATTTAGTCAATACTGTCAAGGGCTTCGCCGCGCAGGAACAACAGGTGCTGTTGGGCGTAACCGAAGCTCGCGCCAAAGTCGGCGCCATTCAAGCGACGCCGGAGTTGGTCAACAATCCCGAAGCCTTCGCCAAGTTTCAAGCCGCCCAGGGCGAACTGTCGAGTGCGTTGTCGCGATTGCTGGTGGTGACGGAGAATTATCCGCAATTGAAGTCCGACCAGAATTTTCGCGATCTGCAAGCACAGCTCGAAGGAACTGAGAATCGCATTACCGTGGCACGCAATCGCTATATCCAAGCCGTGCAGGCCTACAACGTCACCGTGCGGTCGTTCCCCGGCAACCTGACCGCCATGGTGTTCGGCTACAAGCCGAAGCCCAATTTCGCGGTGGAGAACGAAGCGGCCATTTCCAAGCCGCCCACCGTCGATTTCGGCAATCCCTCGGCCGGGGCGCTGCCTGCGGCTACTGCGCCTGCGATGGCGCCGCCGGCGCCGGCACATTGACGCGGCTGGCGGCAGTACTGTTGCTCGGCCTGGCCGCGCTGACCGCGCGCGCCCAGGTTGCAGTCCCGCCGCTGACGTCGCGGGTCACCGATCTGACGGGGACCCTGTCCGGCGAAGCCGTGAACCGCATCGAGACGAAGCTCGCGGCATTCGAGGCCCAGAAGGGCAGCCAAATCGCGGTGCTGATCGTGCCGACGACTCAACCGGAAGAAATCGAGCAGTTCAGCATTCGCGTCGCCGACGCGTGGAAGCTGGGCCGCAAGGGCGTCGATGACGGAGCGATTCTGTTGATCGCCAAGAACGATCGGCGCGTACGAATCGAAGTGGGCCGCGGGCTGGAAGGCGCGCTGCCGGACGCGATCGCCAATCGCATCATCACCGACACCATCACGCCCCATTTCAAGCTCGGCGACTACGACGGCGGCGTCGAAGCGGGAGTGGATCGAATCGTCTCGGTGGCCGAGGGGGAACCGCTTCCCGAACCCGATAAGAAGTGGGAGGGCCGCGGCAATGGCCTGGGCAATGCGTTGCCGCTGTTGCTGGTGGTCGTAGTCGTCGCCAGCGGAGTGCTGCGCAGCCTGTTCGGCCGAATGTTCGGCTCGCTGGCCACCGGCGGCCTCGTCGGCGTGATTGCGTGGCTGTTGAGCCATTTCTTGCCCATCGGCGTGGGCGTTGGCGTGCTCGGCTTTTTGTTCGCGATGTTGCTCGGCTCTTCGCGCGGTTGGACGGCGGGGGGCGGTGGTTGGGGCGGCTTTGGCGGCGGCGGTCTAGGCGGCGGATTCGGCGGCCGTGGCGGCGGCGGTTTTAGCGGCGGCGGCGGCGGCTTCAGCGGCGGCGGCGCCTCGGGCAGTTGGTGATGCAGCTCGGTCGCCTGATTCGACACGTCGCGGCTCCGCACTGGCGAACGCGCATGCTGTTCCCCAAAGCGACGCTGGATGCCATCGAGGAGGCCATCGCGCGCGCGGAGCGGACGCACGATGGCGAGATTTGTTTCGCCATCGAGACCTCGCTCACACCGCTGCACGTCATCAACGAGTTGAATCCTAGGGACCGCGCGCTCGAAGTCTTCGGTCGCTTGAAGGTCTGGGATACCGAACACAACAACGGCGTGCTGATCTATGTTCAACTTGCGGATCGCGCCGTTGAAATCGTCGCGGATCGGGGACTTAAGGACCGGGTCAACCAGTCGGAGTGGGAGGCGGTTTGCCGCCTCATGGAAGAGAATTTTCGCAACGGACGCTATCAAGCGGGGGCGATTGCCGGCGTCGATGCAGTGCGCACGTTGCTGGCGCGCCACTATCCAACGCAAGCGAATGAACTCGCGCTGGGACACAACCAATTGCCTGATCGCCCAACTTTGCTGTAGATAGGCGGATGGTGAATACTCACGTGACATTATGCCGCCGGCCGCTAGTGCCGGTGTTGGTCCTCGCATTGAGCGCGGCTGGATGTTCGCTGTTTCGGCATGCCCCGGTGCCACCGCCGCCGGCGGCTCAGGTGGCGCCGCCGGCGGCGCAACTCCCGACGCCCATGGCCACGCATCGATTCGACATCGATGCCAACACGGAAATCGTCGGCTACGTACAGAAGACCGTGGTCGGGAAAGACGATACGCTGCCCGACATAGCGCGACGCTTCGACGTGGGCTATGAAGAGATGCTGCTCGCGAACCCCGGCGTCGATCCCTGGCTCCCGGGGGTCGGTCGCGAAGTGGTGGTTCCCACGAGATTCGTGTTGCCGGCGGCGCCGCACGAGGGAGTGGTGGTCAATGTCGCCGCAATGCGCATCTTTTACTACCCGCCGCACAAGAAGGGTGAGCCGCAAGTCCTCTACACGCATCCCATTGGCATCGGTAGGGTGGGTTGGAAAACGCCCGAAGGAACCACCAAGATCGTCAGCCGTACCAAGGATCCCGTGTGGATGGTCCCGAAATCGGTGCGCAACGAACATGCCGAGGATGGCGAGAAGCTTCCCGCCCGCGTGCCGGCAGGACCGGACAATCCCTTGGGTCAGTACATGTTTCGATTGAGCTGGCCGAGCTATCTCATTCACGGCACCAACAAGCCTTATGGCGTGGGTATGCGCTCGAGCCACGGCTGCATGCGGCTTTACCCCGAGGATATCGCGGTCTTTTATGATTTGATTCCCATCGGGACCAAGGTAACGGTGGTCAATCAACCGTATTTGTTCGGCACGCGCGACGCCACCCTGTACCTGCAGGCCTATGCGGTGATGGAGGACGATTCGCGCGATTGGAGCACTCACCGCAAGCGCTTGCTTAGCTTTTTGCTGAGTCCGAAGCTGCGCAAAGAGGTCTCGGTTCAGGATGATGGCATCGACTGGCAGCGCGTCGGCGACGTGGCCCACTCGCCGCGTGCCATACCCGTGCCGGTCACCGGTGGCCACGCTGGGATCGATGCGGTGGTATCGCAATCCCTGCTGGTGGACAATACGCTGCCCGAGGGCTCGAACTGGGATGGGAAGACCGGGTTATTGGTCGACGAAAAGACCTTCAACGAACTCGTGGGCGGCCAGGCCAAAGCGCCTCCCATATCACAGTCGCAACCGTCCACGCGTTGAGAATTCCATGATTCGTCATTGCGTCGCGGGCTTGGCGCTCGCCGGCTCGAGTTTGCTGGCGACCGCCGCAGCGTTGGCCGGCGCGGTACCGGCGTCCGACCTTGCGCCCATTCAGTCGGGCCTCGATTATCATTCCTTCGCCAACATCGAGCAGTTTCGCGTGACGCGACTGGAACTGGATTTGCGTGTGGATTCCACGGCGAAAGTGTTGCGCGGCGTCGTCGGGCTGCAGATCAAGCGCCTGGATCCGGGCGCCACCGAGTTGATACTGGATACTCGTGACATCAGCGTCGCTGAGGTCACGCAGAAGGCGCAGGACGTGCTGGGCGCGACGTCGAAGAGCGAAACGACGTGGGTGGGCCGGCCTTACCACTTCGAGAAAAAGGACCCCATCCTCGGCCAGGCCTTGGTCATCGAACTCCCGCCGTCGACAAGGCCGACGGAGTTCATCCGCATCGAATACGAAACCTCGCCCACGGCGCCGGCGCTGCAATGGCTCACCGCCAAACAAACCAAACACAAGCCCTTTCTGTACACGCAGTCCGAACCCATCGGCGCGCGTAGCTGGATCCCGCTACAGGATACGCCCCAAGTGCGCATGACCTACAAGGCCATCGTCCACACGTCGCCCGATGTGTTCGCGGTCATGAGCGCCAAGAATGACCCCAAGGTCAAACGCAATGGCGAGTATGCGTTCGTCATGCCAGAGGCGATTCCGTCGTATTTGATCGCCTTGGCGGTGGGTGATCTGGCGTTCCAGGAGACGGGTACCCGTAGCGGAGTGTATGCAGAGAAATCGCTGGTCAAGCAAGCCGCGAAGGAATTCGCCGACACCGAATCCATGATTCAAACCGGCGAAAAGCTATTCGGTCCGTATCGGTGGGAGCGATACGACATCGTCGTGCTGCCGGCGAGTTTCCCAGTCGGCGGTATGGAGAATCCGCGTCTGTCGTTCATCACGCCGACGGTGATCGCCGGCGACAAGAGTCTGGTATCCGTGATCGCGCACGAGCTGGCGCATGCCTGGTCGGGCAATCTCGTGACCAATGCGACCTGGCGGGATTTGTGGCTCAACGAAGGATTTACCGATTACTTGGAGAGCCGCATCATCAATGCGGTGTACGGCGAGCGACGCGAGATGATGGAACGCATGCTGGGATTGCGGTCGCTGCGCGACGACCTGGGCCGGCTCAAACCCGCAGATCAGGTGTTGGCGATCGATCTGCGGAATCGCGACCCGGACGAGGTGTTCACCGATGTCCCCTATGAAAAGGGGCGGCTGTTCCTCACCTACCTCGATGCCAAGTTCGGGCGCGACCGCTTCGATGCCTTCCTGCGCGCGTACTTCGATCATTTCGCGTTCAA
>Ga0066789_10000954_pt1 | contig 12283 bp, 8 predicted proteins | sample OrgsoiDNA2013049_FD_70960 | JGI IMG/M metagenome (GOLD analysis project Ga0066789, IMG submission 70960) | Permafrost soil microbial communities from the Arctic, to analyse light accelerated degradation of dissolved organic matter (DOM) -... | ecosystem: Environmental > Terrestrial > Soil >...
TGCCATGGCTGGCTTCGCGCTCGGCGAGCCGATCGAAGAAGGATTCGCCCAGGTCAAGCAGCTTGGGGATGTCGCCTTCGGAAAAACCACGCTGACGAAGCTCGGCGCCACTGTGCAGTCCGCGGGAATACCACGCGAGCGTCTTGCGCAACTCGTGCACGACCATCTTCGGCGTGGCGTACTCGATTACGAGCTCGGCATGATGGCGCCACACACCTCGCCGATCGGCGATGGTGGGCGGCGCCGGCCACGGCTTCTCTTCCTCGACGGCGAGCACGTCGCGGAAGAGCCATGGATTGCCCCGTACGGAGCGGCCTATCATGACGGCGTCGCAGCTGGTGGCTCGCTTCATGTCGAGGTAGTCGGCCACTGTCTTTACGTCGCCGTTGCCGACCACGGGAATGGTGTGCGGCAAAGCGGCGCGCACCTCGGCAATAGGGCCGAGGCGGACGCTGCCAGAAAATCCCTGCGCACGCGTGCGGCCGTGCACGGTGATGAGCGCAGCGCCGGCAGCAACCATTTGCCCCGCGAACTCGGCAGCATTAAGCGAAAGATCGTCCCAGCCCGCACGATGCTTGACGGTGACCGGAATCGCGCTCGGCAGTGCCTCGCGGACGGCAGCCACAATGCGCACCGCAAGGTCGGACTCGCGCATCAGCGCAGAGCCACACATCCCGGCAGTCACCTTGCGCGCCGGGCATCCCATGTTGATGTCGACGATGCTGGCGCCGATGTCGGCCGCCATGCGTGCCGCTTGTGCCAAGACGTCGGGCTCGCGACCGAAGACCTGGACCGCGAATCGTCGTCCACCCAGGCTGGCCCACATCCGACTGGTGGCCTTCACCGCGCCACGGGTAAGCGCTTGCGCGGAAAGAAATTCGGTGTACGTCAGCGCCGCGCCCAGCTCTTCGCAGATGGTGCGAAAAGGCAGATCGGTGACGGCTTCCATCGGCGCAAGCAGCGCGCCGGGACGGATGTCGACGTTGCCGATTCGCATGGGGACGAACCATAGCACGCGCGATTTTGTATAGTGCCGCTCATGTTCGAAGGAATGGATCCGTGCGTACGGTAGCCCTTTTGTTGGCCAGCAACGTCTTCATGACGGCGGCATGGTACGGCCACCTGCGCTTCAGGGGCGTCGCGCTGTGGAAAGTCGTCTTGGTAAGTTGGCTCATCGCTTTCTTCGAGTACTGCCTGCAGGTGCCGGCCAATCGCTGGGGCTACGGTCAATTCAGCGCCTATCAGCTCAAGGTCATCCAAGAGATCATCACCCTCGTGGTGTTCATCGGGTTCTCTGCGCTGTGGCTCGGCGAGACTCCGCGATGGAACCACCTCGTAGCATTCGTGCTAATTCTGGCGGCGGTTGGTTTCGCATTTTTCCCACAGTCGGCGTAGCGTAACGCCGCGTCCTAAAATGCGAGCCAGGGCAGCTAGACACGAGCGCAAACGTCGCAAGTAGGTTAAGGTTCTTCGCCCATGGGGTCAGCTAAGCCAATCGAGGACAAGGTACTTAGTGGTGCCGCGGCGGTACTGGGGATCAAGACGGCAGAAGATCTGTCTGTGCTCGATCGAAAGCGCCTTTCGACCTATACGCAAAAGCAGCTCTTCGAGTGCGCCAAGAGGCTGCAGCTCAAGGGCGTTTCCAAGCTGAGCAAGGACGAGCTTGCTGCGCGCGTTGCCACCGAGTTTGCCGGCCGGAGCGGGCCTCCGGCGAAGAGCTCAGCGCAAAGCACGCAGAATCCCTCGGCGATGGAAACTGCGGCGCCGGCGGACCCGGCGGAGAAGGAAGCGACGACACCGGGCGATGTCGATGATTCGGCATGGTCGCACAAGTTCGAGATGCGGGAGCAGCCCAAAGCCGAGACGCCGGTCACCATACCCTGGTCCTACGACTATGACCGCGTGACCGGCATGGCCGTCGATCCGGACCGCCTGTTCGTGTACTGGGAGGTTACCGACGGCTCCATCGAGCGCGCTCGTGTCGCCCTGGGCAAGAGTGGCAAGGATTCCTGGTTGTGCTTACGCATCTACGACACTACTGACCGCATTTTCGACGGCACGAACGCCCACTCGTACTTCGACCATCGCTTGGAGCGCGGCGACCGCCACTGGTTCTTCGAAATCGGCAAACCGTCCTCGTCGGCGTTCGTCGACGTGGGCATGAAGTCGAACGAGGGCTATTTCGCGAAGATCACCCGCTCGGGACGCGTGGAATTCCCTCGCCGCGAGCCCGCGCCTTGGGTCGAGCCGGAATGGCTGAGCGTGCGCTCGTTCTCCGGCCCCATCGAGCATGCGGGGCGCGGCTCGCATATCCGGCGCCAAGGGCCACCGCCTAGCCCGCCCAGCCCGCCAGGCCCAGCTGCTGAAATACCTGGGCTGGGACCCAAGCGCCACGTTGCGCTTTTACCGTGGGAGGAATCGGTCATCGTGGGGCAGGGCGGTCATCATGAGGTGGTCGAGTGGGAAGAGCACATGATCGACGGCACCACGGAATTCCACCGCGAGACCACCTGGGAAAGCCCCGTCATGGTGTCGGCCTGGGAGGCGGGACCGTTCAGCTTCCCGGTCTCAGCTCCCGAGCCCGTGCGTGAAGACTTTGTGGGTCCGTCCCGCGTGTACCGCGTGGGTGACCGCACGCACGTGGTGCACGGTCCCTGGCAAGTCGTCATCAAAGGCGTGGGCGTCCATCAGGGCCGCGCCATCGTCGCCCGCTGGGAAATCTACCGTTCGTGGGTTAGCGAGGAGAAGGCGCAGCTCAGCGGCGAGCCAAAGGAGTACGCCATTCCCGGCAGCTCCGAAAAACTGCTTCTCGGCTCGAGCGAAATGCGCTGGCGCTATGCGAGCGAAGCGCGCTTGGGCGGCGCCTCGGAAATCTTCTTCATGGGTGCCAGCGAATACAAGATGCGCGGCGCGAGCGAGCGCATGTTCAAGGGCGCAAGTGAGTACCTGATGCGCGGAGCGAGTGAGCGTCAGTTCGCCGGCAGCAGCGAGGTCCGCATGCGCGGCGCGAGTGAACGCATGCTGGGCGGCGCGAGCGAGTTGCGGATGGGTGGCGCCAGTGACCGGATGCTCGGCGCCAGCGAGCACAGGCTTTCCGGAAGCGAAGGTCGCCTGGTTGCCGAGTCGCCGCCGCCCGCCGACATGGGGTTTTACCCCACCACGGGATCCATCGGCAAAGAACCAGAGCACAAGGAGTAATCGCCTATGCCTACCGGATACTTCGCGCTGGTTTTGCACGCCCACCTTCCCTTCGTCCGCCACCCCGAGGATCCCACGGTGATGGAGGAGCAGTGGCTCTACGAGGCCATCACGGGCACCTACTTGCCGCTCTTGCAGATGTTCGAAGGCTTGCAGGCGGATCAGGTTCCCTACCGCTGCACGGTCTCGCTGTCGGCACCGCTCATTGCGATGCTGACCGACGACCTGCTCAAGGTGCGCTACGCCGATCACTTGGACGACCTTATTCTGCTCGCCGAGAAGGAGCTCGACCGCACCAAGCACGAGCCCCAGTATCACCGCCTGGCCGAGATGTACCACAGTCGCTTTCAAAGCCTACGCCACACGTGGCGCTGCCACGACGGCAATCTGGTGATGGCGTATAGGCGCCTGCAAGAAGCCGGCGGCCTCGAGGTCATCACGTCCACGGCGACGCACGCGTTCTTTCCGCTGCTCGATCGCAACTGGGCGGCATTGCGAGCGCAAGTACACACGGCGGCCAATTACTACGAGAAGCACTTTGGACGTAGGCCGCCCGGAATGTGGCTGGGCGAGTGTGGCTACGTGCCGGGCGTGGACGAGCTTTTGCGGGAGGCCGCGATCCGCTACTTCTTGGTCGACAGCCACGGCATCTTGTTTGCCGACAGACCGCCTGTCTACGGAGTGTACGCGCCCATCTACTGCGCCACCGGCGTTGCAGCCTTTGGCCGTGACACGGAATCATCCGAACAGGTGTGGAGTTCGAAGTTCGGCTACCCCGGGGATCCGCACTACCGCGACTTTTACCGCGACATTGGCTTCGACTTGCCCATCGACTACATCGGCCCTCACATCCACCCGGAAGGGCACCGCATGTATACAGGGTTCAAGTATCACGCCATCACGCACAACAAGCTGCACGACAAGTGGGTTTACGATCCCGACGTCGCGCGCGGCCAAGCGGGACTTCACGCCTCGCACTTCCGTGGCAACATGGAAAAGCAGGCACAGCGTCTGGCCGAGGGCATGGATCGCCCGCCCATTATCGTCAGCCCTTACGACGCCGAGCTTTACGGCCATTGGTGGTACGAGGGGCCAATCTTCTTGTCGGATCTCTTCCGGCAATTGCACTTCGACCAAAGCGTGGTCCAGCCCATCACGCCGGGTGAATACCTCGATCGGCACGCGACGAACCAGCTGGCCACGCCGTGCGCGTCGTCCTGGGGTCTCAAGGGCTACTGCGAACAATGGCTGAACGAGACCAACGCCTGGACCTGGCGGCACATCCACGCTGCCGGCGAGCGCATGGTCGAGTTGGCGCGAAGGCACTGGGGTGCATCGAATCCCCTGACCGTGCGCGCGCTCAAACAGGCAGCGCGCGAGCTGATGCTTGCTCAATCGTCCGACTGGACCTTTATTATGTCGACGGGGACCACAGTTCCCTATGCCACCCGCCGATTCAACGAGCACGTCATTCGCTTTTCCCGACTTTACGAAGAGTTGAAGCAGGGACAAGTAGACGAGAAGTATCTGGTTTCTGTTGAAGCACAAGACAACATCTTCCCCGACATCGACTACCGGATCTACGCGTCCTAGCGGCTCTGCGCGCAAAGAGCGCGCGGACGGCGCGGCCAGTAGCACCACGTTGAAACCCGACCCCAGCCCGCGAGGCGGAAAGAAGGCCACCAGGCCGCGCTCCACCTCGACGGGTAAGGCTGTCGCATCGCCGAAGGCGCCGAAAACTGTCGTCTCAACCGAAAAGATCACGCCCGCCTCGCGCGACGGCCGGCTCAAGGTGCTCTTCGTGGCATCCGAAGTTGCGCCGTTTCGAAAGACCGGAGGCCTTGCCGATGTCGCCGGCGCGCTTCCGCGCAGCCTGCGCCAACGCGGAATCGACGTGCGCGTGGTCATGCCGCTTTACCAGGGCATTCCCTGGCATTCCTTGGAGAAGCTCGAAGGCACGCTTTCCGTGCCGATGTACCACGGTGTGGACCGCGCGGGCGTTCGCCTCGGCACCTTGCCGGGCAGCGACGTCCCCATCTATTTCATCGAGTACAACCGCTTCTTCGATCGGCCGCACCTTTACGGTCCGCCCGGGCAGGCCTACCCGGACAACCTCGAACGTTTTTCCTTTTTCTCGCGCGCCTGTCTCGAGCTCTGCAAGACCATCGGGTTCATTCCTGATGTGATTCATGCCAACGACTGGCAGACAGCGCTGGTTCCGGTCTACGTGAACACGGTCGAGTGGTCGAAGCCGCTGCACGGCGCCGGCACGCTGTTCACCATTCACAATCTCGCGTATCAGGGCAATTTCGAAAGCGGTGCTCTGTTCATCACGGGACTTGGCCGGGACCACTACAATCAGTACGAGTTCGAGCATTTCGGCGACATGAACCTGATGAAGGCAGCGATTCGCCACTCGAACTTGCTGTCCACCGTCAGCCCGACCTATGCCAGGGAAGTCCAAACGGGGGCCTACGGCTTCGGTCTCGACGGCGAGCTTGCTAGCCGCAACGGCGACTTGCGGGGCGTGCTCAACGGCATCGATACGCACGAATGGAATCCGGCTGCCGATCCCCTTATCGTGGCGCCCTTTTCCGTCGACGACATCAGCAACAAGGCCGTCTGCAAGGCCACGTTGCAAGCGCAGCTGGGACTGCCAGTGCGGGCTGACGTGCCGATCTTCGGCGTGGTCGGACGCTTGACTGCGCAGAAGGGCTTCGACGTTCTGGCCCATGCTCTCGATCAGATTCTGTCGTGGGATTTGCAGATGGTGCTACTTGGCAACGGCGACGACGACGCCGAGCACTTCTTCTCGTACATGGCCGCGCGCCGGGGCGACAAGTTCCGCGCACACATCGGCTTCGACGAGGGGCTCGCACACCGGATCGAAGCGGGCGCCGATTTTTTTATGATGCCTTCGCGTTTCGAACCTTGTGGTCTCAACCAGATGTACAGCCAGCGCTACGGCACCTTGCCCATCGTGCGCGGCACCGGTGGTTTGCTCGACACGGTTTCGAATTACGACCAGGCCACGGGCAACGGGACCGGGTTCATCTTTTGGGATCTCACGCCGGGAGCCATCGCCGACTCGGTCGGCTGGGCGCTTTCCACCTACTGCCAGCGCCCCGATCACATCGCGATGATGCGCAAGCGAGCCATGCAGCAGGACTTTTCATGGGATCGCGCGGCCGAGGCGTACGAGCACCTCTACCTCGACGCCTACCAAGTCCGTCGCAAACACCCGTTCGGCTCGAAGCCGCAGGGGTAGGGCGGCAGATCGGAAGCTCAAGCGAGGTGATTCCCTAAAGGCTTCTCTTTTACTCGGGCGGTCAATTATGCAACATTGGCCGGCATGCGCTATCCCGTCGTTTCGTCTCCGCGGCGCACCTTCACATCACTGCCATCGGCTCTCGCGTTCGCCCTCCTGACTCTCTTCGCCTCGGCCGCGCACGCCATCGAGTTGCACTCGTTCATCGACGATCAGTGCCACGCGACGACGGGCGTCCTGGTTCGTGTGGACGAAAGCAGCGTGCAGCTCATCCGCCTGGACGGCACCTTAGCCCGCATCCCCGTCGAGAGCGTGCACATCCTGGCCATTCACAAGGTGCTAGAAAATCCACTCGCTCGCATCGTCGTCGACGATTCCTTGCGCGCTCTTGCTCGCCAGGTGCGGACCGGCGAAGGCGACCAGGCGACCTTCGTTGGCTGGCCGGTGGGCTTTTACGATCAGCTCGTCATCTTCTTCGATACCGATGGGCGCATGCACGTGCTCGAGCATCAGGATATCCGCAGCCTGCGGCCAGTTTCGACGATGGCGGCCGAGATTCGCCCTTCCACGTTCGCACCTGTGGCGCTCGATTTTCCACCCGAGCTGCTCCTTTGCGGGGGCGCGCGAGCCGAGACGGGCGTGCGTCCGAGCCGGGTGCTCGGCGATCGCATCAAAGTCGACGACTACCTGGCCAAGCTGCGCGATCGGTACAGCGCTCTCGACAGTTTCGAGGAGCGTACCCACGTATACCCGCGGCCTTTCGTGTTCGATCCCACGAACCGGCTCGGCCTCACTTACCTGAGCGGCACGCGCGGCGATATCGTCAAGTACGTGCCGCTCTACTTCGAGTGGTCGAGCGGGCGGCCCTACCGCTTTCAAAGTCATAGCACCGTGGGCGTGGCAACGTCGCTGTGGTTACCGATCGTGGAACCGACGCTGTCGTTTCAGTCGGACGTGAAGTCGCACTTCTTCACCGCCACCTTCGTCGGGCATCTCCCGTCCTTGCCAGCGGGCAACTCGTCCTTCCAAAGCGAGCAGTCGTTCTTGCCTCAGGGCACGACGCCGGCGGTGGACGAGCTCTACAACTACCTCGTGCTCATGGGCGGCGATTGGGGGCCCTTCTCGGCATCAGGCGGTGTCATGTACCGGAATGCCCGCGTCGCGTTCGCCGAATCCAACCGCCGCGAGCTGAAGGCGGATTCCATGACACCGGTGGGGCGGCTCATGTGGGTGGGCACGCGGGCGCGTATCCGCGCCATGTACTTTCGCACGCGGCAGGACCGACCGCTGGGCGAAGCCTGGCAGCCATTGACTTACACGGATCGGCAGAGCGTGCCGGGGTATACGCTGTCGCTCGACAGCGTGCGCGCGGGCGTCGACCTGGACCTTCCCTTCGATCTATCGATGTCAGCCGACCAGATCGTCACCTTCGGCAGCTACCGCGAGGATGGGACGGGATCTATCGACATCGTGCACGCGTTGTCGAGCCTAGTGCTGACCGCGCAATTCAGTCGCTACGTAGCGACGAAGGGTTACCTCAACATCTGCCATCGCCGATACGACATCGCCCGGGACGCGAATGCACCCCAGGACATCGTCGCTGGCTCCACGACTCGCACGAACGTTCAACTTGGAGGCGCCCTTGAGTTCCTGTTTTAGGGCTGCGTGCGTGGTGTTGCTGATGCTGGTCGCACGACCGGCGTTCGCGCTCAACGTGATCGGCGTGTACCGCGCGGCCTGCGATAGGGTGATGGGCGTGGTGGTCCGGGTCGAGCGCCGTGACGTGCACTTGCTCGATCTCACGGGCCAGATGATCACCATTCCGCGCCACGAGATCGTCTCTCTGGCCTACTATCCGGTCCCCAGCTTGCCCAGCCGTGAGCTCGCTCTTGGCCCCAGTTTTCCCATGTTCCGGGTGAAGGCTCTGCAGGACAAACGCATCGTCGACCTGGTGGAGGGCTGGCCCGTCGACTACAGCGAAGAGAAAATTTCGTTCTTGGGCCGCGACGGGCGCGACCTGGTCATCAATCGCGACAGCATCTGGTCCATCGAGCTCGTGGACAGCGGCCAGCCTGCCACGACGGCCGGCGCGTCGGACAACGCGGCGGCGGGTGGCTTCGACTACGCACACCCGCAGGCGTCGGGATTTTGCGCGAGCCCGGGCGCGGGCGAGGGGCGACGGCAAGTGTTTCCGCAGCAGTTTCTCAACGACGAGGTCGTCATCAAGCGCGAGCTCGACCGGCTGCAAGAGGGCTACGAGAAGGTCGAAAAGTACAGCCACGATCAAATTTTTTATCCCATGCCCGAGGTCTACCGGAACGAGACCTCGCTCGGACTGTGGCTGTCGCTCGGCTCGCGGCATGGCGCGACCGACCGGCGCAACAACCTGACGCCGCTGCTTACCGACGAGCTTTCCTTCGGGCCCTTCGGCTACCAGCACATCATCATGACCGGCAGCGCGCCCAATCGGTTACTGGTTCACGAAGAGCCGCAGACCCAGATCTTCTACGCGTTCAAAGCGGCGTACTTTCATGCTTCGGTCTTCTTCGATCCGAACGTGGTGCTGGTGGGAAGCAAGTACTTCTGGCGTTACAGCGACTTCGTCGACTATCGGGCGAACGATCGCTGGGTCGAATCGTTCCTCATCGAGCTGGGGCTCGACCTCGGCAACGTCTCGCTCCAGATCGTTCCGGTCAGCGTCGCCGAGGTCGGCATGGGCGGCAAGCAAGGCTACCGAAACCCGAACCAGAACATGTGGCGCGTGGGTCCGCGCTTTGCGCACCGTCTTTTCCAGGCCGACATCACCGCCGGCGCCAGCCCGGACAAGTCCGATCGTCTGGTCTTTGTACGCGCCAACCTGGACGTTCCATTGTCCCATGGGACCAGCGCTGGCTGGAGCGGTATCTATCGGTCGGTGGATGCCAGCTCGACCTGGGAATGGAAGACCACCGACTTCATCAATGAAAGCTATGCCTACAAGTCGAGCACCTGGGTGAGCGCGTTCCGCCTGCACACCCAGCTCGGCCACCGGGCTGCTCTCGACGCCAATCTTTCGGTCGAGCGCAATGCCGGCGCCTTCGACAGCGACCCCGCGGACGTCCACTGGTTCTGGAAGTGCGGCGTGGCCGGCAGCTTCCGCTTCTAATCGCGATTGACGTCGCCACCCTTCTGGGACCGAGCGTTGGCTGGGCTATAGTAGGTCGTCATGGTCCGCATCGACTGCCGTCGTCTTGTGGTTCTTCCGTCGGAAGGGGTGGTTCGACAAGGAAATCTGAGCGCAGTTTACGGCGCCGTCGACGTCGCACGAGCACGGCGACCGAGCTCGCTGTCGCCCGCAAGCGCCGCCACGCGCTTCCACACGTCGCGCGCTTCGCTCGTACGGCCAACGCCAGAAAGAGCGAGTGCCCGCTCGGCGAGCATGGTGGTGTCGTCGGGCGCCACTGCTAGCGCGCGATCGAGCAGTGGCAGAGCATCGGCGAAATGGCGCGCAGCCGTCTCGATCGATCCGATCCACGCGGAGGCTACCCGCTCGTGTTCAGGCGGCAAACAACCGGCAGGGAACGCCAGCGCTGCGCGGTAGGCAGCCATGGCGCGCTCGCTCTTCGCATTGTCGAGATCGAAGTAGAGGTCGCCGAGCCGAATTTGCCATTCGCACGCGGCAACGGGCGAGCGAGTCGGTGGCATTGGAATCGCGCGTGTCGTGGTGCCGTTCTCGACGGTGAACGCGAAGGTCGCCGGGATCTCGTAGCTGGCAATGAAGTCGTTCCACTGCCCCAGGCGACGCACGAACACGCGCGTGTCCTTCGCCCGGAACACCAATGCCCACCGCTCGGGATCCCAATAGGCGCTGCGGCGGTTAAGCCCGGCATAGTCGAGAAGCGCCGACGTTACGCCCAGGTCGTCCATCGCCAGGGTCCATTCTTCGCGGGTCGTCTCCGTGCGGCCGAGCAAGCGGTGAAACGCCAATGGGTAGGCGGGCAGGCGCGGATCAACGAAGACGCGGTAGCGCGGATAGCCCTGCCACAGAAGGTACGAACCCGTTTCGAAATCGTTGTACATGCGTTCGCGCAGGCCGTGCTCTTCCACGAAACGAATGGCATCGAGGGGAAGCGCGCTCTCGTCGAGGCGAATGTTCACGAAATGGCCACCGTGGGCTGCCTCGGCCCAGCGAGGGGCGAGCGTGGCGATGCCGAAAGTAGCAAGCAATGCCGCGGACAAAGCGTGCTCGCTTCGCGTCCATCCGCGCAAAAGCGCTGAGGAAGCTGGTGCCGCAACCACGGCAAGCACTAGGGCGGCGTCTGCCGAAAAGCGCACGTGCCAAAGCGCGAGCGCCACAAGTCCCATCGCCGGCAAGAGACGTCGCCATGGCGCCACTCGTGCTAGTGCCAGCACGACAGCTGCACCAACCGCGAAGAGCACGAACGGAAAATCCGACCGCCAGGTGAGAGTTCGAAACTCGTCGACGGGATGCAGGTCGAAGATCCCGACGTGAAACGTAAGGTACTTGAAAATGCCCGTTCCGACGGGGGTGGCAAGAATGGCCACCCCGGCAAGCCCTGCGAAGAGTGCCAAGCGCAAGCACGACATCTTGCCCAGGCGATCGCGCCACGCTCCGATGGTGGCGAGAGCGAGGAGGAGCGCAGCCAGAAATGCACTCGCGTGAAGATTCGCCCAAAGTGCAACCAGCAAGACCGCTAGCCAGGCCCGGCGTTCACCCTTTTCAATCGCCGGTAGAAAACCGAGCACAGTCATATTGCCGAGCAGAGAGAAGACGTGGGGTCGTTCCACCAAACGCTCGCGCAGACACCAGAATGCTACTCCGAGCACCAACGCCGACGCGAAGGCCGAGGCGCCTTGCCGCCGGCATACGACAAAGGCAAGCGCTGCGGCGCCGAGCACGACGATGGTCTTCGCCAGCACGATGGCGGGAAAGCCGCCCAAGCGAAACGTCAGCGCGGCGCCAAGATCGAAGAGCCACGCGCTGTCGAGGTAGGGCGCCGTCGGATAGGTGAACGAGAACAGATTCCGATGAACGAGGTGGCCCGTGCGCAGAAACTCGGCGCCGCTGGCCAGGCGAAAGAACAGATCACTCTCTTGCATGGGACCGAGGCACAGTCCGGCCACGAACAGCAAGAGCCCGGCGAGGGCCATGCGCTACTTGACGGACTTGGCGAGCGTGGCGACCTCGCTTTTGGCACAAACCTTGGTCGAGGCGGAAACCATCACGTAGTAACCTTTGCCCGCCATGTAAAGGCCGGTGGTCGAATTGCTCATGGCAGCTGCCTTGGGCGACTTCGCTTTGTCGGTCATCCAGATCTTGCCGATCTTGCGGTAGCTGAAGAACGGATCGGTGGGCTTGTCGGGCACCTCTTTGGCGGCGCTCATGTAGACCTGCACCACGGTGTCGTCAGCGTTCTCACCCGCGACCTTGAAATGGTACTTGCAGGTGAACATGTCCTTGGACGCGGCTTCGCCGAGGAACGTGGCGTCTGATTCGCCGCACGCCGAGAACACGGCCTCTTTCGCGAGGTGCATGGTGATGTCCGGACTGCAGCACTTGCCGTCGCCGTAGGTCTTGCACGTGCCGGTCGGCGCGGCAGGCGGCGGTGTGGCAGGAGCAGGTGGCGCTGCCAGCGTCGGGCGCTGATGGAGCAAAATTGGAACGGCGAGGGCGGCGGCAAAAGCCGAGCTGGCCAAAAGAACGCGGGTGAGCTTCATGGGCCGCTATCCTAGCACCACCCGTGTCCGACGGGACAAGCTGGCTCGTTGACTATTTGGCGCCGCGCTGGACCATGAGGTCGAGGTCTTCGCGCAGGC
>Ga0066789_10000955_pt1 | contig 12279 bp, 8 predicted proteins | sample OrgsoiDNA2013049_FD_70960 | JGI IMG/M metagenome (GOLD analysis project Ga0066789, IMG submission 70960) | Permafrost soil microbial communities from the Arctic, to analyse light accelerated degradation of dissolved organic matter (DOM) -... | ecosystem: Environmental > Terrestrial > Soil >...
GAGCCTGCCGTCGGGATCGACTTTGAGCAGGCGGTAGCCGCAGGAGGTCCAGAATTCGGGCATGAAGCAAATATCATTGAGGCGCTACGAGGGGCGCCAGGTAACGGAAACGCGGCACGCGTGTCGGGTATCGCGAAGCGCGACGCCCCAGCTTCTCCTCAAGCGCCCAGCAGCGCCCTTTTCAGATCGGCCTGGACCGGCTTGTCTCCGAGCCAGATCTTGGTCAGCGCCTGATTGAACGCATCACCGCTGATGCTTCCCTTGGCTTCGCCGTTCAAGCCGACGCGCGTCGACCCGTCCGCGAAATCGAGCGTCACGACATCCTTTTCCTTGACCTCCTTGAACGATTTCATGATCGTCGCCAACTGGTCGACCTGCGGCTTCACCGCCGCCAGCTCGGCGGCGGAATTGTTTTCGGTAAGACCCTCATTGAGCGCATCGACGAGCTGGTCCGCCGAGAGGGTGCGCAACAGGTTGAGCTGAATCCGCCGCGGCGCCTTCGACAGCACACCGGCGAGGTCCGTGGATTTCTGTGGCACATACAGGCTGGCCACGTAGACCTTGAATACGACCTTCGTCCGCACGCCGGCGCCGTTCAGGACGAGCTCCTGCGCGCCCATCGACACCTTGTCGTCGAGCTTGACGCCGCCGACCTCGGCAGCGAGTGCGGCCGCCGCAAACGTGCCGATAAGCAAGCCTGACGAGACGGCCGCTGCCATTTTCATCGTGCGTTTCATCGCCGCTCCTTTTGCATCGTTCACAAAGCTTCGAAAATGCCCGCGGCACCCATGCCTGTCCCGATGCACATGGTCACCATTCCGTATTTTTGCTTGCGCCGCCTCAAGCCGTGCACGATGGTCGCGGTGCGAACCGCGCCGGTGGCGCCCAGCGGATGCCCGAGCGCAATCGCGCCTCCAAGGGGATTCACCTTGGCCGGGTCGAGCTTGAGCTCCTTGATCACCGCGAGACTTTGCGCCGCGAACGCTTCGTTGAGCTCGATCCAGTCGATCTGATCCTGCGACAGGCCGGTGCTTTTGAGGACCTTGGGTATGGCCGCGATCGGCCCGACGCCCATCACTTCCGGCGGCACGCCGCCGACCGCGAAGCCGACCCAGCGCGCCAGCGGCGAGAGGTCGAGCTCCTTCAGCACCTTGTCGCTGACCAGGATGGTGGCGCCGGCGCCGTCGGACATCTGCGAGCTGTTGCCCGCGGTGACCGAGCCCTTGGCCGCGAACACCGGCTTCAGCCTGGCCAGGCCATCGGCGCTGGCGTCCGCGCGCGGTCCTTCATCGCGCCCAAATGAGCGATCGCGGGTCACGACCTTGCCCGTCGCCAGGTCGGGCACGTTCTCGCGGATCGGGTAGGCGGAAATCTCCGAATCGAACTCGCCTGCTTCCTGCGCCGCGAGCGCTTTTTGATGGCTGGCGAGCGCAAACGCGTCCTGCTCGTCGCGCGATACTTTCCAGCCCGAGGCAACCTTCTCCGCCGTAAGTCCCATGCCGTAGGCGATGCCGAGGTTCTCGTCCTTGGAAAAGACGTCGGCATTGATCGCCAGCCGGCCGAGCATCGGAATCATGCTCATGCTCTCCGTTCCGGCGGCGATCATGATGTCGGCCTCTCCGGTGCGGATTCGATCGGCGGCAATCGACACCGCGTTCAGCCCCGACGAGCAAAAACGGTTCACCGTCATTCCGGCGACGGTGTTCGGCATCCCTGCCAGCAACAGGCCGATGCGAGCGACATTCATGCCCTGCTCGTATTCCGGCATCGCGCAGCCGACGATCACGTCCTCGACCCTGCCCGGGTCGAGCTGCGGCGCCTGGGCGAGCACGCTTCGAAGCACGTGCGCAAGCAGCGAGTCGGGCCGGGTGTGCCGAAAGGCGCCGCGCGGCGCCTTGCCGACCGGCGTTCGTGTCGCGGCAACGATATAGGCGTCCTGCAGTTGTTTGCTCATGTTGACGGATCTCCGGCGCCGCTAAAGTGATCGGCACGTGTACAAGGTTGCGTTTCAACAGACCCAATTCAATTGAATCAACTCAATTGCATCAACTCAATTGCGTAGGGGTTTGCCAGTCTTCAGGGTATGGGCGACGCGCTCCTGCGTCTTCGCATTCCTGAGCAGGCGCATGAACTCGCCTCGTTCCAAGGTCAGGAACCAGTTCTCGTCCACCAGGCTCCCCGGCTCGAGCTCGCCGCCGCAAAGGACGCGCGCGATCGCCAGTCCGATGTCGAAGTCGTAGCCCGAGACGAATCCGCCGTCGCGCATGTTGACCAGCATCATTTCCAGCGTTGCGATGCCGGTCTTGCCGGCCACCGGAATGTTGCGCATGGGCAGCGGCGGGCGATAAGCGCTTTCGGAGAGCGCCTGCACCTGCGCTTTGGCGACCCAGAGCAGCTCGTACGGATTGAAGATGACCACATCCGAAGGCCGCAAGTAGCCGAGATCCTTGGCATCCAGCGCGCTCTTCGATACCGTGGCAGTCGCTACTTGCTGAAAATAGGTGCGGATGAAGGGAAACTGATCGAGCTGGCTGCCGTTGGCGCCGCGTGCGACTTCCTGCGCGGCGCGCGCGGCGAGCTCCTTGCTTCCCCCGCCGGCGGGCAACAGCCCCACACCGGCTTCAACCAGCCCGATATACGATTCCAGCGCGGCGACCGCGCGATCGCAGTGCATGATGAACTCGCACGAGCCTCCCAGCGCCATGCCGCGCACGGCGGCAACGGTCGGGATCAAGCTGTATTTCAGCCGTTGCGCGGTGAGCTGAAACTTGGCGACCACGGCTTCGACCTCATCCCATTTGCCCGCTTGCACCGCAGGTAGCACCGACGCGAGGTTTGCCCCGACCGAAAACGGCTCGCGCGTTTGCCAGATGACCAGTCCGCGCCAGTTTTTCTCGGCCTCGGCGATGGCCGCGAGGAGCCCGTCCAGCACGTCTTCACCGATGGTATTGAGCTTGCTCTTGAAGGAGACGATGGCGATGTCGTCGCCGGTGTGCCATACGCGCACCGCTTCGGTTTCCATGATCGTGGTGCCGGCAGGCCGCTTCTCGGCCAGGCTCTCGCCCAGGATCGGATCGGGAAAGTACTGACGCCGATACACCGGCAGCGTGGAGCGCGCCTTGAGGACATTTTCCGCCGCCGAATAGGCGCCTTCACGCGTGTGAACGCCGCTCGCCGCAGGACCATCGAACACCCATTGCGGCAACGGAACGCTGGCCAGCGCCTTGCCTGCAGCAATGTCTTCCGCGATCCAGCGTGCCACTTCCTTCCAACCGGCGGCCTGCCATAGCTCGAACGGCCCCATCTGCCAGCCGAAGCCCCAGCGGATTGCCAAATCGACGTCGCGCGCGTTGTCGGCGACGTCGGCGAGATGATAGGCACAGTAGTGAAAAAGATCGCGGAAGATCGCCCACAGGAACTGCGCCTGTGGATCGTTGCTCGCCCGCAGCCTGGCAAATTTCTCGGCCGGGTTTTTCAACGCGAGGATTTCAGCGACCGGCGGCTCGATTTTCCCGGCCGAGGCGCGGTATGAAAGGGTCGCCAGATCCAGCACCTGGATTTCCTTGCCGACCTTCTGGAACACGCCGGCCTTGCTCTTCTGCCCGAGCGCGCCTTTGGCGATCAGGCCTTTCAGCCACGCCGGCGCCTGGTAATACTTGTGCCAGGGATCGTCCGGCAGCGTTTGATCCATGGTCGCAATGACGTGTGCCATGGTGTCGAGGCCGACGACATCCGCGGTGCGGTAGGTGGCGCTTTTCGCGCGGCCGATCGCCGGACCGGTCAGCGCGTCGACGGCGTCGAAGCCGAGGCCGAACGCTTCGGTATGCGCCATCGTCGCCAGTATGGAGAACACTCCCACGCGGTTGGCGACGAAGTTCGGGGTGTCTTTCGCGCGCACCACGCCCTTGCCCAGAACGGTGACGAGGAAGGTCTCGAGCTGGTCGAGCAAACCCGGCGCGGTCGCCTGCTGCGCGATCAGCTCTACCAGATGCATGTACCGCGGCGGGTTGAAAAAATGGATGCCACAGAACCGCGGCCGCAGCGTCGGCGGACACGCTTCACCCAGCGCGTTGATCGACAATCCGGAGGTGTTGCTTGCGAAGATCGCCTGCCTGCCGACGTGCGGAGCGACTTTCTCGTAGAGCGCCTTTTTCCAGTCCATGCGCTCGGAGATCGCCTCGATCACCAGATCGCATTGCGCGAGATCTTCGAGATTCTGATCGTAATTGGCGGCGTCGATATACGCCCAGCGGTCCTTGGCCGCCAGCGGCGGCGGCTCGAGCTTCTTCAGCTTTTCGATGGCGGCGCGCACGATTCCGTTGGGATCGCCGGACTTCGCGGCCAGGTCGAACAAGACCACCGGCACGCCCGCGTTGGCGAGATGCGCGGCGATCTGCGCGCCCATTACGCCGGCGCCGAGCACGGCGACCTTGCGCACGAGAAAGGGTGATTCGGGCATGCTAGTTCCGGTTTTGGTGAAGGTTCGTGGCGCGCCGGCGCCGAGTCATTCAGGAGTCGGAAGCGCCGCGCCGCAGGAAGAACCTGCGGCGCGAATTACGTGCTTGCGGCGAAAGCGGCTACTTGAAAGTGTACGTCAGCTGCGCTGCGGCGATGTTCACGTTGCTCTTGTAGGTGCCGAGGAGGAGGGCGTTGCCTGAAGTGCTGCCCGCATTCTGATTGATGTTCGGGTCCTTGACGAAGATATACGTGTAGCCCGCATCGAGCGCGAGCTGCGGCGAAATCTTGTACTGGGCGCCGAACGAAACCCAGGTGCGGTTGTTGTCGGGCAGGCGCGGCGTACGTTGAGCGTCGCGTATGGGCGACTGATCGTACGCGAAACCGCCGCGGAGCATCCACTGGTCGTTGTAGTGATAGTTCGCTCCGACCGAACCGCGCCAGGTGTTGCGGAAATTCTCGGGCGTGTTCGACAGGACGCTACCCGTACTGCGCACGACCGTGAGGTTTTGCACCGTGCCCCAGCCCGTGTATTGCGCATCGGCCATCACGTCCCACTTGCTGTCGAGCTGCCGGAATATCGACACGTTGGCGGTGTCAGGCAGCTTGATGTCGAGATTGATGCCGCCGTTTGCCAGCACGGCGTTAACCGCGTTGGCGAGCGCGCCCGCAACCGGCGCAAGTGACGCCGGCAGCGTCGGGACGCCGGGATTGGTGAATTCGGCGTTGCCATTCACGTTGTATTTGACGGTGGACCGATACGACGCGCCGAAGCGCGTCTGCGGGTCGATGTTGACCAGGACGCCGATGTTCCAGCCCCAGGCGCCGTCGTTGCCGGTAATCTTGGCGTCGGTTTGCGCGCCGGAGTACGCGGTCAGGATCGGGGTGATCGCGGCCGCCGGAATCTGCCCTGCGGCAGCGGCTGCCGCAGCAGCTTGCCCGATCGCGCCGGCGTAGTTGACGCGATTGGTAAGCTCAGCCTTGAGGTGCTGATAATTCACCCCGCCGCCGATCGTCACCATGTCGTTCGCCTTGAATGACACCGCCGGATTGACATTGATGGTCTCGATCTTCGACTTCACCGCCTGAAAGCGGCCGATCCAGTCGGAATCGTATTCGGTCTTCAATCCGAACGGCGCGTTCACGCCCAGGCCGACCGACCACTGGCCGTTGATCGGCATTGCAAAATAGAGTCCCGGAACGACGGCACAACCGCCCGCGTCGCCGCCCTCTCCGCCCAACGACTGGAAAGTTGCCGGCACAGATCCGTTGTTGCTGAATTTGACCGACGGGCAGATGAGGCTTCCGGCGGTCGCGGCCTGCATGCCGGTCAGTCGGGACATTCCGGCGGGATTGGTGAAGATGGTGCTTGCGTCCTCGGCCGCGGCTGCGCCGCCGGCAAAGGCGTTACCCAAACCGCTGCCGCTTTGCTCCTGAAGCGCAAATGCCGAGCCATACGCAAGACCGGTGTGTCCGGCCGCCAGTGACAACATGGCGCTTCCCACGGCTGCGGCAAGCCTCGTGCGGTGAAATCGAGAAGCTCTCTTCACGTTCATCCTCCATCGGTGGTTTGGTTGTAGCTTGTTTATATCGTCGGCCGGCGCCGGAATGACATGCGGCGGGCGTGGGCCATCACTATACACTGGCTCGCAGCACCGGTCACTCAGCGGGAAGCTCTCGCGGCCGCCGATCGGTGCCGACGGCGACATAAGTCAGGCTCGCTTCGGTAACCTTGACGCACACGACTTCGGTTGGATTCCGCTGCGCATACACTTCCACCGCGACCGTAATCGAGGTCTTGCCTTCGCGAGTGATGTCGGCGTAGAAGCTGACCAGGTCGCCGATCAGCACCGGTTGTCGGAATACGAACGAATTGACCGCGACCGTCGCGACGCGCCCGCGCGCGCGGCGCGCGGCGGGAATGCTGCCCGCGATGTCGACCTGCGACATGACCCAGCCGCCGAAAATGTCTCCGTTCTGGTTGGCGTCCGCCGGCATGGGAACCACGCGCAGCGCGGGCTGCTTGTCCGGCAGCGCGACGCTGTCGGCGATAGCCGTTTCCGATCTTGACTCGGCACGCTTGGTCATTGCGATTGGCGCGCCGGCGAATTCGCGGGAATCGACTGTCTCACGCCGCCTTCTTTCTCGCCTCGTCGCGCAGTTCGCGGCGCAGGATCTTGCCCACGTTCGACTTCGGCAGTTCGGTCCTGAACTCAACGTCGCGCGGACACTTGTATCCGGTCAATTGCTCGCGGCAATGCGCGAGCAACGCTTCCACCGTCAGCGCCGGGTCTTTCTTGACCACGAAAAGCTTGACCGCTTCGCCCGACTTTGCGTCCGGCACGCCGACCGCGGCGCACTCGAGCACACCCGTATGCATCGCCACCACCGCTTCGATCTCGTTCGGGTACACGTTGAATCCCGAGACCAGGATCATGTCTTTCTTGCGGTCGACGATGCGCACGAAACCGCGCTCGTCGATCACGCCGATGTCGCCCGTCGCCAGCCACCCATCGCGGTCGATGATTTGCGCCGTCTCTTCCGGCCGCTTCCAGTATCCCGCCATCACCTGCGGGCCCTTGATGCAGATCTCACCGCGCTCGCCGAGCGGGACTTCCTTGCCGTCGTCGTCGCGCAACACCAGATCGGTCGAGGAAATCGGGAGGCCGATCGCGCCGTTGTACTCGGGCAGATCGAGTGGATTGATCGTTGCAGCAGGCGATGTCTCGGTCAGCCCGTAGGCCTCGATCAGCGCCTTGCCGGTCACTTTCTCCCATCGCTCGGCCACTGCCTGCTGCACCGCCATTCCGCCGCCCAGCGTCAGCTGCAGGGTGGAGAAATCGAGCTTCTGGAACTCGGCGTTGTTCAAGAGCGCGTTAAAGAGCGTGTTGACCCCGGTAAAGGCGGTAAAGGAGTGCTTGCTCATTTCTTTCACCAGGCCCGGGATGTCGCGCGGATTGGTGATCAGCACATTCTCGGCGCCCAGCGTCATGAAGGTCAGGCAGTTCGCCGTGAGCGAGAAGATGTGATAGAGCGGCAGCGGTGTGATGACGACGTGGCGCCGATCGCCGATGAACGGCTTGACCCAGGCTCCCGCCTGCAGAAGATTGGCGACGATGTTCCGATGCAGCAGCATCGCGCCCTTGGCAACGCCTGTCGTGCCCCCGGTGTATTGCAGGAACGCGATGTCGTCGTGACCGAGCTCGACCCGCTCGAGCTTGCCCCTGCGGCCCTCCGCCAGCGCATCGGAGAGCGGCATCGCCCCCGGAATGTCCCACGCCGGAATCATTTTCTTGACGTGGCGCAGCACGAAGTCGACCAGCATTCCCTTCAAGCCGAGCATGCCGCCGATCGTCGTGACGACGACGTGCTTGACCTGCGTCCTGGAAAGAACTTCGGCGACCGTGTGCGCGAAATTTTCGACCACGACGATCATCTCGGCGCCGCTGTCGGTGAGTTGATGCTCGAGCTCGCGTGGCGTGTAAAGCGGGTTGACGTTGACGACCGTGTAGCCGGCACGGAGGATGCCGAACAGGCACACCGGATACTGCAGCACGTTCGGCATCATCAGCGCGACGCGGGCTCCCTTGGCCAGGCCGCGTCCCTGCAAAAACGCGCCGAACGCCGCCGACAACCGGTCCAGCTCGTCGAAGGTGATGGTCCGCCCCATGCACGAATACGCGGGACGGGAGCCGAATTTCGCACAGCTATCCTCGAGCACCTCGCGCACCGACGCGTATTGATCGATGTTGATTTCGGCAGGAACGCCCGCGGGGTAGGACTTCAGCCAGATCTTTTCCAAATCTTCCTCCCGGCGGTCAATCGATTCTTTTTCTGTCAGCCATCGTATCAGACGCGTGCGGCGTCGCCGCCAGCGCGCGTGGACGCGTAATGCAGCGGGCCGCCGCAGAACGGCGCGAATCCGGTGCCGAAAATCGCGCCTGCGTCGACCAGATCGGCATCGGCGACAATTCCCTCGGCCAACGCGGCTTCTGCCTCGGCCACCAGCGGCCGGATCAATCGATCCGCCAAGCCGGGCGGCACGACACCCGGCGCGCTCTTCGCCGCCTTGCCGTTGGACCAGTCGTAGAATCCGCGCTTGGTCTTGCGGCCGAGATTTCCGGCGGCGATCAACTCGGTCAGCCGCTTCGGCGCCGCGGTGTCGCGACCCAGCATCTTGCCGACCGCGAGGCAGATGTCGAGCCCGACGGTGTCGGCCAGCTCGATGGGCCCCACCGGCATGCCGAACGCGAGCGCGGCCTCATCGACGGTCTCGGGCGTCATGCCTTCGTCGACACAGCGCATCGCTTCCATGAGGTAAGGCGCGAGTATGCGGTTGACCAGGAAACCGGGCGCGCTCTTGACCGGCAGCGGCAGCTTGTCGATTTGCCGGGTGAAAGCCGCCGCAATCGGGATCAGCTCCTCGCGGGTGCTCTTGCCGACGACGATTTCGACCAGCATCATTCTCGCCACCGGGTTGAAAAAGTGGAGCCCGATCAGCCTTCCCGGATCGCGCATCGGCGCGGCGATCTGTTCCAGCGGAATGCTCGAGGTATTGGTCGCCAGGAGCGCAGAGGGCTTTGCCTTCGCCTCGAGCGCCGCGAACAATTGCTGCTTGGCTTCGAGGTTCTCGAAAATGGCTTCGATAATGACGTCGGCGCGCGCCACGCCGTCGCCGGCGACGTCGGGAATGAGGCGATCGTTCGCGTCACGCACGCGCAAGGGGTCCTTGAGTCGCTCGGAGAAGAGCTTGGCCGCGCGTCCCATCGCCGGCGACAGCCGCTCGGCATTCTGATCCTGCAGCGTGACGGTGAGGCCGCGCAGCGCACACCACGCGGCGATGTCGCCGCCCATCGTTCCCGCGCCGACGACATGAACGTGCGCGGCGGCTGCGGGGACCGGCGCACTCCGCGACGCCGCTGCGCCGTCAGCAATGCCCGAGGCAATCGAAGCTCCTTCCTTGCCGAAACTTTTCAGCCGCTCCTGGAGCTTGAACACCCGAATCAGGTTGGCCGCGGTCGGCGTCCGGAGCAGGTTGGCGATCGACGCCGGATCGGTGCTCGACGCAGCCAATGCGTCGCCGTCGTATTTCACCCAGATATCGAGAATCGCGTACGGCGAGGGGTAGTGCTCGCGCCGCGCACGCTTGGCGACCTGCTTCCTCGCCTGCGCGGCGATGATCGGACGAAGCAGTGGATTGAGCGTGAGCGAAAGCGGGAAAGGCACACGGCGCGGCGGCGGCAGCTCGCGCAGCACTCCGCGCGCGGTATTGTCCATGATCCGCAGCGGCACGCACTCGTCGGCGATGCCGAGCTTTTTCGCCCGGCGCGCGTCGACCGTCTTGCCGGTCAGCAGCAGATCCAGCGCCGCGGGAGCGCCGGTCAGCCGCGGAAGACGCTTGATGCCGCCCCAGCCAGGAACGATGCCGAGCATGACTTCGGGAAGGCCAAGGCGCGTGCCGGGCTCGTCGATCACCACCCGGTAGCGGCAGGCGAGTGCGAGCTCCATGCCGCCGCCGAGACAGAAGCCGCGTATCAGCGCCAGCGTCGGATACGGCGCCGCCGCGAGCAGCTCGAACGTGTCCCAACCGCGCTTGATCAGCGCCACCGCGTCGTCGACCGTCTTCAGCTCGCCGAACTCGTCGATGTCGGCACCGGCGATGAATCCGTTCTCTTTTCCGGAGCGGATCACCAGGCCTCTGGGCGGCTGCGCGGCAAGCTCGCCAAGCGCGGTGCGGAGCTCGCCCATTGCCGCGGCCGAAAACGTATTCGTCGTCGAACCGCTCTTGTCGAATGTCAGCCAGGCAAGGCCGTCGGCATCGCGATCGATCTTCCAATGCTGCAATGTGCTCATGGCCACTGCGCCTTTAGTCACGCACACTCGACCAGCATCGCTCCGCCCTGGCCGCCGCCAATGCAGATCGACGCCATGCCGCGCTTGCCGCCGGTGCGCTTGAGCGTATTGAGGAGGTGCAGGACGATCCGCGCACCGGAAGCGCCGACCGGATGGCCGAGCGCGATGGCGCCGCCATCGACATTGAGCTTGTCGGCGTCTATCTGTCCCAGCGCGCCGTCGTGCCCGAGCTCATCGCGGCAAAAATCGGCGTCAGACCATGCGCGAAGACAGGCGATGACCTGCGCCGCGAATGCTTCGTTGATTTCCCATTGATCGATGTCGCTAAAGCCCAGGTGATGGCGCTCGAGGATCGGCGTTGACGCGTACACCGGCCCGAGTCCCATCTGCGCCGGATCGAGCCCCGCCCATTCGCTGTCGACGATGGTGCCGAGCACCGGCAACTTGTGTCGGGCGACCGCCTCTTCGGACGCGAGAACCAGCCACGCCGCGCCGTCGGTGATCTGCGAGCTGTTGCCGGCGGTCACATTACCGTACTTGCGATCAAAAAACGGCTTCAGCTTGGCGAGATTTTCGGGGGTCGAATCCTCTCTCACGCCATCGTCCGCTGCGTAGACCTTGCCGTCGCGGTCGAACAAGGCGACGATCTCTCCATCGAAGTGCCCGGCTTGTTGCGCCGCCAGCACCCGCCGATGGCTCCGCGCCGCAAATTCGTCCATGTCGCGTCGGGTGATGCCGAATCGATAGGCGAGGTTCTCCGCGGTCTGTCCCATGAGCAAGCCGACCATCGGATCGGTCAGCCCTTTCATGATCCCGATCACCGGCGTCAGCACCTCCGACGGACGGAGCTTGAAGAACGCGCCCGCCTTGGCGCCGAACGTTCTCGCCGCGCTGAAATTGGCGAACCAGAGCACCATCTTGTCCGAATACAGCAGCGGCGCGCGGGACAGCGCATCGACGCCGCCTGCGAGCACGAGGCTGGAGCGTCCGGCACGAATGTTGGTCATCGCCGAATCCAGCGCCTGCATGCCGGATGCACAATTGCGCATGACCGTCCAACCCGGCACTTTCAATCCGCAGCCCATGCGCAAAGCGACGACGCGTCCGATATTGACTTCGTCGGGCGATGGACTCGCGCAGCCGAGGATGACCTCGTCGAGCTCCTCCGGCACAAATGGCATGCGCGTGAGCAGCGCACGGCCGGCCTGCACCGCAAGATCCGACGCCGCAAAGGGCCCCGGCTTCGTTCGCGCCTTCAGAAACGGAGTGCGAGCCCCGTCGACGACATAGATTGGCTGATTCATCGCAGCCTCACCTCAAGTAAACTGCATCGCAAGCAACACATCCAAGCAGAGTTGCTGCCGCGTCGCAGCGGCGGCTCGCGTTCCTGCCGTGGTCTTCGCCGATCGAATCTGAAAATTACGCTGCGGCCTTTCGCGCGACCACGGGCCCTGGCAGCCGCATCTCGGATGCGCCAAGGTCCGGTGGGAAATCGTCCACGCGAATGACCTTGTCGACGAGACGCTGCGCGCGCCGCAGCGCGGCCGACTGCTCGGCGGTGATGACTCCCGCCGCTTGTGCGACCGCGATCCTGTCCTCGCGCGCTTTGAAGCTCAAGCGACCGGCTTTGACCGCGTCCTTGATTTTTGCTTCGATCGGGTCGGCGGCGAGCGTTGCCGCGAGCGCCATCTCGATCGCGCCGACCGGATTTTCCTCATTCGACGAGATGAACATTCCCGCCGTCAGGCGATCGCGCGTCGCCGAGGGTTCGATCAACAGCTTGGCTACGGTGTGCCCAAGCGCGTCGGAAGGAACGACATACGGCCGGCCAAGCGGGAACACCAGCCGGCGCAGCATCGCGGCGATCAAGCGATTCGGAAAGTTGGAAATCACGCCCTCGATGGCGTTCTGAGCCTTGAACATCGCGTCCCAGATGGCCCAATGCATCAGCGGCGCATCCGCGGCCTGGCG
>Ga0066789_10000958_pt1 | contig 12257 bp, 9 predicted proteins | sample OrgsoiDNA2013049_FD_70960 | JGI IMG/M metagenome (GOLD analysis project Ga0066789, IMG submission 70960) | Permafrost soil microbial communities from the Arctic, to analyse light accelerated degradation of dissolved organic matter (DOM) -... | ecosystem: Environmental > Terrestrial > Soil >...
CGTCGGGCCGGGATAGGAGACTTTAGCGATGTGGATCACTCGAGTATCGATCAACAACCCGGTGTTTGCGACCATGGTGATGATAGGCATCGCCGTGCTGGGCATCTTTGCCTACAACCGCCTGCGGGTCGAGCAGATGCCCGACGTCAGCCTGCCGTTTCTGCTCGTGACCACGAACTACCCGGGCGCCTCGCCCGAGGTGGTCGAGGCCGACGTCACCAAACCCATCGAATACGCGATCAACACGGTCGCGGGCGTGAGCCTGATCCGGTCGAATTCCACCGATGGGCGCAGCGACGTCTTCGCCGAGTTCCGCATGAGCACGGAAATGATGCGCGCAGTCCAGGACGTGCGCGACAAGATCGCTCAGGTGCGGCCGAGCTTCCCGCGCGACGTCAAGGACCCGTTTGTCATCCGGGCAGATCAGGAAAATACGCAACCCGTGGTGTCGCTGGCGGTGCTGTCGAACACCGTGGGCCTGCGCGATTTGAGCTCGCTCACCGACCAGACGATCGTCAAAGGACTCGAGAACGTCCCGGGCGTGGCGCGTATCGACGTCAATGGACGGGTGACGCGGCAGATCCTGGTCGAGATCAAGCCGCAGGCGCTGACCGCGCTGGGACTGTCGGTCGATCAGGTCGTCAGCGCGATTCGCGCCGCGAACCAGGACGTTCCTGCCGGCCGCATCACGCGCGGCGCGAGCGACTCGATCGTCCGGGTCGAAGGCAAGATCAAGGACCCGATGCAGTTCGGGCGCATCATCGTCGCGCAGCAGGGCGGCGCGCCGATCTACCTGACGCAAGTCGCGGCGGTGATCGACGGTGAGAAGGAGCAGGACTCGATCTCGCGCATTAACGGCCGTCCGGCGATCACTCTCGACCTCCAGAAATCGCAGGACGCGAACATCGTCGACACCGGGCGCGGCGTCACCGAAGCGGTGGCGCTGCTGAAGAAGCGACTGCCATCCGAAGTCGAGCTGCGGGTCGTCAATTCGTCCGCCGAATCGGTCGAACGCAGCGTCAACCGGGTCAAGCAGACGATTGTCGAGGGCGCGGCGCTGACGATACTGATCGTGTTCCTTTTCCTGCACAGCTGGCGCAGCACCATCATCACCGGGCTCACGCTGCCGATCGCGGTGATCGCGACCTTCATCGCGATTTACGCCTTCGGCTTCACGCTCAATTTCCTGACGCTGATGGCGCTGAGCCTGTGCATCGGGCTGCTCATCGACGACGCGATCGTGGTGCGCGAGAACATCGTCCGCCACCTGGGTCTCGGCAAGACGCACGAGACCGCGGCGCGCGAGGGCACCGATGAGATCGGCCTGGCGGTGATGGCGACGACGTTTGCGATCGTCGCGGTGTTCGTCCCGATCGCCTTCATGAGCGGCATCATCGGCCGCTTTTTCTTCCAGTTCGGCCTCACGGTGGCGGTGGCGGTGCTGGTATCGCTGTTCGTGAGCTTCACGCTCGATCCGATGCTGTCCTCGATCTGGCACGATCCGCCGAGCTCGCGCTTTTCGCGCTTGCCGTGGTTGTCGCGCTTCATGGAAGGCGTCGAGCGTGTCATCGAATGGTTCCATCGCGTCTACGGCTCGATTCTCGAATGGGCTCTGGTGAACCGGAAGAAGGTGATCCTGATCGCGCTGGTGAGCTTCTTCGCGAGCTTTCTGGTGGTGCCGCTGGTCGGCACCGAATTCATTCCCGAAACCGACGAAGGTTTTCTGTCGCTGCGCCTGAACACGCCGGTGGGCTCGAGCCTCGAATACACCGACACCAGGGTGCGGCAGGTCGAGGAAATGCTCAAAGGAATCCCCGAAGTCGCGCTGGCAATGACGACCATCGGCACTCAGGAAGGCCGGAACTACGCCCGGGTCAACCTGAAGCTGGTCGATCGCGCCGACCGCAAGCGCACGCAAAAGGAAGTCGAGCGAGCCATCCGGACGGCGCTCAAGCCGATCCCCGGCCTCGAGCCCAGCTTCGGCTTCGATCGTGCGGTGTGGGTGAATCTTCTGGGGCCGGATCCGGCGACGCTGACCGCATTGATCAACGAGTTTGCGGTGAAGGTCGGCAAGGTTCCCGGCATTGCCGACATGGAGACGTCGGAAAAGGCTGCCAATCCGGCGCTGTCGATCCGCCTCAACAACGACGCTGCGTCCGATCTTGGAATCAACGTGCAGCAGGTCGGCTCGACGGTGCGGCCGCTCCTCGCCGGCGACACGGTGACGTACTGGCTTGGCCCCGACGGGCAGAACTACGAGGTCAACGTGCAATTGTCGAAGGACCGGCGGCAGCTCGCGTCGGACCTCGGCAATCTGTACCTGACCAGCAACCGCGTCGGCCCCGACGGGACGCCGCGGATGGTGCCGCTGCGGCAGGTGGCCGAGATCGTCGAGACGACCAGCCCGCAGATCATCAAGCGCCAGGAGCTTCAGCGCCGCGTCGCGCTCTACGCCAACGCAGAGGGGAGACCCTCGGGCGACGTCAACTCGGACGTGGCGAAGATCATCAAGGAATTCGGCGCGACGCTTCCTCCGGGGTATCGCTTCGACGTCGGCGGCCAGGCGAAGGACATGCAGGAGTCGTTCCAGGCGGCGCTCGCCGCACTGGGCCTCGCGATCATTTTCATCTACCTCATTCTTGCGTCCCAGTTCGCGAGCTTCACGCAGCCGGTGGCGATCATGGCGTCGCTGCCCTTTTCGCTGATCGGCGTCTTTCTCGCGCTGCTGCTGACCGGCACGACGCTGAATCTGTTTTCGATCATCGGCTTCATCATGCTCATGGGTCTGGTGACCAAGAACGCGATTCTGCTGGTCGATTTCGCCAACCGCGCGCGGCGCGGCGGCAAGAGCCTGCACGACGCGCTGCTGACTGCGGGCCAGGTTCGCCTGCGTCCGATCATGATGACCACGATGGCGATGATCGGCGGCATGACGCCGTTGGCGCTCGGGATCGGCGAGGGCGGCGAGACACAAGCGCCGATGGGCCGCGCAATCATCGGTGGCGTGATCACGTCGACGCTGCTGACGCTGGTCGTCGTGCCGGTGATTTATACCTACCTGGACGCGTGGGCTGAATGGCGCAAGGCGCGCAAGGCACGTCGCGCTGCGCGCCATTCCGCGGGCGTGACAGAGCCTGCGGCCGGCGACTGACATGCGATAATGGGGCGTCCTACAACAAGCAATAATCGATCGCCGAATCGCTGGCGTTCAACGCAAACCCGAGCGTGAACTGGGTCGAGCCGATTTGATGGCTAGCCCGGGATTTCGAAACGCTCATCGGCAGGACGCCGAGTAGCGTGCGGCGGATTGCGCGCTCCGGGGCGATTTAGGCGCTACGCGAGTTTCAATTCGGGTCGGCGCGAAACAGGATATGAGGCACGGATGGACTTCGAACAAGCACGTTTCAACATGGTCGAGCAGCAAATCCGCACCTGGGACGTTCTCGACCAGGAAGTGCTCGACCTTCTGTTCGAGGTCAGGCGCGAGGACTTCGTTCCGCTCGCCTATCGCTCGCTCGCGTTCGCCGATCTCGAAATCCCGATCGGCGACGGCGAGCGGATGTGGACACCGAAGATGGAAGCGCGCGTGCTGCAGGAGCTCGACCTCAAGGCGAACGAGGCGGTGCTCGAGATCGGCACCGGCAGCGGCTATCTGACGGCGCTTCTTGCGCATTGCTCGGCTGGAGTTACCAGTGTCGATATCCGGGAGAGATTCGTTCTCGAGGCGCGTCCGAAACTGGCTCGTGCGGGCATCGGCAATGTCACGCTCGAGGTCGGCGACGGCGCTCGCGGCTGGGGCAGCGATCAGTATGAAGCGATCGTGCTCACCGGATCGACTCCAGTGCTGGCCGAGGCGTGGCTCGGGCAGCTCAAGCCTGGCGGGCGTATTTTTGCCGTCGTCGGCGACGCGCCGGCGATGAGTGCGCGCATGGTGCGCTGGGAAGCTCCCGGCGCGATTGTCGCCGAAGATCTTTTTGAAACGGTCATCGCCCCGCTGCAAAACGCGGCGCAACCCCAGCGGTTCGTGTTTTGAGCACCGCAGCCGATGTCCCGCAGTCGATGTCCTTATCCCGCGTGCCGCGGAGTCCGTGGCGCGCAACATGCAAATCCCGCAGCGCGCATCGTGCCGCTCCCGAAGTGTCGCAACCCAGATGGGAACCAAAAAGATGTTGAAAAGCACGCTTGCGATCCTGATCGCGACGGCAATGTTGGCTTCACTGTCAGCCGCGTCGGCGGAGGATCTGGTCCAGGTCTATCGTGCCGCGCTTGCAGGCGATCCGGTGCTCGCTTCGGCCCGGGCGACGCGGGAGGCGACACAGGAACTCGTGCCGCAGGCGCGCGCCGGACTGCTGCCGGCGGTGAACCTGGTGGCCAACGCCGGGGTGGAAGATTTTCACGACAAGCTGCATACCGATCCGACGGCGACGTTCCACGATCGGTTTCCCAATTACGCCTATACCGTGTCTGCGAGCCAGCCGCTTTACCGGCCGCAAAACTCCATCGCGTTGGACCAGGCCAGGCAACAGGTCGGTCAGGGCGACTACATCTTCGCTTCATCGCAGCAGGATTTGATCGTCCGGGTGATACAGGCGTACCTCGACGTGCTGCTGGCGCGGTTCAACATCGAGCTGACCGAAAGCCAGAAGAAGGCGGTGAGCGAGAATCTTGCGCAGGCCAAGCGCAACTTCGAGGTCGGCACGGCAACGATCACCGACACCAATGACGCGCAGGCCAAGTACGATCAGATCGTTGCCCAGGAGATCTCGGCGCAGAACGATCTGGACAACAAGCTCGCGGCCTTGCGCGCCATCATCGGTCGCGCGCCACTGGAGCTGAAGGGCTTCACCGGCAGATATCAGCCGGAGCTGCCGGTGCCCGGCACGCTCGAGCCGTGGGTTGAGAAGGCAATTCAGGACAATTACCAGGTTCGCATCGCGCAGGCGAACCTGGACATCGCGACGCTCGAGGTCGACCGGCAACGTGCGGGTCATTACCCGACATTGGATCTGGTGGCGAGCCTCAACCAGGGCTACGCCGGCGGGCTCGCTTCGACGTCGACCGGAGTCTCGGTTGCGAGCGACAACAGGATCGGCATCATCGGTGTGCAGTTGAACGTCCCGATCTATCAGGGCGGTGCGATCAGCTCGCGCGTGCGCCAGGCGATCTCCAATCAGGAAAAAGCCCGCCAGGATCTCGAAACCGCGCGGCGCAATGCGCAGCTGCTGGCGCAGACATCGTTTTCCGGGGTCACCAACGGCGTTGCGCAGGTCAAGGCATTCGAGCAGGCGCTCAACTCGGCGCAGGTGTCATACGATTCCAACAAGCTCGGCCTCGAAGTCGGCGTGCGCACCAATCTCGACGTATTGAACCAGCAGCAACAGGTGTTCCAGACGCGATTCAACCTCGCGCAGTCGTACTACAACTTCGTGATCAACAATTTGCGCCTCAAACAGGCCATCGGCACGCTCACCGAAGCCGACGTCGAGCAGATCAATCGCGATCTGGGGGCGTAGGAGCTCGAGCGGCAGCGACCGTCGCTGCAATCTGAGGGTGAAGCCAGCTCCAGAGTCTTTGCACCGCGCCCTTGTGCGCGGCGTGGAAAGCTCGCGCAGCGTTGCCCATTGCCTGGCGGCGCGACGGATCGGATAGCAGGTCGCGAACCGAGCGCGCCAATTCGTCGGCGTCGGCGACCGGGCGAGCGGCACCCGCGGCGATTGCGCCGGCCGTTGCTTCGGCAAAATTGAAAGTGTGCGGCCCGATCAGCACGGGAATGCCGAGCGCGATCGGCTCGATCAGGTTCTGGCCGCCGAGCGGAAGAAGGCTGCCGCCGACGAAAGCGACGTCGGACGCGGCGTAGTAGGCCGACATTTCACCCATCGAATCACCGAGCACGACGTTGATGTCGATCGGCACCGCTGCGTTTTCGCTGCGGCGGACGAATGGCAGGCCGCGCGAGCGCAACAGCTCGGCGACGACGGTAAAGCGATTCGGGTGCCGGGGCACGATGATCAGGAGCGCGCCGGGCGGCATCGGCGCGCGCGCAATGGCGTCGAGTATCAAGGCTTCCTCGCCGTCGCGGGTACTGGCCGCCATCCAGATCGGACGAGACGCGCCGAACCGCAAGCGGAATTCAGCTCCCAGCGTCAGCGCGTTGTCGGGGATGCTCACGTCGTACTTGATGTTGCCGGTAACGATCGGCGCCGTCGCGCCGAGCGCGGCAAGACGCGCCGCGTCCGCCGGCGATTGCGCCGCCACGCCGCGCAGTCGCTGCAGCATCGGCCGGCTGAGCGGCGAAAATCGCGCATAGCGGTTCGCGGAGCGTTCGGACATGCGGGCATTGACCAGAAATGCCGGCACGTTGCGACGATGCGCCTGCGCGATGAGATTGGGCCACAGCTCGGTCTCCACCAGGAAGCCGGCGGCCGGGCGAAAATGCGCCAGAAATCGATTGACCGCGAACGGAACGTCGTAGGGGAGCCATGCCTGCACCACACCGTCGCCGAAGAGCTCGCGTCCGGCTTCGCGGCCGGAGGCGGTCATGTGCGTGAGCAGGATCGTCGCGTCGGGATACCTGGTTTTCATGCACTGCACCAGCGGTAGCGCTGCCCTCGTCTCGCCGACGGAAACGGAATGCACCCAGAGCACGGGCGCCGAAGGCGCGCTCGCGCGGTAGCGCCCGAAGCGTTCACCGATCGCGCTTCGATACATCGGCTCGCGCCGGCCCCGCCACCACAACCGCAGCGGAAGCAGCGGCCACGCGAAGGAACCGATGAGTGTGTACAGTGCTCGCGCGAGTTCCAAGTCGGCTTTCCCGGTCAGCCCGGCGCGCGGCGCATGATTGCGCCGGCGGCGGCGATGACTTCTTCCGGCGAGGGCGTCGCATTGGCTGCGCCGACGTCGCGGGCGTGAGCGCCGGCGCGCGAGACGCCGGCCAATTCGGGATCGGTGGCGAAGAAAAGCGCAATGGTCGGCGTGCCCAGCGCGGCGGCAAGGTGCACCAATCCCGTGTCCACGCCGCAGACCAGATCGGCGCGAGCGAGGAGCGACGCGGTCTCCGGCAAGCTGCGTCGCGCTGCAACGAGCGCGCCTGTCACGCCCTGCGCGAGCCTCTCGCTGCGTGCGGCCTCGACGGCATTTCCGGAGGGAAGCAGCACCGTCATGCCGGCGCGCGTGAAATGCGCGATCAGCGATCGCCAGTCGGCTTCGGGCCAAAGCTTGTCGTCGCGGCTGGTGGAGTGGACGAAGACTGCGAACGGAGCGGGCGGCGATTCACCCAGGCGCGGGACCGTCAAGCCGAAGCGCGGCGGGCCGGCGGGCGCGTAGCCGAGCGCCTTGCCCGCGAGCTCGCGGCAACGGTCGATCAGGTGCTGGTGTGGTGGAATGCGATGCGTGCGGCGGTAGGCGAGCGTTGCCGCGGGTTCGCGGATGCTTGCGCGGTCAGGGCCGTGCACCGTGCCGCGTGCGAGCCAGGCGATCAACGCTCCCTTGACCTGTTCCTGCAAGTCCAGCACGACGTCGTAGCGCTGCTCCTTGAGCCTGCGGCGAAAGACGGCGGCTTCACGCCAGGTGGCGCGTGACAGCGCAGAATGGCGCCACCGCCGCAAGGACACCGGGATGACAGCGCGAACGTCGCGATTCAATGCCACCAGCTCGACGAACGCCTCCTCGGCGACCCAGTCGACGGTCATTCCCGCGCGGTGTTGTCTGATGTCGTGCACCACCGGCAATGCGTGCACGATGTCGCCGAGCGACGATGGACGCACGATCAACACGCTGCTCATCGGAGGGGATTGGTGGCGCTGCGGATATCGGCGTCGGGCGCCGCTCGACCGCGCGCTGCGGTTGGCTGGATCACGGCCGGGTTTGAACGTAGAATAAGCAGCGCATTCCGGCCGTATCGTGACGACTGAGGTGAACCTCTGCGCGGAAAGCGAAGACCGAGGCGCCTTCACGATTGACGCGATGTCCGATCCGCTTCCCCCGCTTGCCCTGACCCTGGTGGTGATCACTCGCGACGCCGGCGCCAGCCTCGCCGACTGCCTGAGCTCGGCACGATTTGCCTCAGAAACGATCGTCGTCGACTCGGGCAGTGTCGATAATACCGCAGAAATTGCGCGCAGCTACGGTGTGCAACTCATCGAGCATGCGTGGCTTGGCTTCGGACCACAAAAAAACTTCGCCGTCGCACAAGCCGCGAACGACTGGGTTCTGTGCCTGGATGCAGACGAGTCGGTCTCGCCCGAATTGGCGAGCTCCATCCGGTCGACCTTGCAGCACGCTCAGTTCATCGCCTACGAAATGCCGCGGCGCAACCGTTTTCTGGGCAAATGGCTCGCGCATGGCGAGGGCTATCCCGACTGGAACCTGCGGCTATTCGATCGGCGCCATGCGCGCTGGAGCGACGACGCGGTGCACGAGCACGTGCTCGTCGACGGCGAGGTGGGGCGGCTGAGCGGCGACCTGATGCACAGATCCGGAGAATCGCTCGAGGCGTATCTGGTCAAACAGAACCGCTATACGACGCTGCAGGCCGAGGCGCTTTTTGCGCGCGGCGAGCGCTTCTCGGCGGCCCGGCTTGTCGTGTCTCCAATCGTCCGCTTTATCCGTTTCTATGTCGTGCGCGCCGGCTTTCTCGACGGCGTCGCGGGGCTCGTGCACATCGCGATCGGCTGCTTCAACAGCTTCTCGAAGTACGCGAAGTTGCGGGCGCTCGAACAGGCGCAGCGCGGCCGGGCATGAAGGTCCTCGTGACAGGCGCCGCCGGCTTCATCGGCATGCATCTTGCGCATCGCTTGCGCACCGACGGCGCCGATGTGGTCGCCGTCGACAGCTTCGATCCGTATTACGACGTCGCACTCAAACGCGCGCGCGCGGCACGCCTGGAGACCATCGGCGTTCGCTGCGAGACGCTCGACCTGGCCGACGCGGCGGCGACGGCGGAATTCTTTCGCGGCGCGAATGCGACTCACGTCGCGCACATGGCGGCGCAGCCCGGCGTTCGCTACTCGCTGATCAATCCTGCGGCGTATCTTCGCAACAACATCGACGCTTTCGGAGCCGTGCTCGAGGGGTGTCGTCACGGCGGGGTCGAACACCTGGTCTACGCGTCGAGCTCCAGCGTCTATGGCGCGAACCACACGCTCCCGTTCTCGGAGGATCAGAACGTCGATCACCCGGTGAGCCTGTACGCCGCGACCAAGAAAGCCAACGAATTGATGGCGCACAGTTACAGCCATCTGTACCGCATGCCGGCGACGGGACTGCGTTTTTTCACGGTGTACGGACCGTGGGGGCGACCGGACATGTCGCCGATGCTGTTCGCGCGCGCCATGCTCGAGGGACGGCCGATCAAGGTCTTCAACCACGGCAGGATGCAGCGCGACTTTACCTATATCGACGACATCGTCGAGGGTGTCGTCCGCGTCCTCTCGCGGCCGCCGCAGGCGACGCCAGAAGCCGCTCCGAGCGCGATCTACAACATCGGCAATCACACCGCGGTCGAGCTCGAAACATTCATCAGCGAGCTGGAGCGCCTGCTGGGAGTGCGCGCGATCCGGGAATACGAGCCGCTTCAGCCGGGAGATGTGCCCGCGACTTTCGCATCGGTGGAGCGGCTCGCCGCTGCCACGGGCTTCTCGCCGTCGATTCCGCTGAGCGTCGGGCTCGCCAGGTTCGTGCAGTGGTATCGCGAGTACTACGGCGACAAGGAATCGGCGTAAGTGCGCATGATAAAATCCGTCACTTTGGAAAATGAGCGCGAGCGCCCGCAGCGCATGGATCCCGCATGATTCTGGTGACCGGAGGTGCCGGGTTCATCGGCGCCAATTTCGTTCTCGACTGGTTCGAAAGCAACGATGAACCTGTCGTCAATCTCGACAAGCTGACGTACGCCGGCAATCTCGGCAATCTTGCGTCGCTCAAAGGCGATCCCCGGCACATCTTCGTTCGCGGCGACATCGGCGATCGCCACCTGGTCCTGCATCTGCTCGGCGAGCACCGGCCGCGCGCGATCGTGAACTTCGCGGCGGAGAGCCACGTCGATCGCTCGATCCATGGGCCCGCGGATTTCATTGCCACCAATATCGTCGGCACCTTCGCGCTGCTCGACGCGGTGAGATCTCACTGGTCGGCCCTGGCGGGCGACGAACGCACGCGCTTTCGCTTTGTGCACATCTCGACCGACGAGGTCTACGGCTCGCTCGAGCCCGGGGCGCCCTCGTTCGCGGAGACGAATTCCTACGCGCCGAACAGCCCGTACTCGGCGTCGAAGGCTTCGGCCGATCATCTGGTGCGCGCCTACCATCACACCTACGGCCTTCCGACGCTGACCACCAACTGCTCGAACAACTACGGTCCGCGGCAGTTCCCGGAAAAACTGATTCCGCTGATGCTGCACAACGGTCTCGCCGGCAAGCCGCTGCCGATCTATGGCGACGGGGGCAACGTGCGCGACTGGCTCTACGTCGGCGATCACTGCGCCGCGATCCGGACCGTGCTGGAGCGCGGAATCCCGGGCGAGACCTACAACGTCGGCGGCAATGCGGAGATCGCAAATCTCGACGTGGTGCGCACGCTCTGCCGTGTCCTGAGGGCGCAGAAATCGGGGTGCGACGCCGAACCGCTGATCACCTTCGTCAAGGACCGTGCAGGTCACGACCGGCGCTACGCGATCGATGCATCAAAGATCCGGCGCGAGCTTGGGTGGCAGCCGCGCGAGACCTTCGAATCGGGAATCGCGCGCACCGTGCGCTGGTACCTCGACAACGCGGCGTGGCTGGACGCGGTCACCAGCGGCGAGTACCAGAAATGGATTTCGCTCAACTACACGGCCGAGGTCGCGTGATGAAGCGCAAGGGCATCATCCTCGCCGGCGGCTCGGGAACGCGGCTATACCCGGTGACACAGGTGCTGTCGAAACAGCTGCTGCCGGTTTATGACAAGCCGATGATCTACTATCCCTTGTCGACGTTGATGCTGGCCGGTATCCGCGACATCCTGCTGATCTCCACCCCGGACGACACGCCGCGTTTCTCGCAGCTGCTCGGCGATGGCGCGCGCTGGGGCATCAACCTGAGCTATGCAGTCCAGCCGTCTCCGGACGGACTGGCGCAGGCGTTTCTCATCGGCCGCTCGTTCATCGGCGGGGAGTCTCCCGCGCTGGTGCTGGGCGACAACATCTTCTACGGCAACGACCTGCAGCCGATGCTCGAGCGCGCCGCTGGCCGCGTCGAGGGCGCGACGATCTTCGCCTATCCTGTCGCGGATCCCGAGCGCTACGGCGTCGCCGAATTCGATTCGGCCGGCCGAGTGCTCAGTCTCGAGGAAAAGCCGGCAAAGCCGAGATCGCGCTACGCGGTCACCGGATTGTATTTTTACGATAACCGGGTGCTCGAGGTGGCCGCGTCGCTCAAACCTTCCGCGCGCGGCGAGCTCGAGATCACCGATGTCAACAAGGTCTATCTCGACGACGGTGAGCTGGCGGTGGAGGTGATGGGACGAGGCATGGCTTGGCTCGACACCGGCACGCATGAATCGCTGCTCGAGGCCGGACAGTACATCGCGACCATCGAGCGCAGGCAGGGGCTGAAAATCGCGTGCCCGGAGGAGATCGCCTACCGCCTGGGCTATATCGACGCGGCAAAGCTGGAGCAGCTAGGCAACGCCATGGCGAAGAACGCCTACGGCCATTACCTGCTCGGATTGTTGCGCGAGCCGCTGGTTCGCTGACAGGCGATGAAGGTCACGCCGACGGCGCTCGCCGATGTCCTGCTCATCGAGCCGCGGGTTCACGGCGATGCGCGAGGATTTTTTTTCGAAAGCTACAACCGCCGGGCGTTTGCCGAGTCCGGGATCGATGCCGAATTCGTGCAGGACAACCACTCCCGCTCCGCGCGAGGCGTGCTGCGCGGACTGCATTACCAGATCGAGCACGCGCAAGGCAAGCTGGTCAGGGTCATCTCGGGCGAGGTATACGACGTTGCTGTCGATATGAGGCGAAGCTCGCCGGCGTTCGGACGCTCGATGGGCATCACGCTGTCGGCGCAGGACAAGCGGATGCTGTGGATTCCGCCGGGGTTCGCGCACGGCTTTCTGGTCGTTTCGGAATCGGCCGAGTTTCTCTACAAGACGACCGATTACTGGTATCCGGAATTCGAGCGCACGCTGCTTTGGAGCGATTCCGCGCTCGGCATCGCGTGGCCGGTGCAGCAGGCACCGACGCTGGCCGCCAAGGACGCGACCGGAACGCCTTTCGCGCT
>Ga0066789_10000959_pt1 | contig 12255 bp, 9 predicted proteins | sample OrgsoiDNA2013049_FD_70960 | JGI IMG/M metagenome (GOLD analysis project Ga0066789, IMG submission 70960) | Permafrost soil microbial communities from the Arctic, to analyse light accelerated degradation of dissolved organic matter (DOM) -... | ecosystem: Environmental > Terrestrial > Soil >...
CAGGGTCGCGCGCCAATCGACGCCACCCAGCGCACTGAACAAATGCGGGGTGGCCGATCCCAGGGTGAGCGCGCCGACGAGCAAGCCGACCATGAAGCCCATGTCGTTGGTCGCCCAGGTCGCGGCCAGTTTCATTCCGACGGGATACACGCCTGCCATGCAGATGCCGGTCAGCAGACGCAGCAACAGTGTCGCGGTGGAGCCGGGATCGACGACGAGGAGCAAGGCGTTGGCGATCGCGCCAACCAACGCCGCCGCTGCAAAAAAATGGCGCGGATCGATACGGTCGGCCAGTCCCAGCAGCGCGCTTGCCAGACACCCGAGGACAAAGCCGGCCTGGACACTGCTGGTGAGCGCCGCCTGCGCGAAGCTCGACAACCCGAATTCAGCCACGAGGGCCGGGACGATTGCCGACGCGGAGAACCAGAGCGCCATCGCCGCGAGCTGGCAGACGGCGATCAGCGCAACGGATGCACCTTTGGACTCAAACAACGGTCGCCCCGTTTCGGGCGAATCCGTTCGTTGCTTCAGCCTGCCGCCGCAACCGCGCGTGCCGCCATGACCGATACGAGATGCGCACGGTACGCGGCCGAACCGTGCAGATCGCTGTTCAGGTGATCCGAAGGAATCTTCACCGCCTTGGCCGCATCGGCGCTAAAGCTCTTGGCCAGCGCGGCCTCGATCGCCGTCGCCCGATGCACGTGCGACGCGGCGCCGGTGACCGCCACGCGTACTCCACCCGCCGTCTGCGCGACCAGCACGCCCACCAGCGCAAAGCGCGACGCGGGCTGCGGAAACTTCATGTACGCCGCTTTCTTCGGAATCGGAAAACTGACCGCCGTAATGATTTCATCCGCGGCGAGCGCGGTTTCGTACATGCCCTTGAAAAATTCGTCGGCGGCGATCTTGCGCTTGTTGGTATGCACGGTCGCACCCAGCCCCAGCACGGCGGCCGGGTAATCCGCGGCCGGATCGTTGTTGGCCAGCGCGCCACCGAGCGTGCCGCGATTGCGCACCTGGCGGTCGCCGATGCCTTCCGCCATGGCGGCGAGCGCGGGGATCGCCTGCTTGACCGCGGCCGACGCCGCAACCTCGGCGTGCGTGGTCATCGCGCCGATCACGATGGCGTCGCCCTCCTTCTTGATGCCCTTCAACTCGGCGATGCCGCCAAGATCGACGACCGTTCCGGGATTGGCGAGCCGCAGTTTCATCGCACCGACGAGGCTTTGACCGCCGGCAAGCGCCTTGCCGCCGCTCTTGGCGAGCGCCGCCGCGGCATCGGCGACCGATTTTGCGCGTTGGTATTCGAATGCGTACATGTGCGTGTCCCCCTAGCGCGTGGCTGTTTGTATCGCCTGCCACACCCGATGCGGCGTCGCCGGCATGTCGAGGTACTTGACGCCGACCACCGCGAGCGCGTCGTGCACGGCGTTCATCAGCGCCGGCGGCGACCCGATCGCGCCCGCCTCGCCACAGCCCTTGGCTCCCAGCGGATTGTGCGTGCACGGTGTCACCTTGGTCGCCACCTTGAACGACGGCAGATCGTCGGCACGCGGCATCGCGTAGTCCATGTAGCTGCCGGTCAGAAGCTGACCGCTATCCGGGTCGTACACGCAGCGCTCGAGCAGCGCCTGGCCGATGCCCTGCGCCAGCCCGCCGTGCACCTGACCTTCGACGATCATCGGATTGATGATGTTGCCGAAGTCATCGCAGGCGGAGAAGTTGACGATTTGCACGACGCCGGTATCCGGATCGACTTCGACTTCGCAGATGTGCGTGCCCGCCGGGAAGGTGAAGTTGGTCGGATCGTAGAACGCGGTTTCGTCGAGTCCGGGCTCGAGCTTGTCGAGCGGATAGTTGTGCGGCACGTACGCGGTCAGCGCGATTTCGGCGAACGCCTTGCTGCGGTCGGTGCCGGCGACGGTGAACTTGCCGTCCTTGAATTCGATGTCGGCCTCGGCGGCTTCGAGCAGGTGCGCCGCGATCTTCTTGCCCTTGGCGATGATCTTGTCGATCGCCTTGACGATGGCGGTGCCGCCGACGGACAGCGAGCGCGATCCGTAAGTGCCCATGCCGAAGGGAACGCGCCCGGTATCGCCATGAACGATCTCGACATTCTCGATCGGAATGCCGAGCCGGCTGGAAACGACCTGTGCAAAAGTCGTCTCGTGACCCTGCCCGTGGCTATGTGAACCGGTGAACACCGTCACGCCGCCGGTGGGATTGACGCGCACTTCTCCGGCCTCATAGAGACCGGCGCGCGCACCGAGTGCGCCGGCGATGTTCGACGGCGCAATCCCGCAGGCTTCGATGTATGACGAGTAACCGATACCCCGCAGTTTGCCGCGCTTGGCCGCTTCCGCTTTGCGTGCGGGGAAACCCTTGACGTCGGCGATTTTCATCGCTTCGTCCAGGCATGCGTCGTATCCCCCCGTGTCGTAGAGCAGCGCAACCGGCGTCTGGTACGGAAAATTGCGAATGAAATTGCGCCGGCGGATTTCGTCCTGCGCAATGCCCATTTCGACGGCAGCCGCGTGCACCAGCCGCTCGACGACGTAAGTTGCTTCAGGTCGCCCCGCACCGCGATACGCATCGACCGGCGCAGTGTTCGTGAATACCGCCGTGACCTCGCAATAGATGGCCGGCGTCGTGTATTGCCCCGCCAGCAGCGTTGCGTAGAGGATGGTTGGAACGCACGACGCGAAGGTCGACAGATACGCGCCCATCGCCGCAGTGGTGTGCACGCGCATCCCGAGGAACTTGCCGTCCTTGTCCAGCGCCAGCTCGGCGTGGGTCACGTGGTCGCGGCCGTGCGCGTCGGACAGGAACGATTCGCTGCGCTCCGCCGTCCATTTGATCGGGCGATTGACGTGCTTCGACGCCCAGACCATCGCCGTCTCTTCCGGATACAGGTAGATCTTCGATCCGAAACCGCCGCCGACATCCGGCGCGATGACACGTACCTTCGTTTCGGGCAGACCCAGCACGAAGGCAGTCATCAACAACCGTTCGACGTGCGGATTCTGGCTCGTGACGTAGAGCGTATAGCCATCGTCGGCACGGCTGAAGGTCGCCACCGCCGCGCGCGGCTCGAGCGCATTCGGTATCAACCGGTTGTTGACGATGTCGAGCTTGGTGACGTGCGCCGCCTTGGCGAACGCGGCGTCCGTGGCCGCCTTGTCACCCAGGGCCCAGAGGTAGCACTTGTTGCCGGGCGCGCCCTCATGGATTTGCGGTGCGCCGCTCTTGAGCGCGTCGGCGGGATTGACCACCGCCGGCAGCACTTCGTAATCGACGTTGATAAGCTCGGCCGCGTCCTTGGCCTGCTCGGGTGTTTCCGCAACAACCATCGCGACGCCGTCGCCGACATAGCACACCTTGCCTTTGGCGAGCACCCAATGCGGCGGTTCCTTCATCGGCTGCCCGTCCGTTCCGGTGATCAGCCACCCGCAGGGCAGTCCGTTAACGCCGGTCAGGTCCTCGCCGACGTAGATCGCGACGACGCCGGGCGCGGCTTTCGCTTTCGCGGTGTCGATGTTGCGGATTTTCGCGTGGGCGTGCGGCGAGCGCAGGAAATACGCGTGCGTGTGGTGCGCGGGATTGACATCGTCGGTGTATTGGCCGGACCCCGTGAGGAAACGGTAGTCTTCCCGCCGGCGGACCGGCTTGCCGATGCTGGAAAGATCGTTGGCGCCCATGGTCACTTCCTCATTGCGGCCGCGCCTTGAGCGACGGCCTTGACGATGTTCTGGTAGCCCGTGCAGCGACACAGATTGCCTTCGAGCTGTGCACGGATCGTCGCCTCGTCGGCGTTTGGATGTCGCTGGACCAGATCGATGGCGCTCATCACCATCCCCGGAGTGCAGAAGCCGCATTGCAGACCGTGGCAGTCCTTGAACGCCGCCTGCATCGGATGCAGTTCGCCGTTGGCGGCGGCCACCCCTTCGATCGTGGTGATCTTGGATCCGTTCGCCTGCGCCGCGAGGATCGTGCACGCCTTGACCGCGTTGCCGTCGATCAGCACCGTGCACGCGCCGCACTGCCCGGTATCGCAGCCGACATGCGTGCCGGTGAGGACCAGATGGTTGCGGATGAATTCGACGAGCAGCGTGCGGGGATCGACGTCAGCGGCGACAACTTTGCCGTTGACCGTAAATGACAGTGAGACTGACACGGGCATCCTCCATCGATTGAATGCCGTCGCGAACTTCTACCGGCGTGGAGCTGGCGTTTCGGAGGGACGGCAAGCCAAGGATACTCTGCGCCGAACGCGTCGGCAATGACGCTCGCGTCTTGCGTACACTTATCGCGGCGGCCAGACGATGGTGACGCCCGCGCCGCTGAACTGGCCGCGCTCGCCGGTGAAAACTTCGGTGCCGACGCCGAGGAATGCAACGAGGACCACGATTCCCGCGAGGCTCAAGCCGCCCATGGCAATCGCGGCGATGTCGAGTTCTTTCACCACGGCGACCAGCGATGCCGGTGGTTCGCGCACCAATGCTGCCGGGGCGAATTCCGCGGCGAGTCTCTCACGGCTCACCGCACGCACTGCGCTGCCGGCCGCGATCCGCCAAGGGACCTGCACCAGGGCCCACAATCCCAAAACGACGCCGGTCAGCGCGTAGCCGAATATCGCCGCAAAGATGGCGGCAAAAATGGCGAGCATGAATCGAGCCGTGAGATCGGATTGCATGAACTCGACCCAGGCCGCGTTGAGTACGCGCGGCGTCTGTCGCAACACTGCCCACGCGTACTCGATGACCCCCGTCGCCGTCGAAACGCGATCCGTCTCCTCGGAATATGCCTTGAGCTTGGCGGCAACGCCGGACAGGAAATCGTCGAAGCCTTCTTCGTAGTGACCCTGCGCAAACTGCGGCACGAGCGTCGCCTCGCGCAGGCGCTTTGCCTCGACATCGGGCAGCGAGCCCTCGAGCCCGTATCCGACTTCAAGCCGGGCAATCCGCTCGTCGCGAAATACGAATAACGCCATGCCATTGTCCGCCCCCTGCGCACCGACCTTCCACGTGGCAACGCGCGCCGTGTACTCCTCCACCGCTCCGGACGGTGCCTTCGGCTCGGTCACGATCAGCACCGACGCGTGCACGATCAGCGGCAGGTACTGTTGCAGATATGTGCTCTTGCCGCTGGCAAATCCCGGTGCCACGAGTTTGGCGCGGTCGTCGAACCAATGCGCCGGCGGAGGCGGAACCGGCTCGAGCAGCTTCCTCGGCACAAAGGGAGCGACGGCGATCAGCAACAAGAGCATGGTCGCGCCAGCCGCCAGCCCCGCGCCATGGCGAACGGCGAACGCGCGCCGATCGGGCATCTTCGGGCCCGGTGCAGGCGCCGCGCCGTCGATGCTCGCCTCATCCCTGCCTGTGGGATCGTGCGGGGAAGCTGCCATGCAGCGCGAATCTTTCGCGTATTGCCTGCGCTAGTACAAGTTCGCGATGTACTGGGAAAGGTTTTCGATGTCGCCGTCGGACAGCGTGCCGGCGACGCTGGTCATGTTGCCGGCATCGTTGGTCCGTCGCCTGGCCTTGAAGTCCTCGAGCTGCTTCTTGATGTATTGCGGGTACTGCCCGGCGACGCGCGGGATTTCGTTTTGCCCGACGAACCCTCCGAGATGACACATCGGACAGAGCACCGCGTCCGACGTTTTCCTTCCCGCATCGACTTTCGCCGGATCGGCGGCAAACTTGATGGGCAATTGCTTCTGCGCCGCGAAAAAATTGCCCAGGTCGATCATATCGTCGCGCGACAGGTTGGCCACCATCGGCGTCATCTGCGGATCGGTGCGGCGCCCTGCCTTGAAATCCTGCAACTCGATATAGATGTAACGCCAGCTCTGGCCCGCCAGTATCGGATAGTCGGCGCTCTGCGAATTGCCGTCCGGGCCGTGACATCCGAAGCAGACCTGGGCTTTTTCCCGCACCGCGGCCATCTTCGCGGCATCGGGCTGGGCTTGCGCAGCAGTGGCCGCAACAAGCGCAGCCAACGCAAAAAGCGGAATCTTGGTCATGAAGGCACAAAATAAACGCGGCCACCCCGCGAACGGGATGGCCGCATCGGATTGTCAGGTCCGACTATGGCATCGCGAAGACGAATACGCTGTTGCCCCGTTTCGCGTCGATTTGATTGTTGCCACCGGCGGCGACGGCAACGTACTGCTTGCCGCCGACCATATACGACACGGCAGGCGCATTGACGCCGGCGCCGCAGTTGTATTTCCACAACTCCTTGCCGTTGCTCGCGTCGAAGGCCTTGAACCAGCCATTGGCTTCGCCGTTGAACACGAGATTGCCCGCAGTCGCCAGCGTGCCGCCAATCAGCGGCTGCGGCGTCTTGACGCTCCAACCAACCTTGCCGGTGTCGAGGTTGACCGCGACCAATCTGCCCGACTGCTCCTCGCCCGGGATGGTCTTGAATGCGCCGCCGAGCCACAGCTTGCCGCCTGGATACGCAACTTCCTCGACGTGGTAGGTCATCGGCTGATGCAGGTTCGCCGCGTACGCCATGCGCAGCTTCGGATTGATCGCCATCGGCGACCACTCGACGCCGCCGTTCGCGCCAGGAAGCATCCGCGCGCCGTCCTTGGTCGGCAGCACCCACATGTTTTCCTGCGGAACCATCGCCTGCGAAAAGCGGATCAGCGTGCCGGTATTGCGCTCGTGGACATAGATGTGGCCCGTCTTGCCGCCGTGAATGACGACATCGACCATCTTGCCGCTCTTGTCCTTGGCCTGCGTCAGGATCGGCGCGCTGACCGCGTCCAGATCCCATACGTCATGCGCGATGTACTGCGAATGCCATTTGTACGTGCCCTTGTCGAGGTCGATGGCGACCATCGAGTCGGTGTACAGATTGTCGCCCGGGCGGATCGCGCCATACAGGTCAGGCGAGGGATTGCCGACAACAAAAAACACCGTGCGCGTCTTTTTGTCGATCGCCGGCGTCATCCACACCCCGCCGCCCAGCTTCTGAAAGAACGAAGCGTCCTTGGCGAACGCGGCTTTCTCGGCTGCGATATCGCGGTGCATGTCACGGCCGGTGGCGTCGTTGACCGCCCAAACGCCCTCGTGGCCGGTTTCGGGGATCGTATAGAACGTCCACAGCAGCTTGCCGTCGTTCGCGTCGAACGCTTTGACGAATCCGCGGATGCCGTATTCGCCGCCGTTCGTGCCGATGATCACCTTGCCATCGACGACTGCGGGCGCCATCGTTTCCGAGTAGCCTTTTTCCGGATCGGCGATCTGCGTTTCCCAGAGGAACTTGCCGGTCTTCGCGTCGAGCGCGACCAGCTTGGCATCGATCGTCCCCATGTACAGCTTGCCTTCCGCGACCGCGACGCCACGGTTGTTGTTGCCGCAGCAGACGGTCACGATCGGGCCGAGCTTTTGCTTGTAGTGCCAGTACTCGACACCCGTCGTCGCGTCGATCGCATAGACGTGATTGAACGACGTCGTCAGGAACATGACGCCGTTCACGACGATCGGAGCGGTCTCCATCGATTCGAGCACCGCCGTCTGGAACACGAACGCTGGCTTGAGCTTGCCGACGTTGGTGGCATTGATCTGGGCGCCGGGGTAATAACGCGTCTGGTCATAGCTCCCGTTGGGATGGATCCAGTTTTTCGCGTCGCCGCCGGCGGCGTCGAGCATCGGTTGCGTGATCGGCACGAGATTCGCCGACATCGGGCTGCCGGTCGTGGTTGCGCTTCCCGAAATTTCCTGCGCCGCCGCTGAAGCGGCGTATCCGAAAGCGAGTGCGACCGCAGCTGCTGCGCCTGCAAGCCGTTGGGCGTGAGTCGACATGGTAGTTCCTCCTGCTGAATTCTTGTTTTGTACGCGGATCGGCCCACAGCCGCGGCCGACTTCTTGCAAAAAACGTTATATTCCAATTTGAAAATGAATGCAAACTTGTAGCCCACTGAAGCGCCTGAAGCAGCGCTGGGCCCGACGCTTGAAGGATTTCCGATGCAACGCTACCAACTGTTCGTTAACTGTCTGTTGACCCTTGCCCTTGGCTTTCAGGTCGCACCGCTATACGCGCAGTCTCAGGATTTGAGCGTCAACGCCCGCCTGCTCGCGTCCGCGCGCAATGGCGACCAGGCGGGCATCGACCGCGCGCTGGCAGACGGCGCGTCCCCCAACGCGCGCAACCGCCTCGGGGAGACGGTCCTGTTAATCGCCTTGAAGAACGACCGGCCCGCGCTGGCGCGGCAAATGATCGACGCCGGTACCGATGTGAACCAGGCCGCCCTCAACGGCGTCACGCCGCTGATGGCGGCAGCGCACGCGGGGCAGACCGAAATCGTCAAGCTCGTGCTGGCCAAGGGTGCCGACGTCAAGGCAGAGGATCAGCTCAAGAAGAACGCCATGACCTACGCCGCCGGCCAGGGTCAGACTGACATTGTGGTGCTGCTCCTCAAGGCAGGTGTCGACGCCAACGCCGTCTACGCGCACGACTTGACCGCACTGATGTGGGCGGCTGGGTACGGCAAGACGGAAACCGTGAAGACACTCCTTGATGCCGGCGCTAAAGCCAGCCCAAAAGACGACCGCGGCAAGACCGCACTCGACATCGCCCGCGAGGGCAAGTACGCCGAGACGGCCAAACTGCTCGAAAGCGCCGGCGGAAGTTGATTCATTTGCGCGCGTGACGCGGCATCGTGACGCGGGGCAGCTATGGCCACATCCGCAGCAGCAATCGGTCGCGGTCGACGAACTGGTGCTTGAGCGCTGCCGCGATGTGAACGGCGATTGCGGTGACGAGTATGCAGCTGTTGACCAGATGCACGACACTCAGGAAATCCTTCAATGGGATGCTTTTCGCTGCCCACGCTGGCAGCAGCATGCCGAAATACCTGACGGGGTAGCCGCTGACGGCGGACCCGAGGTAGCCGCTCAACGGCTGCAGGAATAGGCAGGTATAAAGCACCCAGTGATTGATGCGCGCGGCCCTGGCCTGCCATGCGGGCATCGCCGGCAACGGTGGCGGGCGATGCATCGAGCGCCAGATGAGCCGCAGAGCCATCAGCGCAAGGATCGTCATCCCGATCGACTTGTGCAGGTTGAATGCGTTGACGCGCGGGCCCACGGGATCCTTCGCGATCTCTTGCATCGACCAACCGAATGCGATCTGTCCCAGGACCGCCACCGCGATGATCCAGTGCAGTACGATCGCTGTTGTCGAGTACCGCGCCGGCCGCTCAGAACCTGACATTTGCCGTCACTCCCACCAGATAATTGCGTTCCGCCGACGGCTCGAAGTAGCGGCCGTTGGTATCGCCCACGATGACCGTGCCGGAATAGTTGACCGCGGCAATATTGTTGAGGCGGGCGAATTCGGTAAACGTCCATTGGCCCGTGCGCTGCTGGAATCCCGCGCGAATATTGGCCACTGTGTACGCTGGCGCGAAATCGGTGTTGCGGTCGTTGACGTACACCTTGTTGGCGTACTGAGCCTCGATCGCGGCCGAAAATCCGTACCAATCCGGACGCGCCCAAGCCAGCTCGGCGTAGGCGCTGGAACCGGGTATGCCGGGCAGGCGCGCTCCTGCGGGAATGATCTGCGGTGGCAAACCGGTCGTGGCCGCAGCAGCGAACTGCGCCAGCAGGTAAGTATACGAAGCGTACGCGGTGAACCCGTTGCCAAAGCTGGCTTCCCATTCCGCTTCGGCGCCGCGACGGCGAGTCTTGGCGGCGTTGGTGTACGTCGTGCGCCCGCCCGTCGCGGTATCGATGACCAGTTCATCGGTGGTGTTGATCGAGAACAGCGACACGTTGACTCGCTGATTTTGCGCATACGCCTTGACGCCGACTTCGGCGGACTTGCTGATCGCCGGCTGCAGCGCAAAATTGAGGCCTGTACCGACCGGCCGATACGCGAGTTCGATGAAGCTGGGCGTCTCGAAGCCAACGCCCCAGTTGGCGTATGCGTTGAGGTTCTCCGTGACGTGCCATACGGCGCCGACCACGGGATTCGGATGGCTGTAACTTACGTTGCCGCTGTCATCCGGGTTCGCGGCATTGATGTAGTGATCTTTCGACTTGAACTGCACGTCGCTGTAGCGAAGGCCTGCCATCAGGGAAAACGACGCCAGCGACCACTCGGCCTGCACATAGCCGTCGGTGTCGCTGACGTAATCGTCCTCGTCGCGCCGCAAGTCGCCCAGCGCGCCATTGTTGTTGATGAAACCCTTGCGCCGCTGATGCTGCTGGTCGTAGGCGGCACCGACCGTCAACAGCAGCGGGCCGCCGGCAAGCGAATAACGCGTCGTCACTCTTGCGTCGATCCCGCCGAAGTCTCCATTCAGATCGGTGACGCCTCCCGATGACGTCGCACCGTTGCCGAGCAACGCCAGATATTGCCGCACGCCGCGTGAACCGCCATAACCGGTGACGCGAAGTATCGTGTCTTCCGCGAGTCGGTGCTCGAGTGTCGCGCCGCCTTGCTGCTGAATGACGGTCTTGCGGGTATTGAACAGGGTCGCCACCGGATCCGCCTGCGTCGGGTCCGCTTGCCACTGCGCCTTGGTGAGGCCGAGTGGATCCTGCGCTTCAGGTTGATAAAACGAATTGCCGATGAAGGTGAGTTTGGTATTCTCGCCGAGATCGAAGCGCAACTTCACGTTCGCCAGATCGCGCGACGCGACGCTGTGATCGCGGTACCCGTCGGTCTGAAACGCGTTGCCGGCGATGACATAGTTGGCGACCGGCGTTGCGCCCTCGAGCTTGACGATCGAGTTCCAGGTCCGGTAGCTGCCGCCGACGACCTGCGCTTGCACCATCGGCGGATCGGGACCATCCTCGGTGAACACCGCGATGACGCCACCCGAAGCATTGCCGTAGAGCGTGGAGAACGGGCCGCGCATGACCTCGATGCGTTTGGCGGAAACCAGGCTGAAACTGCTCGTCTGCCCCTGCCCGTCGGGCATCGTCGCGGGAATGCCATCCTGGTAGAGCCGGATGCCGCGCACGCCGAAGTTGGCGCGCGCACCGAAGCCGCGGATCGACAACATCACATCCTGGGCGTAGTTCCATCGATTTTGGACGACGATGCCGGGCACGCGAGCGAGCGATTCCGACAGATTTATCTGCAACTGACCCTGCTGGATCTGCGCGGCATCGACGCTGTCGATCGCAACCGGCAGTTCGAACGCGCGTTCCTCGGTCCGCGTGGCAGTGACGACGACGGGATCGAGGCGAGCGGGAGCCTGCGCGACGACACCCGCACTCAGCAAGGCCGCCGCCACGCCGGCGCCCGCACGCATGCGCTGCAGCGATCCAGCAGAATTCGCGTGCCGCATTGCTCCTCCATCGTGGTGGGCCGCCAGGCGGCCACTGCGTCGTGTAGGATAGCCGATCGCGTATTCTGCCTACAATCGCGGGGCGGACGCCGGCCAGCAGGACGTTACGGCAAACTACCTCTGGGAGGATGCACGATCATGCGCGGATGGCTGGGGATGGTGCCGTTGGGCACCGCTTGGTTTTGTGCGGCCGCCGTCGCGGCGCCGTTTGCCTATGTCTCGAACGAAGGCTCCGCGTCGGTGTCGGTCATCGACGTCGCAACCGACAAAGTCACCACCACGTTCAAGGTGGGAACGAAGCCTCGTGGCATCGCGCTCGGACTGGATGGTAAACAGCTCTACATCAGCGACCAGACCAGCAATTCGCTGTTGACCATCGACACCTCGAGCGGCGCAGTGACGCGCCGTACGCCTTTGGGCGATTCGCCCGAGGCGATCTATCTTTCGGCCGACGGCAAGTGGCTCGCGGCAGCGATCGAGGAAAACGACTTGGTGCTGCTCATCGACACGGCAACCGGCAAGGTCGAGCGTCGTCTCAAGATGCGTGGCAAGAATCCCGAGCATGCGGTGTTCAGCCCCGACGGAAAATGGCTGTACGTGAGCAGCGAAGAAGCCGACAGCATCGACATCGTCGACCTTGCCAATGGTGAAGTGCAGAAATCGGTCAAGGTCGGTGACCGGCCGCGCGGCATCGGCTTCCTGCCCGATGGCAGCCGCGCTTACGTGGCGGCGGAAAATGCCGACACGGTCAACGTGTTCGATGTTGCGCAAGGCGAGGTGATCGCGCGCATCAAGGCCGGCAGCCGGTCCAACGGCGTCACCGTGCACCCCAACGGGAAGCGCGTATACGTCAGCTCCGGCGGAGAAGGAACCGTCCAGGTGATCGACACGTCGACCAATGCAATCATTGCCAAGATCGCGGTCGGCAAGCGACCGTGGAACAT
>Ga0066789_10000960_pt1 | contig 12253 bp, 9 predicted proteins | sample OrgsoiDNA2013049_FD_70960 | JGI IMG/M metagenome (GOLD analysis project Ga0066789, IMG submission 70960) | Permafrost soil microbial communities from the Arctic, to analyse light accelerated degradation of dissolved organic matter (DOM) -... | ecosystem: Environmental > Terrestrial > Soil >...
TGTTCGTCCTTCGACAAGCTCAGGACGAACGGGAGATCTCCGACACGGCGTTCAAGCGGCCGTTCGTGGTGAGCTTGTCGAACCATGAACGGCCGTTCGGCGATTTACTAACCGGCGTTTGCCTTGTTGAAGCGCTCGATGATCTCGTTGCCGCGCTTGGTCGCGTCGTCCAGGCCCTGCTTCGCCGTCTTCTTCCCCGCCCAGATGGCCTCGAGCTCCTCGTCCATCACGTCGCGGATTTGCGGGAAATTGCCGGCGCGCACGCCGCGCGAATTGTTGGTGGTCTTGACGATCATCTGCTTAACCGCGACATCGGTTCCCGGATTCTTTTCGTAGAAGCCCGACTTCTTGGTGAGCTCGTAGGCCGCCATCGTGATCGGCAAGTAGCCGGTCAGCTGCGAGAATTCGGCCTGGACTTCCGGCTGCGACAGGAATGTCAGGAACTTGGCCACGGCCTTGTACTCCTCCTTCTTTTTCCCGCCCATCACCCACAGGCTTCCCCCGCCGATGATCGTGTTCTGCGGCGCGCCGACCACGTCAGCGTAGTACGGCAACGTCGACTCGGCGAACCTGAACTTGGCCTGCTGCTTGATCGTCGCGTAGGCCGCGGATGAGGTCGTCATCATCGCGCACTCGCCGCTATAAAACTTGGCTTCCGCCTCGTTCTTGCGCCCGCCGTAGACGAAATAGCCCTTCTTGATCCAGTCCTGCATGTTCTCGATGTGGCGAACCTGGACCGGGCCGTTGAACACCAGCTTGGCATCCGGACCCGAGAAACCGTTGTCCTTGGTGAGAAAGGGCTGGTTGTGCCACGCCGAGAAGCTTTCGAGCTGCGTCCACGTCTGCCAGGCGGTCGTGAACGGACAGGCGTGGCCCGAGGCCTTGAGCTTGGCCATCGCCGCGACGACTTCCGGCCACGTCTGCGGCGGACGATTGGGATCGAGTCCCGCCTTCTCGAACGCATCCTTGTTGTACCAGAACACGGTGGTCGAGCTGTTGAACGGGAAGGACAGCATCTGACCCTTGGCGTTCGTGTAATATCCGGCCACTGCCGGGACATACGCCTTCGGGTCGAATTTCTCGCCTGCTTCGGACATCACTTCGTACACCGGCTTGATCGCGCCCTTGGCCGCCATCATCGTGCCGGTCCCGACCTCGAACACCTGCAGCAGCGCCGGCGCATTGCCCGCACGATACGCGGCGATTGCGTTGGCCATCGCTTCCGGATAGCTGCCCTTGTAGACCGCGGTGACCTTGTAGTCGCTCTGGCTGTCGTTGAACTGCTTGGCGAGCGCGTTGATGCGCTCGTTGTTGCCTCCGGTCTGTGCGTGCCACCACTGGATTTCGGTCACGGCCTGCGCCTGCGCCGCCACCGCCAGCAGCACAGCCGCGAATGCGGCGCGCAGCAGATTCGTTGTGGAACGCTTCATGACTTCCTCCTCAGGACAATTTCTTGATTGTGGACGTGCTGGGTGACGATTCTATTGCAAATGGCCCTTGGCGTCAGTCGGCCGATTCGGGATGCGGTTTGGGCGCGGAATGTACTTTGTCGGACGCCGCGGCTGTCGGCGTCTCAACCACCGCCCGCCGGCGTCCCGCAAGGAGCGTATACGCCGTCGGTACGACGAACAACGTCAACAGCGTGCCGAAGCTCATCCCGCCAACGATCACCCAGCCGATTTGCGTGCGCGATTCCGCACCCGCGCCTCCCGCCAACGCCAAGGGTACGGAGCCAAGCACCATGGCGCCGGTGGTCATCAGTATCGGCCGCAACCGCAGCGTCGCGGCATCGACGACGGCGTCGACCACGGTCTCGCCCTTGGCGCGCAGCTGGTTGGAGAATTCGACGATCAGAATGCCGTGCTTGGTGATCAGGCCGACCAGCGTGACCAATCCCACCTGACTGTAGATGTTGAGCGTTCCTCCGGCGAGCCACAGCACGAACAGCGCGCCGGTCATCGACAACGGCACCGACAGCATGATCACGAAAGGATTGCCGAAGCTTTCGAACTGCGCCGAGAGGACGAGATAGATGAACGCCAGCGCCAGCACGAACGTGAAATAGATCTCGCCGCCGGACTTGCGGAACTCGCGCGACTGGCCGTCGAGGTCTGTTTGCGCGGTGGGCGGCAAGGCGCGCTTGGCGGCATCGTCCATCGCCGCGAGTGCTTCGCCGACCGCATAACCAGGCGCCAGCGTCCCGGTCACCTTCACCGCCCGCAATCGATTGAAGTGGTTGAGCGACTGCGGCGACACGCCTTCGCGCACGTCGACCAGATTCGATAGCTGGACCATGCTCCCGTCGCGCGCTCGAACGTAGCTGTCGCTGATGTCGGCCGGCGACGATCGATCCAGGGGCGCCACTTGCACGATGACGTCGTACTGTTCACCATCCTTCTTGAAACGCGTCACCTGTCGGCCGCCGAGCATGGTTTCGAGCGTACGACCCACCGTATCGACGGCCGTGCCGATATCCGACAACTTGTCGCGATTGATGGTCACGCGCACTTCGGGCGTGTTGAGCCGAAGGTCGGTCTGCAGATTCTGCACACCGGGATATTTGCGCGCCTCGTCGAGGAAACGGTCGACGACGCGCTGCAATTCCTGGTACGGGATCTGCGACATGATGACGTACTCGACCGGCGTCGAGCGGAACGGCTGGCCCAGCGAAGGCGGGTTCACCGGAAACGCCAGCGCCCCCGGTATCGACCCGAGCTTCGGTCGCAATTCTTCCGTGATTTGCTGTTGTCTCTTGTGCCGGTCTTCCCAGGGCTTCAGGCGCAGCACCGCCACACCGTCCGCGACCGTCGGGAATCCCGCGATCGCGATGTACGCCGCCGCCTCGGGAATCTGCGCATAGAAGCCTTCGATCGGTTTGATCTGGTCGGCTGTGTATTGCGGCGTGGAGCCCTGCGGCCCCGACACGATCCCGAGTATCACGCCGCGATCTTCGAGCGGCGCGAGTTCCGACTTGAGCAGCATGAAGAACATCGCGCCCAGCCCCGCGACCGCAAACCAGACCATCAAGATCAGCCAGCGTGCGTGCAGCACGGCAGTCAGCGCACGGCGATACGCCTGCGTCAGCCCTTCGATCCAGCCTTCGATGGTGTTGAACAGCCAGGAGTGCTTCTTCTCGTGCCGCAGCAACAATGAACACATCATCGGGGTAAGTGTCAGCGCGACAAAGCCCGACACCAGTACCGCCCCGGCGAGCGTCAGGGCGAACTCGATGAACAGCCGGCCCGTACGCCCGGTGGCGAACGCCAGGGGCGCGAACACCGATGTCAGGGTCAGCGTCATCGCGACGATCGCGAAGCCGATCTCGCGCGCGCCCTGGATCGCGGCCTGTTTGCGAGGCACGCCTTCCTCGACGTGCCGGAAAATGTTCTCCAGCATCACGATAGCGTCGTCCACGACCAGACCTATTGCCAGCACCATGGCGAGAAGCGTAAGCGTGTTGATCGTAAATCCGAATGCGTACATCAGGCCGAAAGCACCCACCAGCGACACGGGAATCGTCACGATCGGGATGAGCGTGGCGCGCAGGTTGCGCAGGAAAAAGAAAATCACCAGCACGACCAGCGCGATCGCCTCGATGATCGTCTCGAACACCGACCCGATCGACTTTTCGATGAACACCGACGTATCGTAGGACACGATCAGCTTCATGCCCGGCGGCAGCGAGGCATTCATGCGATCGACCTCCGAGCGCACCGCCTTGGACAACTCGAGCGGGTTGGCGACGGCCTGCTTGACGACGCCCACATTGAGCGACGGCTTGCCGTTGTAGCGTGACACGGTCCGCTCGTCGACCGCGCCGACCGCAGTCGATCCGATGTCGCGAATCCGCACCGGATAGCCATTGACGTTGGCCACGATGATGTTCGCGAATTGTTCGGGTGTCCGCACATCGGTTTCGGCAACGACGGTGAATTCGCGCGCCGTCGATTCGATGCGTCCGGCAGGAATCTCGGCGTTCTGCCGGCGAATCGCGTCTTCGACGTCTTGCACCGTCAGCTTGTAGCCCGCGAGCCTGATGCGGTCGATGTTGATGCGCATCGATACCTGCCGTTCGCCGAAAATGCGCACATCGGCGGCACCCGGTAGAACCGACAGTCGCGGCTGGACATAACGTTTGACGTAGTCCGACGCTTCCAAAGGCGTGAGGGAACCCGCTTCGACCGCGATGTAAATGACTGGATTCGAATCCGCCTCCACCTTGGCGATGATCGGCTCGTCGATGGTGTCGGGCAACTTGCCGCGCGCCCGCGCCACCTTGTCGCGCACGTCGGCGGCCGCGGAATCCGGGTCGCGCTTGAGCGTGAAGCGCACGTTGATCTGACTGATCTCCGAGCGGCTCTGCGACGTCATTACTTCCACCCCCTCGATACCCGCCAGCGAGTCCTCGAGTATCTTGGTGACCTGCGATTCGACGACTTCGGCTGACGCGCCGCGATACGTCGTCTGCACGCTGACGACCGGCTCGTCGATGCGCGGATATTCGCGCACCGACAACCGCGTGTACGAGATCAATCCGACCAGCAGTATGATCAGCGACAGCACCGTTGCGAAGACGGGGCGCTTGACGCAAATCTCGGGAAGTTGCATCGACGGATCGGATCAGGATTTCGGCGTCGGAGGCGCGGTCGCTTCCGTTTTCGCCGGCGTGCCATCGGGGTCCGCCCCAGCAGCGGCAGTCGGCGGGGAAGGCATCAGGGCCGTCTGCACCGGTACGCCATCACGCAACTTCAACTGCCCGGCAGTGACGACGACCTCCCCATCCTCCAAACCGCGCACGATTTCGGTCTTCCCGTCGCGACGCTGGCCGATCTCCACCTTGGTGCGCAGTGCCTTGCCATCGACGACGCGATAGACATACCACTCGTCGCCCTGTGGCACGATCGCCTGTTCGGGCACGACCAGCGTGTCCTGCAGGTCACGGGTCAACAAGCGCACGCGAGCGAACATGCCCGGCCGCAGGACGGTGCCCTGATTGCGCACTTGCGCACGAATGACGACGGAGCGGCCGGCGGCATCGATCAGCGGATTGATCGCGAAAACGCTGCCTTCGTAGTACTTGCCCGGCATCGCATCGAGCGTCATCTGCAGCGTCTGCCCGACTCGCACTTGCGTCAGGTAAATTTCCGGCACGCGGAAGTCGACCTTGAGCGTATCCACCGCTTCGAGATTGACCATATCGGCGCCTTCCTTGACATAGTCGCCGATACTGACCGAGCGCAGGCCGATGATGCCGCTGAATGGCGCAGCGATAGTCAGCTTGGACAGCTTGGCTTCGGCAACCGCGAGGATCGCCTCGCTGACCCGCAAATTGTTCTCGGCCTCGTCCCTCGCCTGTCCGGAAATGAAGCCCTTCTTCTCGAGGTCGATCGCGCGCGTGTACTTCGCCTTCGCCAACGTGAGATTGGCGCGTGCCTGCTGCGCCTCGGCTTCGGTCACCGAAGGATCGAGCTTGATCAGCGGCGCGCCCTTGGCCACGCGCTCGCCTTCGCGAAACGTGATGGCGCTGATGCGCCCTGCGACTTCAGGCCGCAAGGTGATCGATTCGTCGGAGCGCAGGCTGCCGACCGCGGTAATACCCTGCGGCATGGACGCCTTGGCAACTTTGATCGCCTCGATCGATACGACAGCCGGGGCCGCGCCGGAAGGCGGCGCGCCCGCGGTGCCGACAGACTTGAGCGCGACAGCGATACCTGTGCCTTTCTGGCCAAGCCAATAGCCGCCCCCCACGGCGATCGACAACAACACGACAGAAACGACGCCAACAACTTTTTTACTCATTCAGGGAAAGGCCGGAAATGCCGAAAAAGACGGCCGATAATTATGCGCCGCCTGCTGCATCGCGGCAAATCAGCGCAGGCGTTACTGCTAGAATCTGCATCGATGTTCGCAATGAAGTGCCAAATTCCGGAGGCGTCTTGAGTCACGCGTTGTCCACCATTCGCTTTGCTTTGGTATCACTGTTCACCGCCATGCTGCTGGTCCCCGCGGGCGCCATGGGGCAAGCATATCCGAACAAGCCCATCCGGCTGGTCGTGCCCTTCCCGCCTGGCGGATCGCTCGATGTCGTCGCCCGCGCGATCGGGCAAAAGCTGACGCAGGCGTGGGGCCAGCCGGTGATCATCGACAATCGGCCCGGCGCCGGCGGCAACATCGGCGCCGACCTCGTGGCCAAGAGTGCACCCGACGGCTACACGATGCTCGAAGGAGCGCTGTCGACGCACGCGGTCAATATCAGTCTCTATGGCAAGCTCCCTTACGATCCGATCAAGGACTTCGCGCCGATCACGCTGGTCGCGATCACGCCCAATGTGCTCGTCATCAACCCGACGGCGCCTTTCAGCACGGTTCCCGAGTTGATCGCCTATGCCAAGGCCAACCCGGGCAAATTGTCGTTCGGCTCGGGCAGCAACGGCAGCGCGGGCCATCTCGCCGGCGAACTGTTCAAGACCGATGCGCACGTCGACATGGTGCACATACCGTACAAGGGCGGCGCTCCAGCATTGCAGGCGCTGCTCGCGGGCGACACGCAACTCATGTTCGACAACCTCGCGAATTCGATGCAGCAGGTGCGCGCCGGCAAACTGAAAGCGGTGGCCATCACCACCGCCAAGCGCTCGACGCTGGTACCGGAGCTGCCGACGCTTTCCGAAACCGGTCTGCCGGGCTTCGACATCTACACGTGGTGGGGGTTCATGGCCCCGGCCGGCACCCCCAAGGAAATCGTCGCCAAGTGGAATGCCGAGGTCACCCGCATCCTGAGCACGCCGGAAATGAAGGCGTTTTTCGCGCTGCAGGGAGCGGAGCCCGCGCCAACGACGCCTGAACAGTTCGAGGCTCTGATCAAGAGCGAAATCACCAAATACGCAAAGATCGTCAAGGACTCGGGCGCGAAAGTCGACTGACGTTAGTCGCGCTCACCCCTGCCCCTCTCCCGAGGGGACAGGGGTCCATCAAACAAGCGGAGTACACCCGCTACGGAGGCAACAATGAATCGATACTGGCGCCGTTGGGCGCTCGCACTCGTCGCGGCATGCATCGCGCCAAGCGCGTTCGCGCAGGTGTACCCGAACCACACGATCCGTCTGGTCGTACCGTTTCCTGCGGGCGGGACCACCGACATCCTGGCACGCGACGTTGCCAAGAAACTCACCGAGACGCTGGGCCACGCCGTGGTCGTGGACAACCGTCCGGGTGCCGGCGGCAACATCGGCGCCGACCTCGTCGCCAAGGCCGCCCCGGATGGCTACACGTTGTTGATGGGCACCGTCGGCACGCACGCGATCAACCCCGGCCTGTACGCGAAAATGCCGTACGACCACATCAAGGATTTCGTTCCGGTCGTGCTCGTCGCTGGTGTGCCGAATGTGCTCGTGGTCAATCCGTCGGTACCGGTGAATTCGGTGGCCGATCTGATCAAACTGGCGAAAGCCAAGCCGGGCTCGATCAACTTCGCGTCGTCGGGGAGCGGTACGTCGATCCACCTGTCCGGTGAGTTGTTCAAGACCATGGCGGGCGTGGACATGACGCACGTTCCGTACAAGGGCAGCTCGCCCGCGCTTACCGACCTGATGGGCGGTCAGGTGCAGGTCATGTTCGACAACCTGCCCTCGTCGCTGGCATTGATCAAATCCGGCAAGCTGCGCGCGGTCGCGGTGACATCGCAGAAGCGCGCGCCGGCGCTGCCGGATGTGCCGACGATCGCGGAATCCGGACTCCCCGGATTCGAGGCGAGTTCGTGGTTTGGCATCCTTGCGCCCGCGGGAACGCCGGCGCCGATCGTCGCCCGGCTGAACAGCGAAGTGAACAAATGGTTACAAAGCCCTGAGGGCAAGGAGCAGCTGGTTGCGCAAGGCGCCGAGGCTGCCGGCGGCGCACCCGAGCAATTCGTCGCGCACATTCGTGCGGAGACCGACAAATGGGCGAAAGTGGTCAAAGCCTCGGGCGCGAAAGTCGACTAGTTCCGCGTCAACGCAGGTTCCTCGTGTCCCGTTGAAAGGGAACCATGCCCGCAGTGCATGGTCGGATATAAACGGCCAACGGGCCACAAGAGGAGCACGATCCAAATGATCCGCAAAATTTCAATGGCGTGCGTTGCCGCAGTGGCGACGCTCGTCGTGCAAGGCGCCAGCGCGGTTGACTTCGTCGACGTCGCACCGGTCGTCGCAAGCACGCCGATTTTCGAGCAGGTCAACGCACCGAGACAGGAGTGCTGGAACGAGCAGGTTGTCACGCAAGCTCCGAGCAACAGCGGCTCGGCGCTGGGCGCCATCGTCGGCGGCATCGCCGGCGGCGTGATCGGCCATCAGATCGGCAACGGTCGCGGGAACGCCGTCGCCACCGGCATTGGCGCGGTCACGGGCGCAGTGATCGGCGACAAGGTCGATCCCAATGGCGGAGCATTCGGCGGCAACGCCAACGCAGGAACGCGCGAGCAGGTCGTGCAACGCTGCCGCACGGTCGACAGCTGGCAGGATGTCGTTCGCGGCTACAACGTGACTTACCGCTACAACGGGCGCGATGTCACGGTGCGCCTGCCTTACGATCCGGGTCCCGATGTTCGCGTATCGGTCAGCCTGATTCCCGATCGCCGTCCGCCAGTGTCCTACAACGGACCGCAATACAACGTACCACCGAACGCGCCGCCGAACGCAGGGCCGTACTGAACGCTGCGCTGGTCTGACCGAACGGCCGCCCGCGAGTGCCGGCGGCCGTTGTCATCGGTGATGCCACGCGACCGACGCCAGCACTAGCCACGCCGCGATGAATGCCAGTCCGCCGATGGGTGTCAGCATGGCCAGCCATGCCGCACCGGTCAGCGCCAACGCGTACAGACTGCCGCAAAACAAAAGCAATCCCGCGACCAGCAGCCCGGCGACCCAGCCCAGCCGCCCGCTCGTCGGCCATTCCAGCATGAGCGCGCCGACCCCGAGCAGTCCAAGCGCGTGCCAGAAGTGGTACTGAACCGCGGTCTGGTAGACCGTGAACGCCTCGGCATCGAGTTGCGCTCGCAGCGCGTGCGCGCCAAACGCTCCCAGCACGACCGCCGCGGCCAGGGCAATGGCGGCGGCGACGAGGCAGTGCCGGGCATTCATTGAAAAGGCGCCATTTCGACTACAATGTTTGCGTCACCCTTCAAGGATAGCACCGTGGCGCTGGCACCCTCGCAGTACCCCATTCAACGCATCAATCCCGGCAAACGCCTGTCGGACGCCGTCGTGCACGGTTCGACGATCTACCTCGCCGGCCAGGTCGCGAGCGATCCGAGCGTCGACATCAAGGCCCAGGCGCGCGACATTCTCGCGCAGATCGATCGCCTGCTCGGCGGACTCGGCAGCAGCAAGCAACGCCTGCTGTCGGCGACGATTTATCTCGCCGACATGGCCGACTTCGCTGCGATGAACGAAATCTGGGATACGTGGGTGCCGCAGGGCGACCTGCCCGCGCGCGCGACCGTAGAGGCCAAGCTCGCCAAGCCGGAATATCGCATCGAAATTCAGGCGATTGCCGCGAGGTAGGGGACCATGAGCGATACCACCATGACCGTCACGTCATCACCTTCCGCCATCGCCAAGGCCGGCCCGGCCAGTCCGGCGCCTGCACCGACCCAATCGTCCACGATGCTGCCCGTGACGCGCGCCATGTTCGACGAGTACATGGTGCCGTGTTTCGCGCCGGCGCAATTCATCCCGGTGCGCGGCGAAGGTTCGCGCATGTGGGACCAGCACGGCCGCATGTACATCGATTTCGCCAGCGGCGTCGCGGTGACCGCGCTCGGCCACTGCCATCCGGCGCTGGTGCGCGCGCTCACCGAGCAGGCGCGCACGATCTGGCACGTGTCCAACTGGATGACCAACGAGCCCGCGCTGCGGCTGGCCAAGAAACTCGTCGACGCGACATTTGCCGAACGCGTATTTTTCTGCAACTCGGGCGCCGAAGCCAACGAGGCGGCGCTGAAACTCGCGCGCCGCTATGCACACGATCATTTCGGCGCCGAGAAAATGCGCGTGATATCGACGCTCAACGCGTTCCACGGCAGGACGCTGTTCACGGTCACCGCCGGCGGCCAGGCGAAGTACGCCACCGGCTTCGGCCCGCAACCCATCGGGTTCACGCACATCCGCTACAACGACGTCGCCGGACTCGAAGCCGCGTTCGCCGAAGAGGGTGGCGACGACATCTGCGCCGTGATTCTCGAGCCGATGCAAGGTGAAGGCGGGATGATCCCCGGCACGCCGGAGTTTCTCGCCGCTGCGCGGCGGCTGTGCGACGAGCACGACGCGCTGCTGATCTTCGACGAAATCCAGAGCGGAATGGGCCGCACCGGAGCGCTGTTCTCATACATGCAAAAGGGCGTCGTCCCGGACATCCTCACGTCGGCCAAGGGGTTGGGCGGCGGTTTCCCGATCGGGGCCATGCTGACGACGGCCGAGGTCGCGAGCGCATTCTCGGTGGGCGTGCACGGCACGACCTTTGGCGGCAACCCGCTCGCATGCGCAGTCGCCGGCGCGGTATTCGACATCGTCAATACGACCGAAGTACTCGACGGCGTCAGGGCACGGTACTCGCTATTCATGGAGGGTCTGCGCACGATCAACGCGCGGCGGGAAGTCTTTGCCGACATCCGCGGCGAAGGCGTCTGGCTCGGTTGCGAATTGAAGTCGCCGTGGCAAGGCAAGGCGGCCGCAGTGATGACGGCAGCCAGCGACGCCGGACTCATCGTGCTCATGGCCGGTCCCGATGTGATCCGCATCGCGCCGTCGCTGATCATCAGCCTCGACGAAATTCTCGAGGGCCTCGCGCGCCTGGAAACGGCCCTCGGCAAGGCGTTGACGTAGCGGGCGGCCACGCTGCCGCCTTCGCTTTTCCGGCTGGGCGAATTCGTCGACCGCAGGCCCGCGCTCGCGGGCGTCGCGCTCGTCGCGCTGACGCTGCTCACGCACGCCATCGTCCTGGCAGATCCGGGGTTCTTCTCCCACGACGAGTGGCAGAAATTCGATCGCATCCAGCTTCGCGGCTTCTGGGACTACGTCCAAGCCTACGGGGCGCCGCGCGCGGGCCAGGAGTTCGGCGAACCGGTGCGGCCCATTGGGTTCCTGCAGCAGGGCGTCGCCGCGCTGTGGATGCAATCCGCGCCGTGGGTTTCGCACCTGATCGGCGTCCTGAATCACGCGCTGGTGGCGCTCGTCTTCGTGTGGGTGCTGCGGCGTGCGAAAGTCGCGAGCACCACTTCCGCGCTGGCAGGCGTGCTGTTCGTCCTGTCGCCATTGACGACGATGGCAACCGGATGGATTGCCGCGTCTTTCGATCAACTGTACGTGCTGTTCCTGCTGCTCGCAGCTGCGGTGGTCGTACGGCTGCCCGTCGAAGGCGCGTCCCCACTCAGCGGCGCGGGCATCGTGCTGGCGACGACGGCCGCCCTGTTGTCGAAGGAGACGGCGATCGTTGCCCCGGCGGCGATCCTGCTCATTGCCTGCCTTGTGCACGCCGCGCACCCCGAACAATTCTCGTGGCGTCCGTATTTCCTGGCGCTGGTGCTTGTTCTGGTTCCGATCGTCGTCTATCTGTTGTTTCGTGCACCGTCGATCGTCAATACGATCGGCGGCAATGCAACCGAAACGTATACGCCCGAGCTCTCGAACGTCCCGTCCAATGCGCTGCGCTTCTTCGCGTATCCGTTTCGGCTCCGGCTCGTCGAGATGTCGGGCGCCGCCTTCCGGTCACCATGGCAACCCGCTGCGGCTTCGCTGATCCACCTGCTGCTCGTCGGCGCCGTGGTTTGGCTGTTCGGCATCGCGTTCGCGCTGAGTTACGTCGCAGGCTACTTCCTGTTCCTGGCCCCGATTATTGCGTTGCCCAATCCAGGACCGCACTACCTGTACGGCGCTGCGCTCGCGATGTCACTGGCGATGGCCGCGGTGCTGGTTCGGCTCATTTCCACGAAACGCGCGCGCGTTGCGTGCCTGGTCATCGCGGGAGCGGTTGGACTCTATGTCCACAACCTGGCAATCCAGATACTGCTCTACGAACACGGCGTGTGCCAATCGAGGTTTCTCGCGAGCGTCGACGAATTGCTTGCGCAGGATGAATCGTCAGGGCCGAAATCGATTCGTATCGTATCGGACGCCGGTGCCCTATCCCGCGTCGCGATCCGCGCCGTGTCCAATCGGGAACGCTACGAGGTCGGTGGCATTCCGGGTGTCACTTTCGAATCCGCGGGCGGCAGCGCCTTGGC
>Ga0066789_10000961_pt1 | contig 12249 bp, 9 predicted proteins | sample OrgsoiDNA2013049_FD_70960 | JGI IMG/M metagenome (GOLD analysis project Ga0066789, IMG submission 70960) | Permafrost soil microbial communities from the Arctic, to analyse light accelerated degradation of dissolved organic matter (DOM) -... | ecosystem: Environmental > Terrestrial > Soil >...
GTGTGCTCGCGGTTGTCATCGAGACCCTGCATGAACACGATGCGGGCAAGATCGTGGGAATCAAATTTTCGCTCCGCGGTACTGTTGTAAATGGCGAGGGAAAACGAGGCGAACGATAGCTTCACTTGCACCCATTTCCCGGCTGCAATCTGGTCATCGCCCTCCACGAGTCTGACGGCTGGCGTGCGGCCGTCGGCGCTATCCTGCAGGTAGATGAGCGGCGAGTCGGCGGCGGTGATTAAGGATTCTGAAAAACACCAAAACGTCAGTGAATTACCCTGAAAATCGTGAGGACGCGCGTGACGCCGGCGAAGCTTCAATGTCATCTTCCAGTCCCCGCCGGTTGCGGACCTCCATTTCAGCCGCAACCCGTTGGGAGGACTCACAAAGTGCCGGGAGTCAACCGGGAACTTACCGTCCATGGTCTCCAGGGTGCTCGGCGGGACGAGATAACTGAAGCTCGCGTCGTGGCCCCCGTCCGACGGGCTATTGTCGAAGACGACGTGATCATCGTAGACGACTTCAGTCAGAGCGGCAGATGCTCCCACCGCTTTCGAACTGTCAGCGGAGAGAACAGCGGCCGCACCCGCCGCAGCCACAATCTTCATCAGCTCCCGTCTGGTGAGTCCCGTTGGGTCATGCAACCAGTCTCCTTCCATCACGTCCCCTCTCGTACTTTTATTCAACAGGCGTGTTCGCAACCTGTCAGCAAGCGAACCCTAGCTAAATAGCCGTGGATCCTTGCGCCGGGCCGCCCCCGTATCGATTCGGTTGCGTTGGCTCGACGCAAAAGATGATGAGAACTATCCAGCCAACAATCGGCAGAAAATAGAGAAGCTGCCACCACCCGCTTCGATCGATATCGTGAAGTCGCCGCGCCGTCACTGCGATGCTTGGCAGAAATGTCGCTATCGAAAACAACGCGGATAGGTTATAGCTAACGGATCGCAGAACCACCGCGACAATAGAGGTGAAGAGAATCCACCACCAGAACTCAGGTCTCGACGCGCAGCCGTTGAAATCTGCATATTTGGTAAAACATATTTTCACCGCCTCGACGAAGCTCATAAATTAGGGCATCTTGCGGATCCCGACGCTAGCCACCTTGCCGTCGGGCGCCAGGACAATTCGCCAATCGATCACGCCGTTGTCGAATTTTATTTCGTAGATATCGGCGCCGCCTGGACCCACACCCTTGAACGTCAACGACTGCAACGCTCCCATGCTGGCGATCAACCCTTCGACTAGTGATGCATTCTCTCGCGCGAGTATTGCGAACTCGGGGGTAAACTGTTCGTAATTAACTTGTTTGCGTTGCATTTGATCAACGAGTCGGTGTGTCGCCGCTTCGCTGCCAGGCATGGCGGTTTGTTGTTTGAATCTAGTTGCAACAGCGTCCTCGAGCTCCTTTGCCTCTCCGTCACTGATTCGTATCGCCGGTTGATCCAGCCCGTTTTGGTGTAGCACCAGGCCCGTCGTTTGGCCTTGATCGTCCGTCTGGAACGAGATCTGCGCCTCGACGACCTTGTAAAAGAACTCCCGATCGCTTTTCGAGTACAGCGCGGCTCGCGGCTGCCCGGTCAGCTGAGCATAGAGCTGCTCCCCGTCGCGCGTGATGGTGAAAATGAGTGTCGGTGTCAGTTCATAATGCCCAACATACCGGTCTAGTACGATTGTGCCCACAGCAGTTTCCCGCGGCGATCCCTCGGGAACCTCCAACGGAAATCGCGCGTCGAGCAAATGCAGCCCGATGTCATCGGCACCGGCACCAGTCGACGCGTTCGACAGTGCAACAACACCAACGCCGGTTCGGGGCGCATAGCCTATGAAGGTTCGATAGCCACCGGTACCGCCGTTTTTCCAAATGATTTCGCCACCGCCGCGAGTGTCAATCGCCCAGCCCATCGCAGATTCGATGAAAGGCTGGCCGGTGGGCCGCTTGACCGACAACATGGCTTTCATGGCCGGAGCCAGTTTCGTGTGGGTATAACCCATCGTCGCTGCCAGGAAGTTCAACAGGTCGTTTGCGCTCGATCGCAAAGCCCCGGCCCCAGCGAGCGACGGTATGTCCCATCTCGACACGGTAACAAGGTCAGCGCTATGACCGGCCGCAAACCGGCGCTCCATGTCCGGGGTCAAAGTAATTCGCGTGTCTTTCATTCCGAGCGGCTCGCAGATGCGCGTCTCGACAAGAGTTTCGTAGTCCGCGCCGGCACGTCGCGCCAAACCTTGCCCGAGCAATCCAAACCCAAGATTCGAGTACTCAAATTTCACGCCGACGTCGCGAATGAGCTCATAAGAAGAAAGGAAGGCATAGAGCTGCTCGTCGGTGTAGTCGATATAGGGATTCGCGGGATCTTTTGAGCGAAAATTCGCCGGCATACGCGGCAACCCAGACGTGTGCGTGGCCAGATCTACCAAGGTAATCTGCCGGCCGTCGCGCTGCGGAATTTTCGCGGTTGTCGGCACGTATTTCGCTATAGGATCGTCGAGTTTTACTTCTCCGCGCTGTACCATGTCTGCCAATAGCAGCGCTGTAAATACCTTTGTTATCGACCCGATCTCGAACAGCGTGTCCCCATCAAGCAGGCGCTTGTCGCCCTTCTCGAGGCTACCGTAGGAAACAATGCGGCGCCCTTTGGCATCAATCACGCCGACGACGATACCGACGCCTTGCTTGTCCTTGTCGATTCGGTTCACCAGAATCTGACGAATCTCGGAGTCGGCGGGCGAGACGCCGGATCCACCGGCGTAGGCGGACTCCACCACGGACAACGCAAAGCAGAGAAGAATACTGAGGCGAAAATGTAGCATTCCATATCCCCTGAATATTGGGATTCCAAAAAGCGCGTTACGTATATGGCCTAAGCCACGGGCTATCCTGCCGGACTTCGATCAGCGTCGGACGATCCGCGACGAGCGCATCCCGCACCGATTGCGCCAAATGTTCGGCGCTTGCGGCGCGAGCGGCATGACAACCGAGGCTCTCCGCCAATCGCAGAAAGTCCGGGCTCTTGGGCTCCACGCCGATGCGCGGAATCTGCCGCTGGTCCATCTGTTCCACGATCGCATTCAGGGCATCGTTGTTCCACACGATGACCGGAAGCGCGACGCGCTCTTCCGCCGCGGTGGCGAGCTCATTAATTGTGAACATGATCCCGCCGTCGCCCGCGACCGCGATCACCGGCCGATGCGGCGCGCCGATCTTGGCGCCAATGGCCATCGGCAAGGCGACACCCAGGGCACAATACGTGCCGGAATAGTACCAGCAGCGCTCCATTTCCATCGGCATTGCAAAAGAGCCTGTGTACACAATCTGCGTGGCGTCGCCCATCACGATTGCGTCCGTAGGAAGGGCTGAACGCAATACCTTCCATACGCGCGCGTGCTGCCTTTCGAGGTCGGTCATTTTCGCGGCATTGCGCGCGAGGACATCCCGGACCCGGATCTCGCCTTGCGACCGCTGCGCCGTTGGCCTCCGGCTGGAGAGGGCGGTCGACAGAGCAAGCATCGCGGCGCGGGCATCGGCTTGAATGGGCACCGCCGCGGAATACATCGATGTCAGTTCCGTGGGATCGATGTCGATCCGAATGATATCGCCCGAAATATCGATTTTCGGCAGGAAGTGGTCGCCTTGGCCGACTTCCGAGCCAACCAGCAGCACCACGTCGGCGTCGGACAGTGCCTGCTGGCTCGCCTGCTGCACGATCGAGCAGCCCAGAGACAAAGAGTGGGATTCCGGAAGGATCCCCTTGCCGGCGTTGGTGGAAAGAACCGGAGCCCCGATACACTCGGCGATCGCGGTCAGTGTCTTGCGCGTGCCGACCGCGCCGCCGCCGACGAGAATCAGAGGGCGCTTTGCCTGCGCGAGGCGATCCGCGGCCTCATCGATCGCTGCCGGATCGGGCATCGGCAAGGACGGAGCGCGGCGGGTCTTCCAGCCGTCCTCGACGATCTCGGGGAGGACGTCCCGAGGCAGGGACAGATGAACCGGACGAGGCCGGCTGCCGCGAAACACCGCATAGGCACGAGCAATCAATTCCGGAAGCTCTTCCGGATATCGGATCATGGCGCTGAACGCGGTGAACCCGGCTGTTACCGCGGCCTGGTCGGCGAGCTCGTGGATCGCTCCCCAGCCCTTCCCTTGGCTAAGCGTGGCACACGCTCCGGATAGCACGAGCATAGGTTGCGAATCGCAGTAAGCCTGGGCGATGCCGGTCGCCGCGTTGGTGACGCCAGGGCCGGCAATGATGGTGCAAACGCCGGGCTTGCCGGTCGCGCGCGCGTAGCCATCGGCCATGAGGCTGGCGCCTTGCTCGTTGCGACACTGCACGTGGCGGACCCCTGCAAAGGCGATGCCGCGATACAGCTCAACCGTCATCGTTCCGGCCATGCCGAACACCGTGTCCACCTCATAGGCGGAGAGTAATTTCATCACGGCCTCACCGCATGTCATGGCCTTTCACCTGCTTACTCCCGTGTTCGGCTGATTCGCTTGGGCTTGCCGGAAGTTCGTCGCGACGCGCCGAAGGTTATCACACAGGGGTCTGTTCCAGGCGCAGGCGGAACCGAGTGGCCTCAATCGAAGTGTGCGATTATCGCCCCATAAATAGGCAGTTTCCGTCCCGGCGTTGGGGCGCCGGACGGGTAGGCCTCGGTGCCGCAGGACGGTCACCTGTGACTGCCTACTGCCCTGTCAGTTGAATCTATGGTAACAAGTGAGTCTGCCGATCGACTGTAGACGGACAGCAACGGGAAACGGGATTAGCGGCTGAAATTCGCACTAGATTAAGCACCGCAACAGTACTTCAGGGGGAATGTGCTTACTCGAAGGGTTCCAACAAATAGAACGGGGATTCACCATGCAGCCACACTCAAAGTTGTCTTACACAATCGCCGCTATTCTGGGCGGCGGCGCGTTTGGGTCTGCGGTCGCGGCCAATTCGACGGACACGAACTCGGCCAGTGATCAGATTCAAGAAATTACCGTCACTGCGCAGCGCCGCACCGAAAACATTCAGAATGTGCCGATCGCGATCCAGGCGCTCACCGGAGAAACCCTGACGCAATTGAATGTTACGACCTTCGATGATCTCATCAAATATCTTCCCAACGTGACTGCGCCGACCGCCGGTCCGGGCCAAGCCCAAATCTTCATGAGAGGTCTGAGTGCCGGAAGCAACGGTACCCAATCCGGGGGTTCGATTAACGGGTTTCCCAATGTTGCCATCTATCTCGACGACCAGTCGGGCCAACTGCCCGGCCGTAACCTCGATGTCTACGCGGCAGACTTGGAACGCGTCGAGGTCCTTGAAGGGCCCCAGGGAACCTTGTTCGGAGCCGGCGCTCAGGCGGGCGTCATTCGCTACATCACCAACAAGCCGAAGATCAACGTGACGGAGGGTAGCGTGTCCGCCGGTTACGGCACGACCGCGGGAGGCGACCCCAATAGCGATCTGACCGCAGTCCTCAATCTGCCGCTGATTGCGGATATCCTCGCGGTCCGTGGCGTCATTTACAACGACCGACGCGGCGGTTACATCAACAACGTGCCGGCGACTTTCACTCGCAAGCCGAGCGATCTTGGCATCAAATACGGCAATTATCCCACTGGCTGCGGGCCTAACAGCACCCCGCCGAGCGCCACGCCGTGTCAGGTCCCGCCTGACAGCGTCGCCATCAATAACAACAGCATTGCGGCAAGGGCGATCAACCCGGTCACCTATCAAGGAATTCGCGCGTCGGCTCTTTGGGATATTAATTCCGATTGGAATGCCCTTGTTAGTCAGAGCTACCAGAGCATCGACGCCCAAGGTGTGTTTTACCAAATGCCGAATGCCTCCGATGGTGCGCCGCTGCCCCAGCAGTCGGTCACGCTGTTCAACAATTCATTCAATAAGGACCAGTTCGAAAATACAGCCTTGACGATCAATGGACGACTCGGCGACCTCAAAGCGGTCTATACTGGAGCGTATCTGGTGCGCAACGTGAGCCAGATACAGGACTACACGAATTATGCGCGTGGTGTGTATGCGGACTATTACCAGTGTCATGGCGCCGAGCCGGCGAATGGATTGGCATCGAAGTGTTATTCGCCGGGCACCACCTGGAACGAGACGGAGCACAATTCCCATCAGAGTCATGAATTTCGACTCAGCACCCCCGATGATTGGCGGTTTCGCGGCATCGTCGGCGCGTTTTGGGAACAGCTCAAGATTGAAGACCAGCTGAATTGGCTCTATAAGACATTACCAGCGTGTACCACGACCGTTACTGCGGGGTGTTTGACTGATATTGCGCCCGCTCCCGATACGAGCGTATCGAATCCCGCGACGCGCAATGACAATGTCGCATTCTTCAATGACGTCCACCGTGGATACCGACAGACGGCGTTTTTCACGTCGCTGGATTTCGACATCATTCCCAGGGTGTTGACGGTGACGGCCGGAACCCGCTATTACAATTTCGACAATACCGAGAAAGGTGCGGTTACCGGCAGCTTCCACTGCTACGAGGCGGGTCCGGGCCCCTGCTTGAACTACGCAACCAACGTCGACGGCGAAAACCTGCATACCAAGTACAAGGGCTTCAAGAGCCGCGCCAATGTGACCTGGCACATCTTGCCGGATGCGCTCGTTTACTATACTTGGTCGCAGGGTTTCCGCCCCGGCGCTTTCAATCGGAATTTCGCCTGCTACATCCCGGACGCCAAGGGTGTCGCCCAGTACTGCTCGCCATTATCGTTCACCTCCGACAATCTGACCAATAACGAACTCGGCTGGAAAACGGAGTTCTTCGATCACCGCCTGCAGTGGAACGGAGCGGTCTATCAAGAAGACTGGAACAACGTGCAGGTCAACTTTTTTGACCCGGGAGTGCTCGGTAATGTCGGCTTCGGCACGAATGGACCGAACTACCGGGTTCGCGGTGTCGAGACTTCCTTTATCGCGTTGATCGCCCAGGGCCTGACGGCGCAGGGAGGTGCTTCCTGGAACAGCAGCAAACAGACCAACTCTCCTTACCTGATCGCCAACAATCCCGCGCTGCTATCGGATCCGGCGACCAAAGCCGAATTCGGACAACCCATCCTCAGCGTTCAGAATCCGTACGGCCCCCCCGGCAGCCCCAGCGCCAATTCTCCGCCGCTGCAGTTCAACTTGCGTTTGCGATACGAATGGAGGGTGAACTCTTACAATGCCTTCGCGCAAGCCGGCGCCACGCATACCGGCCATTCTTTCACCCAGTCCGGCAGCAACCCCTCGCTCTCCGCCGGTTCGAACGTGAGCACGACAAATCTCCGGTTTGAAAATCCCGCGTACTCTCAGTACGACGCGTCAATCGGCGTCGCGAAGGATGCGTGGACAACGGAGCTGTACGCCCAAAACCTGACTAACGTGATCAAGAGCGTATTCACCTCGAGCACGCAGTTCGTTCAGGCGGAGGCCATCACGAGGCCCCGGGTACTTGGCGTGAGGTTCGGATACAAATTCTAAAGGTCGCCGGACGCAGGACGGCACCTGCGCGGCGCATCCGTCGAGGGAGGGTTTCCTGTGAAAAACGCGATTCTCATCTTGCTATTCGCTCTCATGGGTTTCGCCGCTCATGCCGACACCCTCCGCGTCCTCAACGGTGACGCGCACTTTCCTGAAGGACCCGTCTGGTATCACGGCAAGCTGTATTACGTGGAGTACGACCGCAATTCGGCAACGACGTGGGACGGGGAGAAGAACACGATATTTTGGTCGCAGAAGGGCTGCGGGCCGTCGGCGGTCATTGCCACAGCGCATGGCGAGTTCCTCACGACGTGCTATGACAACGGCACGATCGGCCGGATTTCGGCCATTGGTAAGACGCTCCCTCCCTACACGCACGATAAGGATGGCAATCCGTTCGTAGGTCCGAACGACTTCGCGCCCGATGCTCAGGGAGGCATTTATTTCTCGACATCGGGAGACCCCGGACCCGTGATCAACGGCAAGGTCTTTTACCTGGCGGCGGATGAAACAATCTCGCAAAAAGCAAGCGACGTGCACAGTGCCAACGGCCTGGCCGTCTCAAAGGACGGCAAGATTCTTTACGTTGTGGAAACCGAGGGGCACCGCCTGCTGCAGTTTAAAATCGGAGCGGGAGCCTCACTGTCCGATCGACGCGTGTTTGTGAACCTTGACGATCTCTCTCACAACGTCGTTCATATCTACCCGGATGGCGTCAAGATCGATTCGAAAGGCCAGATTTATATTGGCCAGAACCCGCGCGACGTGCACGCTCCCCTGGCTGGCACGATCTTTGTAGTCAATGCCGAAGGGCAGCTCCTGCGCAAGTTGACACTCCCCTCGCCCGGAGTGCCAAACCTCGCATTCAGCCCCGACGAGAAGACCGTCTACGTGATGGCGCTCGATCAGCTCGACAAGTCGCCCTACCAGGGGAAGGTGTACTCGATTCCAAACAACTGACGGGGCTTCTCGAATAAGGCGTGCCGACGGCAATTCCGATAAACTCTTTTGATACACGAAGGGGATACCGTGACGACGAGTCAGCGGATCGACGGCGGGAAGGAGTCGGGTGTGGAGCAGGATGCGCCGCGCAAGGTGGCGCTGATCGCCCACTGCCTCTTAAACCAGAACGCCAAAGTCTGCGAGGGCGCCCACTATCGCGGTCTGGTGAGTCCGGTCGTGGAGGCGCTGCGCAGCCGGGGATACATGCTGCTGCAGCTGCCCTGCCCCGAGCTGGCCTTCGCCGGCGTGCGACGTTGGTGGGCCGTCTATGAGCAATATGACACGCCGGCGTATCGCGCCCACTGCCGGCGACTGGCACAGGCCATCGCGCCGCTGATTGAGCAGCATTTACGCCGCGGCGACGAGGTGATTCTGATCGGGCTCGACGGCAGCCCGTCAACCGGCGTGCGCTTTACTTCCAGCAAGCCCGATTGGGGCGGGCGGCCCAACCGCCCCGAAGATGACTGGCAAATCGTGCCGCGCCGGGGTGTGTGGATCGAGGAACTGGAAGCTGAGCTGGCGCGCCGTGGCCTTCCGCCCCTGCCGGCCACGGGCTGGGCACTGGACATGGGGCGCTTCGATGAGGCCGGCTCGCGCCGTGACCTCGAGCAGTTCCTGGACGGTCGCGAGATCGCTGCGGGCTCGCGTGACGACGATTCGGCGGCCGGCGAACCGGCGGCGCCGTGACCGGCGATGCGCGCGGCTGGCGTATGGCGCTGGTGCCCGACACACTGATCAATCCGAGTACCCTAGCCCGCGCGGCGCTGCCCGACGTGCTGGGCGTCCTTGCGGCCTGCGGCTACGGTGTGCTGCAGCTACCCCCATCGGGCAAGCATGGCCTGCTGCTCGCCGTGATCGCAGATCAGGTCGCGGAGTATGCGCACCACGGGTATGCGGTGGTGGCCATCGGGGTGCGCGGTGAGCCGGGCGGCGGACTCCACTGGCGCCGCCTGGCTCCTCTGCTGCGACACCGGGGCGCGGCGCTGCCGCCCCGCCATCTCATCCGGCCGGACGTCGACGCCGCGGCCGAAGGGCAGCGGTTCGCCGTCTTCCTGTCCGGCTACGATCTGCCGGTAGAGGAGCAACGCCGCTGGCGCGTGTAGCGGGCGCGAATGGTTCCACGGCCGACCTACCGCCGCATCAACCACGCAATGATCGAAAGTACCGCGCTCACTATCAGCATCGTCGTGATCGGTAAAAAGAACCTAAATCCCGGCCGATCGATGACGACATCCCCCGATTCATCCATCACTCGAGTGCGAATCCGAGATCGATAGACACTTGCCACTGAGCAATTTTCCCGTCCTTGATGTAGCCACGAGTCTCGGTGACTTTGAACCATTTGAGATTGTGCACAGTGATGGCTGCTCGCTCCACCGCCGTCCGTACCGCATCATCCGCGCTTGCATCCGACGTGCCAGTAACTTGAATGGTCTTGTAGACATGAGAATCCATAATGAATCTCCTTGTCGGAAAATGGGTGTGACTTCGTCGAATAGACTACGCTCCCATGCGCTGAATTCACAGCGGTGCGCAATGCCGGATTAATTTGCGCCCTCTCCACATCTTAGAGATCGGACTTAATCAAGCCACGCACCTTGCGACCTTCCGTGATCAGTTTCAAGATCGTACTTACTCTCTCTCATTTTGTATTCACTCAATGTCCGATTTCCAAGATCATTGGCAGCTGCGTCTAACGCTGCGCATGTTTCCATCTCCGGCATTGAGAGTACTCCGGCTTCTATCTCTGTAGCCGCTTTCCTGGCAAAGTCGTAATGACCCAGTTCATGAACGTTGAGTCCGGACAGCAATGCGTTGAAGCGATCTTGTTGCGTCGGAGTCGCATTGATTAGACTTGGCAAGATGATCGTTGCGGTAACCTTCGTAATGACCTTCGTAATCTTGCAAGGGTCGTCGGGCTCTTTCGACCACGATATATTCCATTGCACATGCCAGTCTGTGTGAGCATAGAAAACTCTTCCATTCCGATGAATCGGCGAGGCGGCGTTCAGTATGGATTGCAAGGATTTTCCCGGAACAGCGGTAACAATGTAGTAGGAGTAATCCGGACCGTCATCGCCCTGAGTGTGTCCCGCAGACGCATAGGACAAACAACAGAGACCGAAGACCGAATACAAGGCGCGGCGAGCCCAAAACGATCTCGGTCCTTCGGCCCGTTCTGCATCGCGGAAATATCGCGTCATCCCCTTAAAAGGCATCGGCATACGAGCGGTGTCGTGTTCGCGAGCGACTTGAGGCCGCCGATTCTCCGAATAGGCCATCGGGTCACTTTCAAAGCGGCCGCTCGCGCCCGCGAGGAATCCGCGGTAGTTGTTCGCCGTCCTTGGGCGCCTTGTACTGCGCTGCATTGAGCTGCATGGCAAGAAAGGTGTAGTAACCCACGATTCCTGTCATATCTACCACTCCTTTGCTGCCGAAGCGTGACTTGGCGCGCTCGAACGTTGCATCGGAGATCTCCTTGCTCTTGAGCAGTTCATCGGCGTAGTCGTACACGATCTCCTCGTCAGGGTTCATCGTGGCCGGCCGCCGGCCTTCGGCAATGGCATCGGCGACTTCCCGCCGAATACCAGCCTTTAGCGCGATCGGGTAGTGCACTGACCATTCGTAGTTCTGCGTCCATTCGCGGGCTGTGATCAAGATCGCAAGCTCACTGAGCGTATTGCCGATGGCAGATTCGAAACGCAGGTAGTCACCCGTAGCGCGCGCCCGCGACATCAATTGGGGGCTATGCATCAAGGGTTCAAATGGGCCGAATACCGGAACCTTGCGGGCTGCCTCGAAGTCAGTGGCAGCCTGTTTCTGTTCCGTCGAGTACTCTGCGGGAGGAATCGTCGGCAGCCGGTCGCCGGAATGAGCAGCGAGAGCGCTAAAGACCAACAAGCCTGCTATCGTCGTGCAACGTAAATCCATGTGTGAGTTTCCGATTTGAATCTGACCAGTGCTCATATGCTGTCGTCGGCAACTTTACTCCCTCCTCTGCTGCCGCGCCGCCCCTCGTCATTCCCCCTCGCGCCGAAATTCCCCGTAAGGTTCTTATGTCAGCAAACCGGGCGCACGCAACCATCGCGGCGCTACACAAGTCCTCGCCCCAGCACTTGACATATAGCCTTTGGATTCCTAAACCTTGACACGCTCTTCCGCGCCAAGGACGGGCATTATCGAGGCATGTCGGAAATCGATTACGCTCGGCGCACCGAGGCTCTTGACCATGTGTCGCAGGCTCTCGCTCTGCTTGAGAGAGTCCAGATTAGGTGGTGGCGGTACGCGGACACCACGCCCTTCGCAAACGCCGCGGTGCCCATCGAAATGATTCTGCGCACCGCTAAGAACCTCTTGACGAGACCCACCGATGCTCACCTAGCCGATACAGCCCGGATGCTTCAGGCGGTTATCATGGCGATGCGAAAGATTAAGCGTGATGAATTATGTTCGGTCATCGAGAAGACCCAAGCCGCATACGATGCTGTGTTAGACCGGCGGTGAATTTTCGCGCAAAGATAGCGCCTTGAGCCTGGTTTCCACTGAAACGACGTGAGTGCCGCGACGATTGCCGGTAGTGGGCACCCTGTTTCACAGTAGAAGGCCGACCGAATGTCGCGTGGACGTACGAAGAACCCCATGAGGCGGTATCGTCAATCAAGAACTATTTGGGATTTTATGCAGATCGTGTAGATCCGTAGATCGGCGCCACCTCCCGCAGAGGGCGGCCGCATCAGCTATCGTTCGCCCGGTC
>Ga0066789_10000962_pt1 | contig 12246 bp, 10 predicted proteins | sample OrgsoiDNA2013049_FD_70960 | JGI IMG/M metagenome (GOLD analysis project Ga0066789, IMG submission 70960) | Permafrost soil microbial communities from the Arctic, to analyse light accelerated degradation of dissolved organic matter (DOM) -... | ecosystem: Environmental > Terrestrial > Soil >...
TGCCAAGCGCGCCGCCCAAAATTATGATCGGCTGCGACCCGACATTCAGTCCCTTATCGGCGTCCGCTCGCGCCAGTGTCTCCGGCCGCTGCATCGCGGAATTGGCTCATCCATTAGCCGCATAGATTCTACAGATTCTTGCTAGCGCGGTGGATCTGGAACCTTTTGCGCGCGCTATCGTTATTGTGCAATATCAACAAAAGTGGGAGTTTAACATGCATAGGCCTGTGAGCGCGTTTGCTGCCCTGGCGGTCGTCGCGGCGATGGCATTGCCTGCGCCGGCAGTAGCCCAGGCTGCCAACCACACGAAGGTCGGCAGCTTGACCTGCGATATTTCCGCCGGCATCGGCCTCATCATCACATCGAAAAAGGCAGTGACCTGCATGTTCACGCCGTCCCAGCCGGGACCGCGTGAGGTCTACACCGGATCGATCACTAAATTTGGTCTCGATCTCGGCGCCACCACCGGCGGCGAGATGATCTGGGCGGTCTATGCGCCGACCAGCCGCAAGTTCGGCGCGCTGGCCGGCCAATACGGCGGCGCGAGTGCCGAGGCGACGGTCGGCGCCGGTGTCGGCGCCAACGTCCTGGTCGGCGGTTCGAACCGCACCGTGACCTTGCAGCCGGTATCGGTGCAGGGGCAGGCCGGTCTCAATCTAGCCGTCGGCGTGGCTGGACTTGAATTGCGGCCGGCGCGGTAAGCTTTCGACGCATCGTCATTAAAAGCATTGCGGCCGCCCTGATGGTGAGGGCGGCCGTTGTTTTTGTGCCTCATTGATTCAGCCGAAGGTGAAGGCGTCGTGATAGGCGCCCTGCACCTGGCCGCCGGGCACCGGCCCTCCGCCGGGAACGTGCACCATATTGCCGATCACCGCGCAGGTCGCGCCATGCAACCCGTGGCGCGGGATCGCCATCGGCGTGAGCGCTTCCCAGGTGTCGGTCTTGGGATCGTAGGCCTCGTTGGTGCCGAACACCTTGCCGGTCGCTTCGCCGCCGAACACCACGATCTTGCCGCCGATATAAACGCATGACGGGCCGCTGCGCGCGGTCGGCAGCGGCGCGCGGAAGCTCCAGCCATCGGTCTTGGGGTCGTAGACGGCATTGAGGCTGGTGTTGAAGTCGTAAGAATCCATGCGGCCGGCAATCGCGTGGATTTTCCCGTCCACCACGGCGACGCCCATGTGATCGCGCTGGCCGACGAAGGGCTGCGTGCCAGTCGACCCGCGCATACCGCCGAGGATCGTGTATTTGTCGGTCGCAGGGTCGTAAATCTCGTGCCATTCCACCGAGCGTACGTCGCGTCCGCCGAGCAGATGGATCTTGCCGTCGAGCACGATCGCGGAAATCGCACCGCGCGGTCGCGCGAGGACGGCGATCGGCGCCCACTGGTCGGTGGTGATGTCGTAGACGAAACATTTGGAATGCGGGCAGCGGTTCTGCTCGACGAAGCCGCCGAAGGTGTAAATCTTGGATCCGATCGAGACACCGGCGACGTGATTGCACGGCAGCGGGAAGGGCGCTTTCAGCGTCCAGGATTTGCTCGCCGGATCGAAGACCTGATGGAAATTTTGATCGACGCGATGCTTGGCATAGCCGGCGATCGAGTGGATTTTCCCCTGACATTCGATCACGGCGTGTTCGCCGGTCGGGATCGGCATGCGCGGCTGCTCGACCCATTTTCCCGGGTTGGCGGCCTTGGGCGCGACGCTGGTCATGTAGCGCTGCTTCTCAACCGTCTTGGGGATATCGGTAACGGTCTTGTCGTTCAGGCCGAGAAAGAGCGGGAGTTCTTCTGCCATGATGATCCTCAACTGACAAAGTTCGGGACGGCGTCCCGCAATAATTTGCGCGTGAGCTCGACGCCCTCGCGCGCGACGTCGTAGGGCGAGCGCGCCCATTGTTCGGGATTTGGTGCTTCGTAGCTCAGATAGCCGGTGTAGCCTTTTTCCGCCAGCAGGCCGAGCATCTCGCGCCATTTGACGATGCCCATGCCGGGCGGCAGGCGATCGGTCGGGCGGCGCACGCCGGTCACCGGATTGGGCGACAGGTCGCTGTATTGGAAGCAGAAGATTTGATCGGCCGGCACGTTCTCGAAGCCGCGCCCGCCGGCGCCGCTGCGCGTGAAATGATAGGCGTCGATCAGATAGCCGCAATTCGGTTTGTTGGCGCCTTCGATCAGTTCGGTCAGCACGCCGAGGCTGTTGAGCACATCGTGCTGCGAATTGAATTCGATAGCGAGCTTCAACTTGTATTCGGCGGCAATGTCGCCGGCTTCGCGCAGATATTTGATGGCGTCCTTGATCGGACCCTGCACCTGGCCCGGCGCGCTCATCAGCATATTGCAGCCGAGCGCGACCGCGTTCTCGCAACTCTCGCGGAACACCTTGAACAGCCGCTTGCTTTCTTCACCGGTGGCGAACAGCCAGCCATATTCGACGCCCAGCACCCCGACCGGAATTGCGGCCTTGCGAATCAGGTCGAGCATAGCAGCGTTGCTCATCCCGGCATCGAAGCAGCGCTTGAAATCGGTACGGCGCAACTCAACCGCGTCGAAGCCGCCAAGTTTCGCCGCATCGAGTGCGGTCGCCAGCGGCGTGGTGTCGATGGTCCACATATGCAAAGCGAGACGCCCGAACTTTTCCGTCATGATCGCTCAATGTCCTTCGTATTGCAGGATATAGAGGCCTGCATTGGTGTCGGTGAGATACATCAATCCGTCTTTATCGACAAAGACGTCGCACGATTGGATCACCTTGGCGGGGTTCGGCCGCTGGTCGACGATCTTTTCCGGCGGCGGCGGCACGAAATAGGCGATCTCCTTCGGCTCGAACGCGTTGCGCACGTCGTACACGCGCAGGCCAGCATTGTGATAGGTCGCGAAGATGGTGTCTTCGGTTTGCATCGAGCCCGGCCGGTTCTCATGCAGATTGTGCGGGCCGAATTTGGCACCCTTGGCGCAGAAATCCTCTTCCACCGGTGTCGGCAGCGTCGCGATCGAAACAGGGTTAGACGGTTCGCGCACGTCGATCAGCCAGGTGTAAGCCAGCCCATTGGCGCAATTCGCCGAAGTAGCCTCGTCGGCGAGTACGAGCAGCTTGCGGTTCGGCAGCGGCAACGGCGTATGCGCGCCGCCGCCGAAAGGCGGCGCGTAATTGCGCTGGCTAATCAGTTTCGGGTTGGGCGGATCGCTCAAATCATGAATAGTGTAGCCACCGTCGCGCCACGCGGCATACCCGATGTTTCCCGCGCTGATGAGATGATGCAGCGCGGTTCGCTTGCCGAACGAGGCGGGCGGGGTCTCACCGCCGGCGCGGTTCATGCCCGGTAGCCACCAGCGCCCGGCCAACGTCGGTTTGGTCGGGTCCGCCACGTCGATCACCGCCAAGGCGTGATCGATGAAGCCCTCGAAATGCACCGACACATAGGCATAGCGGCCACCAACCCACCAAGTGCGATGCGCGCCGAAGCCGGGCATGTCGAGGAACGCAATTTCGCGAGGGCGCGCCGGTTTCGAAACGTCGAATAGGCGCAGGCCCGCCGCAAATGGCTGTTCGGTCTTGACCGAGTCTATGAGCGACTTGCCGTAGTAATCCTGTTGGCTGGCATATTGCTGCATGGCCCAGATATTCGGACCGTTGACCGCGAGCAGAACATCGCCGTGAATTTGCAAATGGTGCGAGCGGGTGTTTTTCGGCGCCGCGACGAAAGCGACCGTCTTGGGGTGGCGCGGGTCGCGCACGTCCACGACGGAATACCCGTCGCTGAACATATGTCCGATAAAGGCGTGGCCCTTGTGCAGGATGACCTGCACGCCGTCCGGCCGATCGCCCTGATCGCAGCGCGACACGAAGCGGATATTTTTGGCGCTCGCGCCGGGAAGGGGAGTGGTCATGCGGGTCAGACTATCAAATTGCCGGTCTTAATTGGCGAGACCCGGCCCGGCATCGCGCCGAACCGGGCCCCGCAGCTTTGTCGAACGCCGATCAGCCGGTCGGCGCGGCAATCTCGTCGAGCCCCTTCTGACGCGATTCCGGGCCAAGCTGGGTAACTGCCCCCGCAGCAATCACAAGCAGGATCGCGAGGCAGACGAACACCGTCGTCAAGCCATAGCCGCTCTGTACCCACAAGATGGTAGGCATGATGAAGGCCGTCGCCAACCGGCCAACGCCCGCAGCCCAGCCAAATCCAGATGTCCGCGCGTTGGTCGGGAACACTTCGGACGCGAAGATCTGCATCGAATTGCCCGCGACCTGGACGAAGAAGATCATGATGAAGCCGGCAACCATGAGCTGGGCGGCGGTCTCGGCATTGCTGAATACCATCGCCATAATGCCCGCACATATGAATGCGCACACCGATGTGATCTTGCGGCCGAATTTATCGAGTGCGTACATCATGAAGATGCTGGCGCACGGCACCGCGAAGTTCATCGCGAGGGTATATTGCAGCGACTTGGTAATGCTGAAACCCTTTGCATTCATGATGTTCGGCAGCCAGGCGCCGAGCCCGATCGCCACACCGAAGAACGCCGTGAAGCAGATCATTCCGGCGATGACGCGCACTGGAAACTGACTGAATACAACGGCGAACGGGTCGCTCTTGGTGTTGCTGGCGGCGTCGGTAGTGAGCGTCTCTTTCGGCCCGGCAATGCCGAGGCGCGCGAGCACGTCGAGCGCTTCCTTGCCCCGGCCATGGGTCGCCAGATAGCGCGGCGATTCCGGCAGCGAGAAGCGGAGCACCCAAACGATCAGCGCACCGACGCCGATCGCGAGCCAGATGCCGCGCCACACGTGCTCCGGCGTATCGAGGTAGCCGCTGAACAGAAGCACGAGCGCCGTTCCGATCGGCCACACGCAGGCGCCGCCGATGAAGTGAACGATGGCCAGGATGCGGCCGCGAATGGCCTTGGGCGAATATTCGCCGGCATAGACGAAGCAAAGCGGCTGCTCGGCGCCAAGGCCAACCCCGGCGATGAAGCGGCAAATGATCAGCAAGGTGACGCTCGGGGCGAACGCGCCTAGAATGGTGAAGATGCCGAACAGCAGCAGATTGAACTGATAGATGAACCTGCGGCCGAAGCGGTCGCTGAATTGACCCTGGCCGGCGGTGCCAACGAACAAGCCAAAGATTGTGGCGCTGCCGATGGCCGCGACTTCAGGTCCGGTTGCGAACTTGGACTGAAGTAAGTACGGAACGAGTGAACCAAATATGGTAAAATCGATAACATCGAAGAAATATCCCGCGGCGATGAGCGCGACGATTTTTCGATGGAGCGGCGAGATCTTTGCTTCGTCTAGTGCGGAACCGACGAATCCCTCGATTGTTTGAGCCACGGCGTTGTCCCCCTATCCCGTTTATAATTTGTGCTTATGCGGCACCCCATAAGAATGATCTACAATCGGATCGTTGCCTAGCCCATATTCTCAACGGCTGCCGAATTGCTGGCGGCCGGCTCTGGCAATTTCGATTGGTGAAAACGGCGAGCGATTCCGGGCGCCTAATTACTGCAATGGAATCACTTAGATAGCGAGGTCGCAAAACGCGGTTCACGCGTCCGCTGTTCGGCAGGCAGATAGGCGCGCACCGCCGCGGCCAGCGTCATCGGATCGAACGGTTTTGGAATCACGCCGGCCGCGCCGAGCGAGAGAAAATGTTCCACTTCGCGGGCTTGCGCGCGCGCGGTCATGAACACCACGGGAATTTTGGCGGTGTGCGCGTTCTCTCGCAACTGGCTCAGCGTCTCGGCGCCATCCATCACCGGCATCATCACGTCCATCAGGATCACGTCGGGTTTCCAATCGGCTGCGGCGACCAGCGCGTCGGCGCCACTGGCGCAACTCTTCAACTCAACGCCCGGGTCAAGCGCGAGTGACATTTCCACCACCTCGCGGATGTCGGGTTCGTCTTCCACGTGCAGCAGTCGATAGGCCTTCATGCGATCCACCGATCTGAAATCAACCATCCTTGCGCTCGAATACATCATGGCGGTGTAAACGAGGCATGAAGCGCGTCGAAATTTTCGGAGGTAAAATTCAAATGCGCGCGAGAAAAATCTTTGGTGCAAACTTACCGTCATTGGCGAACAACGCGTCGTGCACGGCCTAGGTCCGCCGCGCCATAAAACTTTGGCCTTTATCCAGCCGTCGATTAGTAAGCGAATACCAGCGACAAAAAATTGAAGTGAGCGAGAGCCCAATGAGTCGCGCTAACACAGTTGCTTGCGATAAGAAAATTCTATGGGAATATATCATTTAGCCACTGAGCATAAACAGCGGTTATAGGTTGCGCCAATTGTTCAAAAACGAACACGCGCCGGCCGAGCGGGTTCGAGTTATTCGCTTTTCCGACGCTCGATTTCGCCCGGCGCATCAGACTAATCTCCTGTGACAAAAACACAGCGTATGCCTGTCCAAACAATCAATCGCTCTTTATTATTTGCACCATAACGCAACCATCGGACAAATAACCGTTTCGGAAGACATCGAGCGGCCATGTGCTAATGGATGTCACGATGAAGGTAAGAAAATAATTGTGTCATGGCAGAGACTCAAGAAGAACACTTCGACTACCGGGCTTTCATCGCCAAGCATGGCGGAGGCACGGTAACGAAATTCAGCGACAAACATACCGTCTACGCGCAGGGCGACACCGCTGATGCGCTTTTTTACATCGCTGGCGGGACGGTCAAGGTCACCATCTTTTCTGAATATGGCAAGGTAGCCGTGATCGGAATTCTTGCGGCCGGCGATTTTTTCGGCGAGGGATGTCTGGATGGGCAGCTCATGCGAAATTCGTCGATCGCGGCCACGAGCGACAGCGAAATTGTAAGGTTCGACCGGGCGATGATTGTTCGAGCTCTGCACGACGATCCAGCATTCGCCAAATTATTCGTGGGTTTTCTTCTGGAGCGTAATCAAAAATTGCAGGCGGATTTGATCGATCAGTTGTTCAATTCGAGCGAGAAGCGGTTGGCGCGAATTCTTCTGACGTTGGCGAATACCGGACTGGGAACGCAGTCAAATACCATCACGATGGCGATCAATCAGGAAATGCTGGCGACCATGGTCGGCACCACGCGCTCGCGCATCAATCAGTTTATGAACAAATTTCGTAAATTGGGCTACATCGATTACAATGGAAAAATCGAAGTGAACAATTCTCTGTTGAATTTGATTCTGCACGATCAGCCGCCAAGTGATGCTTCATAGCGAGGCGTTCTGACGCCGGTAGCTAATTCCCTCTGAATGGTGTGGGAGTACTCTGGCGGCTGGTAATAGGCAGCAGGTTACCGGAAGAATATTATTTCGCATTGTGCAACATTGTACAGCAAGAGTTAGTATTTTCTGGCACTGTTGCAACATGAAGTGCGTCATCGCGTAACGCGCTCTCGAATAAATTGTGCGCCAGGATACTGGTACCTAGGAAAGGCATCAGAAACGATCCTGCGAGGGAACGATCTGTAAAACGTTTGCGCGATGGCGTTGGACGTTCATTCGGCGTGTGCCCACAAAATGATTGCGGCAGAATGCCAATCGTCAATTTGGGCGCATTGCTTTGCAAGAGGAAGCGCTCATGAAATCGCCGATCGTCAAGCGGTCCATCGTTATCGGTGGACATAAGACCAGCGTTAGTCTCGAAGATGCATTCTGGAGCGGGCTGAAGGAGATCGCGCACGGGCAACACACCACCCTGTCGAACACGATCGCTGAAATCGACCGGGTTCGTCTGCAGAGCAATCTTTCTTCCGCCATCCGGCTGTTCGTGCTCGACCGCCTGCGCGCTCATACAACGAATGGTTCTGGCGTTCGTGCCGAGGCGGACACGATGATCCGTGGCAGCATCGAAACGCACGTTTGAACGACGCGCCCTACGGCGGTACGATCTTCTACGTCGATCTGCCCTCGGCCGATCATTTGACGCGCTAGGAAGCAGTGGGTTTTGGCCGAGAAATATCCCCGCCACTTGCCCCAGTCGATGAAAACCATCCGGCAATGGCGCGCGCAGGCGTCAGCGGCGGAGCATCCTGAGCGGCCTGCTGGCCGCCCCGTGACCCGGCATTGCACTGAAGTTATGGCTGAGGAGGCAGTCCTGATCGGACCAGTCTCCACCTCGAATTCCCTGCTAACAGGGTAATTTACAGGGAAAATCGAAAAATCAGGCCTGAAATATCGACGATGTCATTACAAAACGCTGTATCCATAAGGGGTTTTAGTTGAATTCCCTTGAAAAAATAACAGGGAAAGATTTCGGCATAACAGGGAATTAATTTCAAAGAACAGGGAATATCAGGTTCAAAAAATCGAATGCTTCGTCAGATCAGGCTTTCGTTTCGTGGGCGGGCAGAGTGTCGGGCGGAACGGACACGCTCCGCCCGGGTAGATCAGAGGTCCACCTGTTCCGCTATAGACAGGGCATCATCGACCTCAATGCCGAGGTACCTGACAGTGCTCTCAATCTTAGTGTGGCCGAGCAATAACTGCACAGCTCGCAGGTTGCCGGTCCGGCGGTAGATCAGCGTCGCCTTTGTGCGTCTCAGGGAATGGGTGCCGAACAGGTGCGGGTCTAAACCGATGCTAGAAATCCATTCAGATAGAAGCCGAGCGTACTGCCGCGTCGTCATACGGTGTTCCTGCTTGCGGCGGGCTGTGAACAGGAACTCGCCGAGTTTCTTGCCGGCTGTCCTGATGTAATCGTCCACCGCTTGGCGGGCCTGTTCCGTCAATTCAAACCGAACAGGCCGCCCGGTCTTTCTCTGGCGCACGGTCGCCCGGTCGACGGAATAGCCGTTCGGAGCAACGTCCTCGACCCTGATAGAGACGACGTCGCAGCCTCGTAACTTGCTGTCGATGGCCAGATTGAACAGCGCCAGATCGCTCGTTCGTTGCTCGATCTGGAGCTTGGTTTGGATCGCCCAAACATGCTCTTGCCGCAGCGGTGGCTTTGTGCCCGTTCAGCGGCAATAGCCAATGCGCCAAAGGTCAGAATTAAGAAAATAGCGGCCTATATTCCGGTTTTCATAGGTTCCGCCTGAATGTTGTGCATCGTTGAAAGCCAACCGCGACCGCATGACGGTGTTCCATGACGGAACCAGGAAGCGTCCGGGGGGTTGTCTGGGCGCCGCACCTGTTTTCACGGCCTCACCGCGGCGTACAATTTTGGTGCTGACATGCATCCGCAATCTGTAAATGTTGTGTCGCGCCTGGCGGCATTAGTCGTCACGGGCGCGCTTTTCCTTAGCCCCGGTGCTATTGCCCAAGGTGGCGGGCCTTTTGCGCGGCTTGCGGGCCAGTGGTCCGGATCTGGCACAATTGATTTGGCCAATGGCGGCCATGAGCCGATCAAATGCCAAGCGGCCTATGACGTGTTGGGAGAGCAAAACAATCTTCAGCTCAATATCCGATGTGCCAGCGACAGCTACAATTTCGATTTGCGCGGCAAGGCCACCTATGCCAGTGGGTCGATTAGCGGTACATGGAGCGAATCCACCCGCGACGCAGCGGGTACCCTGTCCGGTAAGGCCGACGGCGATCATTTCGGCGTTCTTGCCAAAGGCCCTTCTTTTACAGCCAACATTACATTGACAACCCGCGGCGACCGGCAATCGGTCACGATCAAATCGCAAGACGCACAGGCGAGCGTGCGGGGCGCCACGATCACCTTGCAGCGCAGTTAGACGCTACTCTTCCGACGTATATTTATTCGCGCGAAGGCCGCAGCAGCGACCAAGACATGCGGCGTGCGAAATTGCTCAGATACGTGGCGATCGGCCGCAGTATGAATAGGTCGGCAAATAACGCCGCCACCATCGCAAAGGCGCTGAGCCATCCGAACAGCCGGAGCGAGGGCAGGCTGGAGAGCACCGTCATCGCCAGCCCGCAGGCCAGTACAGCCGAGGTCAGGATCAAGGGTGGCCCGACCAATATCGTTGCGCGCTCAACCCCTACCGCGGGATTAGGATCGGTATCCTCGATCTGCAGCCGGTTCAGGAAATGAATGGTGGCGCTGAGGCCCAGGCCGAACGAAACCGTCAAGGCGATAACGCTGGCAAATTGCAAACCCTGACCCAGAATCCACAACAGACTGCCGGCGAGGACGATCGGGAAAAGGCCGGGCAATATGCTGATCAGCATGACCAGCGACGAACGGAAGGCGAGGCCGATGAAAGCGGCGACGAACGCAATTTCAATGGTTAGGCCTCTGCTTAATTTGTTGATCATCAACGCGCTGTTGCGCGCGGCGATCACCGACAGTCCTGTCACTTGAATCTCGTAAGCAGGGTACTTGGCGCGTACGTCCTTCAATTGCCCATCGACACGATCGACGATTGGCAGTAGCCGGCTGGTGTCGGAATCCGGCACCCGGCCGCTGACGATGACCGCGTTCTTTTCTGCTGAAATAAACCGGCGCGTGAGATAGGGCGGGAGCAGGTCGACATATTGCTTCAGCGTTTCGACGTCGGGCTTCTTTGCTTCGTCGGCAAGCCATCGCCGCAGCGTCTCCATTGACCAGACATTGCCAACACCCTGCTGATGTTCGAGTAAGCTGTGAACCTCGGCGATCACCGCCAGCGTCTCGGGCGCATAAAGCGACGTGCCTTTCGGAAACTGAATATAGATGTCGAATGGATTGGTGCCGGTCAGCTTGATGTCGAGCTGGTGATTGGCCGCAACGCTCCGTTCGCGGTCGGGCACCTGGTCGGAGAGCCGATAACTCGGTTCAAGCTGCGCGTAGCTAAGCGACAGGAGAGCGACGATAATTAGACCGGCGAGCGAGTAGAAGCCCGGATGGGCCACCATGCGGAGCGCAATCCAGCGGCATAATTGCCGCAACACGTCGAGCGCGCCGTCCATGCCTCGGATTTTCGTGGCAAAGTCCGCCTCATTGCGAATAAGCAGCACCCCAAGCAGCGGTACCCCCATCAAAACGGCGCCCAGGGCGATGACCACGGATATCAGTCCAGCCTCGCCGAACGTCCGCACCAGATCGGAATTCGAAAACAGCAACGCGATGAATGAGATCCCGGCCGTGGCATGGGTCAGCACGCATGCCGGTCCCACGATCAATAGCGCGTTGCGAAAAGCGGCAACCTTATCGTCGCCGGCGATCAAACGGTCGCGCGCGGCAAACGTCAGTTGCATGCTGTCGGAGAAACTGATGACCATGATGAGCGGAGTCATCACGTTAAGAAAGATATTCAGTCTGAAATCGAGCCAGCCAAGCGCGCCGAGCGCGAGCAGAATGGCGACGAGCGGCGGCGCGGCCGCGATAATCATAAACGATAACCGTCGGAAGAACATGATTGCGATCAGACAGCCGATCGCGAAGCCGAGTGTGTTGTAGAGAAGCCGGTCGCTTTGAATCGCGTTACGGATTTCAAGTTGCATGACCGGAACACCCGACAGCTCGACTTTAAGCCCGGTATTCGCCAGGTGTGTGCTTGTCGTCTTGCGGATTTCGTCCACCAAGCCGGCGCGCTGGTCTGGGCCGGTCGCGGACGGATCGAGGGCAAGCACCATCAATGTGAGCTGGCCATCGGGCGACAGCAACTTATCGCGAATGATCTGGTTTGCCCTTACCCGCTCCACCAGGGCTTGGTATTCGGCGCCTTGCGGCAGCGGCGTTGGAAACAGCGGTGGCGGAACCTGCCCATTCTCAGGCGGCTCGCGCGCGGAAAATATCGAAATCAGGCCGCGCGTGCCCCTGACCAATTGAATGTCGATCGCAAGCTCGCGCAATTTTTCGATCGTGGGCCTTTCAAGAAGGCGGTCGCCCTCAATTACGATCAAGACATCAAATTCATTCGACGGAAAGCGGCGCGTAACCTCTTCATAAGTTCTGTATTCCTGGGTCTCCGATCGAAACAATTGGCTGAGGGAGTCGTCGATCTTTACGCGCGCAAATCCGACGGCGGCGGCTGCACACAACACGACAAAACCGAGCGTCCAAAGCAGCCGGTTCGATAGCGCAACAAATCCGAGCCGCTCAATCCCCAGCGCGAGATTGCGCGGTTTGATGACGCGTGGCGGCTCTGTAGGGTTTTCGTTTGATGGCGGAAGGCTGGTCACAAATACCCGATCTACATGGCGATGAGGTGTTCAACTTTTATCGATCTGCGATCCCGTTGGCGGATCGCGATCAGGCATCAATGGTCTCCATTGGCTTTGACGCTTCGCGAGCGCGGATGCCGAAGCGGCGCTCGATGTAATCCGTCACCATCTGCTTGAAATCCGCCGTCAGAGTCGGCCC
>Ga0066789_10000967_pt1 | contig 12205 bp, 9 predicted proteins | sample OrgsoiDNA2013049_FD_70960 | JGI IMG/M metagenome (GOLD analysis project Ga0066789, IMG submission 70960) | Permafrost soil microbial communities from the Arctic, to analyse light accelerated degradation of dissolved organic matter (DOM) -... | ecosystem: Environmental > Terrestrial > Soil >...
CCTCGACCAGTTCGGCAGCGAGTGTCTCGTCAGCCGAGCCCCTGAGCAGGCGAGGTCCTGGCACGCTGCGCCGCCCCGCGTCGTCCTCGATCTCGATGGCTGGGGGATGGTACCGACTCGGTGGCACATCGCCCGCCCCGGCGACGGGCGCCCAGCGCATGCCACAGCCCCTACCCTGCCAGCCGTGACCTCCCCAGCGATCCGTTCGGCGACCTTCGACACAGTCTCGGCGCGCACCTTCCACGACATCGTCCGCCTGCGCGTCGACACGTTCATCGTCGAGCAGGACTGCCCCTATCCCGAGCTGGACGGCCGTGACATCCTCCCCTCGACGCAGCATGTCTGGGTCGAGGACGACGGAGAGGTTGTCTCCTACCTGCGCATGTACCCGGGAACTGATGGGACCGCCTGGATCGGACGGGTGGTCACCGCCCCGAGCCACCGCGGCCGCGGTCTCGGCGGCATGCTCATGCGCCACGCCCTCAGCGTGGCCACGGGACCGGTGCGCATCTCGGCGCAGGCCCGGCTGGCTCCGTGGTACGGGTCGATGGGGTTCGAGCGCTGCGGGGAGGATTTCGACGAGGACAACATGCCCCACACCCCGATGGTGCTGCGCCGCTCGGCAGTGACTGCCGAAGGCTAGCGGGACTGGCCCAGGTCGCTGACCAGCGAGCCGACCACCTGCTTGGCGTCGCCGAACAGCATCGTGGTGTTGGCCAGGTGGTACAGCTCGTTGCCGATGCCCGCGAAGCCGGGGGCCATGCTCCTCTTGATCACCAGCACGCTGCCGGCTCGGTCCACGTCGAGGATCGGCATGCCGTACACGGGGCTGCCCGGCTCGTTCTTGGCGGCCGGGTTGGTGACGTCGTTGGCGCCGATGACGATGGCGACATCGGCGCGAGAGAGAAGCTCGTTGGCCTCCTCAAGCTCCACCATGTGGTCGTAGGGCACGTCTGCCTCGGCAAGGAGCACGTTCATGTGCCCGGGCATGCGCCCGGCCACAGGGTGAATGGCGAAACGCACCTGGGTGCCGCTGCGCTCCAGCGAGTCGGACAGCTCGCGAACCTTGTGCTGCGCCTGGGCCACCGCCATGCCGTAGCCGGGGATGATCACCACGAGGCGCGCGCCGTCGAGGATGGCCGCTCCGTCCACGCTGGTGCCGCTGCGCACCGGCCTGTCGTCAACCTCGGCGTCGTGAGCGGTCATGGTCACCTGCCCGAATGCGCCGAAGAGGATGTTGCGGAAGTTGCGGTTCATGGCTCGGCACATGATCACGGCGAGGATGAAGCCGGAGGAGCCGTCCAGCGCGCCGGCGATCTCCAGCACCTTGTTGTCAAGGGCAAAGCCCATCGCCACTGCGGAGAGGCCGGCGTAGGAGTTGAGCAGAGCAATGACGGTGGGCATGTCGGCGCCGCCGATGGGGATGATCAGGAGGACCCCGAACGCCACCGCCGCCGCCACCACCACCCCGAAGACGATGGCCGCCGTCGGGTCGATCGCCAGCCAGACGATGCCGGCGAGGGCGATGGCAAGGATCGAGAGATTGACGATGTTCTGGCCCCGGTAGACGATCGGCCGCCCGCGGATCAACTCCTGCAGCTTGGCGAAGGCCATGAGGCTGCCGGTAATCGTGAGGCCGCCGAGGAGCACCTCGAAACCGAGCACCACCATGGTGAATCGGTCAAGGTGGGGTTGGCGCAGGATGTACTCGGCGATGCCGACGAGGGTGGCCGCCATGGCGCCGAAGGCGTGTGACAGCGCCGTCCGCTGGGGCATCGCCGTCATGGGTACGAACGCCGCCAGGGGCACACCGATGGCGGCGCCCACGGCGAGGCCGACGATGATCCAGGTGAACTGGGTCACCTCGGGACGCACAAAGGTCCCCACCACGGCGATCACCATCCCCAGCTCGCCGGCGAGGACACCACGTCGCGCGGTGGTCGGCGCCGTCATCCACTTGATCGCGAAGACGAACGCCAGCCCCGCCACGATGTACAGGTACTGGGCGATGGTGTCGCGCATCAGCGGCGCCTGCGGAACATGCGGAGCATGCGGTCGGTGAGCAGGAAACCGCCGATGACGTTGGAGGCTGAGGCGGCGATGGCGATCGTCCCCAGCACAGTGGTGGTCACGGACTGCGAGCTGCCCACGATGACAATGGAACCGACGAGCGCGATGCCGCTGATCGCATTGGTGAGGGACATCAACGGGGTGTGCAGCAACTGGGGCACACGCCGGATCAGCTCGAACCCGAGGAAGGAGGCCAGCAGGAAGACGTAGAGGCCGGTCTGGATGTTCATGGCTTGGCGCTCCCGCCCCCGGCTGAGGCGGCGAGCAGCGCGGCGACGCGCTCGTTCACGACGGACCCGCCGCGAGCCACCAGGGTGCCCTGCACGATGGGGTCGTCGCTGTCGAGGTTGATCTCGCCGTCCTTGGCGATGTGCAGGATGAAGTTGGCGTAGTTGCGACCCATCATCTGGCTGGCGTCCTGAGGGGCTGTGGCCGGGAGGTTCTCCGCGCCGACGAGGAGCACGCCGCCGATGTCGACGGTCTTGCCGGCCACGGTGCCCTCGCAGTTGCCGCCGCGCTCGGCGGCGATGTCGACGATGACCGAACCGGGCTTCATGGCCTCGATCGCGGCGGCCGTCACGAGGATGGGCGAGCGCTGGCCGGGCACGAGCGCTGTGGTCACGAGCACGTCGCTGGCGGCGATCTCCTTGGCGAGGGCCTCACGCTGACGCGCCAGCTCCGCCTCGTCCGCCCCGGTGGCGTAGCCGGAGGCATCCTCTTTGCCGGCGGCCACGTCGGCGAGGTCGACGAAACGGGCGCCCAGGCTCTCGATCTGCTCGCGGACGGCGGCGCGGACGTCGTAGGCGCTGACGTTGGCACCGAGCCGCCGCGCGGTGGCGATTGCCTGGAGGCCCGCCACGCCCGCACCCAGCACGAGCACCTTGGCGGGTGGGATCGTGCCGGCGGCGTAGGTGAGCATCGGGAAGAGCCGCGGCGACAGTGAGGCGGCCACGATCACCGCCTTGTAGCCGGCCACGGTGGCCTGGGAGGAGAGGACGTCCATCGGTTGGGACCGGGTGATCCGCGGCAACAGGTCGAGGGCGAAGACGGTGGCGCCGCGTTCAGCCAGCGTCTGCACTGCGGCGGGGTCGCTGAGGGGATCGAACATTCCCGCAACGGTGTGCGAGGCGCCGGCCTCGAGCCACGTCGCGCCGGGACCGCTGCCGCGGACGCACAGCACCACCGAGGCCTGCTCCAGCATCTCCGCCGCCGAGCCGGCGATGACGGCCCCGGCTTCGGTGTACTGGTCGTCGGGCCAGCCGGCCGCCGCGCCCGCGTTGGCCTGCACCACCACCGCGTGACCGGCGGCGACGAGCGCGCGCGTGCTCGCCGGACTGGCGGCGACACGGCGCTCATCGTCGCCGGCCTCGTCGGCGACGCCGACCGTCAGTGGCATCGGAAGCCCACGGCAAGGGGCGCCAGGTTGCTCATGCGGAGGGTGGATTATGCCGTCCCCGCACGCTGCGGGCGCGGCGCCGGACGCCGGGGTGGGAAGCGGCGCGGCCGCGACCTCCGGTCGCTACGGGACGACGTTGACCACGCGGTCGACGACGGCAATCACTTTGCGCGGCTCGGCGCCGTCGAGCAATTCGACGATGCGGGGTAGCTCCAGCGCGCGCTGACGCAGCTCCGCCTGGGCGGTGCCGGCGGCCACGGTCATGGTGCCGCGCAGCTTGCCGTTGACCTGCACCGCCACCTCCACCTCCTGGCGCGCGGCAAGGGCGGCATCGTGCTCCGGCCAGCCGCCACGCGTGTGCACGGACTCATCGTGGCCGGTGCGCTGCCACAGCTCCTCTGTGATGTGGGGAGCGAACGGCGCCAGGCAGAGCAGCAGCGTCTCCGCGTCGATGCGACGGCCGCGGCCCGCGGTCGCCTCCCTGTCGAGATCATGGGAGAACTCCATCAACTGGGCGATGGCGGTGTTGAAGTGCAGGCCGGCGACGTCCTCGTCGACCCCGCCGATGAGGCGATGACGGCGACGCTCGCGGACTTCGTCGGCCGCGTCGCGATCGGTGGCCAGCTGGGTGGCGTGCCAGACGCGGTGCAGGAAACGCGTGACGCCGACGATGCCCTCGTCGCGAAAGTCGCCGCCGGCGGTGTACGGACCGAGAAACATGAGGTAGAGCCGGAAGGTGTCGGCCCCGTACTTCTCGATGTACTCGTCGGGGTTGACCACGTTGCCACGGCTCTTGGACATCTTGTGGCCGTCCTTGACGATCATCCCGTGGGCACGGAAGCGCCTGAACGGTTCCGGCTCGTCGACCAAGCCCATCCCCTGGAGCGCGCGCATCACAAAGCGCGCGTAGAGGAGATGGCGCACGGCGTGCTCGTTGCCGCCGATGTACATGTCGACGGGGAGCCAGCGACGGGTGCGCTCGGCGTCGAAGGCCAGGTCGTCGAAGTCCGTCGAGGGGTAGCGCAGGTAGTACCAGGAGGAGTCGAGGAAGGTGTCGCTGACGTCCGTCTCGCGGCGCGCGGGGCCGCCGCAACGCGGGCAGGTGACGTTGACCCAGTCCTCCACCGTGGCCAGCGGCGACACGCCGGTGCCCGTGGGGCGGAAGTCCTCCACCTCGGGGAGCAGCACCGGCAACTGGTCGTCCGGCACCGCCACCTGACCGTCCTTGGGGCAGTGGATGATGGGGATCGGCGGTCCCCAGTAACGTTGTCGGGAGATCAGCCAATCGCGCAGGCGATAGGTCACGGTGGCCTCGCCGCGACGGGCGCTGACGAGGCGCTCGACGATGCGCTTGCGTCCCTCCTCGGAGGGCAGGCCGTCGAACTCGCCGCTGTTGACCATCACGCCCTGGCCGGTGAAGGCACCGTTGGAGCCGCCGCCGCTGATCACCTCGATGACGGGCAGCTCGTGGGCGGTGGCGAAGGCGAGGTCGCGGTCGTCGTGTGCGGGCACGGCCATGATCGCGCCCGTGCCGTAGTCGTTGAGCACGTACGGCGCTGCCCAGACGGGCAGGCGCTGGCCGGTGAAGGGGTGGATCGCCCACGAGCCCAGGCTGATGCCCACCGAGAAATCCGGCTCCGCCTCGGGGCCGGGGAGGCGGTTGCGCCACGCGTTCAGCTCCCCACGGCGCTCGGCGGGGACGAACTCCTCGAGCTGGGGATGGTCGGCGGCGATGACCACGAAGGTGGCGCCGTAGAGGGTGTCGGGGCGGGTGGTGAACACGGCGACATCGGTGCGCTCGCAGCCCGCGAGGTCGAAGACGATGCGGGCGCCCTCGCGGCGGCCGATCCAGTTGCGCTGCATGAGCTTGGTGGACTCGGACCAGTCGAGGGTGTCGAGGGCGTCGAGCATCTCCTGCGCGTAGTTGGTGATCTTCAGGTACCACTGGCGAAGCCACCGTGTCTCCACGACGGAGTCGCAGCGCTCGCAGTGGCCCTGCTCAACCTGCTCGTTGGCGAGCACGGTGAGGCATGACGGGCACCAGAGCACGCCGCCGTCGCGCCACTCCGCCAGGCCCGCTTCGAAGAGGCGCAGGAAGAGCCATTGGGTCCAGTGGTAGTAGGCGGGATCGGACGTGTTGACCTGGTGGTCCCAGTCGAACATGGCGCCGATCTTCTTGAGCTGGTTCTCGCGGAAGTTGGTGACGGCGCGGCGCATCACCCTGGCCGGGTGCTGGCCGATCTTCAGGGCGTAGTTCTCGCTGTGGATCCCGAAAGCGTCGAAGCCCATGGGCTGGAAGACGTTGTCGCCGTGGAGGCGGCGCCAGCGGCCGTGGATGTCGACGCCGCTGTACGGCACCATGTGGCCGACGTGGAGTCCCTCGGCCGAGGGGTAGGGGAACATGGCGAGGTTGTAGAAGGGGCGATCGGAGGACTCCAGGTCGGTGCGGTGGTCACCGCGCTCCTCCCAGATACGCCGCCACTTGGTCTCGACCGCGGAAGGGTCGTAGGCGTCGAGCACCCTGCGGGCCGCGGGGCTCGGCGGGGACGTGGTTTCGGTCATGGCACTGGCAAGCGTAGCGGAGGCTTGGCACGCTGCAGATCGGGTGTGACCGGATGTCCGGCACCGTCGTGCTGCGGAGGCCCGGGTACCATAGGCTCCGGCCCGCCCCGCGCTGGTAGCCACGCCGACGTAGCTCAGTGGTAGAGCAACCGCCTCGTAAGCGGTAGGTCGTCAGTTCAATCCTGACCGTCGGCTCCGTCGCGCAGGGTCATCGTGAGCAAGGGCCATCTGTCCCAAGGCAAATAGCTCTCGCCGGGATCGGTCACCCGGACGATGACGCGCGTGTTGCGCCGGCGGCGCCTGTCTCTAGCGCGTGCGGCCCCGCCTCCCGGCTCGGCGGAGGCGCGTAGGATGAACGCGTGGAACCACGGGGCGGAGCACCGGCCGGCTGGCTCCCCACGGCGCTGCGGCGGCTCGAGCGCAAGCTGGGAGCGGATCGCGAGGGTCGCACGCTGTGGGTGTGGCTGGTGCCTGCGGCGACCGTTGTGATCACCTTCGCAATTCTCCTGGTCATCGGCGTGCAAGGCAGCGTCGACCTGTCACTGACCATCCCCATGGCCGTGGTGCTCTCAGTGTTCCTCGGCTCCCTGTCAGCGATCTACCTGACCGCCGCCAGTGCCGACGAGCGCGACCAGGACGGCGGCCCCGACGACCGCCCCGGACCGCGCATGCCCCCGCCGGATCCGCCGCCCGGCGACGTGCCCGTCCCGATTGTCCGCGTACCGAGTCCCTCGCCGCGGCCGGTGGAGCAACCGACACCGGTGGGCACAGGCTCGCCGTCTCCACGCTGACGGGCACTGCGACAGGTATCAGGGAACGGCGGCGATGCGCCCCGCGAGGTAGCGGATCGCCACCGGGTACCGGTACCCGATGCCGCCGTGAGTGCCATCGAACACCTCGAAGTGAACATCGGTGACCCCGATCCCGGCAAGGGCGTCTCGAAAAGCTGTCGCGCCGAGATCGAGAAAGAAATCGTCGTGGCTTCCCGCGTCGATGTAGATCCCCCTCATCGCTCGGAGCGCATCCGCATGAGCGGGAACCATCCGCACCGGGTCCCACGCCAGCCAGCGTTGCCAGACGTCGGCAATCATCTGCCCCGTTGACGTGTCGAACGGCAGCCTCACGGTGCCGTCGGGGTCGGCGGAGTACGCGGCCGCCATCGCCCACATGTTCCGGAGCACACCGTCACCGGGCCGGCTCCGCGCCGGCCGGTTGCGCAGGTCGGCGAAGAAGCGCTGGTAGGAGCCGTCATAGCTGTCACGCAACACCCGCACCACCTCGGGCACGTCTGTCCAGTAACACAGCTCAAACAGGGCGTCGCCGGCATGGGTTGCCAGGGCGCCGAATACGTCGGGGCGCAACATCGGTGTGATCATCGCCCCGTACCCACCACTGGACTTGCCTGTGATCGCTCGATGGTCGCGATGCGCCAGGGTGGGATAGCGCGCGTCGACGAAGCCGACCACGTCCTCGCAGAGGTAGCTGTGGTAGCGGCCGGTGCCCGGTGAGTCCACGTACTGGCTGCCGCCCACCGACGTCCAGCAGTCGACCATGGCAACCCGGCATGGCGGTACAGCAGGATCGGCAAACAGCTCATCGATCAGCTCGATCGCATTGGGCTGGAACGCCGCGCGGTTGCGCCACATATCCACCTGCCCGGTGAAGCCCTGGATCAGGTAGACGACCGGAAGCGCTGTGCGCTCGGTTCCAGGTGGCGAATAGACCAGCAGCGGCCGCGCACTCGGGTCGCCGAGCGGGTTGCCACGCAGCGCCACGCTGTCGATGACGTGCTCATCGAGGCGGCCGCGCAGCGGCTGGTGCCACGGCAGCCCGACGTTCGTGGACGGCGCGTCGCTCACAGCTGTCCCACCACGACACGCGTCACACCCAGGCCGTCGCGAAGAGAGCGGACATCGCCGAAGCCACCGTGACGCAGGACCGTGGCAGTGCGGCGCGCCAGGTACGGTGCGATCTCGACCAGCACGTACCCACCTGGCCGCAGCCATCCCGGTGCATCGTCGGCGAGGCGGCGCACCAGGCCCAAGCCGTCGTCCGACCCGTCGGTGAGCGTGTGTCGCGGCTCGAAGCGACGGATCTCCACCGGCAGTGTGCGCACCTCGTTGCGTGCCACATAGGGCGGATGGATCGTGATCACATGCACCTCACCACGGAGCGCCCGCGGCAGCGCGGCCAGCATGTCGCCCGTCACGAAGCTCGCGTTGTCGAGCTGCAGGCGCCGCGCGTTGGCGCGGCCCAGTCGCGCCGCCTCGGCGGAGATGTCAGCTCCCCACACCTCGCTGCGACGTACCTGGGCGGCAATCGCGAGCGCCACCGCACCGGCGCCGGTGGCGACATCGACCGCGACGCGACGACCGCGACGGCGGCGCAGTCGCGTAGCCGCCTCCCCCACCATGTGCTCACTCGACGCGCGCGGTGAGAACACACCGGGACGCACCATCAGGTCGAGCCCGCAGAAACGGAAGTGACCGGTGATGTGGTTCACCGGCTCACCGGTGAGCCGCCTCTCCACCAGCGCCTCGAACCGTCGCCGCTGCGCCGCCGACGCCGTGTTGAGCGTGATATCCCCGTCCCCGTCGATGTCGACATTCAGCGCGTGGGCGAGCAGAACCTCTGCATCCCATCGCGCCAGTCCGGCCTGCCAGTGCTCGATGTTGCGAGACGCCTCAATGCGATTCTCGGCATCAGAAAGCAGGTCAGCGGAGGTGGTCCGTACACTGGACCGAGCAGAGACCGCACCGCGGCTCGCAACCTTGGACATCCCGCGCATGGTAGCCGAGCAGGACAACCCCCCCCGTCGAGGCGCAGCGTTCTTCGATGTCGATCGCACCCTGCTGCGTGGATCATCCCTGCTGCACGTGGCACGTCCGATGCGCCGCGAGGGACTCCTGAGCACGCGGGCGATGCTCCATTCGCTGATCGTGCAGGCTCGCTTCAGTCTCGCGGGCTTCAACGAGGTGCAGATTCACGACGCCGTGCGCGGCGCCGGCGACATCGTCGCCGGTGTCGACGTCGAGCGCCTCATCCGCTTCGCCAGGCACGTGATGCCGCTGTACGTGGCGCCTCTCGTGTTCGACGAGGCACTGCGACGCATCAGCTGGCACCGCGGGCGCGGTGACCTTGTCTTCCTGGTGTCCTCGTCGCCGGTTGCCTTCATCGCAGTGCTGGGCGAGGTCCTCGGCGTCGACGGCGTCACCGCCACCGAAGCGGAGGTGCGCGATGGTCGCTACACCGGCCGGATCCTGCGCCTGTGCCACGGCGAGGGCAAGGCGGAGGCGGTGCGCGAGGCAGCGGAGGCCAACCACATCGACCTCGCCGTCTCGTACGCGTACGGCGACAGTTTCGCCAGCGACCTGCGCATGCTGGAGGCGGTCGGACATCCGGTCTGCGTCAACGGGGACCGCCTCCTCACCGCCCATGCGCGCCAGCTGGGCTGGCCCGTCGAGCGCTTCGAGCACATCGGCGGCGGCGTCGCCGCGACCAGCCTTCGCCGCCTCCCGCGGCGCGTCGTCACGATGTCGCGGCCTGCGATGCGCCGCGCCGGTCTTCATGTCCGCAACACAGCCCGGGCTCTGCGCGAGCTGTGAGCAGGCCCGCGTCATTCGCGGAGCCCGCTCGCAGTTCTGGATGTGCCGCCTCGCGGAGTCCGATCCGCGCTTCCCGCGCTACCCGCGCCTGCCGGTGATCACCTGCAGTGGGTACACCCCGGGGCAGCCTGAGCGCGCCGGGGACACCTGAGGTGGCATGGCGTCACACATTGTGCAGCGCCGACACCTGGGTCAGGTCCACGATCCTCGTCTGATCTGCCGCGCTGGGAGGTGGCAGGCCGGCGTCGCGTGCGAAGTCCGCCAGGCTTGGAGCCCCACCGATGTCGGTGCGGTGAAAGGCAAAACAAGCAGTGAGGCTCTGCACGACGCCGCCGACTGTGGTCACCGCGTCGCGGAACCCCGCCTGCTGCACCAGCCGCTCCACCGCCATGTTGAACCCTCCGTACGGGTAGGCGAAGTCCAGCACGGGATGTCCGAGCAACACCTCCAACGCCGCCAGGGAGTTGTCGATCTCCATGCGAGCGGCGGCCGGCGGGATCGACAACAGGTCGACGTGGTGGACGGTGTGCGCCCCGATGACCATGCCGTCCGCGTCCATCTGGCGCACCTGGGTCGCCGTCATGTAGCGCGGCCGGTTGACGAAGCCGCTGACCACGAACGCGGTGGCGACGAAGCCGTACTTCTGCAGGACCGGCTCCGCAGCGGTCGCGAAGTCCGCGTAACCATCGTCGAAGGTCAGCACCACGGGGTGTGACGGCAGGCGCGTCCTGCCCTGCATGGCCTGCATCAACGTCGCCAGGGTGATGGTGTGCGCCCCCTCCACATGCAGGAGCGCCATCTGCCGGGCGAAGAGCCCCGGGGAGATGGACAGCTCGAAGCTGAGCAGGTTCTGCGGCGTCGGCGCGATGGTGCGGATGTAGTGGTAGTAGAGGATCGGTACGACGACGTTGGGCCCGACCGGTATCGACACCGTGGCCGGGTGCGCGCCGCCGGCGACCTCGGGACCAAGCCGGTCGTCGGGCACTGTCGCAGGCGTTCGTGGGTGCACCGGGAACGGTCCCTGCCTGGCCACATCCGCCGAGCCACCGAACATGCCGGTCACACCGGTCACGAGGGCGAGCAGCAGCACAGAAGCCAGGATCGCGAGGCGGCGCCCGGCGTGACGTTGAGAGAGATGGGTGCCGTGTTGGCTCATGAAGGACTCGGTGTCGTGCTCACTCCACCGGGGTTGGACCGGCGCCGACGGTGTCGAGCGCCGGGCGCCAGATGGTCTTGACGTTGACGAACTCGTGGATGCCGAAGCTGGACAGCTCGCGGCCGTAGCCGCTGTCCTTCACCCCGCCGAAGGGAAGACGAGGATCCGAGTGTGTCATGCCGTTGACGAACACGCCGCCACTGTGGAACTGCCGCGCCAGCGTAACGCCACGTTCCTCATCGCGCGTCCAGATGTTGCCGCCGAGGCCGAAGTCGGAGTGGTTGGCGGCGGCGATCGCCTCGTCTGCCGAGGCCACACGCATCACCGCGGCCAGCGGGCCGAACGTCTCCTCCCGGAACGCGCTCATCTCGAACGTGCACCCGGTCAGCACCGCCGGCGTGAAGAAGAAGCCGCGACCATCGGGCCGCGTGCCGCCGGCTCGCAGCGTCGCGCCCGCGGCGATCGATTCCGTGAGCTGGCGCTCGATGGCGTCACGCAGATCACTGCGCGCCAGCGGGCCCATGGTGACCGACGCGTCAAGCGGATCGCCGACGACGACCCTGCGCGCCTCAGCGACCAGCAGCTCCTCGAACTCGTCGGCGACGTCCTCGACCACGATGAACCGCTTGGCGGCGATGCAGCTCTGACCGGCGTTCTGGAAGCGCGCCCTCGCCGCCGTGGACGCCGCGGCCGCGATGTCAGCGTCCTCCAACACGACGAAGGCGTCGGAACCACCCAGCTCGAGCACCGCCGGCTTGAGGCTGCGGCCGGCGGCGGCGGCGACGCTGCGCCCAGCGGCGGTGCTGCCGGTCAGGGTCACGGCCGCGATGCGCGGGTCCTCGATGACCGCGCCGACGCGCTCGCTGGGGATGAGCACGACGCTGAACACCCCCGCCGGGAAGCCCGCGCTCTCGAAGAGCTGGGCGATGGCCAGGGCGCATCCACTGACGCTGCTGGCGTGCTTGAGCACTGCGCAGTTCCCCGCCGCCAGGGAGGGGGCGGCAAACCGGAACACCTGCCAGAGGGGGAAGTTCCAGGGCATTCCGGCAAAGACGACACCGAGGGGCTCGAAGGCGACGAAACTGCGGGAGCTATCGCTCGGCGACGGCTGGTCGGCGAGGAAGCCGGGGGCATGCTCAGCGAACCACTCGCAGGAGAACGCGCACTTGTCCACCTCGGCGCGCGCCTCGGCGATCGGTTTGCCCATCTCCGCGGTGACCAGTTGGGCCAGCTGTTCGCTGCCCTGATGGAGCAGCCTCGCCACCCGGACCAGCAGGGCGCAGCGCTCGTCGACGGGCGTCGCCCGCCATCCCGGGAAGGCCGCGATCGCCGCGTCGAGGACCTCGTCCACCTCGCGCTCCGAGTGCACCGGGTATGTGGCGACGGGCTCCTCCGTCGCCGGGTTGACGGAGCGCA
>Ga0066789_10000970_pt1 | contig 12175 bp, 13 predicted proteins | sample OrgsoiDNA2013049_FD_70960 | JGI IMG/M metagenome (GOLD analysis project Ga0066789, IMG submission 70960) | Permafrost soil microbial communities from the Arctic, to analyse light accelerated degradation of dissolved organic matter (DOM) -... | ecosystem: Environmental > Terrestrial > Soil >...
ATCGGATCGACCGCCATCATTTCCATCGCCGACAATTGATCGGTGGCGCGCATCAAACCCAGCTCCGAGGCCAATGCGGTGCCGGCGCGGCCGGCAAACAGCAGCGCCGTGACCACCGGACCCAGCTCCTTGACCAGGCCGATGGTCGCCGCGGTGCCCAGGGCCTCCGCGGAACCGAAACGCTGCAGCAATTGGAATCCCTGCAGTCCGAGCACCATGCCGACGAACAGGCCGGAGAGCATGATGATGACCAGCGACAGCGCACCCGAATTGAAAACCTGCTGCACGATCAAATCGAACCGCAAGAACGCGCGCGGCGAACGGACCATCAGATTCAGCAGGAACCGTGCGACCGCGCCCAGGCCCCGCATCGATTCTATAACGCTGTTCCAAAGCTCTATTATTACTTTCAATGATCCTCGCCCTGCGCCAACAGCTCGTTGAAATAGTCTTGCGCGGGATAGTGAAACGGCACCGGTCCATCGGGCAGGCCGCCGACGAATTGGCGCACCACATCCGACGGGTAGGATTGCAGCTCCTGCGGCGTGCCACTCGCCACGACTTTGCCGCCCGACAACAAAAACACGGTGTGGGCCACGGTGGAGATTTCGTGCACGTTGTGCGACACGACGATGCTGGTCAAACCGAGTGCATCGTTCAGTCGGCGAATCAGCCGCAATATGACGCCCATGGAGATCGGGTCCAAGCCTACGAACGGTTCGTCGTAAATCAAGATATCAGGATCCATCACGATGGCGCGCGCCAGCGCCACCCGCCGCGTCATGCCTCCGGACAACTCGGCCGGCATGAGCGGTGCCGCGCCGCGCAAACCCACCGCCTGCAGCTTGGTCAGCACCAGCTGGCGGATGATCCGCTCCGGCAGGTCCGTATGCTCGCGAAGCGGAAAGGCGACATTCTCGAAGACGCTCAAATCGGTGAGCAACGCACCATTTTGGAACAACATACCCATGCGCCGCCGCAGCACATAGAGATCGGCGCGGCGCACGGTGCGCATATCGGTGCCGCCCACGTGTATCGAGCCGCTGTCGGCGCGCGCCTGACCGGTGATCAGGCGCAGCAAGGTGGTCTTGCCCGTGCCGCTCGGCCCCATGATGGCGGTCACCCGCCCGCGCGCAATGTCCAGGTCGAGGCCGGCAAACACCGCGCGCGAGCTCACGGCATAACCGAGGTTGCGGATCTCGACGATGGGGGGGGTTTGATTCAAGGCCTTGCTTGAGCTGCGAACTGCGCGCCCCGCGGCGCGGATTCGACGGCGGCGCGCGGGACTAACCCGCGGCGCTTTCCATCGAAGTCTTGTAGGTGCCGCCCGCCGCCAGGCCGTTGAGCTTGGCTCGTGTGAACAGCGCGTTCTGGCCGGCCGCAAAAGCCGTCGGGTTGCCGCTCCAGGCACGGAGGGCCGTCTCCTGCAGGGCGCGCCCGTAGCTGAAGGTGAGCGCCCACGGCGCCGGTCCCGCCGCATTCATCAGACTCAAATGCAGCGTCGCTTCCCTCGGGCTCTGGCCTCCGGACAAAAAGGCGATGCCGGGCACCGCGCAGGGTACATGCCGCTTCAACGTGCGCAGCGTCGCTTCCGCCACCTGCTCGGCGGAGGCCTTCTCGGCGCATTTCTTGCCCGCCACCACCATGTTCGGCTTGAGCAACATTCCCTCCAACAGGATGCGCGCGGCCTGCAAATGCCCGAACACCCTTTGCAGCACGGCGTTGGTGATCTCTTCACAGCGCTGCAAGGTGTGATTGCCGTCCATCAGCACTTCGGGCTCCACGATCGGCACGATGCCGGCCTCTTGGCACAGGGCGGCATAGCGCGCCAGTGCTTGCGCGTTGGCATCGATCGCATAGGCGCTGGGGATGCCCGCGCCGATGTCGATCACGGCGCGCCATTTGGCGAATTTCGCGCCCAGCTTACGGTACTCGGCCAAACGTTCGCGCAAACCGTCGAGCCCTTCCGTGATCGTCTCGCCCGCAAATCCGGGCAGGGGCTTGGCGCCGGTGTCGACCTTGATGCCGGGTATCATTCCGTGCTGGCTCAAATACGCCGGAAAAGGCACGCCGGCCTTGGTCTTCTGGCGCAGCGTTTCATCGTACAAGATCACGCCGCTGATGAACTCGCCCGCACCCGGCGCCGTGAACAGCATCTCGCGATAGGCGCGCCGGTTCTCCTCGGTCGATTCCAGCTTGATGCCGGCAAAGCGCTTGGCAATGGTGCCGCTGCTCTCGTCCGCGGCCAAAATACCTCGGTGCTTCGCGACCAACGCACGTGCTGTAGCGGCTAGCTCTACGGTGTTCATGGATTAAAGTATCTCACTGCTGCGTATCGGGGGTTAAGCCCTACAAGGATAACAAAATCAAGCTGCATCCGCGCCCGGGGGTGGCACTCCGCCCCAAATAGGACTAAAATTGTCCCACATAGGGGGCCGCTTGAGCAAAGGCAATCCAACATGTTGCGAATGGGCAAACTGACCGACTACGCGACCGTCATCCTGGCAAGTCTAGCGCAAGATCCGCTGCGGCATCGGGCGGCGACGGAGCTGGCGGAGCGCACCCGCCTCAGCCGGCCGACGGTGAGCAAGGTGCTGAAGGGCTTGCAACGAGCCGGGCTGGTGATTTCCTCCCGCGGGTCCCTGGGCGGATATCGTCTGGCGCGAGATCCGGAGCAAATCACCGCGGCGCAAATACTCGACGTGTTCGAAGGCCCGATCGCCATCACCGAATGCAGCGGCGCCTCGAGCCAATGCGGCATCGAGCGGCAGTGTCGAGTCGGCGGCGCATGGCAGCGGGTCAATGGCGCGATTCGCCGTGCCCTGGAGGACGTCACGCTGCGCCAATTGGCCGGCCTCGATTCGGCCCCGGTGCGCGTCACGACCGTGGCTTTCGAAATTCGGCGCCACTCCTCTTGAGCGCGCGCGCCAACTGAACTGGAATTCAATCGTGTCAAGCAAATCACAAGACGTCGAAGCGCTCATCGGCCAGAAGTACCGGCATGGCTTCGTCACGGACATCGAATCCGACAGTTTGCCGCCGGGGCTCGACGAGGGCGTGGTGCGCGCGATATCGCTCAAGAAAAAGGAGCCTGCGTTTTTGCTCGATTGGCGCCTGAAGGCGTTTCGGCACTGGCAGACGATGCAGGAGCCGAAGTGGGCGCACGTGCACTACAAGCCGATCGACTACCAGGACATTTCCTATTACTCGGCGCCGCGCGCGCCGCAGAATGCGCCGAAGAGCATCGACGAGGTGGACCCCAAGCTGCTCGCCACTTACGCCAAGCTCGGCATACCGCTGCACGAGCGTGCCCGCCTCGCCGGTGTGGCGGTGGACGCGGTGTTCGACAGCGTCTCGGTGGCCACCACCTTCAAGGAGAAGCTCGGCAAGGCCGGCGTGATCTTTTGCTCGTTCTCTGACGCCGTCCGCGACCACCCGCAGCTGATCGAGCGCTATCTGGGCAGCGTCGTGCCGCCCGGGGACAACTTCTTCGCGGCGCTGAATTCGGCTGTGTTTTCCGACGGCTCCTTCGTCTACCTGCCGCCCGGCGTGCGCTGCCCGATGGAGCTGTCGACTTATTTTCGAATCAATGCGGCCAAGACCGGTCAATTCGAGCGCACCCTGATTGTGGCGGCCGAAGGCGCGTCCGTCAGCTACCTGGAGGGTTGCACCGCGCCGATGCGCGACGAGAACCAGCTGCATGCGGCGGTGGTGGAGCTGATCGCTTTGGACGATGCGCAGATCAAGTACTCGACCGTGCAGAACTGGTACCCCGGGGACGAGAACGGGATCGGCGGCATCTACAATTTCGTAACCAAGCGCGGCGAGTGCCGCGGCCGCAATTCCAAGATTTCCTGGACGCAGGTGGAAACCGGTTCGGCCATCACCTGGAAATATCCGAGCTGCGTCTTGAAGGGCGAGAATTCGATCGGCGAATTCTATTCCGTGGCGGTTGCCAACAATTATCAGCAGGCCGATACCGGCACCAAGATGATTCACATCGGCCGCAATACGCGGAGCACGATCGTTTCGAAGGGAATTTCGGCGGGGCACGCAGAGAACACCTACCGCGGCCTGGTGAAGATCCTGCCGAGCGCCGCCGGCGCGCGCAATTTTACGCAATGCGATTCGCTGCTGATGGGCGCCGAATGCGCGGCGCACACCTTCCCTTACATGGAGGTGAAGAATCCCACGGCAACGGTCGAGCACGAGGCCAGCACTTCGAAAATCGGCGAGGATCAATTGTTCTACTGCCTGCAGCGCGGCATCAGCGCCGAAGACGCGGTCAACATGATCGTCAGCGGCTTTTGCAAGGTGGTGTTCAAGGAACTGCCGATGGAATTCGCCGTGGAGGCGCAAAATCTGTTGAGCGTGAGTTTGGAAGGGGCGGTCGGTTGACCGCGGATTCGAGGAAACATGTTGCTGAAAATTTCCGATTTGAGCGCTCGCGTGGCGGGCAAAGAGATCCTCAAGGGAATCAACCTCGAGGTCAAGGCAGGCGAAGTGCATGCCATCATGGGTCCGAACGGTTCCGGCAAGAGCACTCTTGCGCAGGTATTGGCCGGCCGGGAGGACTATGAGGTCACCGGCGGCTCGGTCACCTTCGACGGACGCGACTTGCTCGCCCTGCCCGCCGAGGAGCGCGCCCGCGCGGGCCTGTTCCTGGGCTTTCAATACCCGGTCGAGATTCCGGGCGTCAACAATGTCTACCTGCTGAAGGCGGCGCTGAACGCCAAGCGCAAAACCGCCGGCGAACCCGAGGTCGATGCCTACGAGTTCCTGGCGCTCATCAAACAAAAGATGAAGCTCATGCAGATGAGCGAGACCTTTCTCACTCGCGGCGTGAACGAAGGTTTTTCCGGCGGCGAGAAGAAACGCAACGAAGTACTGCAGATGCTGGTGCTGGAGCCGAAGCTCGCGATACTTGACGAGACGGATTCGGGCCTGGATATCGACGCGCTGAAGGTGGTGTCGATGGGCGTCAACAGCCTGCGCGATCCGAAGCGCGCGGTGGTGCTGGTGACCCACTACCAGCGATTGCTCGACTATATCGTGCCGGACCAGGTGCATGTGCTCTCCGCCGGCCGCATCTTGAAGTCGGGCGATCGCTCGCTCGCGCTCGAGCTGGAGCGGCGCGGCTACGATTGGGTGATGGAGAGCCAAGTCGCATGATCGCGCCGCAGCCTCATGCCCCCTCCGCCGCGCAGCCGGCGGCGCTGCGATCCTTCGAAGCGCAATGGCTCGAGCGCCAATCCGCCTCGAAGCGGCTCGATCGCTCGACGGCAGGGGATCCTCTGTCGGCGCTGCGCGAGGAGGCCATGGGCCGGTTCTTGCGGTTGGGGCTGCCGACCACGCGCGACGAGAGCTGGCGCTACACCAACCTGCGCCGCCTGACCGCACACAGTTTCATCGATGCGCCCGATGTGGCCGAGGAATCCGGCGCTGCCGCCGGCTCGTGGGACCTCGGAGAACGGCTGGCCACAGTGCACATGGTGAACGGCTTTGCGATGCCGCCCACCCCCAGGGGATTGAATTCGAAAGATATTGTAATCAATAACTTACGAGACTTATCTCGAATTGATCCGGATCTGGTGGCGCGCCTCCTTCCGCCCCTGTCCGACGCCGAGGGAGCGCGCTTTGCGCTGCTCAACACCGCCTTGTTCACCGACGGGCTGTACATCAAGGTGTGCGGCAAACTGGCCACCCCGCTGGTGATCCTGCACACCGCGGCGGCGCAAGGCCCTGGCGCCATTGCCTACCCCCGAGTCATCGTCGATGCTGCGCCCGGTTCGAAGGCCACCATCATCGAACACCACGTTCAGCGGGGAGAATGGACGCCGCTGTGCAATTCCGCCACGCAGCTCGCGCTCGGGCAGGACGCCGAGATCGAGCATTACCGCCTATTCGCGACCGGCTCCGGCTGCACCCACATCGACTCGCTCGACGTGCGTCAGCAGCGCGCAAGCCGCTGCAGGCAGTTCACCATCGTCTTGGGAGGCGCCCTGGTTCGCGCCTCGCTCGATGCGCATCTGATCGAGCCGGGCGCCTGCCTCGAAAGCTTCTCGCTGCTGGTGGGCCACGAGGAGCGCCACGTGGACTGCGTGAACGTCGTCACGCACCACGCGGCGAACACCCGCAGCCGGCAAACCGCGCGGGCGATCGCGAGCGGCGCCAGCCGCGTGATCTTCAACAGCAAGGTGGTGGTCGAGACCGGAGCCGTGCAGGCCGAATCGCAGCAATCCTGCCGCGGCTTGCTGTTGTCCGACTCCGCCGAAATCGATTCGCGGCCGCAATTGGAGATCCACGCCGATGAGGTCAAGTGCGCCCATGGCGCGACCACCGGCCGCCTGGATCCGGAGATGTTGTTTTACATGCTGTCGCGCGGCCTCGATCGCGCCACGGCGCAAAGCCTGCTCGTCTATGCGTTTCTCGCCGATGTGCTGACCGGCATGTCCTTGAGCGCGGCTCGCGCCGCCATCGAGGACTCGCTGATCGCTCAACTGCCTGATTCGCAGCTGCTGCGGAGATTCCGGTGAGCAGCGTGGCCGCGCGCGACCCGCGCCCCTGCTTCGATGTGCAGGCCGCACGCCGGGAATTTCCGATTCTGCAGCGCATGGTGCACGGCAAGCCGCTTGCCTATCTGGACAACGGCGCCTCGGCGCAGCGTCCGAGCGCGGTCATCGACGCGGTGGACGACTACGAACGCCGCCACCACGCGAACATACATCGCGGCGTGCATACCCTGAGCCAGGAGGCAACGGCGTTGTATGAAGGAGCGCGCGACAGCCTGGTGCGCTTCATCAATGCGCGTTCTCGCCACGAGCTGGTTTTCGTGCGCGGCACGACCGAAGCGATCAACCTGGTCGCGCAAAGTTTCGCGAGGCCGCTGCTCAAGGCCGGCGACGAGGTGCTCATCACCCACCTCGAGCATCACGCCAATATCGTTCCGTGGCAAATAGTCTGCGAACAAACCGGCGCAAAGCTGCGGGTCGTCCCCATGGATGCGAACGGCGAGATCCACGTTGAATCCGCCGAAGCGCTGTTCAGCCAGCGCACCCGATTGTTTGCGTGCGCGCACGTATCCAACGCGCTCGGCACGGTACTGCCCGTGCGGCGCCTGGTCGCCGCGGCCAAGGCCCGCGGAATCGTCACTCTGGTCGACGGCGCGCAGGCGGTTGCGCACGCGGCGGTCGACGTGCAGGAGCTCGGGTGCGATTTTTACGCATTTTCCGGGCACAAAATGTTCGCGCCGACCGGCATCGGCGTGCTTTACGGTCGCGAAGCGCTGCTCGAGCGCATGCCGCCGTGGCAGGGCGGCGGCGACATGATCCTCACCGTGAGTTTTGAAAAGACCACCTACAACGCCCTGCCCTACAAATTCGAGGCCGGCACGCCCAATATATCCGGCGCCGTCGGTCTCGGCGCCGCGGTCGAATTCTTGCGCGGCCTCGATCTGAAGGCGGCGCACGCTCATGAGCACGCGCTGCTCGAATATTCCACGCGCATCCTCGGCGGCCTCGATTACCTGCGCATCATCGGCACCGCGAGCGCCAAAGCGAGCCTGGTTTCGTTCGTGGTCGCCGGCGTGCACCCGCACGATCTCGGCACCATTCTCGACCAGGACGGCATCGCGATTCGCACCGGCCATCACTGCGCCATGCCCGTCATGGAATTCTTCAAGGTGCCGGCAACCGCGCGCGCCTCGTTCGCCTTCTACAACACCTTCGAGGAAATCGACCGGCTCGCCGCGGCGATCGCGCGCGCCCGCTCGCTGCTCACCTGATACCGATCATGGACATCAAAGACCTATACCGCGACGTCATCCTCGACCACAATCGGCGGCCCCGCAATTTCGGTCCACTGGAGCCCGCCGATGTCAGCGTCGAGGGATTCAACCCGCTGTGCGGCGACCGCCTGACGCTCAGGCTCCGGATGGCCGACGGCAAGATCGCCGACATCCGTTTCGATGGCCAGGGCTGCGCGATTTCGACCGCTTCGGCTTCGCTGATGACCGAAGCGGTCAAGGGTTTGACCCGGCCGCAGGCGCTCGAGCTTTTCGATCGCGTGCATCGTCTGCTCACCGACGACTCGGCCAGCCCCGAGGATCTCGGAAAGCTCGCCGCGCTCTCCGGGGTCCGCGAATTTCCGGTGCGGGTCAAATGCGCGAGCCTGTGCTGGCACACCCTCGCCTCCGCCCTGCACTCGCCCGCCGCGGGGGATTTGCCGGCGGTGTCGACCGAATGAGATTTTAAACCATGCACTCGCACGAAAACGAACCCATCGTGGTGCAACGAGAAGTGAAGGCGGTCGCCATTCCGGCCGGCGTCGATGTCAACTTGAAGCTCGGATCCGTCGGCTACATCACGCAGGCGCTCGGCGGCAGTTTCACCGTCTACATCGACGGAAATCTGTTCCGCATCGCCGGCCAGGATGCGGATGCCATCGGCAAGACCGCCGCGAAGGCGCCCGAGGTGCCTCCCGGGGCCTCCGAGGAGGACATCCGCAGGGTCGTTTGGCAGCAGCTCAAGACTTGCTATGACCCGGAGATCCCCGTCAATATCGTGGATCTGGGTCTGGTCTACGAATGTGAGGTTGCCAAGAACGAGGATTCGACCCGCACGGTCGCCATCAAGATGACCTTGACGGCTCCCGGATGCGGCATGGGCGAGATCCTGGTGCAGGACGTGCGGGACAAGGTGCAGATGGTGCCGACCGTCACCCGCGCCGATGTCGAACTGGTTTTCGATCCGCCGTGGAACCAAACCATGATGTCCGACGAGGCCCGTCTGCAAACCGGGATGATGTGAATAAGTCGATGACCTGGATCGATGCCGGACCCGCTTCGGCCCTGGACGAGGGAAAGACCATTTGCCTCGCCGTCGGCCGGCATATGGTGGTCGTGGCGCGCAGCGGCGGCGAATATTTCGCGGTGGAAGACGTATGCACGCACGATGGCGCCGAGCTCGCCGGCGGCGCGATTGAAGGCACCGAGATCATTTGCCCGCGCCATGGCGCCCGATTTTGCCTGCGAACCGGGGAAGCACTGAGCCCGCCCGCCTACGAGCCCATTCGGGTGTTTGCAACAAAGATCGATGATGGACACCTGTGGGTACGCTCAGACTGACGCTGCTGCGGCACGCGCAAGCCGAACCGATGGACGCCTGCGCCGAGGACTTCGAGCGCGCGTTGACGCATCGGGGCACGATCGAGGCCAGGGAAATTGCGGCGCGCATCCTCGCACGCGACCTGGCGCCGGACTTGATATTGGCGAGCCCCGCCGAACGCGCGTGGAGCACCGCGCAGATCGTCGCCGACGCCTGCGATCTCGATGTCTCGCAGGTGGTTTGTGCGCGTGAACTGTACCTGGCGGCTCCCGAGGCGGTCTGGCGCCTGCTCGCGGGGCAAAACGCGGGAATCGACCACATCCTCATCTGCGGCCACAATCCAGGCTTGAGCCACGTCGCGAGCCGCTTCGGGCCGAAGCGGCAGCGGCGCAGCCTCCCCACCGCGGGGTTTGCCACGGCCCTGTGGCGCAACGCCCATTGGCACACCTTGCAGCCGGAGACGGCCGACAGCTGCGATACGGATGACCCCGACGGCGCGACGGATTCGTGGGATTGAGGATTGCGCTTCAGGATTGCCCGCGCTGCAGCCTCATCAGGCGCCGCCGCTCGCGCTTGTCGGGCCGCGCATCCGGCCGCGGACGCGACAGGTGGGCCAGTCGCTGCTGTTCGAGTAGTTTCGCCCGGCGCAGCGCGCTGGCCGGAGTCTCCGCATAATTCGCTTGCGCTTCCGAGGCGGGACCCCGGCGTCGCGGAAACCCCAGGATCTCGAATTCGGCCGCCAATCCATGCACCGACAGACTGAGCCGATCGCCGACGCTCACGCGGTGCGCCGGCTTCACGCGTTCCAAATTCAAATGCACCTTGCCGCCGCCGATGGCCGCGGTCGCCAAGCGGCGCGTTTTGTAAAAGCGGGCATAAAACAGCCATTTATCCAGGCGATGGCTGTCGATCGGGGCATCTGCGGTCATGTGCGGGCATCTCATATCCGGCCGCGACGGCGCTATACTATTCGTTTGCGGCCACACCGATTATTTCAAGGATACAGTGCTCAAGGAATTTCGTGAACGACTCGAGCGCGAGACTCGGGCACTCGACGCCGCGGGCCTTCTGAAACGCGAGCTGGTCATCGGCTCCGCCCAGGGTCCGATCGTGAAACTCGCGGATGGCCGCGAGATGATCAATCTTTGCGCCAATAACTACCTGGGTCTCGCGAACCATCCGGCCGTGCTGCAGGCGGCCCATGATGCGCTCGCGCGATTCGGCTACGGCGTCGCATCGGTGCGTTTCATCTGCGGCACGCAGAGCGTGCACTGCGAACTGGAGGAGCGCCTCAGCGCCTACCTCGAAATGGAGGACACCATTCTGTATTCGTCCTGCTTCGACGCCAACGGCGGTTTGTTCGAGACCTTGCTCGATGGCGAAGACGCGGTCATCAGCGACGCGCTGAATCACGCCAGCATCATCGACGGCATACGCCTGTGCAAGGCGAGGCGGCTGCGTTATGCGAACAACGATTTGAACGAGCTCGAACAGGCCTTGAACGACTCGCAGGATGCCCGGGTTCGACTGATCGCGACAGACGGCGTTTTTTCCATGGACGGCTCGATCGCGAGGCTCGCGGAGATCTGCGATCTGGCCGAGCGCTACGGCGCCCTGGTGATGGTTGACGATTCGCACGCCACCGGCTTCATGGGCGCGCGCGGCCGCGGCTCGCACGAGCTGCGCGGCGTCATGGATCGGGTCGACATCATGACGGGCACCCTGGGTAAGGCGCTGGGCGGCGCAAGCGGCGGCTATGTGGCGGCACGCAGGGAAATAGTCGGCTGGCTGCGCCAGCGATCCAGGCCGTATCTATTCTCGAACAGCATCGCACCCGCCGTCGCCGCGACGACCCTGCGGGTGCTCGATATTTTGGAAGGCTCGCCCGAACTGCGCGAACGCCTGCATTCGAATGCGCGTTATTTCCGCGGGCGGATGCTCGCCTTGGGCTTCGAACTTCTTCCCGGCGAACATCCCATCGTTCCCGTCATGCTCGGCGACGCGCCGCTCGCGGTGCGTCTGGCCAAGCGCATGCAGGACCAGGGAATCTACGTCGTCGCATTCTCCTTTCCGGTCGTGCCGCACGGAAAGGCGCGAATTCGTACTCAGATGAGCGCCGCACATTCACAGACGCAGCTCGACCGGGTGATCGAGGCGTTCGCGTTATCGGGCCGCGAACTCGGCATCATTCATTGAGGGCAGGCCATGAAGGCGTTGGTTAAATCTCGTGCCGAACCGGGAATCTGGATGCAGGACGTTCCGGAGCCGTCCGTCGGGCACAATGACGTCCTGATCAAGGTGCACCGCTCGGCCATTTGCGGCACCGACATGCACATTTTCAATTGGGACGCGTGGGCGCAGAAGACGGTGCCGGTGAACATGGCCGTGGGCCACGAGTATTCGGGCGAGATCGTCGAAATGGGCAGCGAGGTGCGCGGCTTCAAGGTGGGCGACCGCGTCTCCGGCGAAGGGCACATCACCTGCGGTCATTGCCGCAACTGCCGCGCCGGGCGCCGTCATCTGTGCCGCAATACCCTCGGCGTCGGAGTGAATCGGTCGGGCGCATTCGCAGAGTACTTGACGATTCCCGCGTCCAACGTCTTCAAGCTGTCCCCCGCCATCGACGATGAGATCGCCTCCATCCTCGACCCGTTCGGCAATGCCACCCACACCGCGCTCGCTTTCAATGTCGTCGGCGAGGACGTGCTGATCACCGGCGCCGGTCCGATCGGCATCATGGCGGTGGCCATTGCGCGCCATTGCGGAGCGCGCCACGTCGTCATCACCGACGTGAACGATTATCGGCTGGATCTTGCCGCGACAATGGGCGCGTCGCGCACGCTCAACGTGGCGCGCGAGTCTCTCGACGACGCGATGCGCGAGCTGGGCATGGAAGAAGGCTTCGACGTGGGGTTCGAAATGTCGGGCAACCCCGCGGCGCTGCGCGAGATGCTGCGCACCATGAATCACGGCGGCAGCATATCGATGCTCGGCATTCCGCCCGGCGAAACCGCCATCGATTGGAATCTGGTGATTTTCAAAGGCCTGGTGCTCAAGGGCATCTACGGGCG
>Ga0066789_10000971_pt1 | contig 12168 bp, 12 predicted proteins | sample OrgsoiDNA2013049_FD_70960 | JGI IMG/M metagenome (GOLD analysis project Ga0066789, IMG submission 70960) | Permafrost soil microbial communities from the Arctic, to analyse light accelerated degradation of dissolved organic matter (DOM) -... | ecosystem: Environmental > Terrestrial > Soil >...
GAGCTCCAATTCTCGACGGAAGGCGGCAGCCTTCGCGCGGTGGCACGAGCCGGATGACGCGAGAGTGTCAAGTCCGGATCTGTGAGAGGCTCGGGGTGAAATTCCCCGGGCCTACTCGGCCCTTTGAGACATGCCGAATGAGTCGTGACCGGGTCGAGAGGGATCGCTGCCGGCACGGGGCCCGCGAGTCGGACCGGGGAAGTCGCGACGCTCAAGGGCGGTCTGGCTCATGATGAGTCGATCCTGCTCGGCATCGGGCGCCACCTCGGCTCGCCGCCGGGCGCGAAGGTCTCGATCACGATCATCAGCCCGTTTTTGATTGACGTTGGCGCTTTTTGAGTGGCGATGCTCGTAATTTTACGGAGAGAATTGCGGGACTTCCATCAAACGCCTCACGCGCCCTCTTCAGACAACTCGGAGATATCACGAGCTTAATCTCCGCGTCCCAAGGCGGGAGCTCGGGGCTGCGAACCCGACGTGTCACCTTCTTTAACGCTTGAGAGCTAATTTGCGCCGAACCAATCTCCATCGCAGGACCACCGCTGTCATGTCTGGACCGAACACAAAAGCTAAACGCGGAGCATCCGGGCGCGGCTCAAGCCACATACTCGCAACATGGGGTATCGCAGGGTTCATTGCCGCCATATGCGCAGTGCTGATCGGATTGGAAACCTCGAACATCATCGATCAGCGTTCTGCCGTACTGGCCGAAGGCCGAAAGGAAACGGCTAACCTTACCAGTTCCCTTATCCAGCATGCCGAGCTGACCTTCGGTACGGCGGACGCCATCTTGATCGGGGTCGTCGACAGGCTAGAGCACGAGAGCATCGGTCCCGAAACTGGCCAGCGGTTGAAGGCCTGGTTCATCCAGGAAGTTCGCCGTTCAACCCAATTTATGAGTTTTGCAGTCGTCGATAGCCAGGGTGCGATGATCGCCAGCACATATGGAGAGAAGGTCCCGACACAGTTCTCGGACCGCGAATATTTCATCTACCATCGCACCCCCGACGATAATGTTCTGCACATTGGAGATCCCATTCGAGGCCGTAGCGCTGACGGATGGCTCATTCCGGTGACGCGCCGAATCAATCACGCCGACGGTACATTTGCTGGTGTAGCGGTTGCCGCGATCAATCCGAAGTATTTTCAGGACATCTATGACCGTCTCAATCTTGGGAACAACAGTGCCGTTGTGCTCGTATCGTTGAAAGGAACGCTTCTGGTACGACGGCCTTTTGCCGAGACCAATGTCGGCCGGGACATGTCGCGGAGCGGCATCTTTGCGCAATTGAAGCAAGCGCCCGCGGGCAGCATCGAGATGACTTCATCGACCGACGGAGTCAGGCGTCTCAACAGTTACGAACAGGGGCATACTTATCCCCTTGTCGTTGCCGTCGCTCTGGATATGACCGAGTTGCTGGCCCCCTGGAGACGGACTGCGATCCACCGTTTGGCGGAAACCTCTATCATAGTGGCCTTCATATTGCTCATGGGCGCGTTCGTATGGCGTGCAACGAGAACCCTCGCCGCGAATTCCCGGAAATTGCGTGAGACAAACGCGCGCTTCGGCGCCGCCTTGAGCAACATGACGCAGGGCTTGTGCCTTTTCGACGCCGATAAAAAGCTAGTGATATCAAACGGGCGATTTCGCGAAATGTACGAGCTTCCGCATGATCTGGTCATGCCGGGAACGCCATTGTCCGTACTTCTGAATTATCAGGATCAACGGGGTGTGAAGGGGGGCGACTTAACTGTCGATGAGCATGTTGAACAGATCCCAAGCATGGCTCACCAGAACGTCTCAACTGCCGACGGTCGAGTAATTTCGATCAGAAGAATCCCAGTCGAGAATGGTGGCTGGGTAGCAACACATGAAGACATCACCGAGCGGCGGCGCGCGGAGGCCGAGATCGTTCACCTGGCGCGGCATGACGTGCTGACAGGACTCGCAAACCGAGCGGAATTCAATTCAAAGCTCGCAGAGGCGAGCAAGCGCCTGAAGCGAAACGGCGGCGCGGTCACCGTCATGATGCTTGACCTCGATAAATTCAAGGCCATCAACGATGCGCTGGGGCATCCCGCCGGCGATCAATTGCTGGTCGAGGTAGGGCGACGCCTGCGATCCATTCTTCGTGAGACCGACGTGCCAGCGCGCCTCGGTGGCGACGAGTTTGCGATCATACAGGAGGGAGGACAAGGCCAGCACGAAGGCGCCATCGCGCTCGCGCTTCGGATCATCAACGCCGTCTCTCAGCCATTTGACCTCAGCGGCCAGGCGGCCAGCGTCGGCGTGAGCATTGGGATCGCCATGGCGCCGGAACATGGCGTTGAACCCGAGGAACTCCTTAAGAGTGCTGATCTTGCGCTCTATAACGCAAAAACCAACGGAAGGAATGATTTCCGAATATATCACGCGACAATCGGGGAAATGGCTCAAACCCAGCAATCGGCCGAAACTGAGCTACGGGACGCCATCGCACGGGAGGAATTTGAATTGCATTACCAGCCCGTGGTGGATGTCAAAACACGACTGATTTCTGGCGTCGAGGCGCTGGTCCGCTGGCGGCACCCGACGAAGGGCCTGATTGCGCCCGACAAGTTCATTCCGCTCGCAGAATCAACGGGCCTGATAGTGACCCTTGGGGGATGGATTTTACAGCGGGCTTGCGCGGATGCGGCCTCGTGGCCTTCGCAGGTCAAGATCGCCATCAATATTTCGGCTGTTCAATTCCAAAAGGGCAACCTATTTGACGTCGTATTGTGCACGCTGGTGGAGACCGGTCTTGCGCCAGAACGGCTTGAACTGGAAATCACGGAAACGTCGCTTCTTGATAATCAGGAAGCTCATTTGGCGACAGTACGCCAACTGAAGAACCTCGGAATATCGATGGCGCTCGACGATTTCGGCACCGGGTATTCTTCCATGACTTATCTGACCAACTTTCCGTTCGACAAAATCAAGATCGACAGGTCCTTCACTCATGGCGTTCTCAATCGCCGCGATTGCGCCGCGGTCGTGAAGTCGGTGCTGGCATTAGCCCAGGGTCTCGGCTTGAAAACGACCGCGGAGGGGATCGAAACCGAAGAGCAATTCGAATACATGCGTAAGGCGGGAGTGGATTTCGCCCAAGGCTATCTGTTAGGGCGGCCCGCTCCAATCTCTCAGTTCGATCTGGACAACGCAACTCTGCCCAAAGTAATTGTGGCATAGCCGCAAGACAATCGTCAAAACAACCTCCACCTCCGTCTCAGGTATTGAACGTGAACTCGCAGATCAATCTGATTGAACAGCTCGAAGACATATTGGCCAGCAAGGACATTTCGCGGCGCGCCGAAATCCTGAAGAAAGTAACTGATCTCTTTGTAGTTGGATCGGGCCAATTCTCTGAAGATCAGGTCGAACTGTTCGACAGTGTCATGGGCATGCTTCTCGAAAATATCGAGCGTGCGGCCCGCGCGCAGTTCGGAAGCCGGATTGCCAGACTTTCCGATGCACCACCCAAGGCCATTCGTATCCTCGCATCGGATGATGCGATTGAAGTCGCGGGACCGGTTCTCCGGCATTGCGAACGGCTTGACCAAAACACCCTGATCGAGAATGCCAAAATCCAGAGCCAGGATCATTTGCTGGCGATCTCCGGCCGCAAGGTGCTGCCGGCTGCGGTGACCGACGTCCTGGTGATCCGAGGAAATAAGTCCGTTGTTTCGAGCACCGCCAGAAACGGCGGCGCACTGTTCTCGGACTTCGGCATTTCCACGCTGGTCAAAAAGGCGGCCGATGACGGAGATCTTGCTTTATGCATCTGGTCTCGCCCTGACATCCCGCGTCAGAACCTCGTGAAACTGTTCGTGCACGCATCGGAGGCCGTCAAGAGCCAGCTTGTGGAAGCGGACCCTCGAAGGGCTGCACTGTTCAAGTCCATGGTCGCCAAGGCATCGGACGAGATACAGACCAAATCGCGCGTCGGATCCAACGATTTCTCCGAGGCCCAGTCCTATGTGACCGCTCTTTATGCCGCCGGGAATCTGGGCGAAGCACAATTGTCGGCGTTTGCCAATGAAGAGAGTTTTGACAAGGTAGTCGCAGCGCTGTCGCTGATGTGCGATCTTCCGATCGGGCTGGTGGAACGAGCTTTCGTGCAGAACCAGACCGAACAAATTCTTGTCCTGGCAAAAGCGATCAATATTTCCTGGGTCACAACGGTAACCCTCCTGCTGTTACAGGCAGGTGTTAACGGCAGTTCCCGCCAGCAACTCGATCGGTGTTTCGCCAGCTTCTCCCGGCTTCAACCGAAGACCGCCCAGACTGCTCTCCAGTTCTACCGAATGAGGGAGAAGGCAAGCCGGTCGGTGTGATGACACCAACGATTCTGGCCGCTAATCCGATCCCAGCAGAACTAGGGCCGTCTAATAATATCAATAGCTTGCGGTAGGTTAGACACCAAATGCGCAGTACAGAAAACAAAACGTTTCTGGAACAATTGTCTAACCCTAAGAGGCCCCCTCAACCGTGACCGACACCACCGTCACTCCGCCGCAGACGAAGCCACTCGCTATATGATCGCGGCGACCGGGGCCGGTCAGGTCAGGCCCGGCATCGATCAGGATCACCGCCGTCGACGTCATCGAGATGCTAGACCCGACATTCAACCTGCGACGCATCTTCGTGGAGTGTATCCCATTAGCGGACTGCAGTGATTTGCGGCCGCAGTGGCCTAGTTTTGAATTGGTCTAGGTGTTCGTTTTTGACCACAGGCGAATCGGCCTGGCGGTCATAGGGTGGCCTGATAAGGGGCTCGCCAATGGCCGATCGATGGGACGAACGTCTACGCTGCCCGCAATGCCGCAACTCTGGTATGGCCAGCTTGTCTCAGTTCAAAGACGCTCGGATGCCAACTGTTGAATTGGTCACGGCTGGATTCAAAGCCGTGCAAACCGAGTTTGGCCCCGACTTTCATTGCGGGACCTGCAACATCGCTGCGGCGCCGTGAGGCCGCCTCAGTTGGCGGTCTCTTTCATGTGAGCCTTGACGATGGCATATCCGCCTAGCGCGGCCTCGTGGTGCCCTTCGCAGGCGCAAAATTCCCCTCGTCTCATCCCGCCGACGCCTGACGGCCCTGCGCTGTTGATCCTGCAACGCTAATGCGCTTGATCACATACCGGATGGGGGCAGGGGCTCATCGTGCTCCAAAACAGCGCCTAAGTCGCGCATGTCAAACCAGCCGCGACGATGCCCGCTTAGCACCTGATAGCCGACATGCCCGCATGTCCGAAAAGTGCCAACAACGGAAGTCGGCCCTGACCTACGAGCAATCGAATCGTATGAACGAGCGGGCACCCCCTAGCGGCATGCCCGCAGTTTCCTGATCCTGTTCGCCTAGTCTTTGGCTTTGGCGAGTGCGTGTTGAATGACCTGATGGTCGTCGCTCGTCAGTTGCGTCGGCCCCAGCTTGAAGGTTACCTTGTTGAGCTTGCCGGTAAAGCGGAACGGCACTTGGTAATCCTTGTCGTCAACTGGCGTGCGGGTATCCACGCCGATATCAAAGGTTTCGTCAATCGTCATGAGGGCGGGAGTGGTATGCGGTATTTTCTTGGTGCTGACTTCCTTGTCGTCCACCTTCAGGACGCCGGTGCCACCTTTACCGAAACCGGGGCCTTCGTAAGCGAAGTCAAACACGATAGTGTGTTTGCCCGGCGCGAGCGCTTGTTCACCTTCCCATCGGAACCGCTCCAGATTCAGAAGGTTGTAAGTGAACACCGGCTTCCCCTTCACCAAGTAAAGTCCATATCCACCGAAATGGCCGCCCAAAGTTGCTAGCATCCCTTCAGCGCCATTCTGCGGAATCTCCACCTCGGCGGTGATGACATAGGACTTGGCGAGGAGGTCCGGTGCATCACTTTCCGGTAGACCAGACATCTCACGCGTGTAGGTAAAAACATTCCGACCGGCAGTCGCGCTCGGCCGCGCTGTCATGATGCGTTGCAGGATCGAGTTGTCCAATGGAAAAACGTTGTACTTCGAGGCCTCAACCAGGAAGAGCTGCTGCAACTGGCGCAGCTTGTCGGGCATCTTGGTCGCGAGGTCGTTTGACTCCGAGTAATCCTCGGCGATGTTGTAAAGTTCCCATTTGTAGCCGTCGACTACCTCGGGCATTTTGGCCGTGCCCATCAACCACGGAGGTTCGGGCGGTGTCGTGGCGGCGATCCAGCCGTCGTTATAGATTGCGCGGTTACCAAACATCTCGAAGTACTGTGTCGCGCGGGTTGACTTGGCATCGGCGTTTGCCTTGTCCCAGGTGTACGTCATGCTCACGCCCTCGATCGGTCTCTGCGCAACGCCATTGACCATCAACGGGGCCTGGACGCCCGCAGCTTCAAGAATGGTCGGCACGATATCGATCATGTGGTGGAACTGAGTGCGGATGCCGCCAGCGTCCTTGATGCGGTTGGGCCAGGCCATCGCCATTCCTTGGCGGGTACCTCCGAAATGTGACGCGACCTGCTTGGTCCACTTGAACGGCGTATCGAACGCCCACGACCAAGCCACCGACATGTGCGGGGTCGTCGCGGCGGAGCCCCAGACATCATAGAACTTCAACTGTTCGGCGACCGGAACGTTTATGCCTTGAATCGCGGCGAGGTCGAACGGCGTGCCCAGCGTGGAGCCTTCGGCGCTCGTACCATTGTCGCCCTCGATGTAGATGATCAGCGTATCATCGAGCTTGCCAAGGTCCTGCACCGCTTGGATCACCCGACCGATCTCATAGTCGGTGTAAGCTACGTAGGCGGCATAAACCTCCGCCTGCCGTGCGAATAACTTCTTACTATCGGCGTCGAGCGTCTCCCATTTCGGCAGATCATCCGGCCAAGGAGTCAGCTGTGTATTCGGCGGGATCACGCCGAGCCGCTTCTGGTTGGCGAAAATCTCGTCGCGCATGGCGTTCCAGCCCATGTCGAATTTGCCCTTGAACTTGTCGATCCACTCCTGCTTCGGCTGGTGCGGCGCGTGGGTGCCGCCAGGCACGTAATGGACGAAGAATGGCTTGTCGGGCGCGGCCGCGTTGAGCTTGTTCATGTGATCGATGGCTTCGTCGGCCAGATCAGTGGTGAGGTTGTAGTCAGGCTTTCCCTCCCAAGGGAAAATCTGGGTCTGATTGCGGAAGAGGTACGGCGTCCATTGGTTGGTCTCGCCGCCCATGAACCCGTAGAAGTATTCAAATCCCATGCCCACTGGCCATTGGTCAAAGGGTCCTGCCAAGCTGTATTGATAGCTCGGTGTGTTGTGCTCCTTGCCGAACCAAGACGTGGCATAGCCGTTCAACTTCAGAGTTGCGCCAATGGTGGCGTTCTCCGGACCGATGATGGAATCGTAGCCCGGGTAGCCGGTAGACTGCTCGGTAATCACGCCGAAGCCGACGGAATGATGGTTGCGGCCGGTGATCAGCGCTGCTCGCGTCGGTGAGCACAGCGCGGTAGAGTGAAACTGAGTGTAGCGCAGCCCCATCTGCGCGATGCGGTCCAGCGAGGGTGTTGGAATGACGCCGCCGAAGGTGCCGGAGACGCCGTAACCGGCATCGTCGGTCATGATCAGCAGGACGTTGGGTGCCCCCTTGGGTGGCACTACTGTGGGGGGCCAATACGGCTTGGAATCTGGGGCGCTGAGGCCAATCTCGCCGCCAAACTTAGGCGGCGGGCCTGGTAAGTATTTGCCATCGATCGTCGTGGTGGCGCTCGGCGAGCCTGGTTGCCCGGTGATTGGCTGGGCCGACGCTTCCGGCGCAAGCGACATGCAGAGGAGAATACTTGATGATGATAGGAAACTCGTAATCTTACTCACGACGCCCTCCTATACTGGTACTGGTACTGCTCGATCGCGGTGCACAACGCCGCGTTGAAAACAGAAGGATACTCTCCTAGTCCAAGGGATGAAAGTCGAATCATTTCGCAGGCTATGTGGATGCCCGAGCAAGCGGCTTTGGGTCAAAAGCAACATTAAGCTGGTGAAATGAGCTGTCTGGATTGGACCCGAAAGCAGACATCACCGGTCATCAATCGTCCTCTGGATCAAACACATACTCGTGGCTGTCGACAATCTTGCCGTTCTGCATGATCGGCACGTAGATGCAGGAGCGGCCCTCGGCATCAATCAGTTTGATCGCTTTCGGCATCGTGTCGGGAGTTCCCCGCCGTGATCCAACGCCTCGAAGCGCAGGGCAGTCCCGTCCATGTTTCCACAAATGATTTGATGCGCGGGGAACAATTTAATGAGCGCGGTGCCTCGATAGTCGCTAGAATTATTGCATCCGGCAGTGGGGCTACGGGGTGGTAGAATATCGGGCTTACCTTGTCGATCACAACGGACATTTCGTTAGCCTCGAACCTATGGTTTGCACCGACGACGCTGAGGCAATCGAAAAGGCCCAGCGCCTTGTGGATCGCTTCGCCGTCGAGCTTTGGAGCGGCGAACGGTTCGTGATCCGGCTAGAAGCCAAGACAAAATAGGAGTCGCGATGGCCTGCGCCGGGTGCCGGCACGGGATCAAGCGCAGCAGCGCGACAGGATCATCAGAAATTTTGGATCAAAAAGTAAGCTGCGGCGACCACTCCAAGCAATACGGCGACAATGACGGTTCCCCACATCAAGGCCACGCGCCAGCTCATAGGTCGTCCCGAATGCCCTTAAAGAAAAGATGGCGCACCTTGCCCTCCGCAGACTTCGCCCGATATTCGATCTCTGCTAGCAGCGACGGCTCGACCCAGAGGTGCGCGATTTTCTTGGCATAGGGCTGCGTTTTCCGGATCAGCGGCTTGAGCCTCGCCTGCAAATCCTTGGCTGATGCGGTGTCAAAGCCGTGGTCGACCTTGCCGGCGTAGACCAGCTCTTTGCCCTTCTGCCGGGCGAGATAAAGGCTCCGTCCCACTTGTTGCCGTCGAGCGCGAACCCGGCGATGGCAAGCGTCTCACGCATGGCACAGGTCTTTTTCACCCAATCGTTGATGCGACCCGAGACGTACCGCCACCGCCGTCCAATGGCCTTTGAAGGCACACGAAGGCCCGCTGGTGCAGCCAAGGGACGATCCGGGGCAACCCCTCGATCTTCAGGTGCCCGTTGTGCATCTCGTGCAGGGCCGTACGGCAGCCATGCCATCAATCAGCCGCAGAATTACCCCGCTCATTGCCAGCGTATGACGCCGCATAAATAGGAATGCAAAATCGCGCAAATCAAGAACGGAGGAACCTATGTCTGACTTGAGATATTTTGTTCAGAAGCCAGTCACTATTAGTAAGTTCGCAGATGTCTTAGCCATACCATCCCTCAATGTCGAACTCGACGATAGAACAAATTTTAATCCATGTTTCAGACTCACGTTGGGCGAAACGGAAATGGTCGCCCATACAAATGTGCATGGACACGTTGTTGAACTGAAACCCATTAGCGCCGACACCGATGGCCACCGTAGCATCGCTGATCTGATTGCCGAGACTTTCGACACGAAAATTGACGTCGAGGATTCTGGTCGCGTGGTACCGGCACTTGGCATGGAGATGCCGATGATTAAGGACAGCCGTTGCTTCGATAACGAGACGGTATAGCTGCGGTCGTCATTACGATGCTAGAAACTGGGCCTGCCTGTCGAATTCACCCTTGTGGGATGGCCATTCTATAATTTCTACGACCGGAATTGCGGCCTAGGCGTCGCTCATGATTCGTGGTATCTTACTCCCACATCAAGACGAGAGCTGGCGCTCTCACCAACCTGCCGCGCGGCAAGGTGGTTTCCACGAAGGTGGGATGTGGCCGATACGGCAACCACCCGTACTCCCTTGGCAGCTCTCATCGAAACCAGAATGCAGCAGCTCGCTCTTGACCGTGCAGCGCTTGGTTTGCGTCTGGGATATCAAAACCCAGCAAAGGCGGCTGGCCGTGTGAATGCTTTGTGCGATGGTCATATCACTAGCACAAAAAGTAAGGCCGCTCTTCACCGGCTCCCCACGGCGATTGAGGTGCCTGCCGAGGTCGTTGAGACCGCTGTGAAGGTCACCGCATCTCTTCTTGCAGAACTGAAGCGGCAGGAAGACGAAAAACTGCGTATCGTCCGCGAGACTGAGGATCCTGAATGGCGGGCAGCGTTCATCCCACACGCCATAATTCTGGGGGAACGCAAAATTCCAACCTCGATCACGATGTATGCCATATCAGGCGGCTCAGATCGGAATCTTACCATCGAGCTAGATATTTCGAAGTCACCTAACACCTTCGTCCAGCAAGCTATAACGGCACTGCCGAGCAAACTTGATCTAGGGAAAGACGGGCGACTAACTGTCCCGTTTTTCGGCTACGCGCTGGGATTCATCGTCAACTATTCACCTGATCAAGCAGTCCGGTACGACTTGAAGGGTAATGCTGTCGAAAACTTGAGCAAAGCGTTTCGGCTGGGAAGGGCCACGTTTTCCTTAAAAGGCGGGATGCAGATTGCCGACATTGGCCGCAGGCTGGAAGTTGTCGAAATTTCCACCACTTGAGGTTTCGCACTCCGATGGGTCAGCAGGATTCTTCAAATCGGAACGATCCAAAGACGAGGCAAGTCCTGTGTCGCACCTGCCTCGCCGAGGATGGTGTGAGTAATTCGAAGCTGTTGGAAAAAGTAATTGGACATCCGATGCGCAAGAATCGTCATTCACGAATAGTATGCGCAGGTTGTTGGGAGCGAGGCCGAGAGACCCCGGTTACTTGCAGAACATTTGTCCGGCCTGCTGACCGCTAACAATCGGAAACCTTGTTATGATCAACACGTTTTGCGAAGACGGGAGATGCGACAATGGCAATCGGGAACGCAGTGGAACGAGATCACTTCGTCTATGTCTATGATGAAAAGGGCCATCAGCTCGGCACATTATTTGCCGGCAACGGACCTGAGGATGGACTGATAGGCGACACTTCCGCCACGGTCAACGTTAGGCTTGGGGCGGTCATCTACACATATAATGCTGAAGGACGGCAGCTCAGCTCCACGCTAGCCCGCTAGATAGAACACGCCCGGGCGGTTATTCCAACGGGTTCGATTGCGCTAAAACGCGAGGTGTTTGCAATGCAACTTACCCCACTCACATTTAAATCTATCAGGGCGCGAGCAGTAGTGCTCAAGCTGAAGCGTCCGGTGGTCGCACGGATCGCTACCATTACCGAATGGCCGCTGATCCTGATCGACCTCATCACTGAAGAAGGCATCGTCGGGCGGAGCTATCTTGAGCCCTACACCATCAAGGCGATGCGCTATTTGATCCCGGCGCTGCAAGATTTCGGCGCTATGCTCAAGGGCCGACGTGTCGCACCGATCGAGCTCTACGACCTCGCACGCAAGTCGTTGCATTTTGTGGGCTATCAAGGACTGTCCATGATTGCGGTGTCCGGACTGGATATGGCGGCCTGGGATGCCCTGGCAAAAGCGAGTGGCGTGCCGCTTTGTGTTCTGCTGGGCGGTTCGGTAGGGCCGGTGAAGGCGTACAACAGCAACGGGTTGTGGCTTCAGACGCCGGAAGTAGTGGCAGCGGACGCGATCGCGTTGCGCGATGAGGGAGGCTTCACCGCGCTGAAGTTGCGGCTTGGCCGCGATCGCGCGACCCATGATCTGGCCGCCGTTCATGCCATCAGGGCGGCTGTTGGCGATGACATGGAACTGATGGCCGATTTCAACCAGGGCTTACACCTCGGAGAAGCGCTGCAACGGTGCCACATGATTGATGATCTGGGCCTTGCCTGGATTGAGGAGCCGATCGTTTACGACAATCTCGACGGTTATGCGCAGTTGACCGCCGAGTTAAAGACCCCGATTCAAATCGGTGAGAATTTCTATGGTCCCCGGGATCTACACACCGCGCTGCAAAGAAAGGCATGCGACCTTGTCATGCCGGATTTCATGCGCATTGGTGGTGTGACCGGTTGGTTAAGGGCAGCGGCTATAGCGGGAGCGGCGGGCATACCGATGTCCACACATCTTTACCCGGAGGTGGCCGCTCACGTAATGCGCGTCACCGAGACCGCGCATTGGCTGGAATGGCAAGACTGGGCCGATCCTGTCTTACAGAAGCCCTATGAAATTCGTGACGGATTGCTTCACATTCCCGATGTGCCTGGCGTTGGCCTCGAATGGAATGAGGAAGCGGTCGC
>Ga0066789_10000972_pt1 | contig 12166 bp, 6 predicted proteins | sample OrgsoiDNA2013049_FD_70960 | JGI IMG/M metagenome (GOLD analysis project Ga0066789, IMG submission 70960) | Permafrost soil microbial communities from the Arctic, to analyse light accelerated degradation of dissolved organic matter (DOM) -... | ecosystem: Environmental > Terrestrial > Soil >...
CCGACGCCGATCCTGATCAACGGCTTGACCGCGTGCTGCCGCTCGACGTTGAACAGTTCGACCAGCGCGATCATTTCCTGCGCCGCGCGCACCGCGCTCTCGCAATGATCCGCAAGTGGGACAGGCGCGCCGAAGACCGACATCAGCCCGTCGGCCATCATCAGCGTGACCACGCCGCCGTGGCCGCTGATCGCGTCGAACATCAGCGCGTAGTAGGTATTGAGCAGCTCGATGGTCTCTTCGGGCGATTGCGATTCCGCGATCGAACTGAAGCCACGGATATCGGAGAACATCACCGACGCGCGCACCAGCTTACCGCCCAGCGAAAAACCGGAATCCTGCAGATCCTGTGCCACCTCGGGAGTGGCGAAGCGGCGCATCAGTTCCTTCTGCTGGTCGCGCAGGCGCTTCTTTTCGAGGCTCGCGCCGATGCGTGCCTTCAGCAGCACCGGATTGACCGGCTTGGTGAGGTAGTCCTCGGCGCCGAGTTCGATGCAGCGCACCACATTGGCGATGCCTTCCAGCGACGACGTCACGATGACCGGCAGGTCGCGCAGCCTGCGATCGTTGACCAGTTGTTCGAGCACCTGAAAGCCGTCCATCTCCGGCATTTCCATGTCCAGCAACACGAGGTCGAACGATTCGCCGCGCAGCATCTCCAGCGCGATGCGCCCGTTCTCGGCCGATGCGGTGCTGTGCCCCTGCAGTTCCAGACTGCGCGTGAGCAAAAGCCGGTTGACCTTGTTGTCGTCGACGACCAGCAGGCGCGCTGCACCGTTGCGCAGTTCACGCATGGCGCAAGTCGGTCAACGCATCGGCGACGCGCGCATACTCGTCGGACAGCGCGGCCAATTTCTGCGCGCCGCCTTCCATCGCCTTCGATACGTGCGTGAGTTCAAGTTCGCGGGCCATGGCGCCCATGGTCAGCGCGCCAAAGGTATTGCAGTTGGACTTCAAGGAATGCGCCGCCCGCCGGAATTTGTCGGCATCGTTTGCAGCCAGCGCATGACGCAGATCGTCCAGCATCGACGGCGCCTCCTCGAGAAACGTGTCGACCAGCTCCAGCGCGAACTCGGCGCCCGTCGTTTCCCTGAGCGCGTCGAAGGTCGCGCGATCGATGGTCGGTGTGGTCATCAGCGGTCCTGGCGGGCGGGTACCTGGTTCAACGCCTCGACGAGCTGCTCGACGCGAATCGGCTTGGTCACGTAGTCGTCCATGCCGGCGGCCAGGCACATGTCGCGGTCACCCTGCATCGCATTGGCCGTCATCGCGATGATGCGCGGGCGCTCCTGCGGCTGCCAGCGCGCATTGATCTGGCGCGAGGCTTCGAGTCCGTCCATCTCGGGCATCTGCACGTCCATCAGCACCACATCGTAGGTCTGCCGCTGCACCGATTCCACCGCCTCGATGCCGTTCGATGCCAGATCGGCGCGATAGCCCATCTGCTGCAGCAGCCGCAGTGCGAGCTTCTGGTTCACCACGTTGTCCTCGGCCAGCAGGATGCGCAGCGGATGTCGCGTCGCCTGCCCGGGATCAAGCTGCGACTTGCCGGTCGTCGGCGCGGCTTTCGGCGCCGTGTCGTGCGCCAGCAGCCCCACCAGCGTGTCGAACAGGTGCGACTGGCGGATTGGCTTGGTGAGATAGGCGTTGAACAGCCGCTGGTCGTCGCCCGCCTCGCGCCGTCCGAGCGAGCTGAACAGCACCAGCGGCAACGTAGCGTGGTGCGCGCGGATTTTGCGTGCCAGCGCCACGCCGTCCATCTCGGGCATATGCATGTCGAGGATCGCAAGGTCGAAGTTCTCGTCGGACGCGAGCCACTGCAACGCCTCGAGCGGTGATTCCGTGGCGCGCGACGACATGCCCCACTTGGCGGTCTGCAATTCCAGTATGCGGCGATTGGTGGCGTTGTCGTCGACGACGAGCACGCGTTTGCCTTGCAGCGCAGGTTGCACTCCGACAAAGTCGCGCTGGCGGGCAGGAGGCATGGCAGCGGTCGGCACCTCGATGGTGAACAGGAACGTCGACCCTTTGCCTGGGCCCTCGCTCTCGGCCCACATGCGTCCTCCCATCAATTCGGCGAGGCGCCTGCTGATCGCAAGTCCTAATCCCGTGCCGCCATACTTGCGGGTGGTGGACGAGTCTGCTTGCGAGAACGACTGGAACAGGCGGCTCATGCCCTCGCTCGTCAGGCCGATGCCGGTATCACGCACGGCGAAGGTCAGTTTGACGTGGCCATCGGCAGGGGATTCAGTGCTCACCGTCAGCACCACCTCGCCAGAATCGGTGAATTTCACCGCGTTGGCCAGAAGGTTGAGAATGATTTGCCGCAGCCGCGTAACGTCGCCTTGAATGGCCCCCGGAACGTCGCCTTCGAACACGTAGGCGGTATCCAGATGTTTTTCGACGGCTCGCGACGTGACGAGGTCGAGCGCGGATTCCACGCATTCGCGCAGGTCGAACGGCTGCGATTCGATGTCCATGCGCCCGGCTTCGATCTTGGAGAAGTCGAGGATGTCGTTGATGATCGTCAGGAGTGTGTCGCCTGATTCGCGGATGGTGGCGACATAGTCGTGCTGCTCGGTGTCGAGCTTGGTGTCGAGCAGCAGCCCGCTCATGCCGATGACGGCGTTCATCGGCGTGCGGATCTCGTGGCTCATCGTCGCCAGGAACGAGCTTTTCGCCTCGTTGGCCGCCTCGGCAGCGGCGCGCGCCTCCTTCGTCTCGTTGAACAGACGCGCGTTCTGGATCGCAATCACGGCCTGGTCGCCAAAAGTCTTGAGCAGGGCGAGTTCCTTGTCGGTGAAAGGTTTGGGCGGCTGGCGCAGTACGGCGAGCGAGCCTACGCCGCGGTCTTCCCACAGCATCGGCGCCCACGCGACCGAACAATTTCCGATGAGTTCCACGACGCCGCGAACCGCGGCCGGCAAATCGGGCGCCTTTTCCGCGTCGGGAAGGTGCATCGTGCGACGCTCGCGAATGACCCTTCCCGTCATGGTCTGCTCGAGCGGCTTGGGGAACGTGCGGGCGATGGCCTCGAACGCAGATCCTCGCCACGCACCCGCGTGCACCTGGCCGTCGTCGTCGGCGACGAAGATGCCGAGCTGTTCGGTGGCGAACAGGTGCTGGCAACTGTCGAGGATCTTGTCGAATACCGGCGCGGTATCGGCCACCGAGCTGCCGATCACCTGGAGCACTTCGGCGGTGGCGGTCTGCTGCTCGAGCGCTTCCTTGGTTTCGTTGAACAGGCGCACGTTCTCGATGGCGATCACGGCCTGGTCCACGAAGGCCTTCGCCAGCGCGATTTCCTTGTCGGTGAAGGCTCCTGCTGCATGGCGTACCAACGCCAGCACGCCGATGCACTCGCCGCCGCGCAGGAGTGGCAGAAAGAGCGATGCGCCGACCCCCGTCTGTTCGCGAATGCGCTGCTCATGCTCCGGCAACTCGATGGCCGACCAGTCCGGTATGTGCAGCATCGTCTTGCCGACGATCGCCCGTGACGGGAAATTGGCACCCGGATCAATCTGCACGACTTGCGGCCCGACAGTGTTCGAGACGCCTTCCGCCGTGGCTGTGGCAACCGGCGAGAAGGTATGTTCATCGCAGCGCAGAAGCGCAGTGAAATCGCATGAAAGCAGCCGCCGAGAGGTGCCGACGATCGCGTCGAACACCGGTTGCACGTCCGTCGGCGAGCTGCTGATCACTCGCAGGATGCCGGCGGTGGCCGTCTGGTGGCTGAGAGCCTCCTGCGTTTCGTTGAACAGGCGCACGTTCTCGATCGCGATCACGGCCTGGTCGGCGAAGGTGCGAACCAGGCCGATCTGGCGATCGTCGAAGGGCCGCACCTGTCGGCGCCAGGTGGTGATGACGCCGATGAGCTTGCTCTCCCTCAGCATCGGCACCGAAAGGACGGTGCGGACATTCTCGCGTTCGTAGAGGTCGCGCGGCGTCGGTGAGAACGTTGAATCCGAGAGCAGGTCTGCCACGTGAACCGTGCGCCGCTCCAGCGCTGCCAACCTGGTTGTCGTTTCGTGGCTTGGCTTGGGTCGTCCTCGCTGAAGGATGCTCTCGAATTCGGGCGTCAGGCCGTGGGTCGCGGCGGCGTGGAGGCGCTCCCCATCGAACAGGAAGAGTGCTCCGATCTGCGACTCGCAGAGCCGCGTCATGCTCTCCAGGATCGTCCGGTAGATGGGATCAAGATCGGTGGGCGAACTGCTGATGACGCGAAGCACCTCCGCCGTCGCGGTCTGCTGCTCCAGCGCCTCCTTGGTCTCGTTGAACAACCGCACGTTTTCAATCGCGATCACGGCCTGGGCAGCGAAAGTGCGCAGCAGGTCCACCTGCTTGACGTCGAACCCCCCGGTCTCGGCGCGGTTCACCGTGATCGCACCGATGACTTGCCGATCGCGCAACATCGGTACGCTTAGCCCACTGCGGAAACCCGCCACCTCGATCACTTGCTTGAGCCTCGGCGCATAGTCGGCGTCTGATTCCGCCAGCAGGTCTGCCACGTTGACCACGGCCCGGTCGCGAATGGCCCGCCCGGTGATCGATAGTCCATCCAGGCGCATCAGAAATACCTGCAGCAGCGCAGCCACGCCTTGCGGATTGACGCCGAACGAACTCGCGACGTGAATCCATTCGCCGTCGAATCTGAAGACCAGGCCATATTGCGCACCGGTCAGCCGCGCCGCGCGCTCGGCGATGACGTCGAACACAGGTTGCACATCCGTCGGCGATTCGCTGATCACCTTCAGCACTTCCGTCGTCGCCGTCTGCCGCTCGAGTGCTTCCTTGGTTTCGTTGAACAGGCGCGCGTTCTCGATGGCGATGACCGCCTGGTCGGCGAAGGTTTGCGCGAGCGAGACTTCCTTGTCGTCGAACAGCCCGACGCTGGCGCGCAGGATGGTGATGCAGCCGATGGCCTTCCCATCGCGCAGCAGCGGCACCAAAAGCAGCGACTGGAATCCGAGCGCGATCGCTAGGTCGCGCATGCGCGAGAATGTCTTCGCGCCCTCGGCGGTATCGGCCACATTGACCACGCACGAATCGAGAATGCAGGTTCCGGCAGCACTTCCATGGTCGAGCGGCCAGGGCTTCATGATGTCAGACCCGAGGAGGGCGCCCATGTCGCTCGCGAAGGCCCGCGTTTCCAGCATTTCGCCATTGGGAAATACCAAGGCGACAGCCTTGCCGGCGAACAACCGCTGACAACTTTGCACGATGGCATCGAAAACGGGCTGCGTGTCCATGACCGAGCCGCTGATGACGCGCAGTATTTCCGCGGTCGCGGTCTGCCTCTCCAGCGCTTCCTTCGTCTCGTTGAACAGGCGCGCATTCTGGATCGCGATCGCCGCCTGGTCAGCGAAAGTCTTCAGAAGCGCGATATCCTTGTCGGAGAAGGGGCCGACGTAGTCGCGGCCGACGAAAATCACGCCGGTGCCTTTCCCTTCCCAGACCATCGGCGCAAATATCACTGCCTTGTATCCAGCCGCCTGGCATCCCCGGCGCGTCGGCTCGGGCACGCCATCGCCGTTCGCGACGTCTGGGTAGTGGATGACGCTACGAGTCACTATTGCGGCTCCCGAGCCACTCTCAGCGCTCACCGGGAGGGGAAAGACGCGCTCGAGGTCCTCCCGGTCCGGTCCGTGGTATGCCCGAAGGTGAATGAGGCCGTCTTCTCCCACGAGGTTGATCCCGGCGAACCTGCCCGCGAACAAGCTTTCGCAACTTTCGAGAATCTTGTCGAAGACCGGTGCTGTGTCCGCGATCGAGCTGCTTATCGCGGCGAGAACTTCAGACGAGGCACGCTGCTGATTCAGCGCTTCCTTGGTCTCGTTGAACAGGCGCACGTTCTCGAGCGCGACCCCCATGCTGGCAGCTACAGTGGACAGCAGGCGCACATCGGCCTCGCCGAAGGCGTCGTCCGCCTCGTGGTTCTCGACATCGAGCATGCCCAGCAACCGGTCGCCCGCAAAGATTGGGGTGAACACGCCCGAGCGGCTCATGTCGGTGCCTTCGAGCAGGAACAGTTCCCAGGCCCGATATTCGTCCTGGTTGCGCCAGATCACCGACCGGCGTGAACTCATCTCGTTGAACCAGCGCCTGCCCGTGGCGAGGCTCGCAAGAGACAAGGGCGGCGACTGCAGGCGCTGGCCATGCTCGTAGATGTACGGGAAATGCATCAAGCCGGCCGCCTCGTCGAGCCAGAAGATGCCGATGCAGGCCACGCTGAACTGATGGCGCAGCTTGTCACCGACCAGGTCGACAATGGCCTGGAAGTTCAGCGCGGCGGCCATGCCGTCCTGAATGCTGTTGATCACGGCGAGCTCGGTATTGCGCGCTGCGGTCTCTTTCAGCAGACGCTGCGTCTCGTCGAACAGGCGCGCATTTTCGAGCGCGACGCTCATGGCATTGGCGAGCGTTTGCAGCAGACGCACATCCGAGGCGCTGAACGCGTGTTCCCGATTCAGGTCGCCCATATTGATGAGCCCACGCGCCTGACCACCGGCCACCAACGGCACATAGACCGCCGATTTCTCCATCTGGGTTCCGGGGTGGATGCGGCTTCCGAATGCTTCGACCTGCTGCGCCATGTCTTCATTGATGACTAATGCCTCGCGGGTGCGCAGGACATGGGCCGTAAATCCCGTCGCCCGCAGCGGCGAGGAGCCGATGGTGATCCGCTGCCCGTTCTCATAGGCGTAAGGGAAGTGGACCAAATTCGACTGCGAGTCGTGGATCCGAATTCCCACGTCCGCTTGGTGAAAAATCTCGCGGATCTTGTCGCCGACCGCGTCGTAGATGCCCTGCATGCTGAGCTCAGCAGCCAGCGCCTGCTGCACGCTGTTGATGATGGCCAGCTCCGCGGCGCGCTGTTCGGTTTCCTTCAGCAGGCGCTGCGTCTCGTCGAACAGTCGCGCGTTTTCGAGCGCAACGCTCATGCTGCTTGCCAGCGTCTGCAGCAGGCGCACGTCCGAATCGGCGTAAGCGTGCTCACGGTCCATGTCGACCAAAACGATCACTCCGCGCGCCTGATCGCCGACGACCAGCGGCACAAAGGCCATCGACTTGGGATGCTCGTCGCCATGGAGCAGGTGGCTGCGGAACTTCTTGACAGCCTCGACCACGTTTTCGTTTACGACCACGGTCTCACGCTTGCGCAGGACGTGCGCCATGAATCCACGGTTGCCGAGTGCCTGCGTCGCAATCGTGAGCACCCGTTTCCCGCGTGAAGTCGCGTACGGGAAGCGGATCAGTTTTGTCTGCGGGTCATAAATGCGGATCTCGACGTCCGCCTGCCGGAAGATATCGCGGATCTTGTCGCCGACCGCGTCGTAAATGCCCTGCATGTCGAGCTCGGCCGCGAGCGCCTGCTGCACGCTGTTGATGATCGCCAGCTGGTTCGCCCGCTGATCGAGCAGGGTGTTCGCCGCTTTCAGACCTTCGGTGCGCCGCGCGAGCTTCTTCTCCAGGGCCTTCGCCCGCCTCAGATCGCGAACGTGCTCCACCGATGGGGCGGCCTTTGTGGCGGGCGGCCGCTTTCCTGTCCCCCGCGATGTCTGCTTTTTCTTCGAATCCGCCATTCGCTGTCCGAACGCTTCATTCCGCCGCGACTATTCCCTGCCACAAGCCGCGCCGCGGGGAATTGGTTGATCGTGTGCCGCCGGGGAGGCGTGAACCTGCACAACCGGGAGCAGCGACCCGGATATTAGTCTACCGGAGGGCAGCGTCAATCTTGTAAGCGCGCTCTGGTTTGTGTAAGATGATGTGTAAGGAGCCACACATGGCCACCAATCTTGCCCTGGATCCGGACCTGATCGATCGCGCGGTGAAGCTGAGCGGTGAAAGGACCAAAAAGGCAGCGGTTACGCGCGCTCTGGAGGAGTTCATCGCCCGCCGCAGCCAAAAGCGGCTGGTCGAATTGATGGGCAAACTCGAATGGGATGAGTCGTTCGACTACAAGGCCGAGCGCTCTCGCCGGTGACCCTGTTCGTCGATACCAGCGTCTGGTCGCTTGCCTTCCGCCGCGACCAGGCCTCCGCGGCCCCTGAAGTGCGCGTCTTGCGCCGCGCGCTCGAGGGTGGCGAAACGATCGTCAACACGGGTCTAGTTTTGCAAGAACTGCTGCAGGGATTTGCCGGCTCGCGTGCGCGCAAAGACATCATCGACCGGTTTGCGGCGCTGCCGCTCCTGACTCCGGACCGGCGGGATCACATCGACGCTGCGGAGTTGCGCAATCGCTGCCGTCGCGCTGGCCTGCAGATCGGCACGATCGACGCCGTGATTGCGCAACTCTGCATTCGTCACGACCTGATGCTGTTGACAACCGACAACGATTTTCGCCTCGCAGCGCGACACTGCACGCTGCGGGTCTGGAGTGAGGCTAGTCAGTAGCCGCGCGTTTATCCGCGCTTCGCCGCCGTCGATTGATACTTGGCCAGGTGCCGGGTCGGCAATGCAAGCGCGTCGCGCCGGAAGGGATCGCCGAGTTCGCGCGTCACCATCATTTCGAGCACCGTGGTCTTGCCCTGCTTCTGCGCTTCGCAAGCCGCACGCAATGCCGCTCCGACGTCGCCGACTTTCTCGATCGTGTGACCTTCGGCGCCCATCGCCCGCGCCACCGCGGCCCACGACGGCTGCTTGTCGAGATTCACGCCGACGAAGCGGTTATCGTAGAAATCGACGTGGTTCTTTTTCTCCGCGCCCCACTGCCCGTTGTTGAATACGACGGCGGTGATCGGGATGTTCTCGCGCATGCAGGTCTGCAGCTCGCCGAAGCTCATGCCCCAGGCGCCATCGCCCACATACGCAATCGCCGGGCGTTCCGGCGCCGCGACCTTGGCGCCGATGATCGTCGGAAAGGCATAGCCGCAGTTGCCGAAGCTCATCGCGGCGAACATCGACCGCGGCCGGTCGAAACGCAGGTAGCTGTTGGACACCGAGCAGATGTTGCCGATATCCGTGGACACCATCGCATCCGCGGGCATCGCACGCTCCAGCTCGCGCAACATCTGGCGCGGATGCATGTGCGACGAAGAGCGCGAGACTTCGAGCGACCACGCATCCTTCTCGTGCAGCCAGCCGTCGAGTTCCGCTTCCCACGTCGACTTCTCGCGGTGCACGTCGGCAAGACGCTGCGACTGGTTGGCGTGGCAGGCGAGCGTCTTGCCTTTCAGCCGGTCGATCAGCGCACGCGCGGCGGCGCGGGCATCGCCGCAGATGCCGACGGAAATCGGCTTGACCAGACCCAGCATCTTCGCATCGGCGTCCACCTGGATGACTTTCGCGTCCTTCGGCCAGTAGTCGATGCCATGTTGCGGCAGCGTACCGAATGGCCCGAGTCGCGTGCCCAGCGCCAGCACGACGTCGGCCTTGGCGATGAGCTTCATCGCGGCCTTCGAACCCTGGTAGCCAAGCGGACCCACCCACAGCGCGTGCTTCGCAGGGAACGCATCGTTGTGGAGATAGCTGCACGCCACCGGCGCCTGCAGCAACTCCGCAAGCTCCACCGCGTCGGCCTGACCGTTGGCCATCACGATGCCGCCGCCGGCAAGCAGCACCGGAAATTTGGCGCTCGCTAGCAGCATGGCTGCCTCGTCGAGGCTTTTCTCGCCGCCGGCGCCGCGTTCGATATCGATCGGGCGCGGAATCTCGCACTCGATATCGCCGTAGAAGAAGTCGCGCGGAATGTTGAGTTGCGTCGGGCCCATCTCGAGCAGCGCGCGGTCGAAGGCGCGGCCCGTCAGCTCGGCCATCCTCGCCCGGTTGTTCACGTGCGCCTGGAATTTGGTGATCTTCGAAAAGATCGGAAGTTGCTCGGTTTCCTGGAAGCCGCCAAGGCCCAAGGTTCCGGAGCCCGTTTCCGGCGTGATGCATACGACCGGCGAATGCGCCCAGTACGCCGCCGCCACCGAGGTCACGAAGTTGGTGATGCCGGGCCCGTTCTGCGCAATGCATACCCCCTGCCGACCCGACACGCGCGCATAGCCATCGGCCATGTGGCCACCGCCCTGCTCATGCGCGACGGAAATGAACCGGATGCCGGCCAGGGGAAACAGATCGAGCGCGTCCATGTACGCCGAGCCGACGATACCGAACACGTCCTTGACGCCGTGCGCGACGAGCGTCTCGACGAACGCCTCGGAGGGCGTCATCTTGTGCTTGCCGGTGATAGCGAGGTTGGGAGTGTCGGTCATCGTGTTCATGGCAGGTCTCTCGAAGTTGTGGCGACGGGGCGGCGTTTTTGCCCATCTTATGCCCGATCGCGACCGCTGGCACAGGCGCGACCGGTAGCCGGCAGCGCAACGGGGCGCCAAAGGGGTAATATTTGACCACACCTAGTGGTCAACCTGCCGGAGGCATGCAATGAAAAAACTATGGACCGGAATTGGACCCGCGCTGGCGTTCGCCGCGTTGTTCGCGGCACCCGTACACGCGCAAACGAAGGAAGTGACCATCGGCTACCAGGACATGGTCGTCCCGTATCGCGTCGCGCAGGAAGCCAAGGATCTCGAAAAGGCGACCGGCTACAAGATCAACTGGAAGCAGTTCGGCGGTGGCGGCGAGGTAATCAAGGCGATGGCCTCCGGCGCCGTCCAGATCGGCGAAGTCGGCTCGGCGGGGGTGTCCGCCGCGGTTTCCCGGGGCGAGCCGTATGAACTGTTCTGGATTCTGGATGACATCGGCGACGCCGAAGCGCTCGTCGCCAAGAACGGATCGGGCATCAACACGGTTGCTGATCTCAAGGGCAAGAAGATCGCCGTGCCGTTCAACTCGACGACGCATTTCCACACGATGGTGGCACTCGAGCAGGCGAAAGTGAATCCGGCCGACGTGCAGATCCTCAACATGCGTCCTCCCGAGGTGCGCGCGGCATGGGCGCGCGGCGACATCCAGGCGACATTCATCTGGGACCCGGTCCTGGCCGAAGTGAAAAAGGATGGCAAGGTGATCACGTCGTCGGGTCAGATCTCCGCATCGACCGGCAAGGCGACATTCGATGGCTACATCGCCAACAAGGACTGGGCCAAGGCGAACCGGGACTTCATGGTCAAGTTCACCAAGCTGCTCGCCGATTCGGACGCGAAGTACCGCAACAACACGGCCAAGTGGACGGCCGATTCGCCCGAGGTCAAGGCGGTGGCGAAGTGGTCCGGCGCCAAGCCGGAGGACGTGCCCGCCGGGATGGCGCTCTACCGCTTCCCGACGGCGCAGGATCAGGCGACCAAGTGGCTGGGCGGCGGCAAGAACAGCACGGCGGCCAAGGCGCTCGCGGCGACCGCCGACTTCCAGATGTCGCAAAAGCAGATCGAGAAGACGCTTCCGGACTATTCGGTCGCGGTCAACCCAAGCTACGCGGCAGAAGCCGCGAAGTAACGCATCGGCTGGCGCGCGCGGATGCGCGCGCGCCATCGCGGGAACGACGCTAACGGAGATTCACGCCTGCACCACGATGGCGGACTTCGCGTAGCCATCGAGGTTCACTCTGAGCAAACTCGAAATACGCAAGCTGAGCGTCAACTACGCGGGCTCCGGCAGCGGCACGACACTCGCGCTTTCCAATGTCGATCTGGCGCTCGATCCCGGCGACTTCGTCGTGGCACTCGGCGCTTCCGGCTGTGGCAAGACGACGCTGCTGTCGTGCATCGCCGGGTTCATGGAACCCTCGGCCGGCAACATCATGCTCGATGGCAAACCTGTCGTCGGCCCGGGTGCGGATCGCGGCGTCGTTTTCCAGAAGCACGCGTTGATGCCGTGGCTCAACGTCGTCGACAACGTCGAATTCGGGCTGCGCATGCGCGGCATGCCGAAGGATGAACGGCGCGCGGTCGCTCTCGACACGCTGCGCCTTGTTGGACTTGAAAAATTCGCGCAGTCGCCGGTCTACCAGATTTCCGGCGGCATGCAGCAACGGGTGGGATTGGCGCGCGCGCTGGCGAGCGATCCTGAAGTCATGTTGATGGACGAACCGCTCGGCGCACTCGACGCGCTGACACGCGAGCAAATCCAGGAGCTCATTCTCGAATTGTGGTGGCGGACGAAGAAGATGTTCTTCTTCATCACGCACAGCGTCGAGGAGGCTCTCTTCCTCGCCACCGAACTGATCGTGATGACGCCCTCGCCCGGGCGCATCGCGCATCGCTACCGCCTTGATTTCGGCAAGCGT
>Ga0066789_10000973_pt1 | contig 12151 bp, 10 predicted proteins | sample OrgsoiDNA2013049_FD_70960 | JGI IMG/M metagenome (GOLD analysis project Ga0066789, IMG submission 70960) | Permafrost soil microbial communities from the Arctic, to analyse light accelerated degradation of dissolved organic matter (DOM) -... | ecosystem: Environmental > Terrestrial > Soil >...
TCACCGTTCCAGGGCACGACTCCGTGCCCGTGATGTCAGCGATGAAGGGTTGAAGGACAAAGGCTCAGCAGGCACGAATTCGGTGCCAGCCGGTCAGTGATCGCGTTGCGCTGGGAACATCCGGGTCTCCCCGCTTTGCACCGAATGGGCTTGGCTCATGCCCGCGTCATATCGCCGCCTATCGCCCACCGTGGTGCAGGCATCACAGCGCCCAGAATGACGTTGGCTGCGCTGGTGCACATGCTGCCGATGGGTGTCATCGTCGACGAGGTGGGCGGACCCGTCGAGGGGTTTCTCAAGACGAAAGTCACGGGGTTGACCTGTCGAGACCCTTCGTCGACGCGACGCGACGCTGCCTGACCGCAGCCAAGCAGATCCCGATCAGTGATCCGAGTGGCCTTCGTCCCGGCTTCGGCTCGGGCGAGCCCAGGTCCCGGGCCCTCTTAGTGTCAGGACGCGATGGCTTGGCCAAGTTGTGCGAGCAGACTAATGATCTGCTGCCCGGCGGCCGTCCCGCCAGCCATGAGCGCAGCCTTACCGGCCTTCGCGAGCAGGGACTCCGGCTCTCCGGCCCCGCTTTCGGCTTCGGAGCGGATCGACTCGACCTCGGCCCGGAGAGGCGCGTGCTCCGCGTCGTCCGGGATCTCGGACAGGATTCGCTCAGTGAGCGCGAGTACCTGAGTACGGGCGTAGATGGTCAACTGCACGTGGATTGTATTGCCGCTGCCGCCCATGACCGCGCCGACGGTGCCGCCGTTGATGTTGGTGTTGGTGCTGTAGTCGTTCGAGACGGACACGAACCCCCGCTCTATATACTCGCGGATGTTCGGCTCGTGAATCGCGTACATGCCCTTGCTTGTGATCCGCGGCTGGAGGTCCGGCGCGCCCCACGCCCGAGCGATCGACTTCGCGAGGCCGTGCTCGCTGAGGAACTCATATGCCATGAGGACCTCGTCCTCGGTGACAGGGCGACCATCGACGATGCCCCCGTCGGAGCCGACGAGGTCGATCGCACGACCTGAGTTCTTGTCACGGATGAACACGAGGACCGCACGTTGGACCGCATCCCACCGCTCGGGCCCGTCGATCCGTGACTGCATGAACTTCCGCGCGAGCCGCCGCCCGGCCTCGGATAGACGGAACTCGTCATAGTCCTCGTCGGGGCTCGTGAGCCCGAGTTCACAGAGTCGAGCAGTCGCCAAGGTGCCCGCCCACTCGTCCCCTACCGCGCCAGCCGCCTGCCGGTGGGCCAGCCCCCCACCGGCGTCCTCTGCGGCCATGAGGACTTTCTCAGCGTCGGTGCCCCGGATCTCACGCCACGTCTGGTCGTCGTTCATCATTGCTTCACCGTCTTATCGCCCGCTGCCTCAGCCACCGAGACTGCTAATGATCTGGCCGATCCACTTGATGACGGACCGGCCGCCCTCGGTCGCCGAGGCGAGAAGGAGAGCGTCCCTCGCCTTGCTCAGGATGCCAGCCTTGGACGTGCCTCGGCCTTCGGCTTCGGCCTTGATCTCGTGCACCTTTGAGCGGAGAGAAGCGTCCTCGACTGAATCGTTCAAACCGGAGAGCACGCGGTCCACTAGGGCGAGGACCTGGGTGCGCTCGTCGCGGCTGATGTTCTGCGCGACGCTGGTGGTGTTCCCCTGTCCGCCGACAACGGCGCCGACAGTGCCGCCACTGACGTTGGTATTGGTGCTGTAGTCGTTAGACACGGACACAAATCCTCGCTCGACGTAGTCCCTGATGTTCGGTTCGTGCATCGCGTACATGCCGTTGTTGGTCACTCGGGGTCGAAGGTCGTCCGCCTGATCCGTACGTATCGTCTGGAGCAGACCGTTCGACGTAAGGAAGTCGAGCGCCATCTCAGCCTCCGCCTGCGTGATTGCGCGTCCATCCACGAGGGCGTGGGTGGAGTCCAGGATCTCGAAGGCCCGGCCCGGGGACGTGTCAGCCACAAACCTCAGCATGGCTCGCTGAACGTCTTCCCATCGTTCAGGCCCGTTCTCGCGCGACCTGACGACCATCTCTGCGAGTTCTTTTCCCTCACCTGTCAGTTCCAGTTCCCCCGCCATGCTGTTTTCCCGGACCGCGAGCCCCATGGCGCGCAACTGTTGGGCCGCTGCGATTGCCGACCTCTCGTCGGTTACACCGGCCCCGTAGACGGACCTGAAGCACGGCTCGCCTGCGGAGTGGGAGTTGAGGAGCACCTTCTCGGCGGCGGTGCCGCGGATCTGTCTCCAAGCATCGTGAATGTTCACGTCGTTCCTCTGTCTTCGCCCATTACCGGGCTGCACCCGACGATCGAATGCTCGCACACCGGCCCGACATCGGCCCCACCTCGATAGGACTATGGCCACATAGACCCGTTCGCAGGCTCGCAGGCTCGCGGGCTGAAGGGCTGTCGTTGCCAGGGCCCGCCAGAAGTCTGATCGTTCACCACGGGAGCCTATACGTGCAATCCCGGACCCCAGCCGTGACGAGAGTGACCTGCATCCTTTCGCCGCGTACTTGCGCCGGATCCTCCATGACCAAAGAGGTCTACGGTTTCGCTTCGGACAAGGGTGCTCGCGGTCTAGCGTCCTCGCGGTCATTACCGGTCAGGACTCCAAAGGCCATGACGATCGGCCCCTGGGCGCCGAGGTCGGCCAGTGCCAGGTCACGCACTTCCTGACCTCTACCGGTTCTGCAGGCATGGGGATGCAGGTACACGTTGCGCGCGGTCCGTCCGGCGTGCGTGAGATCGGCCTCGACTTTGTCCCGCGGCGGCGGGCTCGCCGTTAGCTGGCTTGTCGGCGTCAAGGGGGAGTTCCATTGGCCGGTTCTCACAAACGCCTCACGCGGTGGCACTCACGCGGTGGCCCGTCGATGTTGGTGGCCAACGCCTGTCGCCAAGATCACGGGCCGGGGTTACACCGACCCAGGGGGCGCAATCGCGGCGCGCTGTCGGTGGCACTGGGCAAACGCACTTGAGGGGGCTGTGATGGTTCGCCGGACAGGGGGGTCAGCGACTGGGACACTCGATGTGTGACGACCGAACTGGCAACTGTTCAGGCTGCTAACCATGAGCGCCAGAAGCTGCCGTGGTTGAGGTTTGCCCCGCCTGCCTTCCTGGTCGTGGTGGTCTTAGTCCGTGGCCACCTGATCGCTCTGATCAGTAGTCATCCGGCGATCTCCGCCTGGTTCACGGTTCTCGTGTCGATCTCTTTACAGGCGTTGCCCTTCCTGGTTCTTGGCGTCGTCCTCTCGGCGTGTGTTCGGACGTTCGTTTCGCCTACCGCACTGACCCGGTGGCTGCCGCGGAGTCCGACGCTGGCGGTGCCGGTCGCCGCACTCAGCGGTGCGCTGCTGCCGGGGTGCGAGTGCGCGTCGGTGCCCATCGCGGGCTCGCTGGTATCGCGCGGGGTCAGGCCTGCGATCGCTTTCACCTTCCTGTTGGCGGCGCCGGCCATCAACCCGGTTGTCCTCGTGTCCACGTCGGTGGCCTTCGCGGGTCAACCGCAGGTGGTGCTGGCACGCTTTGTGGGGTCTTTGTTGACGTCGGTCGTGGTTGGCTGGGTGTGGCTGCGGCTGGGTCGTGACTCGCTGATCAGGATGCCCGCCCGGCACATCTTGGCGAAGAGTCGGCTGGGGACCTTTGTGGGCGAGGCGCGCCACGACATGTTGCACGCCGGCGGGTTTCTGGTCGTCGGTGCCGCTGTGGCGGCGACGATCAACGTGGTCGTGCCTCGCGCGTGGCTCGATGTGCTCGGGGGGAGCCTCGTCTCGTCGGTCCTGGTGCTGGCGGTCTTCGCCGTGATCGTAGCGATCTGCTCCGAGGCTGACGCCTTCGTCGCAGCCAGCCTGACGCAGTTTCCGCTGACTGCCCGGTTGGTGTTCATGGTGGTCGGCCCGGTTATCGACGTCAAGCTCTTCTCGATGCAGGTGGGGACGTTCGGGCGACGCTTTGCCACTCGGTTCGCGCCGCTGACCTTGGTTGTGGCGGTCGTGGTGGCCACTGCGGTGGGGACGGTGCTTATGTGAGGCGGTCTGCGCAGGACGGCATCCTGGTTGCCATCGGTGGCACGGCGATCACCACGGTGTGGAGCGGGCTTTATCTGAACTTCGTGAAGCCGGGGCTGCGATGGTGGCTGATCGCGGCCGGTGCGGTCGTCCTTGTCATGGGGGTCTACGGCGTGTTTACCGATGACGAGGCTCCCAGCAAGGGTGCTCAACAGGACCGGGGCGTTCATGGGGATCACCACGGGCCGAGGGTCGGCTGGTTGCTGCTGTTGCCGTTCTTGGTGGTGTCCATGATCGTGCCTGCACCCTTGGGTGCCTTCTCTGCCGAACGCGACAGCGGTGCGATGCCTTCAACGCGGGCACCTGACGTGTCGCTTCCGCCGCTGCCGGCGACCTCGGCGCCGGTCACGATGGCGTTGGGTGAGTTCTGGGTGCGTGCGATCTTCGAGAAGGGCAAGTCACTGAGCCGAAACCGGGTTCGGCTGGTCGGCTTCGTGTCCTCACGCCGGGCTGGCAGCACCGGCCCGGGCTGGTACCTCACCCGGATGGCGATAGCGTGCTGTGCCGCTGACGCGTGGGCGATCAAGGTAGATGTTCGCGGCGGCGACCGTCTGCCCGACGACACGTGGGTGGCGGTGACGGGTAACTGGTTCAGGGGTGCTGGCAGCCTCGGGGCCTCCGAGGCGTTGCCCGCCCTGCAGATCGAGTCCATGCGGACTGTGACCAAACCCCGCGACCCCTACGAGTACCCGTGATCGACGGCTACTTGCCTGAGCCGGGGCCGGTTGCCTACGAACTTCCCGCCAACATGGCGTGGTGACCCTGGAGACAGCGGTGTGGTCGGCGTCTGCGAAGGACGACGGTCGTGGCGAGGTGATGGCTTGCGGGTCTTCGTTGGGAGCGTGCGAGGTTTGGCGTCACGAAAACGCCTGACCTTCAACACAACATCGGGTGTCAACTTGTCATGAGGTGACCAGTGCCGGATCCATCGGTGGAGACTGTGCGGCGTGACTGCTCTTCACTGTTGCCGAGCTGACGACCAGTGTCCCGATGGCGGTCATGATGGGCACAGCCAACATGAGACCGATGGCCCCGGCGAGGGTGCGGACGACCTACTCCAAAATGGCCATCCGAGTTTCGCAAGCGGATCGTTCACTGGGCGATGGAGGGACTCACCACCCCTGATGGTGGAGTGGAGAGCCGCTTACTCGCCGAACTGGACCGCACCGTCCGGCGAGGCGGCGGGGCTCCTGCCGGACGACCCGTGGTAGACGTTCCGGTACCAAGGCCATTTGTACGAAGTGCCCGGCCAGGGCCAGGACGACCTCCGCCGCCCGTTGAAGACGCGACCGGCCCAGCTGAACCTCGTGGTCGCCAGCTCACCTTCGTCTGTCGAGAGCGCGCCGGTTCATGGCCTCATGAAACGGAGACCAATACCGGGTCGTCGGTTAGAGAATGTGCGCTGCGACCCCGTCCCAGCGTCGCGGAGCTGACAACGAGGATCCCGATGGCGGTGGTCGCGGGCACGGCCATCATGAGGCCTATGGCACCGGCCAAGGTGCGCACGACCTCTTCGGCAATGTCCTCGGTGTTAAGCAGGTCCAGAACCGGTCGGCTGTAGAGGGTGATGAGCATGAGGACCGAGAGCGCAGTGCCCACGTACACGAAGACGATGGTGTAGACGGTGGAGGCGATGTGGTCCCGGCCAATACGCATGGCGCTGCTGAAAAGCTGCCGCCGTGGCATGTCCGGGGCTGCGGCTCGCAACTCCCAAACCGCTGATGCCTGCGTGATTGTCACGTCGTTGAGCACTCCTAGTCCCGCGACGATGACCCCGCAGGTGAGTAGCCCCTGCAGGCTGACGTTGCCGACGAGAGCACCCATGGTGCCGCCGGTCTCGTCGACAACCCCGGTCAGCCGGGCCGCATGCACTGCGCCTTGGCTCACCGCGGTGATGATGCATATCCCGACTAAGGTCCCGGCTAAGGCCACGGAGGTGCGCATCGTTGGCCCGTGAGCCAGGTAGAGGATCACGAACATGATTGCGGCGGATCCGACAAGGGCGACGGCGATGCCGGAGTGGCCTGCAAGCAGGGAAGGAATCATGAACCTGATCAGAACCATGCCCGCGAAGGCCAGGCCAGCCAGTGCGAGCAGCCCCCGCACTCTGGCCACCAGCAACAACACCAGCACGAAGGCTGCCGCCATGATCCATAGCGTTGTCGTTCGCTCGACCGCGGCGAAGGAGTAGCTCGGGCCGATCTGCGGGGCCGGCGGAGTACGCATCAGCTGGAGACGGTCACCGTGGGTAACGCCAGAGAGCGTTACCTCACGCGGCACGTCCACCTGGACGACCTTGCCGCGGTCCGGCCCTGAGACCATTCGAGCGGCGACCTTGCCGCACGCCGCAATCGGGGCCGATGGCGTAAACGGCGTCCCGTCAGAGCTGCCCGACGGGTTAAGGGCCGGCTGCGGGCAGGGGGGTTGAACGGTCAGTACGGTCGCCTGCGGAAAGCTGACTCCCGCAACGGCGTAGCCGCCATTGGCCGAGGACGTGGACTGGTGCGGCCCCGGCCACAACTGGGCCACGCCCCAGGCCGTGGCCAGTGCCGCGATCAGCAGTGCTGTTACCAAGGCCACTCGCGGCGTCGCGTTCAGCCTCAGGGTCAAGGCGTGGTCGGAAGACCCGTGACCGTGCACTCAGATACTCCTGTCCTGGAGGAGGTTCCAGCGCCGGAGGCTGTCCAGCAGAGTCCACGATAGGCACCCCCGCTGGAGGAATTCCGGCGACACACCGACCCTTCAATGTGGGCGTTCAAAGCTCAAAGAGCCGCGCCGGCACCAGCCTCGGAGCGGATGTTCGTCTCCGACTGAGGCAGACCGAAAGCCACAGTCTTGGCGGCTGGCAGTTCCGGCATCCGGGCGGGGCATGCTGCTTCGGACGGTCCCGAGCCCCTGCTCTTTCCTGAGCCAACACCCGACGCCGTAGCATCGGGGCGTCACGGTGCCCCCGTCAGCCCTGCGTTTGCGTGCCGAACAAGTGCATTCACCGCTCCGATACGGGTGGCTTCCCTCGCCTTACTGGCAGATGGGTCCTGCTCGGGTGGCCCGGCGGTTTCCGGTCATCTGGCCGTCTCCGGGACGCCGTGGATCGGGCCGGGCTGGAGTGGGTCGCGGCGGTCTGACTCATGGCGTCGCCCGGCCCAAAGCGAGCTGCCGGCGATGACCATAAGATAGGTCGCCGTGGCAGTGGAAAGGATGGCGAAGCTGGGCGGGGTCTTCGGTACCAGGTAGCTGACGGTCAGGCCGATCCACACGCTGCCCACCGCAATCGCGGCGGATACCGCCAGCCCGGCCAGGGGGCGGGTGGTGACCCGCCGGGCCGCTCCGGCGGGGGCGGCGAGCAGGCCCAGGATCAGCAGGGCACCGACGACCTGGGTGGACTCGGCGGCCGTGGCCCCTGTCAGAGCGAGGAACCCGTAGCCGAGCACGCGCACGGGTACCCCTCGGGCGGCGGCGACGTGCTCGTCGAGGGTCGCGAAAAGCAGGGGCCGGGCGATGCCCACGACCGCCACGGCGATGGTCATGGCGACACCCACGGCGACCGCGGTGTCGGTAGCCGACAGGCCGTAGATCGAACCGAACAGCACCCTGACCCCGGCGGCGCCGTCACCGGAGCCGCTGCGTTTGGTCGTGTAAAGGGTCAGGAAGAACACACCCAAGCCGAGGATCCAGGCGAACACGCCCCCGACCACCACGTCGCCGGGGCGGGCCCGCCGGCCGAGGGCACCCATACCCAGGGCCACCAGGATTGTCACCGCGAACAGTCCGACCCGCGCGTCCAGCCCCATAGCAAGTCCGGCCAAGGCACCGGTGAACGCCACATGGGACAGTGCGTCGGCGGTGAACACCTGGGCGCGCAGGACCAGGAAGTACCCAACCAGGCCCGCCGCGAGCCCCACGGCGGTCCCGGCCAGGAACGCGTGCTGCATGAACACGTGGGAGAACATGCCACTCACCGGGCCACCGCTGGTGCGGGCCGTCGTGGGGTACGGGTGGCAAGCCGGTCGCGGACATGACCGCCCGCGTGGGCAGCCACGTAGCCGGCGAACGCGACGCTGGTCAGCCAGAACCCGATCGGGTACGGCGAGTAGTAGCCGACGAACAGCGCCGTCCAGACCGTGACCACGGCCAGGACCACCGAGACCGCCACGCCCAGTCCGGGACGGGCGGTCAGCCGCTGGGCGGTCGCGGCGGGCAGGACCAGCAGTGCGAAGACCAGCAGGGCCCCGGTGATCTGGCCGACCTCCGCGACGGTCACCGCGAGCAGGACCAGGAACCCGAATCCCAGCCACCGGGTGGGCAGACCGCGGGCCCGGGCCACGTAGGGGTCGATCGACGCGAAGAGCAACGCCCGCCCGATCAGGCCCAGCCCTGCCACGGACATCACAGCGACCGCGGCCAGCACAGTGACCTGGCTCGTGGTGATCCCCAGGAAGCTGCCGAACAGCAACGACGTGGCCGAGTCCAGGAACCCGCCGTACCAGGCCAGGAACGCCATCCCTGTGGCCAGGACAAACGCCTGAACCGTGCCGGTGATCGCCGATGCGTCCGCGTCGTCACCCCTGCCTGCCGACCCATCACTGCCGCCGCCAGAGCCGGGCAGGATCGCGATAGCTAGAGCGCCCAGCAGGCAGAACGCGAAGTACCCATAGGCTATTGAAACCCCCGCCCAGATCGCCCCTGCCGCTCCGGGGAACCCAACCACGGCCAGGGTGTGCCCGGCGAAATTCTGCCGCCGGATGACCATGAACCAGCCGACCGGCCCGGCCAGGACCGCGGCGATCGTTCCCGCACGAAACGCGTTGACCATGAACGCCAACGACCACATGTCCTTCAGGTCGGCCAGCAGGTTCCACGAGAACGACCCGCTCACCACCCACCCCCGTCAGCACCGGCGCCGTGGCGGTCAGCGTGAACGGCGGGAGCCTCCGGCTGGCCGACGACCACCAGGCGACCGTCGGAGGTGGTGAGCACCTCGATCGGGATCCGGTACAACCGGCTCAGGGTCTGGGAGGTGATGACCTCGTGTGGGGTGCCGCATACGGCGCCGCCGGGTCCGAGGTAGATCACCTGGTCGAGGTAGCTCAGGATCGGGTTGACGTCGTGGGCGACCATGATCACCGCGACGTCCTCCTCCCGGGCGATCCGGGCGATCAGCGCGGCGACCCCGGCCTGGTTGGGCAGGTCCAGGGAGTCCAGGGGCTCATCGAGCAGCAGCAACCCCGGCCGCCGAGCCAGTGCCTGGGCGATCAGCAGTCGCTGCTGCTCCCCGCCCGAGAGCTGCCCAATCGGACGGCCGGCGTACCCGCCCGCCCCGACCAGGTCCACCAGTTGCCTGACCCGGGCCCACGCGTCACGGTTACGTCGGCCGGGCACCGGCACACCCCACCGGTGGCCATCCACCCCGAGTCGGACCACGTCGAGCCCGCGAACCCGCAGAGACGCATCGATGCTGCGCCGCTGGGGCAGGTATCCGATCTCATGGTTGGCTCGGCCCGCAGCTCGCCCGGCCACCCGCACCCGTCCTTCGGCCAGCGGAAGCAGACCCAGGATCGCCTTCAACAGGGTCGACTTGCCCACCCCGTTCGGCCCCAGGACCGCCGCAAACTCCCCCGCGCAGATCGTTGCGTCCACCCCCGCCCAGATCGTTCGCCCGCCCACGACCGCCCTGGCGGCTCGGACCTCCACGAGCACCCGGGACGCCGATCCGGGGTCCACGCTCGCCACCAGGGTGGACCGGTCGCGCTCCCGCGGTGTGGGCGCGACCGCGGCGCCCGCCAGCTCGTCCGGCCCAGCCGTGAGCGCGGCCCGCCGCTGACCGGTGGTGCCAGGTGTGCTGCTCTGTTGCGGTCTGGTCATGGACGAGCCCCTACTTTCCGGTGGCCTTGGCCTTGGCCAAGGCCTGGCGCAGTGCCGTCAGCTGGGCGACCTGCCAGTCCTGGAACGACGCCCCGGCCGGACTGAGCGTCTCGGTGATGGTGGTGACCGGGATGCCCGCGGCCTTCGCCTCAGCGATCTGGGTCTGGATGTCGGGGGTGGCGTTCTGGCTGTTGTAGACATAGACCTTGATCCGCCTGCCCGTGATCTGGGCGTCGATCGTGGCCTTATCCGCCGCGGACGGATCACTGCCCTCACTGACCGCAGTGAGGAACCCGGGCGGGGTGAGCAGGTCCAGGTCCAAGGCCGGAGCCATCATCGCGAAGATCGACTCCGACGCCCCCACCGGCGTGCCCGCGTAGCCGGTCCTGATTGCGGCAATCGCAGCGAAATAGGCCTTGAGGTCCGAGCTCAGCACCATGTCGTGCAAAGTGGTGAAGTACGCGGCCGCAGCCGGGTCGATCTTCTTGTAGTCGGCGGTGATCGCGTCGATCACCCTCCTGACGTCACCAGGGTTGTACCAGCGATGAGGGTTGCCGCCCGGCGCGACCCCCACCACGTTCCCAACGGTCAGGACGGCCTGGGAGGCCGACGGGTTCGCGGCGGCCAGCTTGCTCGCCCACGTGTCGTAGCCGACGCCGTTGATCACCACCAGCTGGGCCCCCGCGACCAGACGGCCGTCCGCGGCCGTCGGCTCGTAGTCGTGCGGGTCGGAGTCCGGACTGTTGATGATGCTGGTCACCTTCACATGAGACCCGCCCAACTGCCCCGCGAGGCTGCCCCAGAAGTTCTCCGCCGCCACCACGGTGATCACCCCCGAACCACCCGCACCAGAGTTCGTCGCGGCCGTCGAGGATGACCCCGGAGCCGTCGAACAGCCCGTCAGCGCCAGAGCAACCAGCGACAGAGTCACCACACCGCGCCGCCGGCGGCGTCCGGTCACGGTGAACGGATGGGTCGAAATCACAAAAACCTCCAGTGGCTGGGATGAGCTTTCCCTGCGAGATTAATGTTAATGAGAGTCGTTATCATACTACAAGTGGGACAGGAGATGCCGGCTCTTCAGACTTAACAGGGCAACTCGGGTCGAGGGCGCTGACGTAAGACGCCCGTGACCTCGTGATCATGGCCCCACCCGGAACGCAGGCTCACACCAGGCACACGTGTGCACTCACCCGCCGGCCCGCACCGACACAGCCGCCCCGTGGGGGGAAGGTTCGCCAAGAATGTTGTAGCGAGCTGAGTGGTTAAGCCGTGGCGTCACCGGTTTGGCGTCGCCGGGCGGCGGCTCAAAGCCAGAGACGCGGGTCGACCGGGACGCCGTTCTCGCGGGTTTCGAAATGCAAGTGGCAGCCCGTGGAGTACCCCGTCGTGCCGGAGTAGGCCACGAGCTGGCCCCGGCTCACGTGTCCGCCGGTGACCACGAAGCTGGAGAGGTGGTTGTAGGTCGTCGTCAGGTCGACGCCGCGCTGCAGGCCGTGGTCGATAACCAGCCGGTTGCCGTAGCCACCGGACTCAGATGTCGGCGTCGTCAACACGACGTCGCCGTCCGCCGCGGCGTAGACCGGCGTGCCGCAGTCGACTGCGAAGTCGATGCCGGCGTGCAGCCGCCAGACCTGCATGATGGGGTCGAAGCGCGGACCAAAAGGCGAGGACACGGGCCCGTCGACGGGGTAGCTCAGGAATCCGCTGCTATTGCCCTGAAACGTGCTCCCTGGCCTACTCTGGTGACCTGCCTTAGCCGCAGCATCGCGGGCCGCCTGAGCGCGAGCCGCTAGGATTCGCGTCAGAGCGTCCGACTGTGCCTGCATCGAGCTGAGATTCGTGATCTCGGTGTCCTTCTTGGTGGCCACCGTCGCGGCGTAACGGGTCTGGTCGGCAAATAGCACGTCGAGGGCAGTCTTGGCGGCCGCTGCGCTCTTGCGGGCCTGCGTGGCCTGGACCAGGGCAGCCTCGGCCGCGACCTTCAAGGCCGCCACCTGCTGGCGCACCGCGACCAGGTGCGCCCGAACTGCCTGGCCCTCGGCCAGCATGGTGTCCAGCCCGCGTAACGTCGCGTCACGGACCCTCATGACGGTGTCCATCATGATCAGGCGGTTGGTGAAGTCCGCGGGACTGCTGGCCTCCAACGCGATCGACAGGACAGAGACCCCGCCCTGCTCGTAGTCGTCGCGGGCGAGGTTGCCAACCTGGTCCTGAACCTGCTGGC
>Ga0066789_10000976_pt1 | contig 12140 bp, 13 predicted proteins | sample OrgsoiDNA2013049_FD_70960 | JGI IMG/M metagenome (GOLD analysis project Ga0066789, IMG submission 70960) | Permafrost soil microbial communities from the Arctic, to analyse light accelerated degradation of dissolved organic matter (DOM) -... | ecosystem: Environmental > Terrestrial > Soil >...
GCCCATGGCGGGTTTGATCGACCCCACGGCAGAACTGGATCGGCTCGCAAAACAGCAGCGCAAGACCGAGGCGGATCTCAATAAAATGGAGGGTAAGCTGAGCAATGCCGAATTCGCCAGGAATGCGCCGCCCGAAGTCGTCGCCAAAGACCGGCAGCGGCTCGCGGAACTGCGTACGGAAATAGGGCAACTGGCCGCTCAGATCGCAAGGGTAACCGCCCTCAAGGGCCAATGAAAGCAGCGCAATCCGAGATCGAGGCGGTTCTCGCCCAAATCAATCGAGTGATCCTCGGCAAGGACGCACAGATTCGCTTGTGTCTGGCCTGCCTGCTGGCGCGCGGACACCTGTTGATCGAAGACATTCCGGGGGTCGGCAAGACCACCCTGGCCCACGCGATCGCAAAGACATTGGGGCTGTCGTTTCAACGCGTGCAATTCACCAGCGACCTGCTGCCCGCCGACGTGCTCGGCGTCTCGATCTACGACCGTGAAACCGGCAAGTTCAGGTTCCAACGCGGGCCGATATTTGCCCAGCTCGTGCTCGCCGACGAAATCAATCGCGCGTCGCCGAAGGCGCAGAGCGCATTGCTCGAGGCCATGGAGGAACATCAAGTGACCCTGGACGGACAGTCGATGGCGCTGCCCGAGCCGTTCTTCGTCATCGCCACGCAAAATCCGCAGGACCAGGTTGGCACCTTTCCCCTGCCCGAGTCGCAACTGGACCGATTCTTGATGCGCGTGCATTTGGGATATCCGGCACCTGCCGCGGAGCGCGAACTTTTGAGCGGCGTGGATCGGCGCGATCTGGTGAACTCGCTGTCCACGGTTGCGACCGTCCCCAGCCTCGAGCGGCTCCAAAGGCGCGTGCTCGACATTCATGTGGCGCCGGCGCTTCTCGACTACGTTCAGGCGCTCGTCGCTCATACCCGCCATTCGTCGGGATTGAACGTCGGTCTGTCGCCGCGGGCAGCCATCGGGCTGTTGCGCGCGGCGCGCGCCTGGGCATTGATCGCCGGCCGCGACGCCGTGGTCCCGGAGCATGTGCAAGCTGTGTTCGCGGCCGTCGTCGAACACCGCGTTCGCCAGCGGGACAGCGGGCCGGCCACCGTCAAGCGGCTGCTCGAGGCCGTTCCCATTCCTTAACCTAAAGGCGCGATCAGCAATGCGGCAGGCAGCCATCCGTCAATTGCGCGCGTGGGCCGCGCGCCGCCACGGCCGCGATTCTCTGCCGATCAAGATCAGCCGGCGCCGCATCTACATTCTGCCGACTCGCTTCGGCCTCATGCTGGCGTTCGTGCTCGTCGCGATGATGATTGCCGGCCTCAACTACAACAGCAATCTAGGGCTCGCGTTTGCGTTTCTAATGGTGAGCGTTGCGCTCGTCACCATGCATCACTGCAATCGCAATTTGCTCGGCCTGCAAGTGGACGTCACGACGGAGGTCGACGCATTCGCCGGCCGCGAGGCGAGTTTCGAGTTCGTGCTGCGGAACGATTCGAATGTCGAGCGCCGCGATGTCGAAATTTGCTGCATGACCGCCGCCGGAATGCGCAGCGTCGCGGCGAAATCGAGCGAGTCGGTTCCGGTGGCCGTTCCGGTGACGCAGCGCGGGATGTCGCGCATCGACCAATTCGAGTTGCGCACGCGCTATCCATTCGGCTGGTTCCATGCCTGGACCTATGTACAAGGCTCGCTGACCGCCTACGTCGCTCCCTCGCCTCACGGCAATCGAACACTGCCCGCCGTCGGAGGTGTGGGGTCAGTCGATCGGGGCGCGCTTGCCGGCGACGAGGACTTCGCGGGCCTGCGTGCCTACGAACCCGGGGTGCCGCTGAAACACATGGCTTGGAAGGTGTTGGCGCGCGGCGGTGAAGCCGCGGTGCAGAGCTACACGAGCTTGGCCTCGCAGCCGGAATGGTTGGAATGGTCCTCCCTCGAGGGTCAGGACACCGAAACGCGCCTATCGCAGCTGTGCCTGTGGGTATTGGAGAGCGAAGCCGCGCAGCGCGTCTTTGGCCTTAGGATCCCCGGCAAGGAGATTCCCCCGGCGCGCGGCGCCGCCCATCGCTTCGCTTGTTTGCGGGCCCTCGCGATCTACGGAATTGCGGAGCCGCGGTGAGCTCCGACTCCGTTTCGTACCAGCAACTCCTGGGGATCTTTGCCTGCCTCGCGCTCGCCTTGGTCGCGCACCTCGAGTCGCTGCCGGTGTGGGTGCTCGCGGCGGTCGGCGTGTCGGGCGGCATACGGCTGCTGCTCGCACGGTACGGGCGCCCCGTGCCTCGCAGCGCGCGCTTAGGCGTTGCCGCGCTCGCGATCGCACTGCTGTTCCTGCAATTCCACACCTTCAACGGCTTGTCCGCGGGTACGGCACTGCTGGCCTTGATGGCGGGTTTGAAACTGCTCGAAACCGACACACGGCGCGACATCTACGTCATTACGCTCATCATTTATTTCGTGAGCCTGTCGGCGCTGCTCGAGGGCGAGTCCTTCTGGCTGCTTGCCTATCTCATCGGCGTCTGCTGGCTGACGGCGGCGACCTTGCTGCGTCTGACCACGACCTTGCCCGTGCCCGATTGGCGCCGCTGCCTGCGCTACTCCGGACGAATACTGAGCCAAGCGTTGCCGCTCGCGCTGGTGTTTTGGCTTTTATTTCCGCGCTTCTCCGGACCTCTCTGGCACATACCGGACACCGGACACAGTGCGGGATCGGGCCTGAGCGATTCCATGAGTCCCGGGGACATCGATCAGCTCGCTCTGTCGGATGAAGTGGCGTTCCGCGTGCGCTTCGCGGCAGCCACGCCCTCGCCGCAGGACCGTTACTGGCGCGGACCGGTGCTGCACGACTTCGACGGGCGCACGTGGCGGCGTTCCCATTCCACTACTCCCGGCGCGCCGCCGCTGCAACCGCAGGGCCCGGCGTATCGATATACCGTGAGCCTCGAGCCGCACCAGCACAATTGGATATACACGCTCGATTGGCCGTCGCGTTGGGACTTGCCGGGCGCCACCCTCACCGCCGATTACACCCTGGTGCAGCAGGGCCCCGTGTCGCGCCCGCTCGATGTCGATGCCACCTCGTACACGCGCGTGCAATCGTCGGCGCCGTTGAGCGATCCATTGCGAACGCGGGATACCAGGCTTTCGCCGGGCCGCAATCCACGTGCGGTGCAATTCGCGCAAACTCTGCGCAGCGAACATCCGGACGACATGGAGTACGTGCGCGCGGTCCTGTCCCTGTTCACGCAGCAGCCTTTTTATTACACGCTGACGCCGCCCAAGCTCCCCCGCGACTCGGTGGACGCATTTCTGTTCGACACGAAACGCGGATTTTGCGAACACTATGCTTCGGCATTCGCGATGCTCATGCGCGCCGCGGGGATCCCGTCGCATGTCGTCACCGGCTATCAAGGCGGGACTTTCAACCGATTCGCGGATTACTGGATTGTGCGGCAAAGCGATGCGCATGCCTGGGACGAAGTTTGGATCGAAGGGCGCGGCTGGATGCGCATCGATCCCACGGCAGCGATCGCCCCCGGCCGTATCGAACAAGGGCTGAACGACGCCCTGAGCGCCGATGAGCCCTTGGTCAGCCGTTGGCAACGGCGTTCTGCATGGTTCGCCGATGTGCGGCTGCGCCTCGACGCCCTGCGCCAACTGTGGCGCGGGCGCATCCTCTTCTTCGATCAAGAGTCGCAGCACAAACTCCTCGAGTGGCTGAACATTCCCGAGCCGGACGGCCAAAAGCTCGTGCTCCTGCTTACCGCAGCGCTAACCCTGGTGCTGTGCTGGCTCACGTGGCAGGTGCGCCGCGAAATCGACCCGGTGCGCAAGGAACTGCTGATCCGTGCCTATGCGCGCCTGTGCTCCAAATTGGCGGCGGTGGGCATGCCGCGCCTGGCGCACGAAGGCGCGGAAGACTACGCAGCCCGCGTCGCGGAGCGCCGCCCGGATCTAGGGTCCGCCGTCACCGCGCTCTGCCGCCATTATTCCAGTCTGCGTTATGCAGCAGCGCCCGCTCGCATCACCATCAATCAATTCGACGCTGCGGTGCGCGCGTTCCGGCCCAAGGCAAAACCGGCGCGCGGCCAATCCTCTACGCCGCAAGATTCTCGCGCGTCTTGAGGAATTCTATTTCCGGCCATCGCTCCTCGGTCAAACCCAGATTGACTCGCGTGGGCGCGAGGTACACCAGTTCACCGGCGTGATCGATGGCGAGATTGTCGTAGGCCTTTTCACGAAATTCGCTGAGCCGCTTCCCGTCGGCGAGGCTCACCCATCGGGCCACGGCTACATTGATGGGCTCGAACACGCATTGCACGCTGTATTCGTCCTGCAGGCGAAACGCCACCACTTCGAATTGCAGTTGACCGATGGCGCCGAGAATCAAGTCATTGTTGCGCAGCGGCTTGAACAGCTGTGTCGCGCCCTCCTCGCAGAGCTGCGACAGCCCTTTTTGCAACGCCTTCATGCGCAACGGATCCTTCAAAACCGCGCGGCGAAACATCTCGGGGGCGAAATTCGGCACGCCCGTGAAGGTCAGCGCCTCGCCTTCGGTGAAGGTGTCGCCGATGTTGATGGTTCCGTGGTTGTGCAGGCCGATGATGTCCCCCGCGTAGGCCTCCTCCGCTTGGCTGCGGTCGGCAGCCAGGAATGTCAATGCATCGGCTATGCGGACGTCCTTGTCGAGCCGCACGTGATGCAGACGCATCCCGCGCACATAGCGTCCGGAGCACAGGCGCATGAAAGCGATGCGGTCGCGATGGCCGGGATCCATGTTGGCCTGGATTTTGAACACGAAGCCCGTGAGCTTTGGCTCGTCGGCTGCGACTTGACGCTGCAGCGCCGGCCGCGGCAACGGCGCCGGCGAATGCTTGACGAAGGCCGATAGCAGCTCCCTGACGCCAAAATTGTTGACGGCCGAGCCGAAGAAAACGGGTGTCTGCTGCGCGGCGCGGTAGCGCTGCAAGTCGAAGCGGGGACTCGCGCCCCACACCAGTTCAACCTCGTCCAGAAACTGCCGGTATCTGTCTCCGAGAAATTCTCGAGCCTCGTCGCTCGCAATGCCGTCGATGGTCTCGTGGGTTCCCACCCTGCCCTTCTCAACGGGAACGTACACATAGATCTTGTCTTCCGGCAGATGATAGACGCCGAGCAGATCGCGCCCCATGCCGATCGGCCAGGTGATCGGCGCGCACTGAATCTTCAGTACGCTTTCGATCTCATCGAGCAACTCGATGGGCGCCCGGCCGTCCCGGTCCAATTTGTTGACGAAAGTCATGATGGGCGTGTCGCGCAGCCGGCATACGTCCATGAGCTTGATGGTGCGCTCTTCGACGCCCTTGCCGCAGTCGATGACCATCAAGGCCGAATCGACCGCGGTCAGCGTGCGGTAGGTATCTTCGGAAAAGTCCTCGTGACCCGGCGTGTCGAGCAGATTGACGATGTAATCCTCGTACGGAAACTGCATCACCGAGGAAGTGACGGATATCCCGCGCTGTTGCTCGAGGCGCATCCAATCGGACGTCGCGTGGCGGGTTGCCTTGCGGCCTTTGACGGCTCCTGCCATTTGGATGGCGCCGCCGAACAGCAGCAGCTTCTCGGTCAAGGTGGTCTTGCCCGCATCGGGATGGGAGATGATCGCAAAAGTTCGTCTTTTGCTGATTTCCTCGGCTAGTGGGCCGCTCGGCATGGTGTTCGTCTCGACTCGCAGGTGCGCGTAGGCAGCCGATCATTATAGTGCGCCCTCGGGCAGGACGCGAGGCTGCGGTCGCAGCGGCCTACTTCAGGTCCGGCAGCAACACTTGCCGCAACACCGCGGCATCCTCGCGGCCGGCGGCCGCCTGATAGTACCCGCGCCGCACCCCCACCTGCTGGAAGCCCATCGAGTGATAAAGGCGGGCGGCGGCCGTGTTGGACGGTCTGACTTCGAGGAACGCTTCGTACATGCCGGAGGCGCGCGCACGGTCGAGGAGATACACGAGGACCTTGCGCGCGAAGCCCCGCCCGCGATATTCGTCGCGTATGCACACGTTCAAGATGTGTGCCTCGCCCGCGCCGACCGACATGATGCCGTAGCCGGCCAGATCGCCGCCGATGTCCACCACGCGGCATACATAACCGACCCGCAGGCAGTCGCGAAAAATTCCTTCGCTCCAGGGGAACTGGTAGGCGGTACGCTCGATGGCCACGATCATGGGCACGTCCAGTTCGTGCATCGGCCTGATCTCGACCGAGGCAAACTCGAATTCTTGTTTGACGCTAGACACGCGCACACACCTCGCGGGCGAACTTCAAATCCTCCCACGCTTTACGCTTTTCGGTCGGCGTACGCAGCAGATACGCCGGGTGATAAGTCACCACCAACGGCACTTGGGAGAGTCCGAAATGATGCACCTTCTGCCGCAGCCTGCCTAAGGTCACCTCGGTATGCAACAGGTTCTGCGCGGCGATGCGCCCCACGGCCAACATGAGCTTGGGTTTCAACAGCGCGACTTGCTGTTCCAGATACGGCAAGCACTCCGCGGCTTCGCCCGAGGTGGGATCGCGGTTGCCGGGCGGCCTGCATTTCAAGATATTCGCGATGTATACCTGTTCCCGCGCGAGTCCGATGGCGCGCAACATGGAATTCAACAGCTGACCGGCCCGCCCCACAAAGGGCTCACCCTGGCGGTCCTCCTCGGCACCCGGCGCTTCGCCGACCACGAGCCATTCCGCCTGTTGGCTGCCCACGCCGAAAACGGTTTGCGTACGCGTGCCACACAGCGCGCAGCGCGTACAGGCAGCCACGCGCGACTTGAGTTCAGGCCAGTCGACACCGGCCTCTCGGGCCTCCGGCGCGTCGCGCGGCGCACCCGCGGGGATTGATTTGCCGCGCGCAACCCAGGTCTCCAACCCCAGTGCCGAGAGGTAGTCGTGGCGCAGAGCCGGATTCATGCGCAGGCTGCCGGATTCATGCGCGGGGTGCCGGATTCATGCGTGCGGAGCGACGCGCGAACGCCGGCGCAATTTGCGATAAGCCCACACGGTGGGCGCCGATAAGGCATAGCAACCGAAGATCAACACCAGGGTGATCGCGGGATGCAGGAAAATGAATACGAACGCGAGCGGCACCAAGACGATGTACGTGAACCGCACCTTCGCTCCGGGATTCACCTGCTTGAAGCTGTTGAATGCGAAACGGCTGATCATGAGCGCGCCGGCGATCGCCGTTACGATGAAGGCCAGAATCAGACCGGGCAACCCGATATTCGTCCGATCGCTCGCGAGCCACACCAAGGCCGCGACGACGGCGGCGGCCGAGGGGCTGGGCAGCCCCTCGAAATAATGCTTGTCCTGAGTAGCCGATCGTGAATTGAAACGAGCCAGCCGCAGGGCCGCCGCCGCCGCGTAGAAAAAGCACACCAGCCAGCCTAGCCTCCGCCACAGCGGCCCGTACTCGGCGATGCGGGCAACGCCCCACTGATAGGTAACGATGGCCGGAGCGACGCCGAACGACACCATATCGGACAGGCTGTCGTACTCCTTCCCGAACGTGCTTTCGGTGTGAGTCCACCGTGCGACTCGTCCATCCAGTCCGTCGAAGAACATGGCAACGAACACCGCGGCGCCGGCGAGCTCGAATTTCAAGTCAATGGCCGCCACGATCGCGTAAAAGCCGGCGAACAACGCCCCCGTCGTGAGCAGATTCGGCAGCCAGTAGACTCCTCGCGGCCGCGCTGTTGGGTCGTCGTCACTCATGAACGGCCATGATACCAGGGCCCCTGGACGAAAAACGCGCTGTATCGCTGTGCCAGTTAACCACTACACTAAACCAGATATAGATTCCGGCGCCCGTCAAGTTAAGATGCGCGGCTATGCGTTCATCTCAGAATCCGATTTCCACCCTCAAAGAAGTGCCCGCCGATGCGGAGGTCATCAGCCACCGGCTCATGTTGCGCACCGGCATGATCCGCCGCCTTGCGGCAGGGCTGTATGTTTGGCTGCCGCTCGGCCTCCGCACCTTGCGCAAGGTGGAACGCATCGTGCGCGAGGAGATGGACCGCGCGGGCGCGTTGGAACTCTGCATGCCGACCATACAGCCGGCGGAATTGTGGAAGGAATCGGGGCGCTGGACCAAGTACGGCCCGGAATTGCTGCGCTTCAAGGACCGCCATGACCGCGAGTTCGCCTACGGCCCGACGCACGAAGAAGTCATCACCGACATTGCGCGGCGCGAACTGCGCAGCTACAAGCAATTGCCGGTCAATTTCTATCAAATTCAATTCAAGTTCCGCGATGAAATCCGCCCGCGCTTCGGCGTCATGCGCGCCCGCGAATTCTTGATGAAGGATGCCTATTCCTTTCATGTCGACCAGGCGAGCCTTGCCGAAGGCTATCGCCTGATGTACGAGGCGTATTCGCGCATTTTCACGCGCATCGGCCTGAAATTTCGCGCCGTCCAAGCGGACGGCGGCAGCATCGGCGGCAGCGCGTCCCAGGAATTCCACGTTCTGGCGGACTCGGGCGAGGACGCCATCGTGTTCTCGAACGCCGACGATTACGCCGCCAACCTGGAGATGGCCGCCGCCCTCGCGCCCACCGCGCCGCGCCCGCTCCCGCAGGAACCGCTGACCAAAATACCCACCCCGAATGCACGCACCATCGCGGAGCTTAGCGCGCAGCTCGGCGTGGATGCCGCGAGTTGCGTCAAGACCTTGCTGGTCGACGGCAGCGACGGCGGCGTGATCGCTTTGGTGATCCGCGGTGACCATGAGTTAAACGCGGTGAAGTCGCAGAAAATGCCCGGAGTTGCCGAGCCGCTGCGGATGGCGAGCGCCGACCGCGTGCGCAAGTCCACGGGCTGCGAGCCCGGCTTCATCGGGCCGCTCGGTTTTTCCGGCAAGATCTATGTCGATCATGCCGCGGCTCACTTGGCCGACTTCGTCTGCGGCGCCAACGAGAAGGACATGCACTACCGGGGTGTGAACTGGGGACGCGACCTCGAGGAGCCGCAAGCGGCCGATATTCGCAATGCGCGGCGCGGCGACCCTAGTCCGAGCGGCCGCGGAACTCTGGAGATCGCGCGCGGCATCGAAGTCGGCCATATTTTTCAGCTCGGACAGCTGTACAGCGAGGCCATGCACGCCAGCGTGCTGGATGAGCAGGGTAAGGCGCTGACGATGTTCATGGGCTGCTACGGCATTGGCGTCACGCGAGTGGTTGCCGCGGCCATCGAGCAGAATCACGATGCCAACGGCATTCTGTGGCCGGAAGCTATCGCGCCGTTCCAGGTTGTTCTGGTGCCGATCAATTATCAGAAGTCGACGCTCGTCCAAGAGACCGCCGACTCGTTGTACGAGCAATTCACTGCCGCGGGCATCGACGTGTTGCTCGACGATAGGGACGCCCGGCCGGGGGTCAAATTCGCCGATTCGGAACTCATGGGAATCCCGCATCGGATCGTCATCGGCGAGCGCGGCCTGGCGGCCGGCATTCTCGAGTATCGGCATCGCAGCGCGGCCGAATCCACGGAAATTCCCGCCACGGACCCTGTAGGCTATGTTCGCCGGAGGATAAACGCCTGAGATTACCGAAGCGGCGGCCGCTGCGCGCGATACTCGCCTGCGCCTTCGTTGCTCTGGCGTGGAGCTGTGTCCTGCCGGGTGCCGCCCGAGCGGACCAGCAGCGCGATCCGGAACTGAGAGCTCTCCTGCAAAAGATCATCGGCAGCTCCGATTGCTTCGCCGATAAATTCGAATCCGAGGTTTGGTACAAGACGATGGAGCCCCGGCTCGTGCGTCTCGTGCCCACGCACGCAGCGCGCGTTGAGATTCTGAATCATGTGTACTGCGAGGCGAAGCGCGACCCCTCGCTGCAGCTGCCCCCCGACCTGGTGCTCGCGCTGATCGAGGTGGAAAGCCGCTTTGATCCCTGGGCCGTTTCACCTGCCGGCGCCGTCGGCCTCATGCAAGTGATGCCGTTCTGGCCGCGCGAACTCGGCATGCAGAATCAACTGGTGCGGGTCGAGTCCAATATACGAATGGGCTGCGAGATTCTGCGCTTCTACCTTCGCGCCGAGAACCGCAATTGGACCCGAGCGCTTGCGAGGTACAACGGCAGCGTCGGCCGCACCACATACCCGGCGTTGGTGATGCAGCGCTGGCAGCGCGTGTGGAGATATTAAAAAAAAATGTTGACGTTTTGACGTTTTGGGAACTGCCGTCAAAACGCTAACTAAAATATAAAAAAACCTTCCGGGAGCGGCGCCGCGCCGTCCGGCGCCATGTCGCGGACCTCGTCCACTCGTGCCTGCTTAGGTCCGCGCCCCAGCCACTCCCGCAATTCCGCGACCGCGGCGGCGCTGCCTTGCGCGAGAACTTCGACGGAGCCGTCCGGCATATTGCGTGCGATGCCCCGGATGGCCAGCCGATTGGCTTCGAGCCGGGTGCTGTGCCTAAAGTACACGCCCTGAACACGCCCTAAGACGAGAAAGCGACGCATGACCTCGTCCATTTGATCCGACTCAGTGCGGCTGTGTCACGGGCGCATCGGTGTGTTGCGCGTTGGCGTTGGCGAGGGCGGCGGCCGCATGGTGCTTGGCTTCCATCGCCGCCAAGCGGGCACGCGTGAACTCCTGTGACTGCAGGTGCGATTCGGCGCGCGCGATAGCAGCCTGGGCGGCGGAGAAGTCCGGGGATGTCGCATTGGTCGCGCCGGCGGCCTTGGCCGCGGCGATGGCCTGCCGCGCGTCGCTCATTTCTTGCACGGGAGCGCTAGCGCACCCGGCGAGGCACGCAACACCGATAAACACAGCAAGAAAGCGCAGCATAGGGTTCGCGGACACTAGCAATAGCCGCCAAAGCCGTCAAACGAGCCGCCGTTATACAATGCGCGGCGAATCTCGATGAATCCGTTGCGCCGGCGCAGCACACGTGAGCAATCGTTGACGATTTCCCGGAAGACTACCAATGAACGAAATTCTGGTTTTGTATTATTCACGCCAAGGCAGCACCGCCGCTCTGGCCCGGCAAATTTGCCGCGGCGTCGAGACCGTCAGCGGAATGCAGGCCCGACTACGCACGGTTGCGCCGGTGGCCGTCACCACGGAACGGCCTGATCCGCCGGTGCCTGGGGATGGCCCTCCCTATGCCAGCCACGACGATTTGGTGCAGTGCTGCGGCCTCATTCTCGGAAGCCCGACGCGATTCGGCAACATGGCGGCGCCGGTAAAGTTCTTCCTCGACGGCACGAGTGCGCTTTGGCTTTCCGGCGCCCTGGTGGGCAAACCGGCCGCTGTGTTCACCTCCACCCAGACCCTGCATGGGGGCCAGGAGTCGACGCTGCTGTCCATGATGGTTCCCCTTCTGCATCACGGCATGTACTTGGTCGGTCTGCCGTACAACGAGCGCGGTTTGACCGATACTCGCAGCGGCGGCACACCCTACGGCGCAAGCCATGTGGCCGTCACCAGCGGTCATGGCGAATTGTCGGAGATGGAAGGTGAACTGGCGCGCGCCTTGGGTCGGCGCGTGGCCGCGCTCGCGGATCGCCTCGCGGCCGCGGACCGCCCGCGGAGCCGCGCGTGAGACTCGAAGCGGCGCGGTCGCTCACGGTTTGGCTGTGGGCCGCGGTGGTGTTGAGCCTGCTCGCGTGGGTGACGGCCGGCTATCCGTGGCCGATTTGCATCCTCGCGGCCCTGCCGTTGCTGGCGCCATTGAGCGGTCTCAAGCGCGGTCGCCGCCACACCTACGCCTGGGCCACCTTGTTCGCCATCCCCTATCTTGCGTTTGCGATGACGGAGTTGCTGGTCAACCCTGCCGCGCGTTGGGTGGCCGCAATGAGCCTGCTGCTGGTGTTCGGCTGGTTCTGCACTATGATTCTGTTCCTGCGTGTTTCTCGAGTGCATCGCGAATGAACGGGATGGTGAGCCGGCGCTGGGCGGCCAACGAAGCCTCGTCGAGTTGATCCAGAACTTCGAACAACGAGCGCAGGTCGCGCGGCATGCGCTTGAGCAAGTACTCGGATGTCTCGTACGGCAGCTGCAATCCCCGCTGCGCTGCGCGCAACCGCAGCGCTTCGAGGCGCCCGGTGTCGTCGAGCTCGCGCAATTGATAGACGACGCAGGCGGCAGCCCGCGATCGCCAGTCCTCGAGACGCCAATC
>Ga0066789_10000977_pt1 | contig 12136 bp, 7 predicted proteins | sample OrgsoiDNA2013049_FD_70960 | JGI IMG/M metagenome (GOLD analysis project Ga0066789, IMG submission 70960) | Permafrost soil microbial communities from the Arctic, to analyse light accelerated degradation of dissolved organic matter (DOM) -... | ecosystem: Environmental > Terrestrial > Soil >...
GTGACACCCGCGAAGTCATTTTACCAGCTCGGTATGGGATTCACTGCAAAGGCGGCAAGCTCGAACGAACAAGTCCTGTACGTCAACAGTCCTGATTTCGGACTGGCAACTGTCGATCTGCAGACTCTTGCGCCGACCAAGCTCAATGTGTTGCAATCGACTCTGGCGGAGCTAACCGGCGGTCCCGACGGGCGTCTGTTCATCTACGAATCTGCCACGACCGCATTGTCGGAAGTCGATCGAAACAGCTACCAAAGACAATTGCTCCACACGTTCAACCAGAAAGACGTCACGGCCTTTGCTTTCGCACGCTACGCGGGGGTGTTCTACGTTTTCACTGCTGGTGGATCCTCGCCGAGAACGGCAACGACGATGTACGATCCGCAAACCAAGACGGAGGCTGTGCGCGATCCCGATATCGGTGTGACTGTGGTGGGGGCTGGTCAGTCGACCTGTGTACCTCCTCCCGTCATCCTTTGATATCGGCGCAACCGCGCCCGGTCAGAACGCTACGCCGATCTGTCCGCCGACCGTCGCAGTCCAGCGATGTTCGTAAAGGCCCTCGGCGTGGCCCCGAACCTGCCTGACGATCTCTACATCGCCGTTCAGGAACAGGCCGCCGCGGTGCCCGCGGTACGGCCAGCGTTGCAAGCCGACGGTACCCACGGTCTGCTCGCTGCCCCGTGTGAACACCAGGCCTTCCCAGGGGGTGTAGAGGACGGCGCCGCCGACGTGCAGGTTGAAATCGCCGAACGAGAGCAGATCGATCTGCAGCTGCGGCGCGATCCCTTCGACGCCCAGCCCCAGCGCTGCCGCAAGCGGCAGATCGCCGAGACGGCGCCCGATCCTGGCGCCCAGCCGCCCCACCGAGGCGCAGCAGGGGCCAGGGCGACTCCAGCGATTAGTCCCGTGACACCAGCGGCCGAACCCATCGTCCTAGCAATTGGGCTGCTAGGCTTTTGCGCCAGGAGGCCCCATGACACCCGACACGATCAGATTTCTGGCCCGATACAACGTCCACGCCAACACACAAATGGCACGCGCGCTAGCCCAGCTCGCCGACGAGGAATGGAACCTGGTATTGGGCGGCTATTACCCGTCCGTCCGTTCGCTTTGTTCCCATCTGTTCATCGTCGATTTCGCCTGGCTGCGGCGCTTCGCCAACCTTCGCCCGTTCGCCTACGCCCAGAATTCCATCTTCCAAGGGAACCCGACATGGGGTGGGATGCTCTTTCCGAGCTTCCTCGACTACGACGCCGACCGGAGGGCCTTGGACGAATGCCTCACGAAATTCGCTGAGGAGATCACGCCCGAAGACCTGCCGAAGCGCCTGCGCTACAAGGACTTCAAGAGCATCGATCATGAGCGGGAATTGGGCAGGCTGATTTTGCACATGTTCAACCACCAGACCCATCACCGGGGCATGATCTCCCTCTATCTCGACATGCTCGGCAAGGAGAACGACTTCAGCAGCCTGTTGGCGCTGGTCGACTAGAACGCCTCGAGTAAACGCGGTCCGACGGTACTGCCCCAGCAAATCCAGCGAACCACATTCTGCTGGCGTCGGCGAGCAGGCAGTCGCGTATCGCGCGCGTATCGCCGCGTGAACTTGTCACCTCTTGGGCAACGCGTCGCCCGCGTGCTTCCACAGCTTACCCTCGGACCGGATCGATTACGAAGTCACGGCGGTCGTACTCTGGCTCGATCCACTACTGTCGCCAATCCGTTGCAAGGCGGCCATCAGTTGCTGATAGGCGAAGGCCATACGTTCTTCGGCGGATACGATTCCGTCACCATTGGTGTCTTGAGGATCCGACGACTGCTTCGTCTTGGACGAAAGGCTATCGAAGAGGCTCGATGTCGAATCGGCGCTGGTCGGGCTCGCGCTCTGTGGCGCGCCGCCGGGAGGCGGGCCGGGAGGTGGGCCACCTGCACTCTGCGAACCCGCGGCAGGCGGTCCCGCTTTCTGCATGAAGCTCGACAGATCGGACTGCGAGATCTTGCCGTCGCCATCACTATCCATCGCCTTGAAGAGATCGTCGAGCGATGACGTGCTCGACGCCTCTTTGCTCGATGACGTGCCGGACACGGCCGTGCTTGCTTTGGTTAGCTCGCTCTTGGAAATGTTTCCGTCGCCGTCGCTATCCAGATCCTTGAGCATTTTCTCGGCCATACGGTCGGCCATTTTCTTGCGCATTTCTGTGAAATCTACGGAGCTTGCTTGACTGCTGATACTGGAAACTGACATGGGATCCTCCTTCGTGAGGTTGAATCGGTCCTCCCGGCATTCGTCAGGTGCGCCGACTGCCTTGCGGTGCTGAAACAATTGGAAACAGCTGCCGCTGTCGTGAGCAATCGTTGCGCTAGTCGGCATCCGGCTCGTTCGGGAGGGCCAGCATGTAGCCTACGCCTCGAACGGTCTTCAGGATTTGCGGGTGGCGCGAATGGTCGCCCAGCTTGGCACGCAAGCGTGAAACCTGCACGTCGATGGCACGTTCGAACGCAACCTCTGCGGAGCCGCGCGCGATCTCGAGGAGTTGCTCACGACGAAGCGGTCGACCGGCGTGTTCAGCCAGCGCCGCGAGCAACGCATATTCGAACGTGGTGAGTAGCAAGGGGCGGCCGCGCCGTTCCGCGCGCTGCTCGCCGGGAAAGAAGACCAGCTCGCCCGCGCGCCAGGGCGTATCCACGCGGGGTTGCGGCCGATGCCGAAGATGAACGCGCAGGCGAGCAATCAATTCGTCGCCATCGCATGGAAAACCAACACAATCGTCCGCGCCCCGTTCGAGCCAGCCAGCGCGCTCGCGACCTGTGCCAGGCCCACGAAGAATGACGACGCAGCGAAGCTTGGCACGCACGATCCGCTGCAAGAGCGATTCGTCGGCGCGCAGGCGGCCCGAGCACACGAGCAAAGCCACGTCGAATGTCGCGGAAGTGGGCGCCGCTATATAAGAGGCCGCCGCAATCGCGGTCACCTCGCGAAAGCCGGCACGGCTCAGCACCAACCCCATCGGTTGGAAGGCTGCCAGTGATTCACCCACCACGAGGACACGTCCCTCGCTTGCCATTGGTGAAGGTAGACCCAGCATTACCTGTGGGACAGGCGAGATCAGTTGACCGTTATCGAAAATCGTATCGTCGCCAATTGCGAGCAATCCCTTAACGGTTCAGCGACGTGAGCTGTCTTCCAATGGAGACAATCGCCGTGCCAAAATTGCATGTCTGGACCGCGCTGTTCGCGCTGCTGTCCGCCGGTCGAGCCCACGCCGATAGCTCGACTGGAGGATCCACGGGAACCGCGCTCGCCAAGAACGATTTCGCACGCCCCGACGTGGATAGCGGTGAATATGGCCACGTCGACGCCAGCGGCCTCGAAACCTGACGTTGCCAATCGGTGTCACCAGGCGTTGCCAGGCTGGTCGCCCGGCCAGATCGCAGGGCTCGCCCATAAGCGGCTCTGAGCATCTATTTCAGATTGTTTCAAAGGCTTAACTCTTTGCCAACGTCTGTCGAGGGGACGTTGTGGAACGACTCACGGTCCATTGATTGACAGGCAAGGCCAAATCACCAGCATCCCATCGTGTCAATTACCTCGCTAACATCTCTGAGCGCCAAGCAGATTTCGGCTCTATCGACCACCGAGCTGCAAGGCCTGGCGGCCACGGACTTTTCCCAAATCCTTGCCACGCAGATCGCCGCTCTGACGACTTCCCAAGTCAAGTCCCTCGAGACCGAGCAAATCGAAGCGTTCACGCTCGACCAAGTCCCGTATTTCAGTGCCGCCCAGCTCTCGGCTTTCAGCGCCAAACAAATCTCTGTCTTCAGCACCGAGGACGTCGAGGCCCTTTCGGTCCAGCAGCTCCGCGGACTGAGCGCCTCCGACGTGGCGGAGCTCACGACAGATCAGCTCGCCGCCCTCACCACCACCCAACTCGCGAGCCTCACCTCCACCCAAATGGCGGCGCTGACCTCCGACCAGCTCGCAGTGCTCACGGAGACGCAGCTTGCGGTTCTCTCCAGCTCCCAGCTCGCAGGTTTGACCACCACTGCCGTCGCCGGCCTAGCCGGGTCACAAATCCAGTCCCTGACCACCACGCAAGTCGAGGGCCTCCGCGCCGCAGCCGTGAGTGCGTTCGATGCAACCCAATTCGCAGCCATCCTGTTCACTCAGATCCAGGCCCTCACCACCACACAGATCGGCGGCCTCTCGGCATCCGACCTGGGCGACGTCGCTACCGCCGACCTCGCACTTTTCAGCGCGACTCAGCTTTCCGCCCTCTCGGCCAATGCCATCGCCGGGCTGACCGCCGAGCAGATCGACGCTCTGACCACCACACAGATCGCCGGGTTCAGCAGTACTGCCATCGCGGCATTCGACCAAGGTCAGCTGGCGCGCTTATCGGGAGATCAGATCGCGGCCCTGACCACCCGAGCCATCCCCGGCCTCAGCTCCACCGACATTTCCGACCTCACCGCAACCCAGCTCGCTGCTCTTTCCTCGACCCAACTTGCGGCACTTACCACCACGCAGATCAAGGGCATCGATGGCTACCAGATGGTTGCACTCGATACGGACCAGCTCGCTGGATTCAAGTCCGCGCAGATTGCGGCCCTCACCACGGATGCGCTCAACGCCCTTAGCTCCACCCAGCTTGCCGCACTCAGCACCACGCAAATCAAGGGCTTCACAAGCGGTGGTATCGGCGAGCTCACCACGACCCAACTGGCATCGCTGTCTTCCACCCAGGTGGGGGCGTTCGCCACCACGCAGCTCGCCACGTTCTCTGCACTTCAGGTCGGCGCGCTTGCGACCATCCCGCTCGACGTCTTGTCGGCAGATCAGATCGCGGCGTTATCCGCGACAGCCGTCACCGGCCTCTCCATCGAACAGCTGGAGAGCCTGAGCACCACCCAAGTCAGGGGATTCAAGGCCGACGCAGTCAGCGCGCTGTCGGCCGACCAGTTCTCTGCCCTCAGCGCCAGCCAACTCGGCATACTAACCAGCACGCAGATCCGCGGTCTCTCGAGCACCGACATTGGGGAGATCAACCTGACCAGCCTCGCCGCGTTGACGTCGACCCAGATCGCCGCGGTGACGGCAACGGCAATCAAAGGGCTCGCCGCAAGTCAAGTCGCCGTCCTCACGACCACGCAGCTCCAGGGCCTCACAAGCTCGGCAGCGGGAGCCCTCGTGGACACCCAGATCGCAGCGCTGTCGACCGGGCAGGTTTCTGCGCTCAGCACGCGATCGCTCCAGGGGTTGACGACCACCAGTATCTCCAATCTTACCGAAGACCAGCTGGCCAGCCTGACCACTAACCAACTCGCGGCGCTGACTTCTGCGCAAATCGAGGGCATCGACGACGAGCAACTGGCGACACTCACGACCACGCAGCTTCACCAGCTCACTTCGACCCAGCTGGCCGGTATCACCAGCACGGCGGTTGCCGGCCTCACCCAAGAGCAAATCGCCGGGCTCACGACCGTCCAAATAAAGGGACTTGCCGGAGGCACGGTCAGCGCGCTCACGGCCGAGCAACTGGCAGGATTCAATGCGAGCCAGCTCTCCGCGCTGACTACTACCCAAATCGGCAAGTTGACCACCTCGGACGCAGCCGAGCTTTCCCTGACCCAGCTGACGGAGCTGACCGCGAACCAGCTCGGCGCTTTGGCGAGCGCCACCCTCAACGCCCTCACGTCGCCCCAGCTCGCCGTGCTGGATCCGTCGCAGCTTCGCGGACTGACAACGACTCAGGTCGCATCGCTGACGACCACCTCGGTCGCGGCGTTGACCGCGACCCAACTTGCGAGCTTGAGCGCAAGCCAAATCAAGAGCCTCACCAAGTCTGCACTTGGGGCCTTCGACGTCGACCAGTTGGCGGCGCTCAACGCAACCCAGATGACCGCGCTGACCGCAACGCAAATTAGCGTCCTCGACGACGAGCAGAGCGCAAGTCTCGCACTCACGCAGCTTGCAGCGCTGACGGCCACCCAGCTGTCAGGTTTCTCTGCTACGGCCGCCAATGGCCTCACGACCGCCCAGGTGGCCGCCCTGACCATCACGCAGCTCAAGGGCCTGACCAGCACAGCGGTCAGGGCGTTGTCTGCCGAACAGATCGCGGCGCTGTCCGCCACGCAACTCGCCTCCTTGACGACGACCCAAATCTCCGGTCTCTCCAGCACCGACGTGAACGACCTCACGCTCACCGAGATCGGGACTCTCTCGTCGACCCAGCTGTCGGCGCTGTCGACCATCGCCCTTGCCGGGCTGACGGAAGACCAGATAGGAACGCTTTCCACGACGCAAGTTCACGGCCTAACCTCCACCCAAATTTCTACGCTAGCCACTACGCAAGTGAGTGCGCTCGACGAGCTCCAGCTTGGCAGGTTATCGACATCGGCCATGGCCGGGATCACCGCGACCCAACTTGCGGCACTCGCCTCCACGCAGATGGCAGCGCTCACCTCGAGTCAGATTACCGCCATGACGGCCGCGGCCATTCGAGGCCTCAACACCACGGACATCGCGGCGATGACGACGACCCAGCTACAGGGCCTCACCTCCACGCAGCTCGGGTCGTTGACCACCACGGCCGTGGACGCCTTCGCCGCCACCCAGATCGCCAGCCTTACCACGTCCCAGCTCAAAGGGTTGAGCAGCGCGGGCGTGAGCACGCTCGACACGGAGCAGCTTGCAGCCATGTCGACCACCCAGTGGTCGGCACTCACCTCGACCCAAATCGCGGGCCTTTCCAGCACGGACGTGCAAGAGATCCCTACCACCGCAATGGCTGCGCTGACCTCGTCCCAACTGGCGGCGCTCGGTGCGTCGGCGGCTCCTGGACTCGGTACCGACCAGCTTGCCGTTCTGTCTGCTAGTCAAGTTTTCGGGCTTTCCTCGGCAGTCCTGGCCGCCCTCGCGCCAACCCAGATCGCCGTGCTTTCCGCCACCTAGATCGCGGTCCTAGCGACTAAGGCCGTGGCCGGACTGACCTCGACCGAGCTGGCCGAGCTGACGACGACCCAGCTGGCGGGATTTACCTCGGGCCAGGTCGCAGCGCTCTCCACCACGGCCCTCCAGGGATTCTTAGCAACGCAGCTTACCTCGCTGTCGACCACGCAAGTGCATGGAATGACCGCCGCACAATTCGCTGCCCTCACCAGCACGACCGTCGATGGCCTCACCACATCCCAGCTCGCCAGTCTCTCCACGACGCAGCTCCGGGCGATCAGCAGCGCTGCCCTTGCCAGCCTTAGCTCGACCCAGATCGCCGCACTGAGCACCGTCCAGATTGCAGCGCTCGGCACCACCCAGCTTTCCGGGCTAAGCGCCAGCGATCTGGCAGAGCTCACGACGAGCGAGCTTCTTGCCCTTACCTCGACGCAACTGTCTGCTTTGACCACCACGGCCATCGGCTCGCTGGGGACAAATCAGATTGCCGGGCTCACGACAACCCAGCTCCGGGGTCTGACGGCTGCGCAGGCAGGCTCTCTCGCGACCACCCAGACGCTGAGTCTGAGTACCACTCAAATCTCATCCCTGACCAGCACCGTGCTTGCGGGACTCACCTCCACCGAGGTCGCATCACTTACCTCCCAGCAATTCGCCGCGCTCGGAACGACGCAACTTCAAGCGCTTGCGTCCCTCGCCGTCGCCGGACTGACCGCAACCGAAATCGCCTCGCTGGACAGCTCCCACCTGGCAGCCATGACCGCGGCGCAGGTCGCCGCACTTTCCACCGACCAGATTGCAGAGTTCGAGTCTTCCCAACTTGCGGCGCTCAGCACAACGGCTGTAGCCGGGTTGGCAGACACACAACTTGGCTCGCTGTCTCGCTCCCAATTGGCCGCACTCACGCCCCTTCAAATAGCGGCCCTAGCGGCCGGCGCTATCGACGGCCTCACGAGCGGCGAGATTGCCGCCCTCACAGCCTCGCAGCTCGGAGCGCTCACCACGACGCTTCTGCGTAGTCTGACCGATTCTCAAATTGGCGCGATTTCCGCCACCCAGATCGGCAACCTTACGACGACCCAGCTCAACGGTCTGTCGACCACCCAGGTCAGCGATCTTTCGAGCACCCAGCTTGCGGCGCTCTCCACCACGCAAATGGCCGGGCTTTCCGTCTCGGCTCTTGGCGGCTTCACGTCGACCCAACTGGCCGTGCTGTCGACGACCCAGCTTGGTCAACTGGCGACCTCGCAGATCACGGCTCTTTCACCCGGCGCCCTGACGGGTATCGGCCTCCTCGCACTAGGTACCCTCACCACCACGCAAGTCGCCAGTCTGAGCGGGTCCCAACTTGCCTCCCTTACCACGTCGCAAGTAGCGTCGCTAACGACCTCCCAGATCGCAGCCCTCACTTCCACGGCATTGGCCAGCCTCTCCGACACCCAGCTTCCCCAGCTGTCTGCCGCCGAGCTTGCGGCATTCTCTTCCACGCAGCTCTCGGGACTTTCGGGTACGGCGGTCGCCAGCATGACGAGCACAGAGCTCACGTGGCTTACCACGACACAGATGGCAGGACTGACTGCCACACAGATGGGGGCCCTAACGTCAGACCAACTCGCCTTCCTCGATTCGACCCAGTTGAGGGCTCTGACGGCCACCCAGATCGCAGCCATCTCGACCGACGCGATCACGGGTCTGTCGACCACAGCGGTCACCGCCCTCAGTCTTACGCAATTCTCTGCAATCACGGCAGACCAGTTTGGCTACCTCACAGAGACGCAGCTCGCCTCGCTTTCGACCACGGTCATCGACTCCCTTACCACGACCCAGATGTCGGGCCTGCAAGACACCCAGGTTGCGGCTTTCGCAGCCACCCAACTCGCCGCGCTTTCGCCTGCCCAACTCGCGGCGGTGTCTCTCGACGGCGTATCCGGGCTTACCACCACAGAGGTCGCGGAGCTTACGACAAGCCAACTGCAAGCATTGACCACCCTGCAGATCACCACGCTTGCCGACACCCAAGCTGCGGCGCTCACCACGACCCAAGTGGCCGACCTGAAAACCACCCAGCTACGCAGTCTGTCCGCGACAGCGGTCGCCGCGCTCACAACGTCGCAAATGGCGGCCCTGAGCACCACGCAAATCTCGTCCCTTGACGCTGTCCAGCTCGTCGGCCTGACCAGCATACAGTTCGGTTCGTTGAGCAACGCGCAGCTCACTTCTCTTACCGCGACCCAGATTGCCCAGCTGAGCCAGAGCGCTATTCCCGGGCTGACCGCTGCCGAGCTTGCCAATCTCACGACCCGGCAGCTCGCCAGCTTTACAGACTCGCAGTTTGCGGCCCTCACGACCACCCAGCTCGCCAGCTTGACGGCGACCCAACTCGGGGTCCTCACCACGACCGAGCTCGGCGGTCTTACGGACGTTCAAGCCGCCGCCCTCACGACCTCGCAGCTTGCGGCCCTCAACGCCGAACAGACGGCGGCGTTGTCCCCCATCGCGATTTCCGGCCTCAGGTCCACGCAGCTTACGGCGCTTTCTTCGACGCAGTTGCGCCAGCTCACTGTGGACGAGCTAGCCGCCTTGACAACTGCCCAGTTCGTCTCCCTCTCGGCACCCCAGATTGCTTCCCTCACCACCTCGCAAATCGCGGGACTGACCGATAGTGAGATCGGGAGTTTGACTGCAACCCAACAGGCGGCACTGGCGACCCAGCAACTCGCCGCTCTGGACGCGAATCAGATGGCTGCGTGGAGCAGCACCCAGGTTGGCCAGTTCACAACCACCCAGCTTGGCGCCCTGTCTAGTACGCAGGTCGCGAATCTCAGCACAGCGGGTATCACCGGGCTCACCGCCGCGCAGATCGCCGCGCTGACCACGCAGCAAGTTGCCCACCTTGCGCCGACGCAGCTTGAGGCCCTTACCACCACCGAGCTAGGTTTGCTTACGGCCACCCAGCTTGGATTTCTAACGGCGACGGAGTTGCGCGGGCTTACCTCGACTGGAATCGCTGCACTCGCGACGACACAACTCGCGGCCTTCACGACTAGCCAGATTGCCGCATTGTCTTCGACCGCAGTGTCCGGGTTGACCCAGGCCCAGCTTGCCGCCCTGAGCACCACCCAGTTTGCCGCTCTGACTGGCTCAGAACTGGCCGGGCTTTCCACCACCCAGCTCTCGGTCTTGCCTACGACGCGAGTGGCGGCCCTTACCATCACCCAGATTGCGGGACTCAGCTCGACGGTGATGGCTGCGCTTTCCGCCGACCAAATCGCCGCCTTCTCGACTACCCAGATGGCCGCGCTGACCGTCGCTCAGCTAGCGGCTTTTGGCTCTCTTCAAGCCAATGCGCTGGCGGAGACTCAGATCGGAGCGCTTTCGACGGACCAGATGGTCGGTCTGTCGACCGCCGCGGTGGCTGCGCTGACGGTTGACGACCTCGATGCCCTGACCACGAAGCAGTATGCGGCGCTCACCTCGACCCAGGTGGGAGCGCTGACCAGCACGCAGATAGCCGCAATGTCGACCGCCATGTTGGCCGACCTGAGCAATACCCAAGTGAGAGGCCTCAGCTCAACTGCCGTCGGCGCGATGACGACGACCCAGCTCGATGCTCTCTCCACCAGTCAAATCGCCTCCCTGTCGACGGCCGCGGCAACCGCTCTCGCGGTCACGCAGTTGCAAAGCTTGACCACCGACCAGTTGCAGGCGCTTACCACCGGCGATGTCGCGGCGCTATCCACCACGGCCCTGTCAGCCTTGACCATCGATACCTTCGACCGGCTGACCTCTACTCAGATGGCGAGCCTTTCGACGACCGGTGTCGCAGCTTTGACGGTGACGCTGCTTGGGGCCTTGTCCGAAACCCAGCTCGGGCGTCTTACCACGGCCGAGATGAGCGGGCTGACTTCGACCCAGGTCGCAGGGCTGTCGACGTCCGCCATCGCTACGCTGTCGACAACGCAGCTCGCGGCGCTGACCAAGGCTGCCATCGCCGGGATGACGGCCGCCCAGGTGGCAAGGTTCTCGACGACCCAACTTGCGGCGCTGACGACCAACCAGATCGCAGGTCTCTCGGCGACGGCGGTCACGGGGCTCACGACAACGGAGCTCTCGTCGCTCAGCACCGGGCAATTCGCGAGTTTGTCGCAAACCGGTGTGACAGGTCTATCGCCGAACCAGATCGCAGCACTCACCACCACCCAGGTTGGACTGCTGACCACCACCGAGCTGGGCGGACTTACCTCGACGCAGATGGCTGCTTTGACGACCAACCAGGTGGCCCAGCTCAGCACGAAACAGGTTGCGGCGCTGTCCGACAGTGGGATGTCAGGGGTCTCTGTGGACCAGCTTGCGGCCATGAGCAGCACGCAGTTTGCGGCTCTTACCTGGGATCAGATCGCAGGATTGACCACGACGACCATCACTGCCCTGTCGACCACTCTGATCGCGGCTCTGACGTCAGATCAGGTCGCAGGATTGGTTCGAATGCAGCTGCGCTCGCTGACCGCCGCCCAGTTGGCAACACTAGCGACCACTCAGATTGCGGCCCTGGACGACACGCAGATCTCGAGCCTGACCTCGACGGAGTACCAGTCTCTTTTGCCGACCCAGCTCGCGGCGCTTGGGGCAGAACAGATTGCCGCACTTACGGCGTCGCAGCTCAGTGCTTTCACCTCCTCCCAAATTGCTTCACTGGCAGCCACCCAGCTTAGCGAAATTACGACGACCACCATTGCAGCATTGACCACAACGACGATTTCCTATCTCACGCCAGCCAACATCGAAGCACTGAACGGAACGCAGATTGACGCCTTTACCGAAGGCCAAATGTCCGGCATGACTGACGCCCAGATAGCGGCTTTGCGGGACGCGACGGTTTAGCGACACCTTGGAGACAAGCCCCATGACGAGTGACCTCTTCGTTCCCGCGGCCGTCGAATTGACGGCACGCAGCCTCAGCATCACGGACCTGCTCCGGACGGCCGACACTCTCAGGCAATCGGGTCATCTTCCCTTGGTCGAGCTGCTGTACGGCACCTGGATTCAGCACAATCCAAACGATCCCATGCTGCACGCGGTGCTATTCAACCACGCCGTGGTGCTCTCGGACTTGGGCAAGGTCGAAGCCGCTCGCCAGGCTCTCGAACGTGCCATCGGCCTCAGCCCGGATTTCATGCCCGCGCG
>Ga0066789_10000979_pt1 | contig 12128 bp, 11 predicted proteins | sample OrgsoiDNA2013049_FD_70960 | JGI IMG/M metagenome (GOLD analysis project Ga0066789, IMG submission 70960) | Permafrost soil microbial communities from the Arctic, to analyse light accelerated degradation of dissolved organic matter (DOM) -... | ecosystem: Environmental > Terrestrial > Soil >...
GCACCTTAGAAGAGGAGTCTTCAAACAAATGAAGACCAGCAACGGCGATCTGTACAAGGCCTTGGCGCGCGCCGGCTTGGCCTGACGGGATTCATGGTGTCCGCGACGCGTGGATATCTGCCGGGGTTGCTCGCCCTCGTCGCCTCGGCCGGCTGTGCCCGAGCGCCCGTCCCGCGTGGGGATGCGACGCCAATTCCCGGTTGCCAATGCCGATTCGTTGCGCGAGGCGGACAGGGCAACCTGACCGGCGATACAGTCGCGTAACGTCAGGCCCTACGACAGCGTCCTTGGTTCAAGCGCGTTCGTAGCTCAAGGCGAAGCTGCCGTCGGCGCCGACGCGCACCCGGACCGCGATAGGCGCGCAGCAGACGTCGCAATCCTGGACGAAGGCGTGTTCGCCGGTCTCCGCGGATTCGATGTCGCCCTCAAGGTCCACCTCGGTCGCCGCTCCGCACGTCGGACATTCGATGACGTTGTTCATGGGATCGGTCCCCCCGTCATGAAGTCAGATGTCGGCGCGGGACGTGACGACTCATGCATTGTTTGCCGGGACTGTTTGCCGGGACAGCGCTACGTCGAAAATCCCCGTGGCACGACGACCAGGTAGTCAGAGCTGCCGGAGAGCGACTGCACCTTGAGCCCGCGGGCTTCGTCCTGCGCGCGGTCGTAGCCCACGGTGGTGCCCTCGCACAGCGATACGTTCTCGTCGATGATCGCGTTGCGAATCCGACAGTCCCGGCCGATCACGGTCTCGTCGACGAGGCCATTGTCGAGGGAGCCGCCCAGCAAGACCGAGTTTTCCACCAGCGCGTAACTGTGCAGGTAGGTTCCTGGCGAAAGCACCGACCCGCGCACCCGCCCGCCCGAGATGATGACCCCGTCGCACACGATCGAGCTTGAGGCCTGCCCCACCCTCCCGGGCAGCTCGTACTCGAACTTGGCGGGCGGGTAGTGCTGCGGCGAACAGAAGAGCGGCCATTTCTCGCCGTACAGGTTGAAGCGGGGCGCGACCGAAACCAGGTCCAGGTTGGCGGACCAGTATGACTCGAGTGTTCCGACGTCACGCCAGAAGTCCGAATCCGAGGCGCGCGGTACCAACCGCTTGCGCCGTCGCCCTTCGCAAAGCACCGCCTCGAATTCCTCGATCTTGTTGTTGGCCGAAAAGTCATAGGCGTGGATCTTCTTGCCCTGGGCCAGCATACCGGGCATCACGTCGTGCCCGAAGTCGTCGCCGCCCATCGACAGCCATTCGCGCAGCGTCTCGACGTTGAAGAGGTAGATGCCCATCGAGGCTAGGCACTGCTGGGTACCCGGTAGGACGGGTGGATTGGGCGACTTCTCGACGAACCCGACGATCGTCCCCTGCTCGTCGACCTCGACTACCCCATAGGTCGAGCGCGCCTCTTCGACGTCCACCCGGCAGACCGCCAGACTGACCTCGGCACCGCACGCCACGTGAAAGCCCTGCATCAGCCGGTAGTCCATCTTGTAGATGTGGTCACCAGAGACAATCAGCACCCGACGTGGGTTGTGCTGCTCGACCAGGGCCAGGTTCTGGCGGACGGCATCGGCGGTGCCCTTGTACCAGTCGCCGCCCAACTGCATCTGGGCTGGGATCTCATCGATGAACTCGCCGACCCGGCGGGAAAGGAAACCGTAAGTCGTTTTCAGGTGGTTGGACAGCGAGCGCGACTTGTACTGGGTGAGCACGAACACCCTGCGCAGGTCGGAGTTGATGCAGTTGGAAAGTGTGAAGTCGATGATCCGGTAGAACCCGCCGAAGAGAACGGCCGGCTTGGCCCGCTCGTCGGTCAGGGGACGAAGCCGTTCACCCGCGCCCCCAGCCATGACCAGTGCGATGACGTCCATGGGAACCAACTATGGGCCGAACCCGCCACGAATGCAGGGCGCATTGCCAAGACGGGAATTGCCCGAGGGGTCGCTAGTAAACGAACGGGATCAGCTTGCGGACCCTTTTCTGATAGTCCGCGTAGGCGGGAAACTTGGCTAATAGCCAGCGCTCCTCGCGACGGGACTTCACGTCGAGGAACAGTAACAGCAATAGGGCATACACCACCGTCAGCGATCCGCGCACAAACAGCGCCCAGCCGAGAGCCAGGGCGAAACCACCGCAGTAAATGGGATGACGGACGAATCCATAGACCCCGGTTTGGATGAGCTGTCCGTCGTCCTTCGGATAGGGCAAGGGGGTGAGGCCCTTGCCAAGGTTTGTGAAGGCCGCGAGCATGAGCCCGCCGCCAGCAAGCATCAACAGCACTCCCGTTGGGCTCGCCAGCTCAGCCAACCAGCCAGCCCACGCAGGCATCCATGCTATGGCACGCGGACCGAACCCGACCAACACGAACAGGATCACTTGCACAACGACGTACCACTCGCCACGTCGGCCCTTCCACCACGGCGTCTTTCCGACTGGCTGCAGGCTGGTCATATCGCGCAGTTGCCGAAAAAAACGGCTAGTCGTTCTTGAACGCCCTTCGCAGCCTGGTTACGGCTGGTACTCGTCGGCCCCACAGTCGAGCATGCCATTTGCGGGATACGGCCGCGAATCGCCATCAATGTCGTCGGAGGGATGAGATACCGTGGGATCGACGTGATCGCGACAGTGGTTCGCCGCCGTCAGGTGATACGAAACGTCCGATGTAATGAGTGAGACATCGGTGCTAGCCGAGTTACCGTAGCTCGTAGTGTTGTCCGGAGCGGTCTTGCCATTACCCCAGACCGAAGTCTTGTCCATCACGCAGCTCGCATAGTCGCCACCTTGGTTGAGATACGCGAAGATGCCGGTAAGCTTCTGGGTCGGATCCGCACAGATCACTCCCCTATCGGAGTTGTTGTAGATCGTATTGAAGCGGAACTGACTGAGCCCCGCGGGTGCAGAGCCGCCAAGATACACACCGCCGAAGAAGGTCGTCGTGTTGACCTGTCCGGATGTGTTCGCCGCGAAGACCGAGTTGTTGATGTCGAAGTTGACACCGGCGTTCACGAGAAGGCCGCCAGCGTTGCCAAGGATGCGGCATCTGTCGAGACCAATAAACGAAGCGGTCGAGTCAATCTGAATGCCCAGCCCATTGGCCGAACCGTTACCCGCGCCCTGAACAGTCAAACCTCGAATGTAGAGGTTTCCCGAGATGAGCTCGATACCAGCGCTCGCCGCCCCTACCAAGATGATCGGGTTGTTCTGTCCAATAATCGATACCTGAGGTGCGCCTGTACCCAAATTAGCCGAGACGGGCAACAGAGCGAACACTCCCTTGACAAGGATAACGCGTTTGTCGGTCTTTACGGCATTGACGCCGCTCTGAAGCTGGCAAAACGGGTGATCCGACGAGCCCGTACTGTCCGACTTTGGGCAGGCGGCGTCGTTATTGACATAAATCGTCTCCGCATCCGTCGCGCATCGGCCGCCGCTGTGGAGCATGCAGACGCCAGGAGAGATGCCGGGAGCGGTCGGACACTGGCTGTCGCTGGTGCACGGCTGGCAGGTGTACGTCGTCATATCGCAAATCGGCGTATTGCCCGAGCAGTTGCTATTGCCGTTGCAAGCTACGCACTGGCCGGCCTTAGGGCCGCCGTTGGCGCCGGGAACGCACACGGGCTTGGTGCCAGTACATGCGGTGGCACCGGTACCCGCGTCGGCGACGCCGCCGTCTACGCCGCCAGCGCTAGCGCCGCTCGTGTCGCAACCCACGCATTGGTTCTGCACGCAGAAGGCTTTCGATGCCGACGGGCAGTCGGTGTTTTTCACGCATTGGACGCAGCTGCCGGTCGCGCTGTTGCACACGGGAATGGTGCCCGAGCACACGGCGCTGACACCGCCGTCGATGCTGCCGACGCCGACACCGCCGTCGATGCTGCCGGCGCTAGCGCAGGAAACGCAGGTATTCTCGGCCGAGCAGAACGGCTTGCCGGCGGCGTTGTTGCACTGGCTGCTCGTCTTGCACGCCACGCAGCGGTTGTTCACGCAGTAGGCTCCGGCGGCAAGGCCGGTGCAGTCGTTGTCGACGGAACAGGTGCCCGCCGCATCGGGGACGCGCAGATCGGGCGTAGGCAGATCCACGACCTGGTTGACGTCGACGATCGAGGTATCGATGACGTTGACATCAAGAACGACGGGCGCGTCGTTGGTGTCGCTGCCGATGTCGATGCTGGGAGCAACATCGGACTTCAGTCCATCGTCGCCACGCATCGCATCTGGGGCGCCGGCGTCGGTCTCTGGAACGCAAAGGCCCGTTTGGTCACACGTGAAGCCCTTCAGGCAGTCATGGTACTTCTGGTCACAGTAGGTGAAGTCGCGGCGTGTGGAATCACAGCCGATACCCAGCACGAGAAGCAGCGGAGCAACGACGAGTAGTTTGCGCATGATCTTTGTCTCCTAGAACTTTCCGTGCAAGCCGAGCGACGCCGGTCCCATCACCACTTCCACCTGAGTGCCGTCATCGCGGCCCCACACGAACATCGAGGTTCCCGCCAACGCAGCAACGCCGCCCACGCCGACCAAGGTCCAGCCCCACTTGCTGGTGTCCCGCAGAATGATCGGGCGGTTGTCGATCGAGCTGCGTTGCGAGGCATGGCCGTCGACAGCGATGTAGTAAACGCCAATCCCAATGGCGGCCAAGCCGGCTACGCCAAGGCCGAGGCCAATCATGGGTCGGGGCTGCTCCCACCACGGCGGAATCGCGCTGACGTCCACGCCCGGCCGATGCCCGGCCGGAGTCGCGACGACGGGCGCAGGGGTTGGCGCCGCGCTTTCCCTCATCACCCGCGTCCAAAGCTTGGTGACCCTGTCTTGAATCGTCGGAGCGAACTGGTCTTCGGAGCACAGCTCGCAGTCTTTGCCGTCCGTACCGAGCGAGCGCCCGGTCTCGCCATCGCGCACGTCAAGCGACAAACGATAGCCAGCCGGATTGGCGACACCTTGCACGAGCAAGACGTAGGTGGCGCCCGTTCGTTTCGCCGTCGAAGCGTAACAAGCAGCATCGGTGCAAGCGGAATCTTCGAGAGTCAAATCCTCGGGCGGCACCATGGCCACCGACAAGTCGTCCAAGGCCGAGGCGACTGCCTGGCGCACGCTGAGCTTGAGCCGAGACGTCGTCTGAACGGTATCCACGACGACCACCCTTGCCTGCGCAAAAGCCGCGGCCGGAAGCGCCGCCATCCCCACCAAGACCAGGAGTCCTAACAAGTTCTTTCGTTTGCCAAACATGGCGCAACGATTGGGCAACATGGCCTTCTAGTCAAGTGCCTGTTGCGTTGCTTCGGGGCAATTTCTCGTCGAAAACGAGCAAGGCTGCGGCGGATCTCTAGTGGTGCGCTCGAAAGGCCCCGGCAACACCCAGCAACACCAGCCCGGCGCCTACCAAGGTCACGCCCGCGATACGCTCGCCGAGAATCAGCCAGCCAAAGAAAGCCGCCAGCACGGGGTTGACATAGCCATAGGTAAAGACCAGGCGCGTGGGCAAAAGGTGCAGCGCCTTCAAGAACGACGTGAACGAGATGAGCGAGCCGAAGACCACCAAGAAGGCGAAAGCGAGCCACGCGCTGGCCGTGGGAGCGGGCCTGGGCTCGCCAAAGGCGAAGGACATCAGCGCTACCGCGACGCCGCCGAACAGAATCTGGTAGCCGGCGCTGACCACCGGATCCAGGCCGACGGGCACCCGGCGCTGCAGCAGCGAGCCCCCGCCCCAGCTGAGCGCCGCGAACAAGAGCGCGGCCACAGCCAGGGCGTCCGCGCGAACGCCCGAACGCAAGGCGGGATAGCCAATCAGGCCCACGCCCAAGAATCCGACGAACAGTGCGGCGGCCACCAGCTTGGACGGGAGCCGCCGATCGATGATGCTTTCGAGCACGGCTACCCAGATGGGAGTCGAGGCAATGAGAATCGCCGCCAGCGCACTGTCGACCCGCCTTTCCGCGAGCACGACGAAGGCGTTGCCGAAGTTCCACAGCAGAATGCCCGAGGCAACGAGAATCAAAATCTCTCGCCGGGTCGGACGCACCCGCAGGCCGCGCGTCTTGCCCCAAAGCAGAAGCAGCGGCGCCGCAATCAGCGACCGCATAGCCGCCAGCGCGAATGGCGGAAAGCCCGCCCCCGGCCGCACGGCGACCCGAATGGCAAGATACGTGCTGCTCCACACGAGGTAGACAACGAACAGGTGTCCGATTCCGCGCCAAGAAATCGGTGCGTGGGACTGCGACGACATGGCGCCGCGAGGGTAGCAGATTGCCTGGATGGCGCGAGGGTGAATCAGTCCCCTCACCCGCCGCCGCGGACGTCGGCGGCATTTCGCCGACGGGGGGAGCACGGATCCTTGTCGCGCAGCTTCGGAATCATGGCGATGGTGAGCGGCCGACGCCGATTCAGCACTTCGGTTACGCTGGTCGCCGGGATCAAGGACAGGTGTTCAGCAGTACTTGCCAGCCGCCCGGCGTCGTCACGATGATGTCCAGCTTGGTGTCGTGGTTGAGGTCACCCGTGAGGAAATAGCTGGACGTGTAGACGTCACCGCTAAAGGTCAGGGGGGGAGAGAATCTGCCGCGTCCATCGCCCAGGTATACGGCGGTAGAGCCCTTCTCGGTACCCGATTCCCCGGCGACGATGTCGGGGTTGCCGTCGCCGTCGAGGTCGGCCACCCCGAGAGCAAGGAGCATCACCTCCTGTTGCCCGGACGGAACCGGAATCGGGACCGAGGTCGAGAAGTTGCAATCATTCATACCCAGGAAGACCCTGGTGTCCACGATCATGTCGGGCTTCTGATCGTGGTCGAAGTCGGCAGGAATGTTGCGGTTGAAGTTGTAGCTATCCAAACCGAGGCCGCAGGCGATCTCTTTGTCAAAGGTGCCATCGCCAAGCCCGGGGAGCAGGCGTAGGGTGGATGCACCGTACAGAAGATCGAGCACGCCATCCTGGTTCCAATCCGCCGCGAACAAAGCGTACGTACGCGATGTGCCCGGATCCGAGCCCGTGGGCGCAGCCAGGCCCACGGGGATGTCGACGGGCTCGGCGAATCGCCCGCCGGCGGTGCCCCGCCAAAGAGTCAGACGCTGTGTCTCGGCCACCACCATGTCCACGTGTCCGTCGTCGTCGAGGTCGGCCAGGAGCAGGTTGCCCGGTGGAGACGGGGTGCTGTAGGTCGTCTCGGGTGCGAACAGCGTGGCCGGGTCGCCATTGCCCAGACGCACGGAGACGGCCTCGGTCCCCGGATGGATGCTTGCCAGATCCAGCCTGCCATCACCATTCAAGTCTGCCGCCGCCGCACTCCAGCCACTCGAGGAAGGCGAGGCGATGGCGTGGGCTTGGAACGTCCCATCGCCCTTGCCCAGCATGAGTCCCATGGAAGCGTCGCCTTGCGTTTGGCCGACAAAATCCAAAGTGCCATCGCCGTCGAAGTCCCCAAGGACCGGCACGTAAGAGTAAGAGGTGGGTGGGGGGGGATCGGCCGAGGGCACCGTGGGGGTATCGGCCGAGGGCACCGTGGCGATTGCAGGCAAGGTCCTGAAGGTCAGGGCGCCTTTGCATGCATGCTGTTGACACTTGGACGACTGGCACGCGATGCCTGGGGCGCAGGCGTTTCCGCACTGTCCGCAATGGTCGACGGAGCGACTGAGGTTGTAGCAGCGGGCCGCCGCCCCCCGGCCGCAGGCCGTGAGGCCCGCGGCACATCCGCCATCGGTGGGTGGTTGAGACGTGGTCAGGGAAGCGTCGGAGCCACCGGTGGATGTCACGACTAGAGACGTCCCGGCGTCCGTGGTCAAGAGGGCGGTTCGGCCGCATGCCCCTCCGGTCCATCCCAGGGTGGTAGCGAGGATGACGATGACGGTAGGCCGCGGATTCGTGCACAGAGGCAAGAGCGAAGCGATCCCTTCCCGGGTTCCGACGGTCACGGGCACGTGTTCTCCATGATTCCGACCGTGCTACCGCCGAGCATGACGTCCGCCTTGCCGTCCCCAGTGAAATCGCCCACCATGAGGGCAGGGAAGGTTGCGTCGAGGGTGCCGCCGACTGACAACGGGACGACCTGGAACGTCCCGTCTGGCCCGCCCAACAACAGAGAGAGCGCGCCATCCTTGGTTGCGGCAACGAGATCGGGAAGCCCATCCCCATTCACGTCGCCGCTTACAAGCGCTTGGACCGTATCGGTCAGCGCGTATTCCACCATGGGTTGGAATTGGCACCCTCCCATTCCCAGGAGGATATCGACGGTGCTATCCCGCGCAACCGCCAAGTCGGGGTGTCCATCCCGGTTGAAATCAAGAACCACCGTCACCTGCTCGGGCTGCCAGTCGTAAAAGCCTAGCGCGGTTGCAACACCACAATAGATCCCGTCATCGAAGGTTCCGTTTCCCTTGTTCAAGCACACGCTCAGGGTATTCCCCAGAAGATCGGGATTCCCCAGGTTGACCAGATCGGGAAAGCCGTCCCCATTCCAATCCCGCACTACGGTTAGCCACCCGAAGCATGCGGGATTGCCATTGCCGACGTGAAACTCTCCGTTGGCGTCAGCGAGAAACACGGTCGGCCTGTTCGTATTCGTATTGTATAGATTGACAACCAGATCCAATTTTCCGTCCCCGTTCAGATCGGCGACGGACGCTGCCAGGTATCCCCCAGCAATCTCCATCTTCCAAGCCAACGTGAGCTTTCCGTCGGCATGGCCCAGCCAGAGCTCTATCCAACCGGGGGTTCCGACCACGCCCAGGACGTACACATCCTGAAATCCGTCTCCATTGGAATCCCCAACCGCGATGCTCCTGGTGGGATTCAGTGTCCCCTCCGGAATCTGATAGGTCGTTGCCGCAGCGAAACCGCCGCCCGCTTCGCCCAGCGCGACTCTGAACGTCTGATCGGGCCCCAAGAAAACGCTATCTTGAATGCCGTCGCCATTGATGTCTGCAAAGTACGTGGGACCCGTGTTCGCCGGGACGGTTTGCGTGGACACCGTCACCGGGCCGGTGCAGGCGACCTGCTGGCAGACGCCCGCGGTGCAGCCGATGCCCGGAAGGCAAGCGTTGGTACAGGCTCCGCAGTGTGCTCGGTCGTTCTGGAGATCCAGGCATTGAGCAAAAGCACCCGATCCACACACCGACTGTCCCGCTGGACAAGTTCCATCCGGGTTCGGTGCATTGTGGGTGTTGCCCACCTTGCCCGTGTGCAAGGTCTGCTCGCAGGCGGCAGTCAACATAAGCGCCACCCATGTGACAGCATAAAGGCTTCTCTGTTTGGTCATGATAGAGTCCCTAGTCGAACACCACGCTCGAACCCAAGCCCAGGTGCGCGTCCCACGCGGGCAGCGTGGATGTGCTGGATGTCCCGGCGACCACCGGATCCACTTGGATGGTTTCCTTGCGGGCCCAGCGATACAGCGAGACAGTTGCCCAAATGCGGAATGCGCTCAGGCGCAGGCCCACGCGGCCGTCGGCCGCAACGCCGACGTTCAAGTCGGACGCAGACTGATTCTGCGAATATCCATCGCCGTACGCCCGGAGGTAGGACCCCACCAGTCCCCAATCGCTAGAAAGCAAGATGCGCGGACGAGGCCATTGCAGCACCATCGCGACGCCAAGTAGCGCGCGGTCATAGTGGCTTTCGCCAATATCCAGCCGCAGCGACTTTGTGGATTGGTAGCCGGCGGTGGCACGAATCCCCCACCACCCTTCGCGGCGGAGACGGCCCAGCTCGACCCGTCCGCCGGGCACCCAGCCGCCCACGGTGGAAGAGAAGCCTGAGATCCCCACTTCGGTGACCATCGCCGACTTCCTCGCCAGCAGAGGCGCGGGGACGGGAATGGGAGCGGGCACGGCAACAGAGAGACTGGGCGACTCCGTGACGTCTGCGGAAAGCGCGCCGGACCAAACGGCGATCACCACGGCGGCCCGGCTCGCGCGGTCCGTACAGTCAGGGGGCGCGGGAACCTCACGCCAGTGGTTTCGCTCTTCCCCAAGGCTGACCTGGACCTGATCCCCGACGACCTGGACGGTGGCAGTGAGCGGGGGCCATGCGTGGTCGGGACGAATCGCCCACAGGGCTTCGGTAACTGTCTTTGCGCTGGGACAGTCGCCGTCGCTGCGGATCACGAGATGGGTTGCGAGGGTCGTCTCCGCCTGGGTATTGGCGCTGATTGCGACGATCAGCGGAATCGCGGCAAACAGCGCTCCGTTCTTCCGCTTCGTCTTCATGGGGAACCTTGCAGCAGCGCGGCTGCTTGGGCGGCGAAGCGGCCCGAGGGAAAGGTGTGCAGATAAGTAGCCAGATCGGCGCGCGCTCCCGCGTCGTCGCCCAGATGGCTGCGGGCCGAGGCCCTTCCCCACAACGCACGTTCCTTCAGGTCGCGCGACTTGGAATCCATCGCCGATGACAGCGGAGTCCACTGCGTGTCGAAATCCTCCCGGGCTTCCCGCCACCTTCCCGCAGCGGCGCGCAGCTCGCCCCTCAGGACCAACCGCTCGTCCCGATTGGGCATCGATGCGAGCGATAGGCGATCGAGCACCGACAGCGCCTCCGCCTTGCGACCGAGGCCAAGCAGCGCTTCCGCCCGCAGCATCGCGACCTCGGGACCGAGCACCGTTCCCGGGAAGAGCCTCGCGTGCTCGTCCAGAAGAGCGAGCCCGCCCTTGGCATCGCGCTCGGCGCGCAGCGATTTCAGGATGTCGCCGAGCAGAGCTTGCTCGACCGCGACGGGTGAAGGCGCCGCTTTGGCCGCGGGGGCTTCCGACGGAGGAGGACGATCGGGAATTACCGGAGCTGCCGAAGCCCGTCGGGCCGGTGGCGTCGGCGCGCGATAGCTCGCGGCGGGTGCTGCCACCGCTTGGTTGTCGACTTGATTGTGCTGGGGGCTCGGCTCTAGGGGGGGCACCGGCAGGCTGGCCTCGGCCGGCGCGGCCACAGCTCGCTTCCGAGCTGGTTGCGGCTTGGCCTTGGCGGGCGGCGCGCTCGTCGTGGCGGGCCCGGTGGGCCCAAGCCCCCAAAACGGCCGCACGACCGCGCCCACCATTCCCCCCGTAAGGAAGATTCCGCCCGCGACCAAGGCCATGCGCAGGAATCGCCTGGGCCGAGCCGGCTGCTGTCGCAGACTAGAGCGCAGGCGCCAACGAACACGCGGAAAATCCTCGTCGGGTGCCTCTTGCACGCTTCGGATGAGCGCGGCGACGTTCTGGGGATCCTCATCCGAGGAGAGCTTGGAAAACGGCCGAAGGTCGGAGGTTGCCTTGGTCATGCCCGATCCTCCCCAAGAAGCCGCAGCAGCCGCTCGCGTCCCCGATGCAGGGTCACCCAGAGCGTGCTCAGGCTGACGCCGGTCATTTCCGCCACGCGCTCGCCGGGAAGCTCCTCGATTTCGAACAAGATGAGCGCGGTCCGATAGCGATCGGGCAAGCGATCGAGCGCCCGGTACAAGCGCGCATGTCGTTCTTGGCGCTCCATCTCTTCTTGGGGCGTGTCGGGCGGCGGTGGCACCAGGGCGTCTTGGTGGCGCCCGAGCAAGGCCTGCCGCAGCCGGATACGCCGTCGCTTTCCCCGGATCTCGCGCTCGGTGATGCGGAACAGCCACGTGTCGACCGAGGCGTCGCCCCGAAACTGAAAGCCCTTCCTGAAGGCGATGAGAAAGATGTCATGGACCACGTCCTCCAAGTCCATCCACGGTCCGGCCAACCGGCGCGCCCACCGTTTCACTTTCGCCAGATGCCGCTCGTAGAGCGTATCGATGAGATCCGACCGCCGCGGTTCCGCGGTGGTGGCTTCCTTGGCTATGGCGAATCGTAGCTTCATGCGTCCGTCGCTCACCCTACTCACGTCGCGATGACATGAAACCTTACACCGGGTTTGCGTTCGAACAGACGAAGCGGGGAGTAGCTCCGCCCGTCAGAAGCCATAGCCATGCCAGCGCTACTGAGCTCGAAGGTCAGCATGTGCTGCTGCAACCCCGATAGAGCGCGGCCTTCTCCGGCTCGCGCCGGGCGTAGGGATCCGCACAGAAGAGCGTCGGCGGCCAACGACCGTCTACCGTTGCTCAGACCGCCACCGCTCAAGACGTGTCCATAAATGGACCCGTCTTGAAGGTTTTTAAGGGGCGGGCCGCGGCCCGCCCCTCGTCCGCGAAGTAAATTCGCGGACT
>Ga0066789_10000981_pt1 | contig 12125 bp, 10 predicted proteins | sample OrgsoiDNA2013049_FD_70960 | JGI IMG/M metagenome (GOLD analysis project Ga0066789, IMG submission 70960) | Permafrost soil microbial communities from the Arctic, to analyse light accelerated degradation of dissolved organic matter (DOM) -... | ecosystem: Environmental > Terrestrial > Soil >...
ATCGTCGATCTGACCGACAATATCGATTGCCTGCCGCTTGGGCTCAATCTCAGCCATGCCTGTGCGCGAACGGCGGCCATCGTTGGTGTATTCAATAGCCTGCCACAGACCGTCCCGCCGAATGCCGGGAGCATGCGGCGGATTGAGGTGCGGCTGCGCGAGAATTGCGTCGTCGGTATTCCGCGGCATCCGGTGTCGACGTCGGTCGCCACCACAAATCTCGGCGATCGCGTGACCAATGCGGTGCAGCGTGCACTGGCGGAGATCGATCCGGCGGCGGGCATGGCCGAGGGCGGCGCGGCCATTCCGCCGGCGTCGGGCGTTATTTCCGGGCGAGATCCGCGCAATGGCCATCTGTTCGTCAACGAAGTCATTCTCGCCGCCGGCGGCGGTCCCGGTACGCCGACGCAGGATGGCTGGCTGTCGTTGTTCTGCATGGGAAACGCCGGCATGCCGTTCTATGACAGCGTCGAAATTGACGAGATGCTGCACCCGATGCTTGTGGAGACGCGCAAGCTCGATTCCGACAGCGAAGGGGCCGGCATGTTTCGTGGTGCGCCGGGAATTTTGACCGAGTATCGCCCGCAAGGCTGCGCTTTCGAGCTTGGCTTTGTCAGCGATGGCACCGTCAATCCGGCGTTGGGCACGCGAGGCGGGGGCGATGCCCGGCCGGCGCGACAATATCTCGTTGCCGATGACGGCGCAGTCACGCCGCTGGCGACCGCGGAGCAGATCGTGGTCCGCGCGGATCAGCTCGTCGTGTCATATTCAAACGGCGGTGGCGGATATGGCGACCCGGCGTTACGCGATCCCCAGAAGGTACAGTTGGACGTGAAGGAGGGCTGGATTAGCCGCGAGCGCGCCGCTGATGTCTATCGTGTGGCCCTGCGCGAGGATCACAGCATCGACGATGCCATGACGGCCAGCCTCCGCAACTCCAAGCGCGTGTCCGTTGCCTGAGGAGGAACGCAGGCGAAGCATCTGCGGCGATTCTCGGTGGCGAACAGAACATGACTTCAGTGATGCCCTGTCGGCGCGCCGCACTTGGTTAGTCTAGCTCGCCACGGAGAGATAAATGGATTTCAAACGGAACCCGCGCTTTGCCTATCAAGGCATCCGCGGCCGACCTGACTTCGCCTGGCCGGGCAACAAGAAACTGGCGGTCTATGTCGCGCTTTGCGTCGAACATTTCTCTTATGGGTCGGGCCTCGGTCTGCCTTACTCGCCGGGCCTCAATCATCCCAATTCTTATAATTGGGGCTGGCGTGAATATGGTAACCGGGTCGGCGCCTGGCGATTGCTCGAACTGTTTGATGAATTCAAAATGCCACTCTCGGTTTTGCTGAACACGGCTTGTTACGACCATTGCCCGGAATTGATCGCAGCGTATCGCGGGCGTGGCGACGAGATCGTCGCGCATGGCAGGACTAACTCCGAGAACGCCAACGGTATGTCAGAAGCGGATGAACGTGCACTCATTGCCGAAGTTACCGAGGCGATAAAGAAGCGCGAAGGCAAACAGCCCGGCGGTTGGATGTCGCCGGGCGCGCATCCGAGCGCGCTGACCGAGGATCTGCTGGCCGAGGCCGGTTATCGTTATACGCTGGACTGGCCGATGGACGATCAGCCGGTCTGGATGAAGACGCGCAGCGGCCCGCTGCTCAGCGTTCCGTATCCGCACGAGGTCAATGACGTGCCGATGATCGTTCTGCACCACGGCACTTCGACGGCGTTTGCCGACATGGCGATCGATCATTTCGATGAAATGCTGGCGCAGTCGGACAAGCAGCTACTGGCGCTCGGCATCACCATCCACAGCTTCATCGTTGGCCAGCCATTCCGGCTCCGACATTTCCGCCGCGTGCTCGAGCGCATCGCCAGCAAGGCGGAATCGATTTGGTTCACGACATCCGGCCAGATCGCGGAGCATTATGCCGGTGTCATTCCGTCGGAAGCCGATTTGACCGGCAGTCTTCCTGGGCGTTTTCGGTGATCTCGCCGACAGGCGGCGCCCCCGCTCGGTGATGAGCGCTAGGATGGGCTCAGCGAATCCGACTTCTTCCCAGGTTAACACAACAACATGCTGGTCAATCATGTGATTATTGTGCATACAATGCCCGGTCAATCTTGGGAAAGGTCGCGTGAATTCCGAAAACAACAATTTAAGCATTGGTCCGCGCCTCCGGCGTGCCCGGTTGTCCAAGGGACTGCGCATGCGGGACCTGGCGCAAGCCGTCGGATGCGACGAGAGCATGATTTCCAAGATCGAGGCCGGCAAGGTCATGCCGTCGCTGCCGATGCTCGACAAGATGGTCCACGCCCTCGACCGCGACATGGCCTCGTTTTTTGGTCTAAAGATCGACGAATACAAGCTGGTGCAGAAGCCCGAGGATCGGCTCAAGGTTCATGTCGATGCGCTGCGCGGTGGAACCGGCGTCATGTATGAGCGGCTGGTGCCGGTGGCCGCCGGCAATCTGCTCGAGGCGAACGTTCATGTGGTGGCCCCGGGAGGCGAGAAGATCGACCTCATCACCCATCAGGGCGAAGCGGTCGGCTATCTCGTGTCCGGAGCCATCGAACTCACCATCGACGACACCACCTACCTGATGACGGCGGGCGATTCCTTCTTCTTCAAAGCCTATCTGACCAACAGCTACCGCAACGTCGGACCGGACGAAGCGCGGATCGTCTGGGTCAACACCCCGCAAGTTCACTGAGCCGAAAGATCAGGCTCGCAATGCATGAATTTCATGCATGTGGCGAAAAGTGAAGCAGCGCTTTTTCGAAACCCCTTTATTTCCAGCTGTGAGCGCAACGGCGCTTGGTCGCAAAACGCTCTGCCACCAGCGCTTCTGCATTTAACGGCCTCAAAGACAAAGCTGGCATAACGCTTGCTTAAATCCATGCATGACTGTGATGCATGCCAAGCCCCTGGCTGCGTCCGATATCGACCGGGGCCCGACCCGTTGATGCGCTCCGGCAAAGCCGCCGCACCGGCGAAAAACGGCAGGCGAACCGCTGATGGCTTTCGTTTGGAAACGTCTGCTTGGCACCATCCCGAGCTTGGTGGGCGTGGTCGTTCTCACCTTTTTCATTTCCCACGCCCTGCCGGGTGACCCGGCAGCGTATTTCGCCGGGCCCGCCGCGAACGCCGACTCGATCGCCAATATCCGCACCACGCTGGGGCTCGACCGCCCGCTTCCGGTGCAGTTCGTGCACTATGTCGGCGACCTCGTGCAGGGCAACCTCGGCCGTTCGCTCACCACCGGCCAGCCGGTGCTGACCGATCTGCTCGAACGGTTGCCCGCCTCGCTGGAATTGTCGTCCTTCGCCCTCCTGTTCGCGATCAGCATCGCCATCCCGATGGGCGTGTGGGCCGCGACCCGCATCAACGGACCGGTCGATCATGCCTGCCGCGCGCTGGTCACCGTCAGCGCCGCGTTCCCGACCTTCTTCGTCGGCCTGCTCTTCGTCTACGTGTTCTATTTCCTGCTCGGCTGGGCGCCGCAGCCGCTCGGCCGCCTGAACGAGATCGCCTTCTCGCCGCCACCGCACGTTACCGGCGCCTATACCATCGACGCCCTCATCGCGGGCGATTGGCCGGTGCTCCGTGCGTCATTGGCCCAGCTGATCCTGCCCGCGATATCGCTCGGCCTGTTCGCGCTGGCGCCGATCGCGCGCATCACGCGGGCGGCGATGCTGGAGGCGCTGGGCAGCGACTTTATCCGCACCGCGCGCGCCAGCGGCTTGCCGGTGCGCAAGATCCTGATGACGTACGCGTTTCGCAACGTGCTGCTGCCGGTCAGCAGCGTGCTCGGCATGGTGTTCTCCTTCCTGCTTGGGTCGAACGTCCTGATCGAACAGGTGTTCGGCTGGCAGGGGGTTGGCGCCTATGCGGTCGCGGCCGTCATCGCATCCGATTACGCGGCAGTCCAGGGCTTCGTCCTGATGATGGCGGTACTTTATGTGCTGCTGAATCTCGCGGTCGACATTTTCGCGACGGTGGTCGACCCCCGCGTCCGGTTCGAGGGCTGAGCAATGAGTCTGATCACGCTCACCCGCAATGCTGGTTATGCCTTCGGCGAAAATCGCCTGACGCTGGTGGCTGTGATCATCCTGGCGCTGCTGGCGCTGTGCGCGATTTTCGGACCTTCCATCGCGCCATACGATCCTCTGGTCACCTCGGCTACCACCAAACTAGCGCGACCCAGCGCCCTGCATCCGTTCGGGACCGACGCGCTCGGACGCGACATCCTCAGCCGTGTCATTGTCGCGACGCGCCTCGACCTCGGCATGGCGGTCTCGGCGGTGGCGCTGTCGTTCGTGGTCGGCCTGGCGCTCGGCTCGCTCGCCGGCTATTTCGGCGGCTGGACCGACCGCATCATCGGCCGCGCCATGGACACCATCATGGCGTTCCCGCTGTTCGTGCTGGCCATGGGCATCGTGGTGGCGCTCGGCAACAGTGTTGCCAACATCATCATCGCCACGATGATCATCAATCTGCCGTTCTATTGCCGCTTCGCGCGCGCCGAGGTGAACGTGCGGCGCGAGCATGGCTATGTCGAGGCGGCGCGCATGGGCGGCAACGGCCCGCTGCGGGTCCTGCTCAACCATATCGTCCCGAACATCCTGCCGCCGATGATGGTGCAGGCTTCGCTCAACATGGGATGGGCGATCCTCAACGCCGCAGGCCTGTCCTTCATCGGGCTCGGGGTCCGACCGCCGACGCCGGAATGGGGCATCATGGTGTCAGAAGGCGCCAGCTACATCATTTCCGGTGAGTGGTGGGCGTTTATGTTTCCGGGCGCTGCTCTCGTGCTCGCGGTGTTCTCCTTCAACATGCTGGGCGACGGACTGCGCGATCTGCTCGATCCGAGGAAACGCGTGTAATGGCGCAGCTCGAGATCGACAATCTGTCAGTGGAGTTTCGCACCCGTCACGGCGTAGTGCGGGCGCTGGACAGCGTGAGCTTGTCGGTCACCCTCGGCGAGATCGTCGGCGTGGTCGGTGAGAGCGGATCCGGAAAGTCCGTCACCGCCTACACCGTCATGGGCCTCAACGATGAGGCAGCGCAGATCACCAAGGGCAACATCACGATGGGCGGCATCGATCTTCTGGCGGCGCGGCCGGAAGCGATGCGCGAACTGCGCGGACGCGAGATGGCGATGATCTTCCAGAGCCCCCGCACCGCGCTCAATCCGATCCGCAAGGTCGGCAAGCAGATCGAGGACGTGCTGATGGAGCATGCCGGGCTGCCGAGTCGCGATCTCAGGAAAGCGGCGATCGCGGCACTGGCGCGGGTCCGCATTCCCGATCCCGAACGCCGAGCGGAAGCCTATCCGTTCGAGCTCTCGGGCGGCATGTGCCAGCGCGTGATGATCGCCATGGCGCTGGCCTGCACACCGTCGCTCCTGATCGCGGACGAGCCCACAACAGGGCTCGATGTGACAACCCAGGCGGTGATCATGGACCTGATCAGGGACATGAGCCGATCGACGCGGATGTCGACGCTGTTGATCACCCACGATCTCGGCCTCGCCGGCGAATATTGCGACCGGATCGCCGTCATGCATGCCGGGCATATCGTCGAGATCGCGTCGACCGAGGCGCTTCTCGATCACCCGGCCCATCCCTATACGCGCCAGTTGCTCGCCGCCACGCCCGTTCCGGAATCGCGTCTCGAGGACCTCAATTCCATTCCCGGTCAGTTGCCCGATCTGCGCGGCGAGTTGCCGCCGTGCCGCTTCAGCGGACGCTGCGAGCGGCGGCAGCCGATCTGTGACGAGGCGGAACTGCCCTGGACCGAATTGTCGCCCACGCATGTCGTGCGCTGCCGGTTTCCGCTGTCATGACGCCGCTGCTCGAAGTCAGGTCGCTGTCCAAATTCTACCCGATCAAGCGGGCAGGGCGCGGCGCCAGGCTCCACGCGGTCGACGATGTGGATCTGACGATCGGTGCCGGAGAAAGCGTCGGCCTGGTCGGTGAATCCGGCTGCGGCAAATCCACCATGGTTCGCCTGCTTGGGCGGCTGATCGATCCTACCGCGGGCCAGATCCTGCTCGGCGGTGAGGATCTCACCGCGATGACGCAGGCGAAGTTCGCGTCCTCGGCGAGTCGGCGGCGCATCCAGGTCGTCTTCCAGGACGCGACAGAGAGCCTCAATCCCTCGTTCCGCGCCTTTCAGGCGATCGCCGATCCGCTGAAGCGACTGCTCAGCATGAACAACGGTGCCGAGATGGACAGGCGTGTTCTCGCCACCGCCGCGCTGGTCGGGCTGCCGGAAGAACTGCTACAGCGCTACCCGCATCAACTGTCGGGCGGCCAGCGCGCGCGCGTCGGCATCGCGCGCGCCGTTGCGGTCGAACCCTCGCTGCTGATCCTCGACGAGCCAACTTCCGCGCTCGACGTGTCGGTCCAGGCCGTGATCCTGCGGTTGCTCGCCGATCTGCGTGCTCGACTGGCGATGAGCTACCTGTTCGTGTCGCACGATCTCAACGTGGTGCGGCTTCTGTGTTCGCGCGTGGTCGTGATGTATCTCGGCAAGATCGTCGAGATCGCGCCGGCGGAGACGCTCTTCACCGCACCCCGTCACCCCTATGCGCAGGCGCTGGTCGCCGCGATCCCGGATCCGGCGCGGCGCGGCGAAGCACGGCCCCGGCTCGACGGCAGTCCGACCAGCCCGATCGATCCGGATCCCAACGCCTGCCGCTTCTACGGCCGCTGTCCCAAGGGGGCCGACATCTGCACCACAGCCATGCCGCCGCTTCGCGCGGTCGGCCCGGATCATTTCGCCGCCTGCCACTTCGCTCTTTCACCCCATGGAGGAACCGATGAGCGCTGACAATGAGATCTGCCGCATGGACGCCGCCACCGTCGCGGCGAAAGTCAGGGACAAGAGGCTTTCCGCCGCCGAGGTCACCGAAGCCGTTCTGCGCCGCATGGAGAAACTCGAGCCGCACATCCATGCTTTCTGCACGCCTACGCCCGACGTGGCGCGCGCCGCCGCCGCCGCGGTCGACGCCAAGATCGCGGCCGGCAAAGACCCCGGCCTGCTGGCCGGCGTGCCGATCGGAATCAAGGACCTCGTCGCCACCAAGGACATCCTGACCGTGATGGGCTCACCGCTCTACCGGGACTTCGTGCCTGATGAGGACGACATCGTGGTTGAGCGGCTGAAGGACGCCGGCGCAATCATCATCGGCAAGACCAACGTGCCGGAATTCGGCTACAGCGGCGTCGGCCACAACCCGGTTTTCCCGGCGACGCGCAATCCGTGGAATCTCGACATGACGTCCGGCGGATCGAGCGCAGGCTCCGGCGCCTCGGTCGCGGCCGGCGTCGCGCCGTTCGCGATCGGTTCCGATGGCGGTGGATCGATCCGCATTCCCTCCGCACTTTGCGGGCTGTACGGCATCAAAGCCTCGATGGGTCGGGTGCCGCTTTATCCGGGTTGCCGGGATGAACGCTATCCCGGCGTATCGAGTTGGGAATCGCTCGAACATGTCGGCCCGATGAGCCGCACCGTGAGCGACTCGGCCCTGATGCTCAAGGTGATCACCGGGCCCGATCCGCGCGATCGCTATTCCATCCCGGCCGCCGACTTCGACTATGTCGACGCCACAAAAGAGAGCATCAAGGGCCTTCGCATCGCCTACAGCGAAGATTGGGGCTATGCGCCCGTCGATCCGGAGGTTCGTCGCGTCGTCTCCGAAGCAGTGCGCGTGTTCGAGACCGATCTCGGCTGCACGGTCGAGCGCGCGCATCCCGGCTGGGAAGATCCGTTCCCGCATTTCTGGACCATCGTCGCCGGCGACACCGATCTTGCCGGCATGCGCCGCATGATGAAGGGGCGCGAAAAGGAAATGTCGCCGCACCTTGTCGGCCTGCTGCAGCGGCAATGGACGGCTGAAGAATTCACCGACGCCAAAATGATCCGGCAGATGGTCTGCAATCGCATGTGGCGGTTCATGGCCAACTACGACCTCTTGATCACGCCGACGCTCGCGGTGCCGGCGTTCCCACTCTACATGCAGGGGCCCGAGATCATCGAAGAGAAGATGGTCTCTACCGGCGACTGGCTCTGCTTCACCTTCATCTGCAATCTGACCGGCCAGCCGGCGGCGACCATTCCCGCCGGCTTCACCAAATCCGGTCTGCCCGTCGGAATGCAGATCATCGGCCGCCATCTGGCGGACCGTACCGTGCTCGCCGCCTCCGGCGCCTTCGAACAAGCGCGTCCGTGGGCAAACAAATGGCCGAAACTATTGGGCGATCTCGGCCTCTGACACTGCCTCTGCTTTCCCTCCCTCAAATCCAGAAGGATGCGCGATATGAAGCTAGATCGTAGTCTCTTCACGGCGGCGCTGCTCACAGCGTCCGTTGTCTTTCCCGGCGCTCCTGCGCGCGCCGCCGAAATTGCCAAGGACACGATGGTCATCGTGTCCGAAATGGGCCCGAACGGCCTCGATACGATGGTGCCGACCGCTAACGATCACAGCCGCATGGTGGTGTGGCAGGCCTACGACCGGCTCGTCAGCCACGGCGAGAAGAAACTGGCTGATGGCACCGTGTCCTACGACGCCAAGGTCATGACGCCGGAACTGGCCGAGAGCTGGGAAGCCAGCGAGGACGGCAAGAACTATATTTTCCATCTGCGCAAGGATGCGACGTTCCACGACGGCAGCCCGGTCACCGCCAAGGACGTCAAATGGTCGTTCGACCGCGCCATCGCCGCCGGCGGTTTCCCGGCGGTGCAAATGGCGGCGGGATCCCTGGTCAAGCCCGAACAGTTCACGGTGGTCGACGATCACACCTTCAAGGCTACCTTCGATCAGTTCAACAAGCTGACGATGCCTGATCTCGTCGTGCCGGTGCCCGTCATCGTCAATTCCGAACTGGCCAAGAAACACGCGACGCCCCAGGACCCGTGGGCGTTCGATTGGGTGTCGCGAAATGATTGCGGTGGCGGCGCCTACAAGGTGGAATCCTGGTCGCCGGGCCAGCAGACTGTTTTCACCCGGTTCGACGCCTGGAAGTCCGGTCCCTTGCCCCAACTCAAGCGCGTCATCTATCGGCAGATCGCCTCGGCCGGCACGCGTCGTGCGCTGCTGGAAAAGGGCGACGTCGACATGTCGGTCGGCCTGCCGCCGAAGGATTACGCTGAACTGGCGGAGCAGGGGAAGGTCACGATCATCGGGGTGCCGGTGCAGAACGACCTCGTGTTCGTCGACATGAATGTGAAGATCGCCCCGTTCGACAATCCCAAGGTGCGCGAAGCGATCTCCTACGCCATCCCCTACAAGGAGATCGTTAGTTCCGCTCTCTATAATCGCGCTAAGCCGATGTTCGGTGGCGACCCCGCAAAACCCTACCCCGAAGCGACGTGGCCGGTTCCGATCAAGCATGGCCAGGATCTCGCGAAAGCCAAGCAACTGCTCACCGAGGCCGGCTTCCCCAACGGCTTCAAGACCACACTGTCGATCGATCTCAGCGAATCCACCGTGCGCGAACCGGCCGCCATCCTGATTCAGGAGGCGCTGAAGACGATCGGCGTCGAACTCACGATCGAGAAGGTTCCGGGCTCGAACTGGTTTGCCCAGATGGCCAGCAAAACGATGCCGATGGTCATCGCCGAATTCTACGGCTGGCTCGACTACCCCGACTACTTCTTCTTCTGGACCTTCCACGGCGGCAACAATTCGGTGTTCAACACCGCCAACTACGTCAATCCGGACCTCGACAAGGTGATTGACCAGGCGCGCTTCACCCGAGATCCCGAAATCTACAAGACAAGCTTGAACAAGATGGTCGACATCGTCATGACCGATCTGCCTCGCATCCCGCTCTACACCCGCTTTGCCGACTATGCGGTTCAGAAGAACGTCAAGGGCTTCGAGTATTGGTTTCATACCCATCCGGACTTCCGCAAGCTTTACAAGGAGTGAGAAGACGGCAAGCGCGCCTGATCGGGCGCGCTTGCCTTTCATCGGGAAAACACTGTGCAAGACACACTCGGCGCCTTCGTTCCAGGCACCATCGTACACCGGGCGCCGCACCGGTCAGGCCCGCTATCGGGCCTGACCTTCGCGGCCAAGGATCTATTCGACGTAGCGGGCGGCGTGACCGGCTGCGGCAATCCCGACTGGGCTGCCCCCCATCAGGCGGCAGAGGTGGACGCCTGGGCCGTCGACACCCTGCTGGGCGCCGGCGCCTCGCTGACGGGCAAGACCATCACCGACGAAATCTCGCTGGGGCTGCTTGGCATCAATAAATTTTACGGTACGCCGCTCAACCCGCGCGCGCCGGACCGCGTACCGGGCGGCTCGTCGAGCGGCTCCGCTTCCGCCGTCGCCGGCGGCCTGGTCGATGTTGCTTTGGGTACTGACTCCGGCGGCTCGGTACGCATACCCGCGAGCTTCTGCGGGATTTACGGCCTGCGGCCGACTCATGGCCGCATCTCCGTCGCCGGCATGATGACCCAGGCGCCCTCGTTCGATACCGTCGGCTATTTCACCCGCGACGCCATGACGTTCGGCAAGGTTGGCGCCGTGCTGCTCGGGGAGCAGACTACCGATGCCTTGCCCACCGGGATCGTCGTTGCGGCCGACTGTTTTGCTCTCGCCGATGAGCCGATACGGCGCGCCTTGCAGCCGGTCGTCGATCGGCTGCGCCATGCCGTGCCGACCACCGTGTCACCTTTGGCCGAAGGCGAGCTTCTCGACTGGGCGCACCATCAGCGCATCCTTCAGCGGAGCGAATTCCACGCCACCTTTCGGGATTGGATCGATCGGGTAAACCCGCGCTTCTCCTCGGAGGTGGCCGGCGCGTTCGCCGACGACGGCCGCATTCCCGCAAGCGACCTCGCGGCCGCCAAAACTTTCCGCGAATACGCATCGAAGCGGCTTGACGGTTTGCTCGACGGGCGGCGCATGCTGTGCCTGCCGACTTCGCCCATTCTGCCGATCCGCCGCGACGCGCGCCTGTCGGAAATCCGCGCGGCGGTGCACCGGATCGTCGACCTGACCGGTATCGCGGGCCTGACGGGCCTGCCGCAAGTGAACCTGCCCGTCGCGACATCCGATTCGATTCCGGTCGGGCTGTCCCTGATCGGCTGGCGCGGCGGCGATGCGGCGCTGGTCGCCGCGGCGCGCACCCTGGCACGGGAATTCTCAATCGGACTGTTCGAGGAGCGACCATGACCGACATCAAGGAAACAAGGACGCTGACGCTCGAAGGCGCGCTCAAGGTGCTGAACGCGGCAATCGCCGAAGCGACCCGCATCGGGCAGCCGATGTGCATCGTAGTGGTCGATACCGGCGGCAATCTGCTGGCGTTCGGGCGCATGGACGGCTCGAAGGGACTGAGCGTTACCTCGTCCGTCAACAAGGCGCGGACCTCGGCGCTGTCGGGCTCGCCGACCGGCGGCGCTCACGCCGATGTGGAAATCCAGGTCACCCTCGCGCATGAAAACCGCTGGACCAATTTGATCGGTGGTCTCCCCATCCGCGTCAACGGCTTCATTCTCGGCGCAGTGGCGGCGGGCTCCGGGTCCGGCGCGCAGGATCTCGCTGTCGCCCGGGCCGGTGCGGCCGCGATCCCGGGCGCCGACATGTGCGTCGATTTCAAGCCGATGGGCGCCGAAGATACCGGGATAATCAGAGGACCGAAGCCAGAGACGACGGTCTAAAGCAGGCGGACGGTTTGTGTCTTCTTGCCATGTCGGCAAGAGGTCGGACCTCTGCGCAAAGCAGCGAGGCCGCTTGATCGGCACCATCAGCGTATATCCTCGGTGGCCTCGCCTAGGGCTCGTTCGTGGAATGAACGGTTGTGGAATGGCCGCTCCTGGCGTGCGCCGTGGAAAGGCGGCGCTTTCCAGTGGGTGCAAGCCCCACCCGGCAACCGCTCCAGCCGGAAGCAATCGGAGCAGTCATGGAGGTAACGAAGTGGTTGAAGCCTTCGATTAGCGTGTCACGAATTGGTGACAGCGCGAGTGTGCAGCCGCAACGCGAGTAAATGCTGAGCAAGCCTTGTATGGGGCTTTTGAAGTCAAGCATATATTTTACACCATTCTCTACTTCCTTTCATTCCAGTTTCTTTGTTCGACTCGGAATCCCGTTTCTTCGCCC
>Ga0066789_10000982_pt1 | contig 12123 bp, 10 predicted proteins | sample OrgsoiDNA2013049_FD_70960 | JGI IMG/M metagenome (GOLD analysis project Ga0066789, IMG submission 70960) | Permafrost soil microbial communities from the Arctic, to analyse light accelerated degradation of dissolved organic matter (DOM) -... | ecosystem: Environmental > Terrestrial > Soil >...
GCAGGCGTCAGAGATGTAGTCGCCGTTCAGATTGGGAGTGGCCAGAACGCTGTATTCGTCGGCCCGGGTTACAACCTGTTGGAAGATGGAGTCGGCGATGCGGTCGTTAATCATCAACTTGTTCTTCCATGCGCCTTTGCCATGCGTGGCATAGATGGAATCGAGACAGGCCTTTACTTCTGTGTAGATCGCCTGGCGGAAGTCTTCTTGGGCAAACTCGAGGCCGGGCTCAATGAGAGTTGCGTTTTCTTCCACCGTGAGATTGGGATTCTTGTCTTTGTTAGCGAGGATCCAGCTCTCGCGCTCGGTGACTACTTTATCGCGGAATTCCTCGGCAGCGAGTTCGTATCCCCACTTGCGGAACGCGCCTTCGGTGAACTTCTGTATGTTGCCTTTGTGGACGAGCGTGACCGCCTTGTTCTTGTGCTCGAGAGCATGTTGGATCGCCATCCGCACCAGTCGTTTGGTGCCGGTCACGGACATGGGCTTGATGCCGATGCCGGAGTCGAGGCGGATTTGCTTCTTGCCGCCTTTCAGCATGTCTTTGTTGAGGAATTCGATCAGCCGGGCGGCATCGGGCGTGCCCTCTTCCCATTCGATGCCGGCATAAACGTCTTCTGTGTTTTCGCGGAAGATGACTATGTTCATGCGCTCAGGATGCTTCACGGGCGAGGGCACACCAGCATAGTACTTCACCGGACGCACGCAGCAGTAGAGATCGAGGATCTGGCGCAGGGCGACGTTGAGGGAGCGGATGCCACCTCCGATGGGCGTGGTCAGCGGACCTTTGATGGCGACGCGAAATTCGCGCATGGCGCTGATGGTGTCGTCGGGGAGCCAGTTCTGAAAGCGAGCCTTGGCCTTTTCTCCGGCAAACACTTCGTACCAGGCGACGGAGCGCTTCCCCTGATATGCCTTTTCGACAGCAGCATCAAAGACGCGGACGGAGGCCTTCCAGATGTCGCGGCCGGTTCCGTCGCCTTCGATGAATGGGACAATCGGGTGATCGGGAACGCTGTACTTGCCGTTGCTGTATTCGATCTTTTGCCCGTTGGACGGGACGGGGACTCCGTTGAACGATGCCATGAAACTTGCCTCCAGAAGCTGAGAAAGGAACCAGCCATTATAAAGAATATTGAGGGAAGAAAACGTAGGTTGGCAATCACAGGAGGATGTGACGACACTCACAGTGGACGTGCGCGGCTGAATCGGGAGGTGCACCGCCGCATCGCCTACCGCTCCCAGGTCACGAAAAGCGCGAGACCCGAGGCACCCGTTTTATCGCGGGACATTTAGCGTTCGATTTTTACTGACTTCACTACTACGTCTTTGTTGGGACGATCCTGGCGATTGCGCGCGACCTTCGAGATTTTTTCGACGATCTCGTATCCTTCGACTACCTCACCGAAGATTGTGTGCTTGCCGGTGAGCCAGTCGGTGTTGCCGACGGTGATGAAAAACTGCGAGCCGTTGGTGTTGGGACCGGAGTTGGCCATTGCCAGCTTTCCTGCCTTGTCGAAGCGATGCGGCGAACCCTTGGTTTCGTCTTCGAACTGGTAGCCGGGGCCACCGAAACCGGTGCCCATCGGGTCGCCCCCCTGGATCATGAAGTCGGGGATTACGCGATGGAAAACGGTTCCGTGATAAAGGGGATCGGTGGTCTTTTTCCTGGTGGTGGGATGCGTCCACTCGCGTTTGCCTTCGGTGAGGTCGACGAAGTTGGCGACCGTCTTGGGCGCGTCCTTCTCAAACAGGCGGCAAACGATATCGCCCTCGCTGGTTTCGATGACGGCATAAGTTCCGGGTGTGCGGGTCATAGTCTCCTTCGAATTCCCAAATTGTTTTTCCTGCTCTGGTTCTAGAGACAAGGCTTGCCTCGTCTCTACATGGGTTTCTTCGTGCCAGCCGATGGTTTAGGCGCGGCCGCGGGCTTGGTGGCGGCGGCACCGGCGCGATGGATGTCGATGTGCGTGATCTTAATGGGACGCAGCGGGCGTTCGCCGTCAGTGGCCATGCGTGCGATCTTCTTAACCGTTTCCACGGCAGCATCATCGCATTCGCCGAAGATCGTGTAGCCGCCGTTGAGGCTGGGGTAAGGAACCTCAGTGATGAAAAACTGCGAGCCGTTGGTGTCGGGTCCAGCGTTGGCGTAGGCCAGGCGTCCAGGGCGATCGAACTTGACGCTGGGCGAAGTCTCATTCTTGAATTTATAGCCGGGATCGCCCGCGCCGCTTCCGGCAGGATCTCCACCTTGAATCATGAAGTTCGGAATCACGCGATGAAAGATGGTGCCGTCATAAAGTGCGACGCCGTGCTTCTTGGCGTGTGAGACGGGGCTGGTCCAGTCTTTGGTGCCGTTGGCGAGGCCGATGAAATTCTCGACACCGATCGGGGCTATCTTCGGAAGCAACGTGCAATGCAGGTCGCCGGCCGTGGTGTGGATGGTGGCGGTGGGTTCCACGGCAGCGGTGGGCGCAGCAGTGGCGGCTTTACGGACGGGGGGCTTGTTTGCCGGTTGCGCAGTTGGGGCCGCTTGTGCGGCCCCGAGCAGGGACGTGGAGATTATCAGGACAAATGTGTGCAGTAGAGTGCGCATGGATGCTCCTGTAGGTGTTTTGGCAATCCCTAATTGTACGACAATGGATTGTACGACAATCGACCCTGGCCGGTTGGTGGAGTGCCGGGCGATACGCCCATCGCTCCACTTTCTATTTGCTGGCTTGCATTTCGTGGCTGACGCGTTCGGCGTCGTGGAAGACGCGGAGCAGGTTGCCGCCCAAAATCTTGCGGATATCGTCGGGGCTGTAGCCGCGGTCGAGCAGGGCTTGCGTGATTCTTGGCAGGTCGGCAGCCGAGTCAATGCCTGCGGGAGTCGCACCGCTGACGCCGTCAAAATCCGAGCCCAGGCCGACATGCTCGACGCCGGCGACCTTGGCGATGTGGTCGATGTGATCGATCAGCGAACTCAGGGGCGGGCGCGGAATCTTGGCGGCCCATTCGCGCTCGATGCGGTCGTTGTCGACGTAGGTGACGGTTGTTCCGGCGGCCTTGAGTTTCTCGGCGTTGGCCTGCACTGCGGCGTCGCGATCTTTGGCTTGCGCTTCGGCGGCCTTGCGGTAGTTCTCGTCAATGAAGGCGTTGTAGAAGTTTACCTGGACAACGCCACCATTCTTGGCGACAGCGCGAAGCATATCGTCGGTCATGTTGCGCGGATGATTGGTGAGAGCGCGCGCGCAAGAGTGCGAGGCGATGACGGGCGACTTGGTGACGGCGATCGTGTCATAGAACGTCTTGTCCGCAACGTGCGAGATGTCGACCAGCATGCCAAGGCGGTTCATCTCCAGGACGATCTGCTTGCCGCCCTCGGTGAGGCCGTTGTGGTGCTCGACTTTCTGATTGTTGATATCTCCGGAAGAGTCCGCCCACTCGTTTGTGTTCGACCAACTCAGGGTCATGTAGCGAATGCCGAGGCGGTAGAAGTCGCGCAGCAGGCGCACATCGTTTTCGATCGAGTGGCCGCCTTCAATGCCCAGCAGAGTGGCGAGTTTGTGCTCGCGGTGGGCGCGCTCGATGTCGGCCGCGCTGAAGGCCATCGTCATGCGGTCGGGATGGTGCGCCGCCTGTTCGTAAACAGAATCGATGAGATCGAGCGTGTGTCGGGCGAAGTGGCCCTGGTTGGTTTCCGGCTCGACCCAGATGGAAAAGAACTCGGCGCTGAGATTTCCGGCCTTGGCCTTGTCGAGACTGATATGGCCGTGATCTTTGGGATCGGTTGATCCGATGTCGTAGTTTTCGTCGAGGAATCGCTGTGGGGTGTCCGCGTGCGTGTCGATGACGATGGCGGAGTTGTGGAGCTCCCGAGCCTTCTCGCTGACTGTTTGGGCGTGAATGGGGACAACGCAGGCAAGTGCGATTGCGACGGCGAAAGTGGGCTTGTTCATGAGGAACAAGCATTCTATACGATGGAGCGACGGGCGTCCCTGCCCGTCCAGAGCGCGCCAGACTGGCGGGGACGCCCGTCGCTCCACCGTATCGCTCATCCTGCGTTCACCACGGCGAGCGCTTGCTCTATGCAGCCCTGAAGCGGTTGGTCGGTGTTAATCGTCGTTTTCGAATAAGAAATCGACTCAAAACCAGCTTTCATTTCCAGATACAGCGCAAAGGTCCGGTTGCGCGCGGGGTGCGACGAATCGGGTTCGAGGTCGAGACGCCGGCGAGCGGATTCATCCGAACATGTGCACTCGACGATCGCCCAGGGCCGAGCGAGTTCGCGGGCGAACTTGAGGACGCGGTCGATCTGGTAGCGTCGCGAGAAGGTGCGGCCGTCGAGAAAGATTTTGCGAGTGGGAGCAATTTGTAGCAAGTAGCGGGCGGCTTCGAGCATGACCTCCATAACGAAGTCGTCTTGCTTGACGGAGTATTCGACATCCTCTGGGGCAAACAGGGCGCCTCGAATCTCGTCTTTACTAAGCAGTGCGCCTTGAGTGAGTTGGGCCAGTTCGCGGGCCAGCGTGGTTTTACCGGTTCCCGGGAGACCTGCCATGAGGATGATCATTCTGTGCAGAGTGTAGCGGACGGACCGTCTATTTGGAGGCGGTCATTGCAGTAGCAGTGGCAACGGCCGGGGCCATGAGGGGTTCTTCCGCTGGCGGGCGCGGGAAAATAGTCTGGGTCTGGCGCCAATCACTGTAGCGGTCGGAAACCATCACGTGGAAGCACCAGTGGCGCCGCTCTTCTTCGGGTTCGACCAGACCGAGCGCGTTCAAATAGAACAGGTAGCGTTCGACAAAACGGATCTGGTCTTTCGTCAGGCCGCGACGCTGCAGGTCGAGCGTGACTCCGGCAAGATGAGACGACGCAGTGTCGCCGTCCGCAGGCGCCGCGTTACGGTTATGGCGGCGAAGCTTCTTCTGCACCTTGACCGTGCGCACCGCCGAGTTTACCTGGATCTTGGCGTGGAACTGGCGGTAGTAAGCTTCGGAGAGGTCAGCCACGAAATCGCGTGTCCAGGGGCGGCAGAAGCGGCGCGAAGGATCAAGACCGCGCTCAATCTTCAGAGCATCGCTCTCCTCGATCGGCACCAGGGCGCCGGAGGCCTTGAGCGCTTCCAGTTCGTCATCGTCCTGGATACGGGGTAGATCGATGCGGTCGATTTCCTGGTTCTGCCGGATGAGCGAATCGTGCGACGGGCGGAACATCGGGTTCCAGAGGATGCCTCGGAGACGATGCAGGAATCGGTTGTGGTGATGGTTAACGCGGTGCAGGGCGAATGCGCTTCCCGGCGATGCGACCGCAACGAAAGTCGCAACCATAACCGCCATCAGCAGAATTCCCGGCGATTTGGAGCTTCGCGTCATTGCAGGTTCACTGTCAGTTTTAAACGTCTCTCTGGGCCGGGCGGAAAGGCCCACCTTCCCAATTAGATGCGCAATTGTAAACCACAGGTGAACGATTCTGTGACCAATTCGAGCTAACCGCGCTTACTTAAGGGAGTTACCGATGGTTACCTTAGGGTAATCGGCTGATTTCCTGTGCCAGTACTGGGAAAATGCAGGTTTGGAGATTGACGATGTGTCGCCCTAGCCGCTCTCCCGGAGAGACGCGGCTTGCCGCGTCTCAGACGGGGCAAAGCCCCGTCACCACACAGGCACTTCATTTGCGCAGCAGGTCGCCTAGCGCCTGCTTCATAACTTGCCCGCCGACTTCGGCAATCGACGTGGTCAGCGGTATTTCCTTCGGACAAATCTCAACGCAGTTTTGGGCGTAGCCGCATTCCTGTATGCCACCGTCGCCCATGAGTGCAGACAGTCGCTCGCGCTTCAGGGCCTGCCCGGTGGGATGGGTGTTGAACAGGCGCACTTGCGAGATGGTGGCCGCGCCCACGAATCCCGTGTCCTCGTTGAACTGCGGACAGGCTTCCATGCAGCAGCAACACGAGATGCAGTTCGATAGCGGATAGGACTGTTCCTGCGCCTCCATGGTCATGCGCGGCCCCGGACCGAGGTCGTAAGTTCCGTCGACTGGCACCCAGGCTTTGACCTTCTTCAGGTTCTCGAAGAGCACGCTGCGATCGACGGCGAGGTCGCGCACCACGGGAAATTTCGAGAAGGGCTCGAGTTTGATCGGCTGATCGAGGTGGTCGAGCAGGGAGGAGCAGGCCATGCGGGCCTTGCCATTGATCAGCATGGCGCAGGAGCCGCAGATCTCTTCGAGGCAGTTCGAGTCGTAAGTGACGGGTGTGGTCTGTTTGCCGTCGCGGGTGATGGGGCGGGCCGCGATCTCCATCAGCGCCGAAGTGACGTTCATGTTCGGCTTGTAAGGAATCTCGAACTCTTCCCACGACGGCTTCGCCTCAGGGGTGAGTTGGCGTTTGATCTTGAGGATTACGGATTTGTTGTTTGCCATTTGTCTAGAAACTCAATTCTTGCCTTCAATCTTCAATTCCGTGATTAAGGGCGGCTCGCTTTGTTCGACCGGCGGGTTCCATGGTTCAGGATGCCGCGATTGTCGATAACCACCAACGCACCCCAGGAATAGCAAACCCCAGAAAGCCGCACGCCACTCGAAAGTACCGTGCACGACCGCATCAGGGTGTGAAAAATCGCCAACAGCGCCGAAACGATCATCCCAACGAGGCTCGCTCGCCGCTGCGTAATTCGTCGTGAAGGCATCTCGTCGAACATCTGGAACTCCCCTTGAAACGTCTTAGCGTAGGACGCTTTTTCCCAAAACGAAAACCATCACAAGAAAAATAACCGGGAAGGGCACGAGTTCCACTCGTGCCGATTTAGGCTGAGAGAGAACTGCGGCTTCCAGCCGCTGAGGTTTCTCTTGAGGCCTTCACGACTCATTTCTCCTCCCGGAACTTATTTCCTAACTTTCTGTACCTGGCATCATCGCAACCTGTTTCCAGTCGAAGCCTATGCCCGATTATTTCTCAAGACCCTTTACCACTACCGTCGAGAAAATCACTACGCGTTGCATGCCTTCGTCCTCATGCCCGATCATACCCACATCCTGCTCACGCCGGGTCAGGACATAACCATCGAGCGCGCCGTCCAGTTAATCAAGGGCGGATACTCGCATGCGCTCGGCACTCTGATCGGACGAAAGTCCGAAGTGTGGCAGCGCGGATTCACCGACCATCGGATTCGCGATGCTCAGGACTTCGTTCATCATCGGAATTATGTTCATCAGAATCCTGTCGACGCCCGGTTAGTTCTTAATTCCTCCGAGTACCGTTATTGCTCCGCCTTCCCGGGATTCAAACTAGACCCGTGGCCCCCAGCGGCTAAAGCCGCGATATTGGGAGATGGCTCAATCGGCACGAGTGGAACTCGTGCCCTTCCCGGTTCTGCTTGATGTTCCATCATGCGATCACGAAATCCTCGAATGTTGCTTATCAATTTTCGGCCTTTGGATCAGCATCGCTGTCTGGTTTGCCGCCAGCACGTGGCAGCGCGCAGCTATCGCCTCAACCGGGAGCAAACGCTCCGTAAGCTACGATTGCGGCGCCTAAAATGACAGACAGCCACTGCCGTTCGATAATTCCGTTGGCCATGATTACGACGCCCAACGCCGCGAAGATAAAACCGCGTACCCGTTTGAAGGTGAGGACTCGGTTCACGGACGTGCTTGATGGCATCAGTACTTCCTCGGCCGCGGCGGAATCAGCCCCGCATCCACGGGCTCGAACTCGAACTTCGGCTCATCCAGATCGGGTGCGAAGACCGCTTTTGTGGTTTTCATCCAATTCTTGTCGTCGCGCTCCGGGAAATCGGGTTTGTAGTGCGAACCGCGGGACTCGTCGCGCATGGCCGCTCCCTGCGCGATTACCCGCGCCAACTGCAGCATGTTGTACAACTGGCGCGCGAAAGCGATGGTCGTATTGGCCCACTGCGAGCGATCGCTGAGGTTGATCTTCTGGAAGCGATTCAGCAAGTCCACTACTTTGCTGTCCGCCGCCTCACATTTCTTGCTGTAGCGGATGACGGTGCAGTTCTCGGTCATCAGCGCGCCAAGTTCGCGCCAGAGCAGGAACGGATTTTCGCTGCCGTTGGCTTTCATCAGGCCGGCATTGATTTCCTGCTGTCGCTTGCGTTCGGCGTCGAAGTGCGCGTTGGAATTGCCGGGCGCAGCTTGCAGACTTTTCGCGTACTGCACGGCATTCGGCCCGGAGACAAAGCCTCCATAAATGCACGATACCAGCGAGTTCGCGCCCAGCCGGTTAGCGCCATGGTATTGGTATTCAGCCTCGCCCGCCGCGAAAATTCCGGGGACATTCGTGGACTGTTTGTAATCCACCCACAGGCCGCCCATGGTGTAGTGCACGCCGGGGAAAATCTTCATGGGCGTGACGCGCGGATCGTCGCCGACAAACTTCTCGTAGATTTCGAGGATGCCTTCCAGCTTGCGGTCGAGAGTCTTGGCGTCGATGTGGGTGAGGTCGAGGTAAACCATCGGCTTGCCATCGATGCCGAGGTTGTGCTCGTACACCACTTTAAAAATCGCTCGAGTGGCCACATCGCGCGGCACGAGGTTGCCGTATTTCGGATACCACTCTTCGAGGAAGTACCAACGGTCGTTTTGCGGGATGCTCTTTGGGTCGCGCTTGTCTCCCTGCGTCTTCGGAACCCAAACGCGTCCGCCTTCGCCGCGCGCCGACTCCGACATAAGGCGCAGCTTGTCTTCGCCGGGAATGCAGGTGGGATGCACTTGAATGAATTCGCCATTCGCGTAGTAGCAGCCCTGCTGGTAGAGTGCGGACTGCGCCGATCCCGTGCACACCACCGAGTTGGTGGACTTGCCGAAGATGGCGCCACAGCCGCCGGTGGCAATGATGATGGCGTCGGCGGGAAAGGTGCGAATTTCCATGGTCCGCAAATCCATCGCACAAATGCCGCGGCACACGCGCGTTCCGTCGAGCACAGCCGAAAGAAACTCCCAGTGCTCGTACTTCTTCACCTTGCCTTCGGACTCGTAGCGGCGAACCTGCTCGTCGAGCGCGTAGAGAAGTTGCTGGCCAGTGGTGGCTCCAGCGAACGCAGTGCGGTTATAGAGCGTGCCGCCGAAGCGGCGGAAGTCGAGCAGACCTTCGGGAGTGCGATTGAACGGAACGCCCATGCGGTCGAGCAGATCGATGATTCCGGGAGCGGCCTCGCACATGGCCTTGACCGGCGGCTGGTTCGCGAGGAAGTCGCCACCGTAAATCGTGTCGTCGAAATGGATCCAGGTGGAATCGCCTTCGCCCTTCAGGTTCTTGGCCGCGTTGATGCCGCCCTGCGCGCACACCGAGTGCGAGCGCTTTACCGGAACGATGGAAAACAGGTCAACCTCACCGCCCATCTCGGCGATCTTGATCACCGCGGCGAGGCCTGCCAGGCCGCCGCCCACTACGATAATTTTCGGAGCTGCCATGCTGTATGAATCCGATCTGCCGGGCGTGGCCCGGGCCTGCAAGTACAATCCCGCACTATCTCTATCGCATTACGATATTTTCCGAACCCGAACTTGAATCCAAGGGTTGCGGCGGTATCCTCAGAAATCCGTACACACTGGCGGCGCCGATCGAAACCAGGCCGAGCGCGAGCGCGAGGCACAGATAGCCCAGGCGGCGGCGCGCGCTCTCGCCGGTAGTGATGCCCCACTTCGCGGCGAACAGCCAAAGGCCGTAGCTGAAATGCCAGGAAGCGGCGATGATGCCGGCAGCGTAGAAGGCGATCATCCATGGATTCTGAAATTCCCCCTGGACTTTAGCGAACGACTGCATGGGATGCGTCGGCAGGTGCACGCCGGTGAAGCGCAGATAATAAGTATGCTGGACCATGTAGACGAGGGCTACGATGCCAGTCCAGCGCTGCGAGGTGTACAGCCAGTTTCCCGTCCAGGGATAATCGCCGACGTTGGTGTCGCCTTGATACCAGATGTACACGCCGTAAAAGCCGTGGTAGAGGATCGGAATCCAAATGAAGAACAGCTCGAGCAGAAACACGCCGGGCAGGCTGTTCAGAAACTCGACTTGCTTTCCGTAGGCCAGCGGGCCCCTGAAGGCTTCGGCGTTCGAGATGAAGTGTTCGAGAAGGAAGGCTCCGATGGGTACGACGCCGCTGAGCGAATGCAGGCGGCGCAGCAGGAACGAGGTTCCCTCACCAGCGCGGAGCGGAGCGACGCCCGATTTGATTCTGGGAGCGACGGGATTGGCAGTTGACGCCACGATGACTGCTCCTTACGTGGTCCGATGTGAAAACTAATGATTATCGTTTTCCGTGGGAAGGGAAGTCAAGGAGAGATCATCCGAAACCACGACATGAACGCGCGAAAGGCAGCGCCACGATGGCTATACTGCGCTTTTTCTTCTGCGCTCAATTCGGCAAAGGTCCTGTCGATTTGCGGGAAATAGAACAGTGGATCGTACCCGAATCCGTGTTGGCCCCGGGGCGCGCTCAGAATGACCCCTTCAGCGGCGCCGCGGAAGGTGTGAACAGTCTGACCGTCGCGGGCCACGGCTAGCACGCAGACGAATCGGGCGGTGCGCTTTTGTTCTGGAAGTCCTTTTAGTTCGCGCAGCACTCTCGCATTGTTAGCTTCGTCATCCGTGTTGTCCTCTGCAGTGTGCGGTTCGTTGGAGGCATAGCGCGCGGAATGAATACCGGGTGCTCCACCGAGCGCGTCAATTTCCAGGCCGGAGTCGTCGGCGAGAACCAGTCCGCCGGGGACGGCCAGACTGTAGGACTCTGCTTTCTTGCGCGCGTTCTCCTCGAATGTGGCCCCATCTTCGACAACCTGGGGCAGAGAAGAAAAATGCGGGATGTTGGCGATCGTAATGCCGGAGCGCGCGGCGGCTCCAGCGAAATCACGAAGTTTGCCAGCGTTCGAAGTGGCCAGCAGAACCGTGCGTGAGGTCATGCAGCCGGGCTCGCGAGGTCTGGTCGCATGTGTTTGTCGTCGCCTCTTGATCCATGTTGGGCCAAACCACCCGACAACGAACAACGCCAGGCTGATTGATGAGACGATGTTCCCGATGGCTCGGTCGCCCGTGCGCCCGAAATGAATGCGAATGTCGTTTCTACCCGGTGTTAAGAGGATCGCCATCTGGCCCGTCACTTCTGTCGTCTGCGTTTCGGTGCGCTTTCCATTTACAGTAACTTCCCATGCGGGATAGTTGAAGAGTCGCAGCGTTAGCAGCTGCAAGGCATCGGTATGCACGACAAGATGCTTCTCCAACAGTCCCCAATCCATGACTTCGGTCGATTCCGGTTTTCCTGAGGAATCGGCTAGCTGGGGGTAGTCCTTGTTCAATTCGTAGGGGTCGGCTCCGGCCGGAACGTATTCGTCGGTGCCCTCGTAGCCGGTGCCGTCGGCGAGGGCAGCGTTCATCTCGCGAATGTCGCTGGCCGTGTCCCACCAAGGCGACTGGATGCGGTAGCCGGCCAGCATAACTGCACCCAACAGAACGGCAGACGCCAGCAAGCGCGTGGTCCAGCGCTTGGTGGCTATGGTCAGAAGCATTGCCAAAGCCGCGTTCATGCACAGCAGCCAGCGGAAGGGAAGTTGCACGAAGCGGAACTTGGGCAGATGTTGCCAGAGCAAATTGCTCACGGGAAGCATGAGGAGCGCACTGCCGGCACCCCAGGCGGAGAGCAGCATCCACGGTCTTTGGTAAGTCGCCACTCCGGTCGCGCTGCCCGCGGCTGGAACGCTGGCTGTTCCCATGCGCTTCGCAAGGACGCGGCGCGAAAACCAGATCGCTAGTACGAGGACGCCAATTTCGGCTAGTGCCACGGTCGAGACCAGAAGATTGAAGCGGTTGTGATCGGGATCGGCAATGGTGGTGAGAAGGAAATTCTCCTGCGGCCGGACTCCTGGCGACAGCACTTCGCTGACGTTGATCCATCCCTGTTCGTAGATTGCCGGGAGCAGATAAAACGAGGCGAGGCCGGCTCCCATAAGCATAGCCAGTGTCGTCCGGACGAGGGGCCGCCAGGTCTGTGGACCCCATGATCGTTCGCGCACGGCTCCCCGCGCGGCCAAGAGCCCCGCCAGCCCGGCCGCTGAGTAGTGGATCATTACGGCCGCCGGTAGATTTGTCAGCCAGGCTGCGGCCAGCGTGAGACTCAAACACAA
>Ga0066789_10000984_pt1 | contig 12112 bp, 10 predicted proteins | sample OrgsoiDNA2013049_FD_70960 | JGI IMG/M metagenome (GOLD analysis project Ga0066789, IMG submission 70960) | Permafrost soil microbial communities from the Arctic, to analyse light accelerated degradation of dissolved organic matter (DOM) -... | ecosystem: Environmental > Terrestrial > Soil >...
TGATGGAAACCCTGACCTGAAACACCTCGCACCGCGCAGCGGGGAGAGGTCGCCGAGCGCAGCGAGGCGGGTGAGGGCCTGTTTCACTCTTGAAGGATCCGGGCACTCGGCCCGGTGGCGGTACTGGGAGGGTTTCCAAACCTTCCCGCGCTCTGGCTCCGGTGGGCAAAGCCCACCTCCGCCCACGCGATCGCTAGGCTCGCACTTTCTTGAGCCGCCGAAGTCGTCCCGACACTCTACGCTTCTGTACACGGACGCTTGCCGCGGCGACGTGTACAAAAAGAAGAAGCTCATGTACAGTTCGCCGCGATTCGATGAAGCGTCCAATACCTTAGACTGCGTGTTCTTTTCTGGGTTCCCATCTCTTCCCGTTGGTTTGTTTCAAGTCGCAGAAACGAAGCTTCAGGACGGACAGAACGCCAGGAAGATCGCGCGCCATCCAGTTCCACAATGACGGTTTCGGTTTCCATCGTTCGCCGGAGGTTCGTCGCCTCCAGTCATCAACCTCGGGAGTGACCATGCTGCGTTTAATTCGATCCACGGCCTTTCTCGGAACTCTCCTTCTAGCGGGGGCGGCATCGGCTCAGACAAAGCCTGCCAAAGCCGCGGCCACCGATGACACCCTCATCGATACTGGCAAACCAGGTGCGGCGCCTGCCGCCACCGAAGGTGCAGCGGCGCCGGTCGCTGTGCCAGCTCCGCCTCCACCGGCGGACGATGAAGCTGCTGCAGCGGAAACGGTCGCCCCGTCGAAGAAACGCACGATTTCCGGCTCCGGTCTCGACACCCAGACCGTCACCATCGGCGGCGCGGGGGATGTCGGTGACACCTCGTCGGATAAGGACTGGGGTTTCAAGTTCAAGGGCTTCTTCCGCGCGCCGATGCGCATCGGTATCGACACCAGCGGCAGGATGGGCAAGGCGTCCGACTCGTCCGACGGCAGCAGCCTGACGGCGAACTCGCTCCAGTTCCACGCTCCGCCCGTGGTGCCGGATGGAAACTACACGCGCTGGACGTACACCAACATCAACCCCGGCCCCTGGGCGGAGCTCCTCTTCCAGTACGGCAACCAGCGGGTCATGATGACCACCTCGATCGCCAGCTACAACATCACCTCGGGCGGCTGGCGCGAGCTGCAGGACCAGCTCGGCATTGACCGCGCCTTCCTCACGTTGAAGTTCCCCGAGGCGCTGGGCAATCTGGGTGGCATGTCGTGGGACGTCGGTATCTTCTCGAACCGCTACGGCGCCATGGGCAAGTACGACGCCGGTGAATACGAAACGTACATCATCGGACGCACCCGTCTCGCTGGCGCCACCGCGACTGCGGACATGGATGTTTCCGACGACGTGAAGCTCATCTTTGAAGGCGGCGCTGGCGCCAAAGTCGACCAGCAGTACCAGCAGTATGAATCGCCGGCTGCTGGGACGCCGGGCGGCAACGCCTATAGCCAGAACCCCTGTACTGCCGACGCTGCGGGCAAGGCCTGCTACAACTACCCGTCGTGGCAGCCGTTCCCGGGAAACAAGGTCCAGCAGGGTACCAACATGCTCGGCCACTTCCACGCGGGTGCCGTCATCAACGGCGTGCTCACCGTGCAGGCCCACTACATCGGGTCATTCGTCAAGGACAAGCGCTGGAACGTTGCCACGACCGGCGGAGTGGCGACTTATCCCGGCTACGCTACCGTTCCCGGTTACGGCTACATCCAAGTCGCTGGCCTCGACTTCAAGCTCGACGGTGGCTGGATGGGCGACGGCTACATCGGGTACTCGTACATCAAGGCCAAGAATGCCCTGACCGTCAACGATTCGATCGAGGTGCTTCACTCGCAGGGCGGCTGGCAGTTCACGCAGAACTACTTCCCCACGGCATACCAAGCGGGGTCAGGTGGCGACGGCGAGGTTCATACGATTGCGGGACAGTACACCTTCAGCCTGGCGGCCTTCATGATGCGTCCCCGGCCGTTCTGGGGGCAGGCCGCCGATGTTACGATTCGTCCGTACTTCATGTTCAACAAGGTCCAGGGGACACCCGGTGGCGTGGACAACGTGACCAAGTTCAAGGGCGGGTTGGACGTTGTGTATTCGTTCCTGCCGATGATGGCGGCTGGTCTGCGCCTCGATACCGTCAATCCCAACATGGATAACAGCGAGCAGACGTTCTATGTCTTTTCGCCACGCCTCATGTTTCGCAGCGAATTCGTTACGCACGAAGCCGTCGTGCTTCAGTACAGCTACTATGGGTACGGTGCGGCCTACACCGATCCGAGTAAGTCCGCCGGTAACACGGCCAATCCCTCTGGCGTTATGCCGTGGCCCTACGGCCAGTACGGTACCTATAGCATTGGCCAGAGCGGGCTGAACACGGTGCCGGACAAGCACGTGGTCATGCTCTACGCCAGCATGTGGTGGTAGTCCCGGCATGAAAATAGCAGGGCTGCTTCCTTGGTGTATCGGGGTGGCAGCCTGCGTTCCGATCGGGGAAAACACCCGTCGGAGTGAGGGCACCGTGAGCGGCGGTGTTTCGGGTGAGTTTGCCGGCGTTCCTGGCGACATCGCCATGAGCCCTCACAACCTGATTGCGAACGCGACCTTCGAAGATGGGACCAGTCTTCCGTGGACGTCCTCGTTCACCGAGCCCGCGCAGGGCGAAGTCGGCGTCGAGGATGGCGCTCTTTGTCTGCGCGTCGACAACCGCGGCGAGCACGCGTGGGACGCGCAGGTCCGCCATCGCGAGATGACGATTCAGGCGGGGCACCAGTACTTCATCAGCTTCCGCGCTTGGGCCTCGCAGCCGACGCAGATTCGGCCGAAGGTGGGAATGCAAGGTCCGCCCTACGGCGAATATTGGTTCGAGGAGACCAAGATCGACGAGGCACCTCGTCGGTTCAAAGGCAAGTTTCGCAAGAGCGGCCAGGACGACCCCAGCGCCGAGTTCACCTTTCATCTTGGTGGACGATTGGCCGAAGGAACGCACAGCCCATTCACCGTGTGTATCGACGACGTTCGGCTGGAGGATCCGCAGTTCACACGTCCGCCAAAGGCGAAGGCGTCGGGTGAAGCGAAGGTCCTCGTCAATCAGGTCGGCTACTACGCCAACCTGGCCAAGATTGCGACCTTGCGCTCGAACGCCAAGCCACAGCTCGGTTGGAAGCTGTTCGCTGGCGATGGCCTCGAAGCCGCCTTTGGCAAATCGCAGCCAGCCGGGCTGGACGTACCGTCGGGGGACCAGGTCCACATCATCGACTTTTCCGCGTTCAAGGGCACCGGCAAGGGATTCACGCTGGTAGTCGACTCCGAGCGCAGCCATCCCTTCGATATTGGCGCCGGCATCTACCACAAGATGAAGTACGACGCGCTCGCGTACTTCTATCAAAACCGATCCGGCACACCGATCGAAATGCCCTACGCGGGCAAGCCAGAGCTGGCGCGTCCCGCGGGCCACCTTTCGGACAAGAGCGTGCCCTGTGCGCCGAGCTCGGGCTGCTCGTACAGCCTGGATGTCTCTGGCGGCTGGTACGACGCTGGCGATCACGGCAAGTACGTCGTCAGCGGCGGCATCGCCGTGTGGACGCTGCTCAATCTCTACGAACGCGCCCAGTTCATCGGTAAGTCGCAAGCTGCCTTTGCCGACGGAACCATGAAGATTCCCGAAAGCCACAACGGCGTGGCCGACCTGCTCGACGAAGTTCGCTGGGAGCTGGAGTTCCTGCTCAAGATGCAAGTGCCGGCGGACCAGCCCAAAGCGGGCATGGTCCACCACAAGATCCACGACAAGGCCTGGACCGCACTCGCTCTGGCGCCGCACGAGGATCCCATGCCGCGTTTCCTGTATCCGCCCAGCACGGCAGCGACGCTGAACCTGGCTGCTGTTGCGGCGCAGGCCGGCCGCATCTGGAAGACCCTCGACCCGAAATTTTCTGCTCGTTGCATTTCCGCCGCAGAGAGGGCGTGGGCTGCTGCTGTGAAGAATCCCGCGGTCTTCGCCAAGGCAGGCGGCGAGGGCGGCGGTCCTTACGAGGACAACCATGTCGAAGACGAATTCTACTGGGCTGCGGCCGAGCTCTTCATCACGACCAGGCGGCCGGAGTATCACCAGTACCTAGCCTCGTCGCCCAACTACCTGAAGGTTCAAAGCAAGCTACCAAGCGGCGAAGGCGATGGCATTCCGTCGAGCATGAGCTGGCAGGAAACCGAGGCGCTGGGCACCATCTCGCTGGCCGTTGTTCCGGGTGCATTGCCTGCTGCCGATCAGAAGGCCGCTCGAGCAGCTATCGTGGCCGCGGCCGATGCGTACATCGCGATCCTTAAGCAACGAGGCTTCCGCGTTCCCATCGACTGGGGCAAAGAGAACAAGGCGCCGTGGGGCTCGAACTCGTTCCTGCTCAACAACCTGGTGATTCTGGGTCTGGCGCAGGACTTCACCGACGGACGCAAGTACCTGAACGCGGTCGCGGCGGGCATGGATTACATCCTCGGCCGCAACGCCCTCGACCAGTCCTACGTCACGGGCTACGGCAGCAAGCCGCTCGTCAATCCTCACCATCGCTTCTGGGCCTACCAGTCGAACAACAAGTACCCGCATGCCCCAGCTGGGGCCGTCTCAGGCGGTCCCAACTCGGGGCTTGCCGATCCCTACGTAAAGGCGGCAAACATGGTCGATTGCGTCGCCGAGCGCTGCTTCGCCGACAACATCGAATCCTGGGCCACGAACGAAATCACCATCAACTGGAACGCGCCATTCGCTTGGGTCTTGTTTTACCTCGACGAAAAGGGACCGACGGCGAAAGCTAGTAAGTAGGTATTCGCGGGCGCGCTAAGCTTGCGGGTGGAGCGCCCGTGTCCAAACGCAAGCCGTCACCATCCAAACCAGAGCCCGCAACGTCGCGCCTGTGGCTGGGCCTGAGCGCGGAGGAGCGGCAGCTCTTCGAACGGGAGTTCGCGGGTGTCGCGCCTTTGGGCGGAGGCGAGCGTGTACCAGTTGTACCGAAGCCCTCGGCCCCAAGCGGCCTTCCATCGGAGGGAAGTAAGCGCGAAGGCCAGAGCATCACGCTCACGAGTGATGCCGACACGATTCAAGGTGCAGGCTACGGCGTCTCACACGAGACCCTGCACAAGCTGGCCCGCGGACAGATTCGGATCGAGAAAACGTGCGATTTGCACGGCCTCGCTGCTCAGGTGGCACGCCACACCTGCGAGCGCTTCGTGGTCGAGTCGGCACGGAGCGGCCTGCGCGCGGTGCTGATTATCTGCGGTCGCGGCTTGCACTCGGGGGACGATGGACCCGTGCTTCGCGACGTGGTGGTCGACGTGTTGCGGTCGGCGCGCCAGCACGTCCTTGGATTTACGTCGCTGCCGCCCGATCGCGGAGGAACCGGTGCGCTGGCCGTGCTGATTCGCCGACCGAGCGGAGCGAAGTAGCTCGCGATCTTACAGCGCAATTCTGTCGGCAGCGAGCTCTGCCTCGCGGTAGATTGCGGCCATGCCCACCGAATCTCCCAACCCTCCAACCCCGTTTCATCGCGAGCTTGCCGGGCGCATCCTGCGGATGGGCAAGAAATCCGGTGAAGCAGCTCTGACAGGCGCGTTGCCGTCTCCCGATGAAATCGCCGCCATCGTCAACGACTTTCTGTCCGTTATCCTTCCCGGCACGCGACGGACGCGTCTGACCGAGCAATTCTCGGACGGCCATGCTCGCGACCGCTTGGCCGAGGTGCTCGTCGATCTCGAAGGACGACTCGTAGAGGCTCTCGTCCTAACCGCGCATCGCCAGACCGATGCCAAGGATTCAAACCGTCGCAAAGCCAAGGCCATCGCGAGGCGTACCCTCGAAGGCTTGCCCGAAGTGCGTGCGACTCTGGCCGAGGACGTCCAGATTGCATTCGAGGCAGATCCCGCGGCGACGGGACCGGACGAGGTCATCGCCTGCTATCCCGGCTTGTACGCGATTGCCATTTATCGCGCCGCCAATCGCTTGCTTCACGCTGGCGGAGAGCTCGTGCCGCGCATGATGACCGAGTATGCGCACGGCCGCACCGGCATCGATATTCACCCCGGCGCCACCATCGGCTCGCCGTTCTTCATCGACCACGGCACCGGCATCGTCATCGGCCAGACCACCCGCATCGGCAATGCCGTACGCATTTACCAAGGCGTCACCTTGGGCGCGCTGTCGATCAAGCGGCAGAATCCGATCCGCAAGGGTGGCAAGATGGTCATTCCGCAGCGCCATCCCACCATTGAGGACGACGTCGTGATCTACGCCAATGCGACCATTCTCGGTGGCGACACGGTCATCGGCAAAGGCGCCGTCGTCGGTGCCAACGCATGGATCACGTACTCCGTGCCGCCGAGCCGACGTGTGGGAGGCGGCTGAATCGCCCACGAGCTTTGGATCGGGTATGCCCATCTCAGAACGCCTAGTAGCGCTGCTCTGCGAAGTCTCGGCAGCGATCATAGAAGCCCAGAAGCCGGTACGAATTATTCCGTCGCTGCTATGGGCGGATGAAGTCGAACGTGACTTTTTCGCGCAGGGGGCGTCCAGTCTGCCCAAGCCCATGTACCACGTGCCGGCCGGCATCGGAGAGGCAGAGGCGGCTTTTCAGAAGCTGGCGCGGCGGCTAACGGGCGACAACGCCATCGAAGGATTTTTGCGCGACACGTGTGTCTCGCTTTCGACCGCCGCGCGGATGCTGATGAGCATCGGCACGCGCGACTTCTATCATCACTCGGTCGAGCTCTACGGTCGGCCGGCGAGCTTGTCGTCGGACAAACGCACCACGAACCTCGATTTGGCCCGGCACTTCGAGCAGGTCATCGCGGGCTTCGCGCCGCCCTTGTCCGACGTCGATCAGCCGAAGCTGGGCGCCGAAGAGGCGGCGGAGATCTTGCGCGCCCGCTTCGCTACGTTTTTCACGGCTCATCCCGTGAAGGTGAGGGTCGTCGATCGCCTGGCGGCGTCCGCATCCAGTACGGCAGCCGAGGTGCGCCTCAAATGCGACGTGCGCTTTTCCACGCGCGATCTTCTGCAAATCGAGTTTCACGAAGGCCAGGTCCACATGGCGACGACGCTCAACGGCCGGGCGCAAGACGTGGTTCCCTTCATCAGTGCGCCGCTACCTCGTGCTTCGCGCTCGCAGGAAGGACTGGCGGTGTTCACCGAGTTCTTCGCGGGCGCCATCAGCCTGCCGCGCGTGCGTCGGCTGTGTGACCGCACGTTGGCCATCCACATGGTGGAAGAGGGCGCCAACTTCATCGACGTTTATCGCTATTTTTGCGAGCACGGCAACGACGAGCACACGTCCTTCGATTGCGCCCGCCGGGTCATGCGCGGCGGTCCCCTGGAAGGCGGCGCCCCTTTTACGAAGGACGGTTGCTACCTCGATGGTCTTCTGCGCGTGACCAACTTCTTGCGCATTGCCCTCGTGAAGGGGCAAAGCCAGCTGGTCCGTATGCTTTTCGTTGGCAAGTTGGCGGTCGACGATACGCCCCTGTTCGATCGGCTGTTCCGGGAAGGCCTGATCCGTGAGCCTCTGTATCTCCCTACCTGGGCGAAGGATCTCTCACATCTGACAGCGTTTATGAGTTACGCGGCTTTTCTGGGCCGTAGCGATCTCGTCGCCGAGCAACGTCGGCTCGACGATCAAATCGCGCAGGCCGAAGGCGACTTTCTGTAACTACTTGCTGTGATTGGCGGCCAGGGCGTACTTCTGTACGAGGCCGTGTTGGTTTGCGGCGTGGTAGCTCGACCGTACCAGCGGTCCGGACTCAACGTGCTCGAAGCCCATCGCCAGCGCTTTCTCTTTGAGCTGCGCAAATTCATCGGGTGTCACGTGTCTGGCGATCGGCAAGTGCTGGCGTGACGGGCGTAGGTACTGGCCGAGCGTCAAGATGGCCACGCCGGCACCGCGCAGGTCACGCATGACTTCGCGGACCTCGTCCATGCTCTCGCCGAGGCCAAGCATGAGCCCGCTTTTGGTCAGTGCCCCACGCGCGCGGGCGTGAGCGAGCACCGCTAGGGAGCGTGGGGTGCTGGCCTGTACGCGTACTTGGCGCGCCAGACGCGGCACCGTCTCGAGGTTGTGGGCGAAGACGTCTGGCTTGGCATCGAGCACGACATCCACGGCTGCGGTGTCCCCCTTGAAGTCACTGACCAGGGCCTCCAGAACCATGGTCGGGCAACGTTCTTTGACAGCGCGGATGGTTGCCGCCCAGTGGGCGGCGCCACCGTCGGCCAAATCGTCTCGTGTTACGCAGGTGATGACCGTGTGGTCGAGCCCGAGGTCGGCAAGCATCGCGGCGACGCGCGACGGCTCGTCGGGATCTGGCGGCAGCGGCTTGCCCGTCGGAACGTCGCAAAACTTGCAGGAACGCGTGCACAGGCCGCCGAGGATCATGATGGTCAGCGACTTTTCGTTCCAGCATTCACCCATGTTGGGGCAGGACGCACTCTCGCAGACGGTGTGCAGTCCCAACTCGTGCACGCGTTGGCGAAGGTCGAAGAAGGTCTTGCCTGATGGCAAGCGAGCGCGGATCCACGGCGGATGGCGCGGCCGCTCGACGTCCGGGGCGGGCTCGGGTTGCCCCAGGACGCGCAGTCGCCGGGATCTCGTATCAGCTCTCACGACCAAAATTTGCGCCATCTGCTGGCCGATGTCGACGTCGGAATGCGTGGTTTCTTCGCCTCGGCGTCGAGGCTGCTATGATGATCTGAGCGATGGAGAGGACGATCGTTGTCGGGGACGTGCACGGTTGTGCCGATGAATTGAAGCTGCTCTTGCGCAAGTGTGGCTACAGCAAGGGCGACCGAGCCGTACTCGCTGGCGATTTGGTCGCCAAAGGCCCGGACTCCCAAGCGGTGATCCAATTTGCGCGCGAGCACGGCATCCTGGCCGTGCTGGGCAACCACGACGCCTTCGCCCTGTCGCATCAGCACGACGCGGGCAAGGACCATACCCACGAGCGCCGCAGCTACATGCGCGAGTTTCACGCCGACGACTGGGACTACTTGGCAGCATTGCCGTCCTACCTGCGACTGGGCGAAGTCATGCCGGGCGGGGCCGAGGTTCTGGTTGTCCATGCCGGCCTAGTGCCCGGTGTTCCCCTCGCTCAGCAGCATCGCGAACAGATGTGCACGTTACGCAGTATCGACGACAAGGGTCAGCCCACGAGCCGCCTGCTGATGCATTTTCCATGGGCGGCGAAATGGCGCGGCCCCGAGTGGGTCATCTTCGGTCACGATGCGGTTCGTGGCCTGCAACAGCATCCGCTGGCGACAGGGCTCGACACCGGCTGCGTCTACGGACGTCATCTAACGGCCATCATCTTGCCCGAGGGTAAGATCGTTCAGGTCGATGCGCTCAAGCGCTACGCAGGACGGTAAGCATCGCTGGCATGGTAGACTGACCCTGCTTTGCAAGTCGACCTCAAGAAGATTTTCACCTTCGAATCCGCCCACCATCTGCCCCGGGTGCCGGTAGGACACAAGTGCTCGCGCGTCCATGGCCATAGCTATCGCGTCGAGATTGCGCTGCGCGGTCCCGTGAACCCCGAGACCGGATGGGTCGTCGATTTTTCTGTCATCGACGACGCTTGGCTGCCGCTGTTTCGGCAATTCGACCATCACATGCTGAACGAGGTTGCCGGCCTCGAGAATCCGACGTGCGAGAACATGTCCGGATTTATCTGGCACGCCTTGAAGGACAAAGTCCCCCATCTTTCGGCGGTGACGGTGTGGGAGACGGCGGACTCGTGCTGCACCTACCAGGGCGGCTGATTTCGCAGGGCAAGGGATGAAGACGTGAAGACGTTGCGTTGCCTCACGCTGAACTTGTGGGGGGCGGAGCCTCCCCTTGCAGAGCGCATGGCGGTGGTCGAGCAGGGGCTGCGCGACTACCAGCCGGACGTCGTCGGGCTGCAAGAGGTTCGGGAAATGCCGGGACAGTTGGCGAACCAGGCCGCGACCCTGGCGCAGGCCATGGGTTTCCAGCATATCTTCGCCACGGCGACACCTTTCGGCGGCGGCAATGAAGGCCTGGCCATCCTCTCTCGTTACCCGATTGCCGAGCATGAAGTGCTGGAGCTGCCCCATGCCGAGCCGAACGAGCGCCGCATTCTACTTTCCGCGCGTCTTGAGGACGGATCGGGTGGGGCTTGGGTCCATACCACCCATCTCAATTATCGCCTGACCCATGGTCTGCAGCGGGAGGATCAGGTGGGCGCTATCGAAGCGAGCGTGTCGGATCGCGCCAGCGATTCGCCGCAGATTCTGATGGGCGACTTCAACGCGTGCCCCGATGCGGACGAGATTCGCTTTCTTCGGGGCCTGACCACGCTCCATGGCCGGCGTCCTTATTTCCAGGACGCCTGGCAGCGTCTTCATTCAGGCGAGATTGGATGGACCTGGGCGCGCGCCAACCCGTACACGGCGAAGCTGGCATTTCTAGAGCCGGATCGGCGTTTGGACTATATCTTCGTAACGCCACAGCGAGGGGACGGTCGCGGCACCATTCATTCTTGTCGAATCGTGTTCGACAAGCCGAGCTCTGATTCCATCTTTGCCTCGGATCACTTTGGGGTGCTGGCCGAGATTCAAATGGAGCGTTCTTGATGTTCAGGCTTGCGCAGGTCAGCGATCCGCACTTTCAGAGCTTCCACCATGTGAAGCTGCGCGAGCTATTCAGCAAGCGAGCCATCGGCGGGATGAACCTTCTGTTGCGCCGGCGACGGAAGCACAACATGGCGCTCTTGCAGGCGCTGCTCGAAGACTTGCCGGCTCGGTCCATCGATCACTTGGCGGTGACAGGCGATCTGTGCAATATCGCGCTCGAGTCCGAATGGGCCGCCGCGCTTCGCTGGATCGAGGCTGCGCCGCTCGCCGCCGATCGTGTGACTGTGATTCCCGGCAATCACGATGCCTACGTTGCCGAAGTGGTCGACAAGGGCACCTTCGAGCGCATGTTCGGTACTTATCAGACGGCCGAACTGCGCGTCGACGCGGCCGTCTATCCATTCGTTCGGCTACGCGGCGACGTGGCCCTGATTGGCGTTGGCACCGGCGTGCCTACCGGCGACTTTGGAGCGTGGGGCAGGGTGGGGAGAGACCAGTTGGCGAGGCTCGAAGCCTTGTTGAGCACGCCCGAGGTCAAGAGCCGGCGTCGTGTCTTGCTGATTCATCACCCGCCGCTGGTCAATCGTCCGGGCGAAGATCGCAATCTGCGCGACCGGACCGAGCTGCAGGCGCTTCTTGCGCGAGTGGGGGTCGACCTGGTGCTGCACGGACACGACCACCGCGACTACTTCAATGAATTGCCTGGTCCGAAGGGGACGCGCATTCCCGTTGTCGGCGCAGGTTCGGCTTCTTACGACAGCTCGCCCGACCGCCGTTCGCGCTACCACATCTTCGACATCGACGACGCTGCGATTGCAGTGACGACGTACGCACACGACGCGAGCACCGGCAAGTTCGCCGAATACAGTCGGAAAGTCCTTTAGCCGCTAGCGGACCAAGGGGACGCAGCTGCCGCTCTCGCAGGCCGACTGGCCGCAGCAGTCGCTGTCACTTCTGCAGAGGTTGCACAGGCCGTCGACACAGGCGGTCCCGCCCGAGCACCACTCGCACTGAGTGCACAAGCCGGCCGGTGGCAGGGGCGCCGTGCAATTGGTGCCGACGGCAACGATGTCGCGATCGAAGAAGAAGTTGGCCGACGAGCTGCCCTGAAAATCAGAGGCGAAGATCGCTCCCCAGACGTCCAGCGCGGTCGAGGCGGTCACGCGTGCCCGAGGCGCATAGAGATTACCGACAAAGCGTGTCGTAAGGGCAATCGGCTGCGAACCGCCGACTGAAATTCGGCCGGCGGCGGGGCGATCCTGATCCGCAAGAGAGAGTGTGCCTTGGACTGAGAGGTCTTGTTTGACAAACACATCCAGCTCGGCGCCGCCAGCCGGCTGAAAGGTGAGACTGCCTTTGAGATTGATCGAACCATCAATGAACAGAGCGCTGGTGCCATTGACGTGAACGAGCACGTCACCGGTGCCAGCTATTTGCGACAGATAGATGCGACCGCAGCGCATGGTCCAGTCCCGGTTGCCGGAAATGGAGGCCAGGACGT
>Ga0066789_10000985_pt1 | contig 12098 bp, 12 predicted proteins | sample OrgsoiDNA2013049_FD_70960 | JGI IMG/M metagenome (GOLD analysis project Ga0066789, IMG submission 70960) | Permafrost soil microbial communities from the Arctic, to analyse light accelerated degradation of dissolved organic matter (DOM) -... | ecosystem: Environmental > Terrestrial > Soil >...
GCCGAAACGACCGGCGAATTCGGCGAGCGCTGAGGCGGCGCGGGCGTTTGTGGCCTGGAGCGGCGGGTTCGGCTCCAACCCGGCCTGCGGGCCACGGGCTGGCGTAGGGCGGATCGTTCCGCCGTTATGCTCCCAAGATGGCGGGTTACGCCTGCGGCTCCAACCCGCCCTACGACCGCTCGGGTTATTGCCCTGCTGTTTTTTGTTTGCCGGCTTGCGGGTCGAGCCCGACGGTGCGGCCCGGAAACCCCGCGGCGTCGAAATAGCGCTGGGTCAGCACGCGCTGGAAATTCAGCACGGTGCGCAGGCCGTTGGCCGACGGCTTCGACTTCACCGTGCCGCTGGATGCCTTGGGCGTCGGGCCATTGGGCATCGCTTCCGTCATCACCCGCCCGATCAGGTTGCCCTTCGGCTTCGGCGCGAGGCCGAGGAGCCGGGCGGCGGTGGCTCCGACGTCGGCGTTGCTGACCGGCAGCGCATCGACATAACCGGCCTTGAAGTCCGGCCCGATCGCCGCGGTGAAATTCATGGTGTCACCGCGGCTGAAGCTGCCGTGCATGCCCTGGCCCTGCCGCAGCACCGTATCGGCAACCGCGACGGAACAGTTGGTGGGCTCGTCGCATCCAGTCGTATAGGAACGAAAATTGACGACGATGGCTGGATGCGGCGTCACGGCCTTGCCACGCAGGCTGAGCAACGACAGCGGCAGGGTTCCAGGAAATCGTCCGAGATCATCTTCCACGAAGATGCCGCTGACATAATCCTGCTCCAGCAGCGCTTTGACGGTGCGTCCGGCCAGTTTACGATCGCTGTTCGGTAAATAGATCAGGTCTGATCCGCCATTGGTGGCGACCACAAGATCCGGCTTTGCCGGGTCCTTGCCGAGCAATCCATTACCCGCCTTCGGACGCGTATTCTCAATAACCCGCACATTCTTGTCGTTCGGATCGAACAGCGGCAGGTCAAGCGCCTTGGCGAGATCGATGGAGAGAAAGCCCATCGGCAGGAAACCGGTTGGGGTGTCGTCATAGGTTCCTTTCGTCGAGGTACTTGTCTTGCTCTCCTTTGAAATCGTCGAGAAGCCGTGATCGGAGGAGATGATGATGTTGGTCGTCGCGGCGAGGCCGAGATCGTCGAGCGCCTTGCGTAGTTGCGCCAGATTGTTGTCGGCATTCTTGATGCCGGCCATCGAAGTGGGGCCATTGATGCCGGGCGTGACGGTATTGAGACTGTCGCCGGTGTTGTGCTGGCTGCCATCCGGATCGCGCGACCAGAACACCAGCACGAACGGTTTTGCGCGCGCCTTGAACATCGGCAACACGACCTTGGTGGCGATGTCGGCGAAATAGGCCTGCTGCGCGGTGTTCGGCACCACGGTGCCCGCCGTCTTGGCGTCGCCCGCCTTGCCGTTGTCGCCGCGCGAGGGCGTTGCGAGTGGAAGCTCGGCTTTTGTCAGTGCCGCCTGCATCTCCGGCGAGAGCGGCACCCCGCTCTTGCCGCCGGTGGCGTCGTCGATCACGATCGAATGCAGGCCATCGGTGCCGATCTTGTCGGTGTGGTCGAAAATCAGGGTGGGACCGAGCTTGCCGAGCGCTGCCGTGCTGTAGCCCTTCGCCCGCGCCATCTTCAACAAGGTTTCCTCGTTGAGGTAATCGCCGCCGAAATGCTCATCGGCATCGACGATCACCGGATCGACTTCGAGAAACGGGGTGACGGACCCGTTGGCGGGCCCGACCGGATAGCCGGTATAAATCGTGTTGCTGAAATCGCCGGTGTCGCCGAGATAGTGGCCTGTCGCCATCGCGGAAGCGTTCGCGGTCGTGAATGTCGGAAACAGCGAGTGCGAATTCCTGAAATTGACGCCCTTGTCGCGGATTTCGGCCATCGCGGGCGCGGTTTCGGGAGTGACCTTCAAGGCGCGCAATCCATCCGGCACGAACAGGATCAGATTGCGGGGCGTGCTGTTCTGCGCGGATGCCATGCCGGCCGACAGCAAGGTCAGTCCAGCGGACAGCAATAGGATCGAGCGGCGCATGAAGATCTCCCCTGAAAAGCTGATTCCGGCGTATCAGCCGTTGCCTCTATTAGTTTTGCTGTATTACAGATTTGTTACATGGGTCGCCCGCGCGCTTGTCAACAATGATAGGCTATCCGAAATCCCCCAACCCGGTATCTTCTACCTCATCGTCCGGAACGTGATCGAGTATCGGCGCTGCTCCACCGCGGGGATGCTGTGCTGCCAGATCTGCCTGGATTCGCCGCGCATCATGTAGAGCGAACGCGGTTCGGCAGTGAGCGTGAAGCGTTGCCATTTGTCGCCGGCGGGGCGACGAAACCGAAACTTGCAGGAAGCCCCCAGCGACAACCCGAAGATCTGGTCGAACTGCGGCTTGTCGCGGTGCCATCCGATGCCGGCGCCGACATCGTACTCGATACACAGAACTTGCCGGACGGATCCGGCCGGCAGGTCGCCGAATTTTTCAACCGAACTGATGACCGATATCAGCCATGCGGGGAGTGGCTCGGCCTCTTGAAGTCTCTTGGCGGTGTAATCGTAGCTGCAGCCGAACGAGGCAACCCGACGTTTTCCCTGGTAGGCGCCGAATTGGAATGGCTGTAACGGCAATTCCAGGATATGACCGATCAGTTCCGCTTCGGCTGTGCTGGATACGAATTCGGGTTGATAGCGAAGTCCCTCGGGATCCGCGTTTGGCTCCGCAAAGAGCGCAAGCTGCGCCATTTGGTTAAATCCTTTTTTTGACAAAAGCCCGTCGGGGAACGTTCTTTTCCTGGAGCCGTTCCGCAAGGGCTCAGCGTGGACAACTCCGGCTTGGTCCGGAATCGGAACGGCTGGGCTGCTTCGGCAATCGTTTGCGACCCCGGTTGATCTGTGCAGGAATATCTACCCTGACAAGCGGATTTTCCGCATATAGGCCGTTGCCTCTGTTCGGTTTTGCTGTACGACGGAATTGTTACGCCCGTCCCCCGAATGCCAGTTTGTGGCTCCCGGATCCCGCCCAAAGGCTGCAGTCACGAAAATGTTCAAACGAATTCTGATCGCCAACCGCGGCGAGATCGCCTGCCGGGTCATCAAGACTGCCCGCCGCATGGGGATCGAGACCGTGGCCGTCTATTCCGAGGCCGATCGCGACGCACTCCATGTCGAAATGGCCGATCAGGCGGTTTTGATCGGACCGCCGGCCGCCGCCGAAAGCTATCTGGTGATGGAGAAGATCGTCGAGGCCTGCCGCAAGACCGGCGCGCAGGCCGTGCATCCCGGCTACGGCTTCCTGTCCGAGCGCGAAGCGTTTCCGCGCGCGCTGAGCGAGGCCGGCATCGTCTTCATCGGACCCAACGCGAGCGCCATCGCCGCTATGGGCGACAAGATCGAATCCAAGAAGGCGGCCGCGAAGGCCGATGTTTCGACCGTGCCGGGCTACCTTGGCGTCATCACCGACGAACGGCATGCGGTGAAGATCGCCGACGCCATCGGCTATCCCGTGATGATCAAGGCCTCGGCCGGCGGCGGCGGCAAGGGGATGCGGGTCGCGCATTCGACCTCGGAAGTCGCCGAAGGCTTTGGCCTCGCCAAGGCCGAAGCCAAGGCGTCGTTCGGCGACGACCGGGTATTCATCGAAAAATTCATCGTCGATCCCCGCCACATTGAAATCCAGGTGCTCGGCGACAAGCATGGCAACGTGATTTATCTCGGCGAACGCGAATGTTCGATCCAGCGGCGCAATCAGAAGGTGATCGAGGAAGCGCCGTCGCCGTTGCTCGACGAGACCACCCGCCGCAAGATGGGTGAGCAGGCGGTCGCGCTCGCCAAGGCCGTGAACTACGATTCGGCCGGTACGGTCGAATTTGTCGCAGGCCAGGACAAGAGCTTCTTCTTCCTTGAAATGAATACAAGGCTGCAGGTCGAGCATCCCGTGACCGAATTGATCACCGGCATCGATCTGGTCGAGCAGATGATCCGCGTGGCCGCCGGCGAGAAGCTTGCGCTGACGCAAAAGGACGTCAAGCTGACCGGATGGGCGGTGGAGTCGCGGGTCTATGCGGAAGATCCGTTCCGCAATTTCCTGCCCTCGATCGGCCGGCTGGTAAAATATCGCCCGCCGGTCGAGAGCAGCATCGACGGCATCACCGTTCGCAACGATACCGGCGTGCAGGAAGGCGGCGAGATCTCGATCTATTACGATCCGATGATCGCCAAGCTCGTGACCCACGCGCCGTCGCGCGCCGCCGCGATCGAGGCGCAGGCGACCGCGCTCGATTCATTCTACATCGACGGTATCCGCCATAACATTCCGTTCCTGTCGGCGCTGATGCTTCATCCGCGCTGGCGCGAGGGCAATCTTTCCACCGGCTTTATTGCCGAGGAGTTTCCCAAGGGGTTTGCGGCTCGTGTCCCGGAAGGCGAGGTCGCACGCCGGCTTGCGGCCGTCGCAGCCGCCATCGATCACGTGCTCGGAGAGCGCAAGCGGCAGATTTCTGGCCAGCTGATCCACCGTCCGGTGCAGCGCGAGCGCCGCCGCGCGGTGTGGCTGGACCGCAACGAAATCGCGCTCGATATTGCGCGGGAAGATGATTTCATCACGGTGCGTTTTGCCGGCGCGGACGGAAATCCAGGCCATCCGCATCAGCTGGTTTCGCCCTGGGTGCCGGGCGATCCGGTCTGGCAGGGCAGCGTCGACGGCCATCCGGTGGCGATGCAGGTGCGCCCGATTCCCAATGGCTTCCGCCTCGCGCATCAGGGTTTTGAGGTGGCGGTCAATGTCTTCACCGAATCCGAGGCCGCCGCGGCGCGGCTGATGCCGGTCAAGACCACGGCCGATACCGGCAAGAAACTGCTGTGTCCGATGCCGGGGCTCGTGGTGTCGATTGCGGTTGCCGAAGGCCAGGAGGTCAAAGCAGGCGAGACGCTGGCGGTGGTCGAGGCGATGAAGATGCAGAACGTGCTGCGCGCCGAACGCGACGGCACGGTCAAGAAGATTCATGCAACCGCGGGCGCGACGCTGGCGGTGGACGCGCTCATTCTCGAATTTGCCTAAGCTGCGTATTCCGCAAAAAGTGGATACCGGTTTTGCAACGAGAATACGCGCAATTATAACAGGGGGTTGGTATGGCTTTCCGAAAGCGCCGCGCAGCGTTGCGTTCGATCCTCGCCGGATCGACCTGCATTCGGCCGGGGTCGGTCTATGACGCGATTTCGATCCGCATCGCGCAGGATCTCGGTTTCGAGGTCGGCATGTTCGGCGGCTCGGTGGCTTCGCTCGCGGTGTTGGGAGACCCGGATATCACGTTGATTACGCTGACCGAACTCGCCGAACAGATGCGCCGGATGTCGCGCGCTGCCGCGCTGCCGGTACTGGTCGATGCCGACCACGGTTACGGCAATGCGCTGAATGTCCGTCGCACGGTCCAGGAACTGGAAGCGGCGGGGGCCGCCGGCCTCACCATCGAGGACACCCTGCTGCCGCAGGCCTTTGGGCAGGCGAAAACGCAGCTTATTTCGCTGGAGGAAGGCGTCGGCAAGATGAAAGCCGCGCTTGACGGGCGCGGCGATCCATCGCTGGTGATCGCGGGGCGCACCGGTGCTGCGTCAATCTCCGGACTTGAGGACGCGATTGCTCGCGCCCGGGCCTATGAGGCCGCCGGCGTCGATGCGCTGTTCTTCACCGGCCTGAAAAACCGCGCGGAACTCGAAGCCATCGCCGCCGCCACCACGCTGCCGATCGTGCTGGGCGGCTTTCCCGAGGAAGCGGCCGACCCGGATTATTTCGCCGGCAAAAGGGTGCGGATCGCGTTGCAGGGTCACGCCCCGATCGCCGCGGCGACTTTGGCCGTTCACGAGACGCTGAAGGCGTTGCGCGAAGGTCAGTCGCCGAAGAACTTGAAGGGCCTCGCGTCATCCGACCTGACCAGCCGCGTCACGCGCGACGCCGACGCGAAGGCGCGCAGCGCCGAATTTCTGGGGCTCAAACGATAGATGGGCAGTACGATCAGCCAGGTGACGATCCGGGGCCGGGTGCAGGGCGTCGGCTATCGGTACTGGGTCGAGCAGCAGGCAATTGCGCACGGTCTTGAGGGATGGGTGTGTAACCGCCGGGACGGCAGCGTCGAGGCGCTGTTTTCGGGACCGGAGCATGTCGTATCGAACATGGTGGCGTCGTGCCGGCGCGGCCCGTCATCGGCGCGCGTCGATGCGGTCGATGAGCAGCCCGGCCATGCCGATGCGCTGAACTCGCGGCGGCCCGGCGAGCGGTTTTCGATGCTGCCGACGATCTAACATCGGCCGGCGCTCCAGGCGACGTGCTGGGGCGCACGGGATTTGGATCATCATGCTTTAATTTGCGGTGGCGCCGGTTTTGGTCCGCGGTTTCGCCGGAGCGGGCTTGGCGACGGTCTTTGTAGCGGCCTTGGGCGTATCCACGCTGCGCGAGCTGCCCCAGGGGTCGGTAGGGCCCTGGTCGGGAATGTTGCCGAGCGACCTCTTATAGGCTCGCTCGCTCGCCCGATCCTGTTCGATCTCGCTCGGGGTTTTCTCGGCTGGAGTATCCCCGTATTTGGGCATCGATTTTTGTTGGGCGTAAGCAGGCCCGGCCAGCAACGCAATCATCGCAGCGGCGCACAAAACTCTCATGCCTGTCTCCCGTGTTGTCCAAGTTCCGACGCGGATCGCCGTCACAAAAGGCCGTGCAGATGTTGCCCGGCCTTTTGGTTGATCTGATGGCCGAAATAGCCGGGGCGGGCAAGACCGCCATGCGTCTCAAATCGCGCAATCACGGCCCAACGGCCGCTTGACATTCGTCCGTTTCAGTCAGATATTTCTGTTATGACAGAAACAACAGCGAAGAAGAAATTGCCCGCCGCCGTCGAACGGTTCGTCCTGCATTGGGGCGACATGGGCGACGAGTGGGGCGTCAATCGCTCGGTGAGCCAGATTCACGGTCTGCTTTATTTGTCGGAAACCCCTGTCACCGCCGACGATATCGCGGAGACGCTGGGCATGGCGCGCTCCAACGTCTCCAATTCCATCAGGGAACTGTTGTCGTGGAATTTGATCCGGCGCGTTCCGATCATGGGCGATCGCCGCGATCATTATGAGGCGGAGACGGATATCTGGGAGGTGGCCGCGCGCATCGCCGCCGGTCGCAAGGAGCGCGAGATCGATCCCGCCGTCGATGCGTTGCGCGCCTGCGTCGTCGACGCCGCCGACGATCCGACCATCAGCCCGGTTGCGAGCAAACGGCTGAAGGAAATGCTGGCTTTCACCGAACTGGTCGATCGCTGGTACGCGCAGATGCTGACCGTGCCGCGGCCCAGGTTGATCGCCCTGATCAAGCTCGGCGAAAAGATCGTCAGTTTCCTGCCGGCGGGGAAATCCAAATAAGGCTTGAGATTGCTGGAGCGCATCATGGCGTGAGGCGCCAAGCCATCGATGCCGAGCGGTTTGATGGGAGGTGACAATGATCGCGACATTGAAGATGCTGCTGGCTATCTGCCTTGGCGAGCCCACCAGGGCCCGCGCGAGCTATCGGCTCGCTTGCCTCGGCCCCGGTGGTGGTATTGGCGCTCCTGTCCGGTCCCGGGCAGCGGCGCGCCCAAACGCCATCCGATCCGGTTTCAGGCGTCGATGCCGCTTTGATCGAGGATATCGTGATTGGCAGCCGCATCCTCGCCGAGTTTGGCGTTCTCGACGGCTTCGGCCATGTCAGTGCGCGTCACCCGACCAATCCCGGCCACTTCCTGATGTCGCGGTCGCTCGCGCCGGCGCTGGTCACCGCGACGACATCATGGAATTCGATCTCGACGGAAACGCCGTGGGCAACAGCGGCCGATCGGAGTTTCTGGAACGCTTCATTCACAGCGAAATCTACAAGGCGCGGCCGGACGTGATGTCGGTGGTTCATACGCATTCTCCGGGCGTCATTCCATTCTCGGTGAGCCAGGCGCCGTTGCGGCCGATGTATCACAACGCGGCCTTCCTGGCGGCCGGCGCACCGGTATGGGATATTCGAAAGGATTTCGGCGAGACCGACATGCTGGTCCGCGATGCCTCGCTTGGCAAATCACTGGCGCAGACGCTCGGCGACAAGTCGGTGGTCTTGATGCGCGGCCATGGCGACGTGACCGTGGGGCCGGCCGTCAAGGTGGCCGTCTTCCGGGCCTATTACACCGACGTCAACGCCCGGCTGCAGTCGCAAGCCGCAGCACTGGGTGGGGACATCAACTACCTGACGCCGGGGGAGGGCGCGAAAGCCGACACGGTCAACCTCGCCGTGCTCGACCGTATCTGGAACCTGTGGAAGATGCGGATCGCTCCGAGCCTTGGTCCAAGCCTTGGTCCAAGCCTTGGGAAGTAGCCTTGGGAAGTAGCCTTGGGAAGTAGCCCGCCGCACTGGGGGCAGCATGGTCAAATCGTCGCTTCCGGAAGCTGCGCTTTTACCGAGCCAAACACCTCCTCAAACGCCCGCCGGAGCGTGATATCGACGTCCGCCAAGGTTGCGGGATGGCCGAGGTCGGCGAGACTGGTGACGCCATAGCGCGGGTCCACCACGCCGCAGGGCACGATGGCGTCGAAGTGCGTCAGGTCAGGCGCCACATTGATGGAGATGCCGTGGAACGACACCCAGCGCCGCAGCCGCACGCCAAGGGCCGCGACCTTGTCTTCGAACCCAACACCCTTGTCCGGCCGCTGCACCCAGACACCGACCCGATCCTCGCGGCGTTCGCCGTGCACGTGCAAAGCGTCCAGGGTGCGGATGATCCATTGCTCAAGGCTCGCCACATAGGCCCGCACATCGGGCCGGCGCCGCTTCAGGTCGAGCATCACATAGGCCACGCGCTGGCCGGGGCCGTGATAGGTGAGCTGCCCGCCGCGTCCGGTCACGAACAAGGGAAAGCGGGGGTCGAGCAGGTCATCGGCCTTGCCGCTGGTGCCGGAGGTGTAGAGCGGCGGGTGTTCCAGCAGCCATACCAGCTCGGCGGCTTCACCCGCCGCGATGGCCGCAACCCGCGCCTCCATGGCTGCCACGGCTTCCAGATAGGGCACCGGCGCATCGGAAGCCCGCCATTCGACCGCGCCGCCGCCGGCGGCGCGCGCAAAGGTCGTCAAATCCATGCTTTGGCGATCATTAACCATTGGCTAACCATAACGTGGTGATCTCGAATTACGCAATTTCGCAATCGCCTGTACGGGTCGCTTCCCCAGTGCCAACGTTCGATAAAGTCACGGTCGATCTCATGGTGGTGCTCGGTACCACCTCGATGCCGATTCACCAGGTCATGCGCCTCAGCCGCGGCGCCATCATCGAACTCGACGCCACCGAGGCGGACGAGGTCAAGATCCTCGCCAACAACCTGCCGATCGCCAGCGGCGTGGTGCTGGTCGATCGCAACCGTATCGCGGTCGAAGTCAAGCAAATGCTGCCGCGACTGCCGGGCAGCCGGTAACAACCGCCACGCCGGCAGGCCTTGTCCCTCCATCCTTGATTTGTTACATCGGCGCCGGTGATCCGGTCTTGATCTGGTCCTGGTCCGGCAGGACGCAAATCCGGTGCCGATCCTAGCGCTCGTGGCGGAATTGGTAGACGCGCTGCCTTGAGGTGGCAGTGAGTAAAATCGTGGGGGTTCGAGTCCCTCCGAGCGCACCACTCAAAAATCGGCTTTGTTATTACTCGGGTTTTTGTGTTTCGGCCCTCGATGGATTGTCGATGACGCTGGCGGCCAGCGGGCGCATCGTTTGCGGCAGCAAAACCGGAGTTCCGCTGTCGGCATATTGAATCGTCGCGTCCACCACGAATATTCGCCTGATTATTTCGGTTGTCACCGCGCCCCGCGGCCGCGGTCGATGCGGCGCGGCTGGTGCGTTTGCTTTACCGTAACAACGTTGGTGTTCATCGATGGACGCGGGGCTCAGGCTGGTGATACCAACCTGCCGACCGGATCGCGTCCGACCATGATTCCTCCGGCTGATCATCGATCGGAACAGATACATGAAATTCTTCGGCTACGCGTATCGGTTTCTCTCCAATTTCGTTTTCATGGCGATGGTCTATTACAGCCTGAACTCGATGGAGAAGTACCAGCAGCGCGCGGTCCTCGCGATTCTCGTGCTGGCCTATGCGGTGATGCGCGCGGCGACGGCGCTGCGTTCGTTTTATTTCTTCCAGCGCATCGAGCGGCTCGAGCTTGAGGCGCGCCGTCTCGCAGGCCTCACCGGGGATGGTCCTGCCTCGGCCGCCTCACGCAAGCAGATCGTCAATGACGTCGCGGTTCTCCGCCGGGACGGCGAAATGAAATCGTATATCGATCTGCTGTTTCTCGCTTTGGTCGTCCTGTTGTGCGTTTCCAAGATCGTGACCGATTAAGCCGCCACAACGCAGGCTTTTGGCGCGGATTCAATGCCTCAGCGCGCCGCGGCCGGCACCCGCGGCCATCCGGGTTCGGTGAGCGGCGATTTGAGAAACACCCGCTCGCTGGGCGCGTCCCGAATTGGGCCCGCCGCGGATAGCGCGCCGCGACGCGCCCGCGCCGACCGAAATCAAGCTCGCACGGCTGTCTGCCGCAGGCGAGACGGTTTGTTCCGCGTGACGTGAGGATGGAGCGTCGGTCTGCACCGCCGCGCCCGGCTTTTCCTGGATCTCGAAAATGTTCTGCGCCGGCACCGGCAGGACGATCGCGGCGTTCCCTGGCGGGGATAGCGATAGCCGCGGCCAGGGCGCCTGCTGCGGCAGGGGAACGCCGTGCGCCCGCCGATTGGTGCGATCGAACGGCTCCGCCAGCGATACCAACAGGCCGTCATGAAAACCCGAATCCGGCAACGAGGGGGCGGGGAGGGCGCCGGCATCGGCATAAACGAATCTGGGAATTCCTGGCCAGTGCAAAATCGCTACCGTCTCCGACGGCGGATGCAACTGCCATTGCAGCGGCTCGGTCGGCGTGTTCGGTTGTTGCGAAGTTGCGGGCACCACATGGACGATGTGATAACCGCGCGCCTTCATCGCAAGCAGGATCCGCGGCAACGCCGCCACCGTTCGCGCCTGGATGTCGTGCAACAGCAAAATGCCCTTTCCCTTGGCTTCGAGGCGTTTCATCGCGAGATCATAGACGCGCGACGCGGGAATATGCCGCCAGTCGTCAGCCGGAAAATCGGCGCTCCAGATCTGGATGCCCAATGATGCCAGATAATCCTCGACGGCCGGCGAGCGCCGCAAGCCGGGTGGCCGGAAGAACGGAGCAAGCCCGCCGCCCTCGCCGAGTGCTGCCGTCACCGACGCGATCCCCTGGTCGATCTCCTGCTTGGCGCGCTCGGGCGAGAACCTGTCGAAGCCGATCGGATGCGTCTGGGTGTGGGTGGCGATGGTGTGCCCGGCCTCGCGCAGCTTGCGGACGCCCTCGGGAGAATTCTGGGCCATGCTGCCGACGGTGAAGAACGTCGCCTTGACGCATTGCGAGGCGAGAATTTCCAGGATCTGATTGCTGTTATGCGGCAGCGGTCCGTCATCGAAAGTCAGCACCACCTCGTGATCCCTGAGCGGCAAAGTCTCGGCATATTGCATCGTTCCGATGCGGGGATGCGCCTTCGGATCAACCACCAGCGTTCGCGAGGTGCCGAGCGCATCGGGATGGCCGGGACAATCGGCGGCCGACGCAATCGAAGCGATGCTGCAGGTCAGAAGTCCCAGGCACAAGGTGACCCATTGCCGGGTCCGAACGCCCACCAACACTTTACCGACCATAAAAACACCGTCATGCATTCCCAATTGCGCCGATAATTACACGCGGCACCATGAATGTGGCGTGTACCGCATGCAATCTCCAGAACATGGTCTTGCAAAGCACGCCTTTGGGCCCAATCCAAGGCGAATGATGCCTGTCGCGCCACTTTTCATTGCAGCCGCTGCCGCGCGCGAGCCAGCGTCATGGACGGTGCTTCGCCGAATTGGGCGGCGTACAGCGCTGCGAACTCGCCCAGATGCCAAAAACCATGGGAAAGTGCGCATGCCTTGATCTGCAGCGGCTTGTTGCCGGCGAGCAACAGTGCCCTTACCGCCCACAGCCGCCTCAATCGAAGATACCGATGAAGGCTC
>Ga0066789_10000986_pt1 | contig 12098 bp, 7 predicted proteins | sample OrgsoiDNA2013049_FD_70960 | JGI IMG/M metagenome (GOLD analysis project Ga0066789, IMG submission 70960) | Permafrost soil microbial communities from the Arctic, to analyse light accelerated degradation of dissolved organic matter (DOM) -... | ecosystem: Environmental > Terrestrial > Soil >...
AGGCGCCAACGCTGGCTTCAACCGAGTGTAACCACCGCAGTTACTGCGACGTTACCGGTCAGTAATGACAGAGGGGCCGGGCTCGATTACTCCGTCTGCGCTTCTTGTTTTGGCCCGACTTGTGCTGGCCAGCTTGGCATAGCGCGCATGACCGCAACGAACGTCCCCAAAAGCAGTGTAATGACAGTAACTTCCCCCTGTGCGGTTATCGCTTGCCTCCTGTTGATGGGTGGTGCGGGAGACAGTGCCGTTGCGTTTGCGGAACCTATGTTTGCGAAGGACGGAGGTTTCACGGACGATACGGTCGTGAAGGAGGCGCGACATCTTGCACAGTCGCCGTTCGCGCCGCCGCCCGTGCCGCTGCCCAAAACCCTGGCTGGCCTTGATCGAGATCACTATCGCGACATTCGCTTTCGGCCCGACGAAGCCATCTGGGCGAAGGATGGTTTGAGCTTTCATCTGCACCTCCTTCAGCGAGGGTGGTTGTACGTGGATCCGGCAGAAATTGCTCTCGTCGACGACAACACCGCGCAGCACGTCCCCTATCGTCCAGAGCTTTTTACGACGGGGAAAGTCATGACGACGCCGCTTCCCACCGAGGACATCGAGTATTCGGGCTGGCGAGCTCTTTATCCCATCAATCGGTGGAGAGTGTTCGACGAGGTCGTGGTCTTTCAAGGTGCCTCCTACTTTCGCTCGCTCGGCCGGGACCAGGTCTATGGATTGTCAGCACGGGGACTTGCCATCAAGACAGCGGAGCCGACCGGCGAGGAATTTCCGGCGTTTCGCGCCTTCTGGGTCGAGCGCCCATCGCACGGCGCGCATGTGCTCGTTGCTCATGCTCTACTCGACAGTCCAAGCGCGACAGGGGCGTATCATTTCACCATCCGTCCGGGGACTGCGACCATGATGGACGTGGAGGCGGTGCTCTTTCCACGCACGAAGCTGGAGAACGTGGGCCTCGGTCCAGCCACGAGTATGTTCATGTTTTCCGCGAATGGCCGCGAGCGTGCCGACGATCCTCGGCCTGAAGTGCACGATTCCGACACTCTGCTCATGTTCAATGGAAACGGCGAGCACCTGCTCCGCCCGCTCGCCAACCCGGTCGACCTGCAAGTGAGCTCTTTCCAGGACCGCTCGCCCAAGGGCTTCGGCCTTCTCCAGCGCAATCGCAATCCCGCGGACTATCAGGATTTCGAAGCACAGTACGATAGGCGGCCAAGTTTATGGGTCGAGCCTCTTAGCGATTGGGGCGAAGGCGCGGTCGTGTTGGCCGAGATTCCGAGCGACGCGGAGATTCACGACAACATCGTCGTCTACTGGCGGCCACGGCAGCCAATCGCCGCGGGCTCCGAGTACCATTATTCGTATCGGTTGTTCTGGGGTGACGGTCCGGCAGCCGCTTACGACCGCGCGCGCGTGCTTGCCACCCGACGAGGACGGGCCGATTCGAATGCGCCAACGCCCGTGCGCCGATTCGTCGTCGATTACTCGAGAGCGCCGGGAGCCCGCGGATCGACGGCGCTGCCCGAAGCGAAAGCCACGGCAAGTGCGGGTGAAATCAAGAACGTCGTGGTCGAGCCGAATCCGCTCTTGAATGGCTACCGTTTGAGCTTCGCCTTTGATCCGAAACAAGCCAAGCTTTCCGAGCTGCGCGCCGAGCTGACCTTCGAAGATGGGCGGTTGGCCGAGACATGGGTGTACCGGTGGACCGCGCCTTAGTTCGCAATAGCTCGTTTCCGACAACCGCGCTGACCGCCGGCACGCCAGCGGAAACGCCCGGGCCCATGCCGCCGCAAGACCTTCGACGTTTCGACCGTGCCCGGCGGCGCAAGCCGCATCAAAGACCGCCTTGGCTGACGCCGCTGCTCGTGCGGACGGCCGTCTTTGGCGGCACACTCGCCATGGCGGCGGTGGCCATCAATCAGATGCGTCTGGTCTTGAACGTGGGCGGACTGACGTTACTCGAAATCCTCGTGCTTGTTCTCTTCGCCATCAACGTCACGTGGATTCTGTTTCCGCTGACCACTGCCGCGGTCGGGCTCGTCCGCGTTATCACTCGGCGACGTCGCGACCACGCTGTCCGGCCACTCCATAGCCGAACGGTGCTTCTCATGCCTACCTACAACGAAGATCCTGCACAGGTAGCCGCGGCACTCGAGGCCATGGCGCAGGGGCTCGTCGACCATGGCGAAGGCCGTTCGTTCGACGTCTTCGTGCTCAGTGATACAACCGATGGCGCGGCTGCGCGCGCCGAGCATGAGGTCATCTGGGCGCTGCGGCGACGGCTCGGCTATCGCATCGACGTTCACTACCGTCGTCGGCTCTACAATCGCGGCCACAAGGCCGGCAACCTGAAGGATTTCTGCGAACGTTGGGGGCGATCTTACGATCATCTGGTAGTGCTTGACGCTGACAGTCTGCTTGCATCCGCGACCATCATCGAGTTGGTGCGAAGAATGGAGGACGATCCCGATGTCGGCCTCATCCAGACCGTTCCGCAACTTCAAGGCGGCACCACGCTGGTGGCGCGCGTACAGCAGTTTGCCGGTCTCGTCTACGGATCGCTGCTTGCCGCGGGTCTTGCCTGGTGGACCCGCAACGAAGGCACGTACTGGGGACACAACGCCATCATCCGCACGAGGGCCTTCATGGAAGCCGCAGGCTTGCCAGATTTGCCGGGGCAGCCGCCGTTTGGCGGCCCCATCCTCAGCCACGATTTTGTCGAAGCCGCTCTGCTTCGGCGTGCCGGCTGGCGCGTGATCATCGCCGATGACTTGCACGATTCCTTCGAGCAATGCCCGCCTTCGATCATCGACCTAGCCGTACGCAACCGGCGCTGGTGCCAGGGCAATCTTCAGCACACACGCATCCTCGGTGCGAAGGGTCTGCATTGGGTAAGTCGTCTGCATTTGCTCAATGGAATCTTTTCGTACGTCTCGTCGCCGCTGTGGCTTCTATTCCTCATCGCTACGCTTGCCCTTGGCGTGCAGAACGAATTCGCCAAGCCGGAATACTTCACCCGCAGCTACACTCTGTTTCCGCTTTGGCCGCACCTGGATCCCGTGCGCGCGATGCGCCTGTTCGGCTTCACGCTGGCCATTCTATTCGGACCCAAAGCGCTGGGCTTTCTGTGGTTCATTGCAAGCCCCAAGCGACTGCGCGGCGCCGGCATTCTGTTACCTATCAGCGTCGCCTTCGAGATCCTGCTCTCGGCTCTCATCGCTCCGATTCTGATGCTGATTGACTGTGGCATTATTCTGGACATTCTGCGCGGGAAGGACTCGGGATGGCGGCCACAACGACGCGCGGACGACAGTCTGCGGTGGTCGCAGGTCCTCTACCGGCATCGCTGGCATATGGTAATGGGCGCGGTCCTGATCGTGGCATCTCGGTTCATTTCGTGGCAAATGCTGGCGTGGCTTCTGCCCGCCGTCGTGGGCATGATGCTGGCCGTGCCCGTCTCTCAATGGACGGGATCGGCAGCGGTTGGGCGCTGGTTTCGCCGCATGGGTGTCTTGCGCGTGCCGACGGAATTGGAACCGCCGGCCGTCGTGACGCAGTCGCAAGCGATCTACCCCATCTATCGCGACGTCGCAGCCGCAGCGCCGGATTTGCTGGCCATCGCCGCCGACCGCAAAAATCTCGAACGGCACTTGGCGCTTGTCGATCGAGCGCCGCACGACCAAGGCATCGATCCCGTCGATCCCGTTCAGGCCACCGCCAATCTCAAGATCGAAAAGGCGGCGACCCGCCAAGATGCCGTCGCTGTGCTTACGCCGCAGGAATGTGCCCGTGTTCAGTCGGTGCCCGAGCTTTTGTTGCGCATTTGCGCGCTGCCAGATCGCGCAGAAGTGGCCGACGAGGAATAGGGCAGCCGAGGCCCCGAAGGGAGAGGGTGGCTACACAAGTGATCGATCTTTCAGTAGGAGTAGATGTTGGTTGTGATTTCTCCAGTGGGGCTGTCGGAGCACGTACTGAAAGGAAATCCCGCTTGAACAAGACAATCACAGGTCGGACAGCGCTGCCCGAAGCAGCCGGCCGGCAAGCGGACGCACGTGTAAACCTCGGGCCCCGGAAGCTCGCCGCCGCGCCAAAGGACACTACAGTAGGATTCGCCCTCGTTGCAGGTCTGATCGCCGCACGGGAAGGTCGTGGGCAGGCAACCGATGAATTGCCTCCGCCAGGCTCCGTCGGTGCAACTCCAAACGTCGGTGCAGCAGGTGGCGCAAGCTTTTTGGTCGGTTGTGCAGGCGGCACCCGCAACCGGCTGAACGCATTCGCCTGGCGCGGCGGCGTCGAGCTTGGAAACTGGGGCGTCGTTGTTGACGGAGCCATCTCTTGGGCGCTCGGTGACGCCCCATTGGAAATACTTGCACTGTCCCTGTTCGCACACCGGATCGCCCTGGGATATGCACAGACTCATCTTTTCGGGGCAGCCGGCGGCGACGTACGGGGCGCAGATGTCAAACGCGGCGGAGGTCAACGCCGAGCGACTAGCGGCGCCCACGAGCTGCCCGCAGGGAGCAATGCAATTGAGTGTTTGAAGATGGAGCATCCCGCAATCCGAGTCGCTCTGGCAGGTCTGCGCGGCGATGCTGTCCAGATAGTCGTCGAGCCGTTTTTGTGCCGCGTTCGCGAGGTCGTCACAGGTAGCAGAGTCAGGTGCGCCCTTGGCATCGGCTGCGCCGCCGAGGCCGTTCGATCCCCCCGCGGCCGACGCGCCACCCGTGCCGCCGGCGCCAGGCGTCTTGCTGTGCAATGGATCGCTACACCCGCCGAGGGCCGTGATCTCCGCCAAGCATAGAGCGAGAATGAACGGGCGGCGTGGTCCCTGCGGCGCACACCGGTCACTGCGGACGCCGACGATTCGCATGGTCCGAGGGAAGATAGCAGAACTGTCCACGCACGCCCCAAGCCCCTTCAAAGAGGCGTGACGGCGAACACGCCCGCAATCGGGCGACTGGCTTGTCGGACGAGGGGCTAGTGCCCGGCTCCGACGCCTTCTTCGATGGCGTGGGTCGGCGCTCGCTTGGCGACCTGGGCAAACCACAGGACGTAGAGATAACAGGCGAGCGGAACGACGAAGGCCAGCGAGCGCGCCCCGACCGGGAAATGCGCCAGGAACTGGTCCACAGCGAAACCGTACACGACCGAGATGATGCCGCCGCCAGAGATGGCCATGCACATCAGGCCCGACGTCGCCGAAGCGGGAGCGGTCGAGCGTTCGAGGGTCAGGGTGAAGATGGTCGGGAACATGATCGAGTTGAAGAGGCCGATCAGGATGGCGGCGAAGCCCGGCAAAAAGCCGGTGGTCAGAGTCGCATGGTAGACGCCGGGAAAGGTCGGGATCGAAAAGGTGCCGCCGAGCGCGGTGGCGGGCATGTGAAAGGTGGCGATGACGATGACGCTGAGGATGGCCGCGCCCAGCGCCGCAATGGTCAGCATGGTCGTCGCCTTGACGAAGGTCATGAGCCACGAACCGAGGAAACGGCCGCACATGGCCAGCAGCATGAAGACCGGACCGACGAAGCCGGCGACCTGCGACGGGATGTTCATGATCTGTGGCTGTTCCAGGAAGAAGATCATGCCAGAGATGACGCAGACTTCGGCGCCGACGTACAGGAAGATGCCGAGCGAGCCGAGGTTGGCCCATTTCGACCTGAACGCCGAGAACGGCGATTCCGAGTGCACGGCCATTTTCGGCGAGTTGGTCGAGATGGTATTGCGCACGAGGAAGACCGCCAGCGTGAAGACGGCGAGAATGCCAGCGACCATCAGGTAGACGTTGGTGACGAAGCCGAGGCCGGTCGTCTTCATCGTATCGGTGATGGTGACGTTCTTTTCGAACAGCGGTCCGCTGAGCAAAAACTTCGAGCCAAACATGCCGCCCAGGAAGGCGCCCATCGAATTGAAGGCCTGGCTGAGGTTTAGGCGGAAAGGTGCCCGTTCTTGCGTGCCCATCGAGGCGATGAGCGGGTTGGCCGCCACCTGCAGCAGGGTGATACCCGAGGCCGCCACGAAAAGGCCCAGCAGTACGGTCACGAAGGTATGCGAGTACGTGGTGGACCAGGCGATCAGGCAGCCGATGACGATGCCGCTTAAGCCGACGATGATCGACTTCGCGTAGCCCTTCTTGGCGAGATAGGCGCCCGACGGGATCGACATGATGCCGTAGGCGATGAAAAAGGCGAACTGGTTCAGCTGGGCCTCAGCGTCCGTCAGCGTGTAGATGACCTTCATGCTCTTGACGAGCGGGTCGATCAGGTTAGTGACGAACGCCCAGATGAAAAAGAGCGCCGTGATGTAGACGACGGCCAGCAAGAGGCCCTTGGACTTGGGTGCGGCGGAGTCGGACATTGTTCCTACCTGTTAGTCGTTTGTTGCGGACGAGGCAGCCGCCTAGCCCTGGTCAAATCAATCACGTGGCAGCAGGCCGTTTTTTTGCAAAGGACGCAAGCAAAAAAATCTGTTGTCCGAGGGTTGGATAGCTTTGCTCGGTTGGTGTCTTACATCTACCCACGGTCGATCCACGTCGAGACGCTCGCGACCTTCCGATTCTCTGGGTGGAGACCGGGTGCGCTTCCAGGTTTCTGGCTGCCATCGCCAGCATGAGGAAAGCGGACGCTATAGTCGACATAGCCATCAGGACGCGCGCTGAACACCAGCGCGCCAACTCCAAAGCCGATGCTTCTCCTTCCACCTGCGTCCGTGACATGCCCTTATACCAATTCCTGCGCGGTCAGCTCGTCCTTCATGTACGCGTAGTAGATGGGCGCGGCCACGACGCCCGCGACGCCGAAAGCAGCTTCCATCAGTAGCATGGCCGCCAGAAGCTCCCAGGCTCGTGCGTTGATTTGCGCGCCCACGATGCGCGCGTTGAGGAAGTACTCTAGCTTGTGAATCACGACCAGAAATATCAATGCGGCCGACGCGACGTAGGGTGAGACACTGAGTCCGACCACGACGACCACCGTGTTCGAGATCAGATTGCCAATCACCGGCAAGAGGCCCACCACGAACGTGAGGACCACCAGCGTTTTGGCAAGCGGCAGACGGACGCCGAAGATCGGCAGTCCCACCAGAAGAAACACGGCGGTCAGAAAAGTGTTGATGGCCGAGACTCGGACCTGCGCGAAAATGATGCGGCGAAAGACATTCCCCAGGCGGGACATGCGTTCGGCCAAGGCGCGCGCCAAGGGCCGGTCGACTTTGCGTGGGCGCAGGTCGCTCAGCGACAGCATCATGCCGATCACCAGTCCGACGAGGATGTGGACGAGCGTCCGGCCAAAGGCGGCCCCGACGGTGCGAATCTCCTTCGCGTGCAAGCGCAACCAATCCACGGTCGCGTCCTTCAGGGCATCGGCGTTGGCCGGCAACCCTTCAGACAACGCGGACGGCAGGTTGGCCCGCGCGAGCGAGACACTGTCGGCCAGCTTCTCCAGCAAGCTGGCGAGATGCCCTTCACTACGTACCAACGCTACCAGGCCCATCACCGCAGCGGTCACCGCACCGAGGATGAGGAACGCCAGAGCCGTCACCGCCACCATACCTGCTCGTTCATTCGACAGTCGGCGCCGCAGCATCAGCACGGCGATGTGGACCAGCTCGTAAACCAAGAGTCCTGCCAGAAGGGCCGAAAGCAGGTGCAGCGTCGACACCATGAGTAACCCAGCCGCCATCAGAATCCAGGCCGCGATCTCGTGTCGGCTGACCCCGCGCTTCACCTCGGCAGGGTGGACTTCGTCGCCCATGGGCGGCTTCTAGCACGAAACCCAAGAGCACCGAAGGCCGCCACGCTGAAGGCCAAACGTGGATGCCCAGCCCGGGACTCATGCCAAGCGACGGCACCACGCGCCCGACCATGGCGTGGCTCCAGAGCTTTCTTGGACAACAATAGCTTCGTTTCTTACTCGGCCTCTGGCACGCCCGCGCTGGGCGCTTCGCCTTTTCGGCGCCAGGCCAGCAGAGCCGCGGGAAGCACAATCACGGCCACGGTCAGGCACGTCAGCTCGCCGAGGACAGCCAAGAAGCCGAAGTAATACAGGCCGACGTTTTTCGCTACGAGCAGCGACGAGTAGCCGATGATGGTGGTCACCGAGCAAAGCGCGACCGCGCCGCCGGTTCCGCGAATGGCGCCGCCCACGTCCCGGCTACCGTCGGATAGATAACGGGCCATCACGTTCACCGCGTAGTCGACGCCGATGCCGAAGGTGATCGGAAATGCGATGAAGTTGATGAAGTTGATCTTGATCCGCAGGGCCATGCACAAGGCCAGCATCCACAGCACCCCCATCAGCAGCGACGCCAGCACGTAGGGCGTGGCCAGGCGCGCCCGGAAAAGCAGCAGCACAGTCAGCACTACGCCGAAGAACGCCAGCACCGAGGCCAGCGATCCATCGTGGCGCATGGACGCAATAATGTCCGCGGTAAGCGGCGGCCCACCGGCCAGGCGCGCGCTCCGGCCGCCCATACTCTCGGGGACGCGTGCGATGGATCGCAACGTAGTGACGAAGGCTTCGTTGCGCGGGCCGTCCCACAGCCCTGCGGTCAGCTTGGGATAGATAAGCACCGCTTTATCCGCGAAACCGTCGCGCTCTTGCAAGCCCCTGAGCAAGGTGCGCGGAATGGCTCCCAGCTCGATGACAGGCGTCCCGTCTTGGCCGAGAAGCTGGTCGACTTTGCTCCGCTGCTCGTCGGTCAGGCTTTTGCGTATGGTGGGGGTCAGCTTCTTGCGGATGCGCGCGATCTCGGCCAGTCGTTCGCTTTGGTCGGCGGGAAGCATGTCGTCCAGGGTCCGCACGCGCGCCACCATTTCGTTCAGCGGCGGCGTCTGCATCGTCTGGCGTAGCTCGGCCGCGACGGCGCGCGCCTCCGCGGGACTGTCGGTCAACATCACCAGCGGGGTGAGGTACTGCCCGAGCAAGGTGTCCATCTTGTGGCCCCAATAACCCTCGCCGCTTTTCCAGGTGTCCGCCCGCCGCATCCGCGAAAGGTCGTATTCGAGCTGATTGCTGCTGATATGGCGTATCTGAAGGATGGCGGCCAGCGAAAGCGTCGCTGCGAGCAGTAGAATCATCCGCGGGTACCGGCCCACCAAGCGCGCCAGGGCCGGCATCAGCGAGGCCTTACCGAAAAAGCGCAGCGCCGTCGGCTCGACGTGCGGCTCTCGGCGATCCATCCACGCAATCAGGGGCGGCGCCAGGACGAAGGTAGTTAGCCACGCTAGAACCATACCCAAGCCGCCGATCACGCCGAACTGGCGGAAGCCGCGAAACTGCATGACGACGAGCGACGCATACGACACCGCCGCCGCAAGCGCGGCCGACAACGTGCCAACGCGCGTGCCCCACAGGCCGCGCGCCAGAGCCTCGTGCACGTTCTGGCCCGTGCGGCGCTCTTCCATGTAGCGCGCCAGCTGCACGATGCCGAAGTTGATGCCGTTGCCGACGATAATCGAGCCCAGGAAGGCCGTGTTGGAATTGAGCACGCGGACGCCGAGCAGGCTGGCCAGCGCAAAGGCGTAAACCGTGGCCAGGCCGAGCGGCAAGATCAGCGTTACCACGCACGGCCACCAACGGAAGAAGACCATCAGCGCAAGGCCCACGGCCGCCACCACGAGCAGCGACGAAAGCGTCAGGTCTTGCACCAGCGCCGACGTTTCCTCCGCCGAAATAGCCACGTCGCCCGTGTAGCCGATACGCATGCCCTGCGCGTAGGCCGACGGACCGCCAAGCGCGGCCACGTCCTTGGCGACTCGGTCCATCAGCTCTTTGGCCAGATGCGCGCTGGTAGAAAAGCCACCGGTCTCGATGAGTAGCAGCGAAAGCCCGAGCGCGGGGCTGGTGAAGCGATCGCCCTGCAGCTTTTGCCAGGCCGAATCCTGGGCGTAACGTTTCTCGATGTCGGAAAAATCCAGCAATGGCGGCGGCTCGTCCTCGTCGATCAGCGTGCCGGCACGCCGGCCGTACTCGTAGCGGATGCGTTCTTCCGTGCGTTCCCGGATGGTTTGCAGGTCGGCCTTGTCGATCAGGACGGAGGTGTAACGTTCGATGAAGGCTCGCTCGGCGGCGAAGCCAACGCGCACGCCGCCTACCAAGTTGCTGGGGTATGTGCGCATGCGGACAGCGAGATCGTCGATGAATCGCTGAGCAGCGGCGATCCGTTCGGGGGACGCATTTTCGCCCACGTCAGCCAGCACACCCAGAAACTGCAAACCGGGCATACGCTGGCGCAACTCGCTTACCGCGCGCACGCTGGCCGCATCCGGGGGCAGCAGCTCTTCCATGTCGCTGTGCAGGTTCGCGTACAGGTGAGCCGTCCGCCAGGCGGCGGGGATCGCCAGCAGCAATGCCACCATCCAAATCAGACTGCCGCGGCGAAGCAGCCACGTGACGAAAGTGCGACTGCTGTCACGCGGAAGGCCAGATGGGGAAAGCACTGCCGGCGCACTATACCCATGGAATTTCGCCTGGGCGCGAATTCGTGAGCGAAAGCGCGCCGCGCGCAGCCGCCCGGGCAGGTCCTGCAGCAAGTCCCGCAGAAACAAGGGAAGAAAGTACTTCACGGCCGCGTCCGGGCGGTCCTGCTGGGCGGGACTTCTGACTGCGGTCGAAGGTCGTACCTGATCTGCTCGAACGGAAAGTCTAAAGTTTTGTCATCGATTCGCACGGCGAGCACGATTTCTCGCGCGTCGAGCTGCCGGTCGACAAAGACGATGCCTGCCGCTCCTCCGCCGGGCAGAACCGTGGTCGTGCGCAAGGCTGTGGACGACCAGATGGAACGCGCGGATTCGTAGTTGGCGGCCTCGGCGTTGCCCTCCGCCTCGGCCGACGACATCATCGAGCTCGAAGCCGCAGCGCCGGCCATTGCAACGCCTGCTCCACGTGGGTTACCTTTCGCGACGTTGGCCATGCCGGCAGCCAAGTCGAGAAAGAGTAGGGCAGCTCCAAGGGCTTCCTCGTTGGCCGCGCCAGCCTGTTTTCGCGAGTGCCCGATGTCGAGGTTAAGAAGAACCTGCTCCGGGTTCATCGCAGGGCGCGACGGCTGGCATGCGCGGACCTTGCCGTCCGCAGATCGCGAACAGGCGGCATAGTAGAAGCGCGACGGAACGACCAGAAACGGGTTGGCCGACACGTTTTGGATTTCCACGCGAAAGCCGACCATTGGATGGTCGGCCAGGCTCCACTCGCGCTCGAACGCTACGGCCACCCGGGCGACAGCGTTTTCTTTCACCTGGGCTGCCCGGCCTTCGTTCCAGATCACCTCGTGCGAAAGCGGCCTCAGCCGCAGCACCGGCTCGGGGGCAAAGCAGCTGGCGAGCGCGGTTGTGGCGAACCCAACCAAGAGAATCCGACGACTAAGCATAGCGTCACGAACAGCAACCCACGTGCCAGCTTCGACGCGGCGTTTTCTTCATGATTTCGGCCGGCGCGATTCGACTGTTGTTCGCCCGCCACAGCCTGCACCTGTGGCGGCAAAGCCACACTTGACTTGTGGATTTTCCGGTCCCAACTACGATGCCGAACTTGTAGTCGTTCTCTCTACACCAGGAGATTAGGAGGAAATCATGAGCGAACCGGGAAAGATGAGAGTCGTCGTTACCAGTGCCTTACTTGCGCTGCCAATTGCGCTGCCGTTTTTTACGTCGGCCGACGCCTGTCCCAAGCCCGACGGCGGAACACGTTTCTATGTTCCGCAGCCGGACCAGGGCGCTGTGGCCCAAATTGCCGCCCTTCACGCGAGTCACAACAAGGCCGATGCCAAGTTGATCAAGACCATGATCGAAACGCCCCAAGCAGTGTGGCTGACGGGCGGTACTCCAAAGAACGTTCACCATGAGGTCGAGGAGATCGTAAATCGCGCCGAGGCGCAGGATGCTGTCCCCGTGTTAGTCGCCTACAACCTGCCGCATCGGGATTGCTCGCAGTACTCTGCGGGCGGCGCCGCCAGCGCTCAGGAATACAAGGCATGGATCGACGCCTTCGCTGCCGGTATCGGCCACCACAAAGCCATCGTCATCCTCGAGCCCGACGGGCTCGGCATCATTCCTTGGTACAAACAGTTCCGCGGCCTGCCCTCGCAGGCGGCGGCTTACG
>Ga0066789_10000989_pt1 | contig 12060 bp, 9 predicted proteins | sample OrgsoiDNA2013049_FD_70960 | JGI IMG/M metagenome (GOLD analysis project Ga0066789, IMG submission 70960) | Permafrost soil microbial communities from the Arctic, to analyse light accelerated degradation of dissolved organic matter (DOM) -... | ecosystem: Environmental > Terrestrial > Soil >...
CTCTTCGAGGATGTCGCTCACGGCGGTTCGTTCCCTTCGATGGCCCAGATGGTCACCACACAGACTGCCCTACGGGTTCCGGGAACCGGCAGCCGGTTTGGCAGGACGGGGCCTACCCGGCCGGTATGCCGAGACCGTCGCCTCGCCCTCGAGCCAGAACCGCCAGGGGAATGCCTCAGCGTCACCCCCCGGACCACTGACCCCGACCCGAGGCCCGGTGAGCACGCTCGCACCCGGCGACAGGTCCGGCGACGGCCCACTCGACGCCCCACGCAACCCGGACAATGACCCAGGCAAGGACCCAGGCAACGACCCGTCCAACGACGTGGACAAAGGCTCGGGCATGGGCGCCCGAAGCGCGAGCGGGCTGTCTGTCGCGGTGGTGTCGAGGCCGTTCTGGTCACGGGTCAACGCCAGGGCCATCGCGAGGCGGGCAGGGCCGCGCGCCAGATCCCGGTCGGTCACGCCCACCCGACGCGCGCGGGCTGTCTCCAGCCCGCCGACAACCTCGCCCGCGCGCATCAGCACCGCGCTGGCTGCCCCGGCCGAACCACAGACCAGGTTCGCGCACCAGTGCATCCCGTAGGTGAAATAGACATAGAGCCCGCCCGGTTCGCCGAACATCACCCGGGTTCGCGGCGTCTGGCCTCGGAAGGCATGCGACCCGGGGTCGTTCGCCCCGTCATACGCCTCGACCTCGGTGAGTCGCACCGTGACACCGGCGTGTGAGACCGTGCACCCGAGCAGCTCGGGTGCAACCTCGAGGACGGGGCGGGCGAAGAAAGCGCGAGTCAGCAGGCTCGGCATCAGATCTGGTCGGCGCCGGTGGGTGCGCCCCCCGCGAGTTTGTCCCCCTCGAGCCTGTCCTCGGTGGCTGCGTCCTCGGTGGCTGCGTCCTCGGAGGCTGCGTCCTCGGAGGCTGCGTCCTCGGAGGGTCCGTCCTCGGAGGGTGCGTCCTCGGTGAGGTTGCGCTCAGCGACTGCGCGCACGGTGAATGACCTTGCCTCGAAGACGCCTCGGCACACGAGCTCAAGCTGCTCACGAACCCGCGCCGGCGCCGTACCGCCCTTGCAGTCACGGGACTCCAGCGATCCTCGCACGCTGAGCACGCCTCGGACGGCCGGCGTGAGGTGGGTCGAGATCGAGGCCAGCTCGTCGTCGGACAGATCCCAGAGCTCGATCCCGCGGCTTTCACACTCGCGGACACAGGCACCCGAGATCTCGTGGGCGACGCGGAACGACACGCCCTGGCGCACCAGCCACTCGGCGATATCAGTGGCCAGCGAGAACCCCTGCGGCGCCAACGACTCGAGCCGCTCGGTGTTGAACCGCATGGTCGCGATCATTCCGGCAAACGCCGGCAGCAGCACCTCCAGGGTGTCGATACCGTCGAATACCGGCTCCTTGTCCTCCTGCAGATCGCGGTTGTAGGCCAGGGGCAGACCCTTGAGCGTGGTCAGCAGCCCGGCGAGGTCCCCCACCAGCCTCCCGGCCTTGCCCCGGGCGAGCTCCGCGACATCGGGGTTCTTCTTCTGCGGCATGATGCTCGACCCCGTCGAGTAGGCATCGTCCAGCGTGATGAAGGAGAACTCCTTGGTTGCCCAGAGCACGACCTCCTCGGCGAGCCGGGAGATGTCCACCGCTGCCATGGCACTGACGAAGGCGAACTCGGCGGCGAAGTCACGGCTGGAGGTTCCATCGATCGAGTTCTCGACCGCACCGTCGAAGCCGAGGTCAGCCGCGATGGCCTCGGGGTCAAGCCCCAGCGAGCTGCCGGCCAGAGCGCCCGAGCCATACGGCGACAGGGACGTTCGGCGATCCCAGTCCTGCCAGCGATCGACATCGCGCAACAAGGCCCAGGCATGGGCCAGCAGGTGATGGGCCAGCAGCACGGGCTGAGCGTGCTGGAGGTGGGTCCGACCGGGCATCGCCACGTCGATGTGCTGTTCCGCCTGCGCCACGAGGGCGTCCACCACATCGAGAACACGCCCGCTGACGATGCGGGCGTGGTCCCGCAGGTACATCCGGAACAGGGTCGCCACCTGGTCGTTTCGTGAGCGCCCGGCCCGCAGCCGACCACCGACGTCAGCGCCGACGCGCTCGATCAGGCCTCGTTCGAGCGCAGTGTGCACGTCCTCGTCGTCCACGCCGGGGCCGAACGACCCCGACGTGACGTCGGCCAGGAGCCGCCCGAGCCCGGCCAGCATCGTCGCCAGGCCTGCGTCGTCCAGCAGGCCCGCACTGTGCAGCACCCGGGCGTGCGCCCGGGACCCCGCGATGTCGTACGGCGCGAGCCTCCAGTCAAAGTGGGTGGACTTTGACAATGCAGCCAGGGCATCCGACGGGTCACCGGCGAACCGCCCGCCCCACAGGCTGATCTTGCCGGGCTGGCCGGGCAAGCCGGTATGGCCGGGCAAGCCGGTATGGCCGGCGCCGGACATACCGCCACCTGCCATGGCGGCACCCGTCATATCGGAAGGGTTGGCCTCGTTCACTGGCCCAGCCGCTGGTCACGACCGGACGCGATCTTGCTGGACAGGCCGTGCAGGTGGATGAAGCCCTTGGCCTGGCTCTGGTCGAAGGTGTCGCCCTCGTCATAGGTGGCGAGGCCGAAGTCGTAGAGGCTGGTCTCGGAGCGACGACCGGTGATGACGGCGCGCCCACCGTGCAGCGTCATCCGGATGTCGCCGGAGACGTGCTCCTGGGTCGATGCCACGAACGCGTCGAGCGAGCGCTTCAAGGGGCTGTACCACAGGCCGTCATAGGTGAGCTCGCCCCACTTCTGCTCGACGCCACGCTTGTAGCGGCCCAGCTCGCGCTCGATCGTGACGTTCTCCAGCTCCTGGTGCGCGGTGATCAGGGTGAGAGCGCCGGGTGCCTCGTAGATCTCACGGCTCTTGATGCCGACCAGGCGGTCCTCGACCAGGTCAAGGCGTCCGATGCCCGCAGCGCCAGCACGTGCGTTGAGCTGCGAGATGGCCTGCAGGACGGTGCACGGCGCGCCGTCGATGGCGACGGGGACACCTGCCTGGAAGGTGATGACGACCTCGTCGGGCTCGTGCGGGCCGGCCGGGTCCTGGGTGTAGGTGTAGAGGTCCTCGACTGGAGCGTTCCAGATGTCCTCGAGGAAGCCGGTCTCGACCGCGCGCCCGAACACGTTCTGGTCGATCGAGTACGGGTTCTTCTTGGTGGTCTCGATCGGCAGGTTGTGCGCCTCGGCGTAGTCGATGGCCTTGTTTCGGGTCAGCGCGAGGTCACGGACCGGGGCGATGCAGGTGAGCTCGGGCGCCAGCGAGGTGATGCCGACCTCGAAGCGGACCTGGTCGTTGCCCTTGCCGGTGCAGCCGTGGCCGACGATGCCGGCGCCGTGCTGCTTGGCCGCCTTGACCAGGTGCTTGACGATCAGCGGGCGGCTCAGCGCCGAGACCAGCGGGTAGCGGTCCATGTAGAGGGCGTTCGCCTGGATCGCCGGCAGGCAGTACTCGTCGGCGAACTCGTCGCGGGCGTCGGCCACATAGGCCTCGACGGCGCCGCAGTCGAGCGCGCGCTTGCGGATGACATCGAGGTCCTCCCCGCCCTGGCCCAGGTCGACGGCGACGGCAATGACCTCGGCGCCGATGGCGTCCGCGATCCAGCCGATGGCGACGGAGGTGTCGAGACCTCCGGAATATGCGAGAACAACGCGGTCAGTCATCGGTACTCCTAGTTGTTGTCATCGTCGGTATGACGACTTATGGGGTCTGCGGGGTCATGGGGGTAGTCGTTGGAGACGTCGTTCGGGTGATGGAACGGCTCGGTGCGCTCGCGACCGGCCAGGGCCAGCAGCCTGTTCGCCAGGGCCTGGCTCTGCGCCTGCCCACCGGTGATGATCATGATGGTGTCGTCCCCGGCAATGGTGCCCAGGATGTCCGTCTCGTCAGCATGGTCGAGCGCGGACGCCAGGTAGTTGGCCGCCCCTGACGGGGTGCGCACCACCACGAGGTTGGCAGAGACCCGGGCGGTGACCAGGAGCTCCTCACACTGTCGCCTCAGCCGCGAGCTCACCTCCTCACGCCCCGGTGCCACCCGGGCCGTGCGGTCGCCGCCTTCGCCCGGCACGGCATACACCAGGGTCTTGCCCTCACGCACCTTCACTGCGCCCAGCTCGACGAGGTCCCGCGACAAGGTCGCCTGGGTGACGGCAAAACCGTCGCGAGAGAGGATCTCCAGCAGCTCGCCCTGGGATCGGACGCTCCGGCGCCCGAGGATGTCCAGGATCAGCTGCCGACGCCCGGCCAGGGTCTGCGGAATCACGAGGTCGGCTCCAGTCCCTCGAGCAAGGCCGGCAGAGCTGTCACGAAGGAGTCGACCTGCGTAGTCGAGATGACCAGCGGAGGGGCGAGCCTGAGCACATCTGGGGTAGGTGCGTTGATGATGAAACCTGCAGTGAGCCCGCGATCGGCGACCACCGTCGCCACGTCGGCCGACAGCTCTATGGCGCGCAGCAGGCCTGCCCCGCGAACCCCGCGGACCATGGGATTGCCGAGCGCCGTCACCGAGTCCTCGAGATGGTTGCCCACCGCCGTGGCGTGCGCGAGAAGGCCTTCCGTCTCGATCGTGTCCAGCACCGCCAGTCCCACCGAGGCTGCGAGCGGGTTCCCACCGAAGGTCGTTCCGTGCTGGCCCGCCGTGAGCAGCCCGCTGACACCGGGGCCGAAGGTGACCAGCGCGCCGATCGGCACTCCTGCGCCGAGCCCCTTGGCGACCGTGATGGCGTCGGGGACGATGCCGGCCTGCTGGAACGCGAACCAGGTCCCGGTGCGGCCCACGCCGGTCTGGACCTCGTCGATGATGAGCAACGTGCCGCTGGCTGTGGTCAGCTCACGGGCCAGCTGCAGGTATGCCGGGTCGGCCGCGACGACTCCGGCCTCCCCCTGGATCGGCTCGAGAAAGAGCGCCGCGACGTCCTTGCTGACGGCCGCGCGAAGAGCCGCCCTGTCATTCAGCGGGACATGGACCACGGATGGGATGAGAGGCTCGAACGGCTCGCGATAGGCGTGCTTGTGGGTCAGTGCCAGAGCCCCGGTGGTGCGGCCGTGGAAGGCTGCCTCAGCGGCGACCAGCCCGGAGCGACCCGTGCGGCGGCTCAGCTTGATGGCCGCCTCGATCGCCTCGGTCCCGGAGTTGGCGAAGAAGACCGCCGAGCCCGCGGGCGCGCCTGCGAGCGCCAGCAGCCGCTCGGCCAGGTCGATCTGGGGCGGAGAGGCGAAGAAGTTGGACACGTGGATGAGAGAGGCGCCCTGCCGGCACAGCGCGTCAACCACAGCGGGGTGACCGTGGCCCAAGGCATTGACCGCGATCCCGGCGAGCAGATCGAGGTAGCGGTTGCCGTCGGCATCCCAGACGTAGCAACCCTGGCCGCGGGTCAGGACGGCTTTCGGTCGACCGTAGACACCCATCAGCGACTGTGCGTACCGGTCGAGGTATGCCGCGTTGTCGAGCGCCGGCATCAGGCCTCACCGCCTGGGCCAGCCGCGTCACCGGGGAGATGACCAACGTCGGCGCCGCTGTCGGGATGGGCGTCGTGGGGATGGGCGTTGTCGGGATAGGCGTCGTCGCCGGGGTCAAGCTCATCGTCAGCGCGCAGCCGGGCGACCCGGTCTGCCTCGGCGTCCGGAACGATCATCGTGCCGATGCCCTCGCTGGTGAACACCTCAAGAAGCAGCGAGTGCAGCTGTCGGCCATCGATGATGTGCGCCTGCGGCACCCCGTTGGTCACCGCCCGCACACATGCCTCCAGCTTGGGCTTCATGCCCGCGCTGACCTTGGTCAACAGATCCGTGGCCGCGCTCACAGACAGCTGGGAGAGCAGCGTGTCCGGGTCGGGCCAGCTGGCGTAGACCCCCTCGACATCGGTGAGCACCACGAGCTTGTGTGCGCCGAGGGCGACCGCGAGCGCCGAGGCCGCGGTGTCCGCGTTGACATTGAGAACCTGCCCTTCGACGTCGAGGTCCGGGGCCACGGTCGAGACCACGGGGATCCGTCCCGCATCCAGGATGTCCATGACGGCAGAGGGGTTTACGCTCTCGACGTCACCGACCAGACCGAGGTCCACCGGTATGCCGTCGATGACGAGGTCTCGTCTGCGCGCGCCGAACAGGGCGGCGTCCTCACCGGACAGCCCCACCGCCAGAGGCCCGTGCTGGTTGAGCAGCCCGACCAGCTCGCGCCCCACCTGCCCGGTCAGAACCATCCGGACAACATCCATGATCTCGGGGGTGGTCACCCGCAGGCCGCCCCTGAACTCGCTGGTGAGGCCGACGCGTTCCAGCATGGCAGCGATCTGCGGGCCGCCGCCGTGGACGACCACCGGGCGCAGACCGGCATACCGAAGGAACATGATGTCCTGGGCAAAAGCCGCCTTCAGCTCGTCATCGACCATCGCATTGCCGCCGTACTTGATCACGACGAGCGCCCCCCGGAACCGCTCGAGCCAGGGCAGCGCCTGGACCAGGATCTGCGCCTTGGAGGCCGCCGCAGCCAACCGGTCTCTCCTCATGTCGAGTAGGCCGAGTTCTCGTGGACGTAGTCGTGGGTCAGGTCATTCGTCCAGATGGTCGCAGTCTGGGTCCCTGCATGCAGGTCCACCACGACCCGGACCTGCCGTTCTCCCATGTCGATCAGGCATCGGTCCTCACCGACCCCGCCGGCACGGCACACCTGAATGCCGTTCATGCTCACGTCCAGCATGCCTGGGTCAAACGCGGCCTCGGTGGTGCCGACCGCAGCCAGGACACGTCCCCAGTTCGGGTCGCCGCCGAAGACCGCGCACTTGAACAGGTTGTTGCGGGCGATCGCGCGAGCGACCTCGAGGGCGTCAGAGACGCTTGCCGCAGAACGGATCTCGACCTCGATGTCATGCTGGGCGCCCTCGGCATCGGCGATGAGCTGCCTGGCGAGATCCGCACAGACCGAGGTGACTGCCGCGCCCAGATCCGCCTTCGACGGCGTGACACCCGACGCCCCGGATGACATGAGCAGAACGGTGTCGTTGGTCGACATGCAGCCATCGGAGTCGATCCGGTCAAAGGTGGTCTCGGTGGCGCCGCGAAGAGCGACGTCCAGGACGCCGGGGGCCGCGACGGCGTCGGTGGTGATCACGACAAGCATCGTGGCCAGCGCCGGCGCGAGCATGCCGGCGCCTTTGGCCATCCCGCCGACAGACCATCCGTCGCCGGCAACCACCGCCTGCTTGTCGACGGTGTCGGTCGTCATGATCGCGGTGGCGGCGGCGCCACCCCCGGTGGCCGAAAGAGTCGCGACGGCGGAGTCAATACCGGTGATGATCTTGTCCATCGGCAAGAGCTCGCCGATCAGACCGGTGGAGGCAACAGCAACGTCCCCTGCCGACACCCCGAGCGCTTCGGCGAGATGCTCGGCGCTGCGGTGGGTGTCGGCGAACCCGGCAGCCCCGGTGCAGGCGTTGGCCCCACCCGAGTTGAGTAGAACAGCTTCGACCCGCCCGTCGACAAGCACCTGACGGCTCCAGGTCACCGGCGCCGCCTCGACCCGGTTACCGGTGAAGACCGCGGCAGCGTGATGGTCCGGGCCGTCGTTCACGACGACGGCCAGGTCAGGGGTGCCACTGGGCTTGAGGCCGGCTGTCACGCCGGAGGCACGAAACCCTGCGGCACTGGTAATGCTCACGGTGCCACTCCTGCGGTGGGCAGACCGGTGGTCTCGGGCAGCCCCAGGGCCAGGTTGGCGCACTGCACCGCCGCGCCTGCGGTTCCCTTGGTCAGGTTGTCTATCGCGGCCACGGCAACGACCCGGCCGGTGCGTTCGTCCAGGGCAACCTGGATATGCACGTTGTTGCTTCCGAGCACGTCTGCCGTCCGCGGCCAATGCCCCTGCGGCAGGAGGTGAACAAAAAGCTCGTGGGGGTAGGCGGCCTCCCAGGCTGCCCGTACGGATTCAGTCGTCACCCCCGGCTTCGCCCTGGCCGTACAGGTGGCCAGGATCCCTCGTGGCATCGGCGCCAGAGTCGGCGTGAAAGAGACGGTCACCGGCTGCCCGGCGCAGGTGCTGAGACTCTGCTCGATCTCAGGTATGTGCCGATGGGTGCCGCCAACCCCGTAGGGCGACATCGACCCCATCGTCTCAGCACCCAGAAGATGCGGTTTGAGGGACTTGCCCGCACCGGAGATGCCGCTGGCCGCGACGATGACGACATCGTCCGCCTCCAGGACTCCGGCGACGAAGCCCGGTGCCAGGGCAAGGGAGCACGCGGTGGGATAACAGCCCGGGATGGCGATCCTCTGCGCCCCGGAAAGCGCCTCGCGCCCCTTGTGTCCCAGAGGCAGCGGAAGCTCGGGCAACCCGTAGGGCCAGGTGCCGGCGTGGCTGCTCCCATAGAAGTGACTCCACTCCAGCTCGTCCGCCAGCCTGAAATCCGCGCCGCAGTCGATCACGATCGTGTCCGGGGGCAGCTGGCCCACGATCGCGGCAGAGGCGCCGTGCGGCAGCGCCAGGAAGACGACCTCATGACCAGCCAAGGTCTCCGCTGTCGTCTCGACCAGCACCCGGTCGGCCAGAGGGGTGAGGTGCGGATGAATGTCGCCCAGCCTCGTGCCGGCGTTGGACGACGCTGTGAGGGTTCCCACCGCAATGTCCGGGTGTCCGAGGAGCAGGCGCGCGATCTCGCCACCGGCATAGCCGCTGGCTCCTGCTATCGCTGCCCTGATCACCATGCGCATGACTATACATGACAGTGGGAATGTATACAGACCTAGCCCAGGGGGTCGGACGACCCCCACGGTCGTAGGCGCAGCGTTCGCGCCGCGTCATCCAGCCCCAGCCCAGCCCGCTCACGGAGCGAGGCAGGGGTGTCAACGCCAGCCCTCACGAAGCGCCCCGACCACGCATCGAGCTCCCCGCCGGCCAGCGCCAGCGCCAGGTTGGTGACGTCAGACGGTTCGGTCCACTGGGTACGGCCGCGATGCATGGCCATCGACAGGGTCATCCGCGTACGCACCACCCCCGGAGCCAGGTCAAAGGCCCGGATGCCATGCGCCCACCCAGCCAGATGCGTGCTCCCGGTGACTCGCGCCAGCGCCGACTTGCTGGCGGTGTAGGCGCTCAGCTCGGCCCGCTCCGCCATACCGGCGCCGCTGTTGAGGTTGATGACCCGCCCTCCCCCGGCGGCGATCATTGACGGCACGACAGCACGCGTCATCAGGAAGGGGCCCCGGACGTTCGTGGTGATGACCGACCACCACTGGTCGACGTCGGCCTCCCACAGCGGCACCTCTTTCTCGATCATCCCGGCGCAGTTGACGAGCAGGTCAATCTGGCCCCAGGCCGACAGCACCGCCGCCACCGCATCGCGGACAGCCACGTCATCGGTCACGTCGGCCGACCTGGCCATCGCCGCCGAACGGCCCAGCGACCGGATCTCGTCGGCAACCCGGTCGGCCGCCGAGCCGTCGCGCGCGAGCAGGCACACGGCATACCCCTCGCCTGCCAGCGCGCGGGCGATCATCTCGCCGATGCCCCGGGAGGCGCCGGTGACAACCGCCACACGCCCCGGCAGTGCCTCCGGCAGCAGCTCGGGCGATGACCCGGGCAGAGGCTCAGAACGTGACTCGGAGAACGACTCAGGCAAATGCCACCTCAGGCTCCGCGCTGGACCGCGCCCACGGCGGCAGCAGCTGTCGCGATCGCCCGGTCCCGAAAGCCGTTGACCTCCTTGGTGGTCAGGGTACGGTCAGGGGCGCGAAAGACCAGGCGGTAGGCCAGGGACTTGCGCCCCGGCCCGATCTGGTCCCCGCGGTAGATGTCCATCAACCAGATCGACTCGAGCATCTCGCCCGCCCCCTGCTGCAACGCCGACTCCAGGGCAGCCGCACTGACCCGCTCGTCGACGACAAGGGCCACGTCGGACTGCGCCACCGGAAAGGTGGACAGATCGTGGGCCTGGGCAGTGACGGCACTGGCGATCGTGAGGACATCGACGTCCAGCTCGGCGGCGCAGGTGCGCGAAGGCAGTCCCAGAGCGGCGATGGCCTTGGGATGCAGCTCTCCGGCGTGACCCACGAGTGTTCCGTCAACCAGCTCCATTCGTGCGCACCGGCCGGGGTGCCATGGTGCATGGTCATCGGCGGTGACCACGAGGTCCACGGCTAGCGCGGACGCGACCGCCCTGACAGCGCCGACAGCATCGGTCCAGTCAGCTGAACGTCCGGGGCCCCACCATCCGGCAGGGTCGGAGTCACCTGCGAGGGCGAACGCGACTCGGCGTGGCTGTGGAGGAACAGCCGCGATGATCTGCGCAAGCGTCACGTCATCCGGACGTTGATCGGTGCCCGGCACCGGCGCCGCCTGTGGTTCCCAGAGCGGGCGGGTGACCAGTCCCATCTCGAAGATGGCGACATCGCGCGCTCCTCGAGAGACGTTGCGGCGCAACGCCTCGACCATCGTCGAGAGGACTGAGGTACGCATCAAGGGCGCCTCGTCCGAGAGCGGGTTGGCGATGCGCGCGGTCGTCCGACGTGGGTCGTTGGCCTCCAGGCCCAGGTCGTCATGGTTCTTTGGAGACACGAACGGATAGGTGAGCACCTCTACGAAGCCCTGCCCGGCAAGGGTGTTGGCCAGGACGCGCCGCACCCGCTGACCGTGGGTCAGGCCGCGCCCGCTGCCCGCCTGCGGAAGGATGGACGGAATCTGGTCGTACCCGCGAAGTCGCGCGACCTCCTCGGCGAAGTCCGGTCCGTTGTTCAGGTCCGGACGCCAGGACGGCGGCAGTACCGAAAGGGACCCGGAAGGAGAAGCCGATCCGGCATCGGTTCCGAACCCGGATGCTGCCGGCTCAACCACATCGCACCCAATTTCGCGCAGGGTCTCGATGACGTCCTGATGGCTGTAGGGCAGGCCGATCAACCGGGCCGGCAGACCGGGGTCGAGGTCGATACGCGGACGGGCCGGACGATGGTCGACGTCGGTGACACCGTCCTCGATGGTTCCCCCGCCGAACGTGGTCAGAAGGCTGACCGCAAGCTGGGCGGCAACGGCTGTGACGTCCGGGTCCACCCCCCGCTCAAACCGCTTGGAGGCCTCCGTGATCAGCCTGTGCCGCCGTGAGGACCGCGCCACCGAGGTCGGGTCGAAGTGGGCGGCCTCCACCAGCACGTCCGTGGTGGACGCGCCAACCTCCGAGGTGGCACCCCCCATCACTCCGGCGATAGCCAGTACCGCCGTTCCGCTGTCGGTGATCAGCAGGTCCTGCGGGTACAGCGTGCGCTCCACATCATCAAGGGTCGTCAGAGTCTCGCCGGCCTTCGCGCGGCGCACCACGATCGGCCCCCGCAGGGTCGAGACATCGAAGGCGTGCAGCGGCTGCCCCAGGGCAAGCATCACGTAGTTGGTGACATCAACGGCCAGCGAGATGGGCCTCATCCCCATCTGGGTGAGCCGCTTCTGCATCCATGGCGGGGAGACCGCGGAGGCACTGACCCCACGTACCACCCTCGCCACGTATCGGTCGCAACCTGCTCGGCCGTTCAGCGGCGCATCATCAGAAAGCTGCACGGCATACCCGGTGGTGTTGGCCGCTGCCGACTCGATGGCGGCCGGGTCGCGGAACGTCCCACCCGTGGCGTGGGCATACTCACGAGCCATCCCGCGCATGCTGAGGCAGTATCCGCGGTCCGGGGTGACCGTAACCTCGACGACCTCATCGGCCAGGCCCAGCAGCTCGATCGCGTCGTCGCCCGGGATCAGCCTGGCGGCGTCCTGCTCGCCGAGGAATGACTGGAGCACGATGATGCCATCGGTGGCCTCAGGGCCGGAGCCGAGCCCAAGCTCTGCGGCCGAGCAGATCATGCCGTTGCTGATATGGCCGTAGGTCTTGCGGGCCGAGATGGCGAATCCACCTGGCAGGACCGCCCCAGGAAGCACGACAACCACGAGGTCATCGACCGCGAAGTTCGTTGCGCCACAGACGATCCCCTGCGGTATGCCGTCGGTGACCTGCTGACCGTTCTGGCCAACGTCCACCTGGCACCAGCGGATCGTCTTGCCGTT
>Ga0066789_10000990_pt1 | contig 12056 bp, 8 predicted proteins | sample OrgsoiDNA2013049_FD_70960 | JGI IMG/M metagenome (GOLD analysis project Ga0066789, IMG submission 70960) | Permafrost soil microbial communities from the Arctic, to analyse light accelerated degradation of dissolved organic matter (DOM) -... | ecosystem: Environmental > Terrestrial > Soil >...
AGTGTGTGCTTTGTACCTCGAGTCGCTCGGCAACCCACGCAAGTTCGCCCGCATAGCAGCGCGAGTCGGGCGTAGCAAGCCGGTGGTTGTCGTCAAATCTGGTCGGACGGAGCCCGCTAGCCGCATGACTGGTTCGCTACTCGCGACTACCGCAACCGCCGACATTGCCGCCGACACGCTGTTCGAACAAGCTGGTGTGACGCGAGTCGAATCACTGGCTGAGCTGTTCAATGTGGCAAGCCTTTTCGATCTCGCACCGCTACCCAGCGGACGCCGCGTCGCGGTCGTTGCGAATGGGGCCGGCCCGGGTCTGCTGGCCGCCGACGCTTGCGGGGCTGCTGGTCTTGACGTCGTGGCACTCAGCGACGTAACACGACGCCGGTTGGCGGGCCTGCTGCAGGCGGGGGCTGCCATCAACAACCCGGTGAATCTCAACGCCACGGCAGACCCGGTTTCCTTTGAGGCCGCACTCCGGGTCTTGCTGGACGACGCCGATGTCGATGCGGTCATCGCTGTGTGCGCGCCGATCCAGTCAGGCTTGAACGGCGCCTTCGCTCGAGCGTTCACCACAGTCAGCGCCGACATCGACACGAAGCCCGTGCTCGCCTGCTTTCTCGGCGTGGTCGACGCGCCAGCGGAGCTGCGTTCCTCGAGCGGCCGTCTCCTCGCACCGTACTTCGCGTTCCCCGAACCAGCCGCGAAGGCACTCGGCGCGGCCGCTCGGTACGCGACGTGGCGGCAACGCCCGAGCGGCAACGAACGCGAGTTTGACGACGTCGACGTCACGTCCGCGCGGGCGATCGTGGGCAAAGCGCTGGCTGGCACGGGTGATCTTTGGCTCGACGCCAAGGATGCGGCTGCCCTCGTCGCCAGCTACGGCGTGACAGTCACGCCCGCGGTATTGGTCAGAACTGCCGCGGACGCCGTTGCGGCCGCCACCTCTCTTGGCTATCCGGTCGTGTTGAAGATCGCGGCCGGGGCCGTTACCGACAAGTCCGCCCGCGGGGGCGTTCGGCTGAACCTTCGTTCGCCGGCTGAGGTCGCTGCCGCGTACGAGTCAATGGAAGATCGCCTCGGGGACATCATGATCGACGCGATCGTGCAACCGATGGTCAAGCCGGGCGTCGAAGCGGGCATCGGAGTTGTCGCCGACTCAAGGTTCGGCCCGGTCGTCACGGTCGGTCTTGGTGGGATGTTGGGTGATCTCCTTGCTGATCGTGCGTTTCACCTGCTCCCGATGACTGCGGAGGACGCCGCGAGACAAATCGGATCGCTTCGAATGGCCCCGCTACTGGCCGGGTACCGGGGCGCGCCGCGAGCCGACGTCGGCGCACTAGAGGAGATGGTGTTGCGCGCCGCCGCGATGGCTGCCGATATTCCTGAGCTTGCGGAACTCGACATGAATCCGGTGATAGTCAACGCCGACGGCGCGTTTGCCGTTGACGTCAAAGTCCGCCTGCAATCCGCGCCGGCACCGAGTGACCCGCTGGCGCGAAATCTGCGATAAGTGCAGGTCGAAGGCCAGGAGCGGGCCGATGGTCCCAAGCCCGGATGACGTCCGGCACTGCGCGGCGCTATAGCTCCGCGGTTCGATTGACGCATGACAACTTCGCTTCGCGCAACGGCGCTCGCCAGCCACCCGTTCCTCTCGGCGATCCCGGCCGAGTCACTGCGTCGGCTGGCCGTTCACGCGCACAGCCAGACCTTCGCCAAGGGCCACGAGATCTTTCGTGAGGGCCAGCTCGCGGGTGAGTTCTTCCTCGTCCGCCAGGGCTCTGTTCGACTGGACGCCGAGGTGCCTGATCGCGGACGCGTCGAGGTCGAGACCCTTGGTGCGGACGCCGCACTGGGCTGGTCGTGGCTCTTCCCGCCGTACCGCTGGCACCTCTCGGCGACCGCAGTCGAGCGAACCACCGCGATCGTGTTCGACGCCGATGTGCTGCGCGGCCTCATGGCGGCAGATCCGGTACTCGGCTATGAGTTGATGCGCCGATTCACGGCTGTCCTCTTCGATCGCTTGCAGGCAACCCGACGTCGTCTTACGACGCCCAACCTCGCCGCCGCGGCTTGCGGATTGAGCAGCGGGCCGTGGGCTGGCCGACCGAGCGCCTCAGCCGATGCCACCGACCGCAGCGGTCGGACGCTCGCACAGGTGCGATAGCCGCACCGGATCTCAGGCGTCGCGCCGCTTCAGCATCAAGGCGCCCCCGACAAGCGCGACGACCGAGTACAGGGCGGTGACGGCGATGCCCGGCCACGGTCTGAGTTGCGTGGGATCGAAGTTCATGGTGACCAAAATCTGCGACCCGGCATTGAGCGGCAGATATTTGGCCACGTCGTTCGAATACGGTTCGGGCAGGGCAGCGGCAAGAATCGGCGCGACCAAGACGATCCCGAAGAGCGTAGCGATCGCACCGGCGGTGTTGCGAATCAGAAATCCGAGCCCAACGGCAAGCAGGCCGATCAGCGTCAGATAGGCCGCGCCGCCGACGATGGCCCGCAAGGCGCCAGGTGTACTCAGCGACGCTTGTGCGTGCGTGCTGGCTTGTGCCTGCTGGCCAAGCAGGAACCCCGCAAAGGTCGACGCCAACGACACGACGAACACGACGACACCGAAGACCAGTGCCTTGGCGATCAGCACCGGCTGCCGGTGCGGCACGGCGGCCAAGGACGAGCGGATCATGCCGGTGCTGTACTCGCCGGTAATCACCAAGACCCCGAGAACGCCGATCGCCAGCTGCGCCAGGAAGACTCCGCGCAGGCTCACTTGCGTTGCGTCTAAGCCGATCTGCGCGCCCGGGCCGTTCCCCTGTTCGACCCGATGCGCGTGCAGGCCACTGAACAACGTGCCGAGACCAACGATCATGACAACGGCCGCCAACAGGCTGAACCAGGTCGAGCGTAGCGAGCGAATCTTGATCCACTCCGACCGAACCACGCCGGCCTGTGTGATCCGCGCGGCCCCCACATCGCTGCGAGCAATCGTCGTCGCTGTCATCGCGCTTCCCCTACTCCACTCGGCGCAAGTTCGGTGCCACGAAGTTCGGTGCCACGAAGTTCGGTGCCACTGAGTTCCGCACCATGAAACTCCACGGCATCGCGGGTGATCTCCATAAACGCCTCTTCCAGCGTCGCCTGCTGCGGTGTCAGCTCGATCAACGGGATTGCTTCCCGCGCGGCAACGAGTCCGATCGCGGCGCTGTCCATTCCGCTCACCTGCAACACGTCGGGTGCGAGCCTCTCAACCTTCTGCGCGGCGACTAGCAGTGCAGCCAACCGTTCCGCCTCGGTGGTACGTACCAAGACGACGCCGCCACCCGCACCGCGTATGACCTCCGCCACGCTCCCCGACGCGATGAGCTTCCCGCGGCCGACCACGATCACTTCGGTGGCCGTCACCGCCATCTCACTCATCAGGTGCGAGGACACGAACACCGTGCGGCCCTCAGCCGCCAGCGCTTTCAGAAGGTTGCGGATCCACAAGATCCCCTCTGGGTCCAACCCGTTGACCGGCTCGTCCAGCAAGAGCACGCCGGGATCACCGAGCAGCGCCGACGCAATGCCGAGCCGCTGGCCCATACCGAGGGAGAATCCGCCGACGCGCTTCCCGGCGACGTCCTCGAGACCGACGAGCCCGATCATCTCGTCGACTCGCGAACGCGGAATGCGGTTGGTGGCGGCCATGGCGAGCAAGTGATTGCGAGCCGAGCGGCCGGTGTGCACCGCACGAGCTTCCAAGAGCGCACCAACTTCGTGCAATGGTGCCGCAAAGTCGACGTAGGACTTTCCGTTGATCAATGAACGGCCTGCCGTCGGTCGGTCAAGGCCCAGGAGCAGGCGCATAGTGGTCGACTTCCCTGACCCATTCGGGCCCAGAAAACCAGTCACGAAACCGGGTCGCACCTCGAAACTGAGGTCGTCCACCGCAGTCTTTGGCCCGTAACGCTTCGTCAGTGCTTGTGCCTCGATCACCCTGCACACACCCATCTGGCTCCGAGCAGCTCCGGCATGAGACGGACGCTACTGGTGACTTCCTCGACAACGTGTATGGCCCACAGCAAGCCCACAGCAAGCTCACAGCTGCACTGCTGACTGACTGCTCCACAGACCGCATCATCGGCGACCTGCACAGGAAGTCACATCAGTGATGACCCTGATCCCGACCCTGAATCGCTACGAGCGAGACCCCGAACCACCGGCGAAGAGCTCAGCCCTTGACCGCACCGGTCAGGCCACCGACGATGCGGCGCTGGGCGACGGTGAAGAAGAGGAGGGTCGGCAGCATCGACAGCGCGGTGAAGGCGAACACCCGCGCGGTGTCAGCGGAGTACTGCGACTGGAACGCCGCCACGCCCAGTGGCAAGGTGAAGTGGATCTGGTTGTTGAACACCAGCAGCGGAAGGATGAAGAAATTCCAGCTGGTGACGAAGGCCAAAATAGCGACCGTCGTCAGCGCAGGCGCCGAAAGCGGTAGCAGCACACGCCAGAAGAATCCGAGTTTGGTTGTGCCGTCGATGACTGCCGCATCTTCGAGTTCGCCCGGAATCTGGCGCATGAACGGTCGCAAGATGACGATCGTGATCGACAGTGAGAAGGCAGCTTCGGGAATCGCTACCCCGAACATGTTCTCGAGCAGACCGAGATCGCGCAACAGCAGGTAGAGCGGCAGGGCCGCGACGGTGAGCGGGAAGAGCAGGCCGATCGTGAAGAACGAGAACAGCGCCTCGCGACCCTTGAAGGTGTATCGCGAGAGAGCGAAAGCAGCCATCGCTCCGAGCGAAACAGCTAGCGTCGTGGTGATGATCGCGATGAGCGCGCTGTTCATCAGGAAATGCCAGAACACGTGCGACGTGACGATGATGCGGTAGTTGGTCCAGAGCCAGGGGTGCGGCAACCCCGTCGGATCATTGTTGATCTGAGGGGTCGTCCGGAAGCCGCCGATGAAGATGAAGAGCAGCGGCACGATGGTGATGATGATGATGATGACGCCGGCCAGGTAGGCCAGCGCGGTCGCCAGCGGTGAGCTGGCCGCCTTGTTCCGGCTGCGCGGCGGCTTTGCGCGCACCGTCAGCAGCTGCGTGGACGCCGTCATCCGGCCATCCTCGTAAGAGCACCTGCGGTGTCGCGGCGTAGCGCGAAGCGCTGGTACAGCAAGGCGAACACAAAGCAGAAGATGAACAAAATCACCGCGACCGCGCTGCCGTAGCCGAATTCATAGCTCTGGAAGCCCTTGTCGATCAGATACGTCGACATCGTGGTCGACGCGCCTGCCGGGCCGCCGAGCGTCATGATCCAGGGAATATCGAATACCTGCAGCGAGCCGATCATGGACAGGAAGATCCAGATCCGGATCGTCGGGCCGAGCAATGGCAGGATGACTCGGCGCGTCGTTTGCCAAGGGCTCGCACCATCAAGCGCGGAAGCCTCTCGCAGTTCCGTCGGAATGCCTTGTAGGCCGGCGAGCAACAAGATGACGCCGAAGCCGATGTATTTCCAGGTGATGACGACGAAGAGTGTGTAGAGAACGACATGGGTGTTGGCCAGCCAGGTCGTCACCAGACTGCCGAGCCCGAGATGCTTGAAGGCCTGGTCGACGAATCCATCGGGCTGCAGGAGCATCAACCACATGACTGCGGTGACGGCTTCAGAGAGCACGTAGGGAGCGAACACCACAAGGCGCAAGAAACCGCGACCTCGAAGTTGGCGATTCAGCAGCAGAGCGAGCCCGATGCTGAGCGGCAGCTGAAGGAACAGCGACAGCAGCGCAATCGTGACGTTGTGCTGAATCGCATGCAGGAACACCGTGTCGGCAAACGCCCGTCGGTAGTTGCCCAATCCGACGGGGTGGTTGAGTGGCCCGAACCCACTCCACTTGTAGAAGCTGTAGTAGACCGCGACCACGATCGGCACCAGCACGAACCCGACGAACAGCACGAAGGCCGGGCCGATGAGGAGCAACAACTCCAGACGTTGACGGACTCCCGACCGGGTTGACTTCCGGCCGGGAGCCTGTCGAGCGGGAGGCACCACGCCCGGCACCGGTTGCCCGGGCCGGGTCGTGGTGTGCCCTTCACTTGCCATGACGAGCTTTCACCAATCAGTCGGACACTGCAGTTACTGGGTTGCTGCCTTGCCAGCTGAGTCCGCGATGTCCTGAGGTGATCCCTGGCCTGCGAAGAAGTTCGACACCGCGTCGTTCACTGCGTTGCCGACATTCGTCGGAAGAGCCTGGTCGAAGTACAGCTGGTTGTAGGACACACCCTGCAAGTAGGTCAGCACCTTCTGCAAGGTGGGGTCACTGATTGCCGAGGTGGCGCCACCGTTGGACGGGATGCTGATGGCGTTCGCCTTGACCAACTCCTCTTCGACCGGTGCGCTGGTCATGTACTGCAAGAACGCAGCACACGCGTCAGGTGCCTTGGTCGAGCACGAGAATCCGTCGCCGCCACCGAGGGCCGCACCGGGCTCGCCGTTGCCACCCGTGATCGACGGGAACGGGAAGAAGCCCATCTCGCCTTCGACCGTCGCCGCCTGGTCCTTCGAAACCAGACCGACGATCGTCGGAATCTCCCAGTCACCCTGCAGTTCCATCGCTGCCTTGCCGTTGGCGACCAGGCCCGCTGAACTGCCAGCGCCCTGCTGTGCCGGAGTGGCGAGGAACCCGGTGTTGAAGGGCTTCGCGTCGAGCAGCGTCTTCAGATCCTGACCGGCCTTGACGAAGCACGGATCGGTGAACTTAGCCGCCGCAATGCCCGCCGTGATGGTGTCCTTCGGGCACTCCTTCAATACGAAGTTCTCCCAGTAGAAGGCATCCGGCCACTTGTCCTTGCCACCGACGGTCATCGGCGTGATGCCGGCAGCCTTCAGCTTCGTGATGTCAGCTAGGAGGTCGGTCATCGTCGCCGGGGGTGAGGTGATGCCGGCCTTGGTGAACAGGTCGGTGCGGTACCAGAAGCCGACCACGTGGTAGTCGTAAGGCACCCCGAGCTGCTTACCGTTGTCTGCCCAACCCGAAGCACTCTTGCCGAGTTGACCGATCCAGCTGGACGTCAGCTGCGTGAGGTCGGCCAGCTTGCCCGACTGGGCCTGAGTGGCCTCCGCGCCGCCACCCCACTGCTGGAAGATGTCGGGCGGGGTGCCCTGCAGCGCGACCTGGACCTTGGTCTTGATGCTCTCGTTTTGGATCGGCTGCACCTGGATGGTGACGTTGGGGTTGGCAGCGTGGAAGTCGTCGGCCACCTTCTGGAACGCGGTCTTGCCGGGGTCGGTCGACGCGTTGTGCCACCACGTCAGCGTCACGGGCTTGCCCCCGTTGAGCTGACCGCCGGCCGCCGACGACGCAGGTGCGCTTGCCGCGGTCGTGGGCGCGCTGCTGGCGGATGTGGTTGCAGCAGCGCTGGCTGCGGGAGTGCTGGCTGCGGAGCTCGCAGGTGCCGCAGCCTTCTTGGAGCTCGAACATGCAGCGACGGCCAGGGCGCAAACTGCGGCAACCGCAGTGGCCTTGGCTAAGGGGTGGGTAAAGCGATTGGTGCGGCTCGTCATGAACGTCCCTTCAGCGAGGGTCCCGCACTCGACACGGGTGCCCGGAGGTGGGGTACGCCCGTCACCGGTCGTACCGGAAGTTACCGAGAACGTCACGATAGTTCCGACGGCGGCGCAACGGTAAGGCTCGCGACTTGGCCCGGTCAACCCTTTCCTGGGAACCTTCCCGAACCGTTATCTTTGCTCATTCAGCGGCCGATGGCAGCCGAGACAGTTCCGGAAGTTTCCGGTACGATCCCGATGTTCTCCAGCCGGAGCGCCGCTCTTGGTAGACCGGGTGACTGCTCGAATGCGCTCGGTCGGGACGCCAGGCTGGCGCCAGCACTCCGACGCACGCTACTGACGAAGTGGATACGACGTGGTGACACCTGACCCCAGCGGGCTTGCGACGGCGACCGACCTGCCGTGGCGCGACACCGATCTGCCGCTGGCGCAGCGCGTGACGGACCTCCTCGGACGGATGACACTCGAGGAGAAGATCGGTCAGCTGTACGGGGTCTGGGCCGGCGCAGATCCAAAAGGCGACGGCGTGGCGCCGCATCAGCATGAACTCGTGACGACCGATCTGCCCTGGAACGACCTCATCGCGCATGGCCTTGGTCACCTCACCCGCCCCTTCGGGACGGTGCCGGTAGATCCGGCAATGGGTGCGCGATCACTTGCGCGCGCGCAGGCCGACATCGCCGCGGCAAATCGGCATGGCATTCCGGCCATCGCGCACGACGAGTGCCTCTCGGGCTTCATGGCCTTCGGAGCAACCATCTACCCGACGGCTCTCGCATGGGGGGCCACGTTCGATCCGGCTCTCGTGGAGACCATGGCGGCGCAGGTCGGCAAGACGATGCGCTCCGTCGGCGTCCACCAAGGTCTTGCTCCTGTCCTCGACGTCACCCGCGACTACCGGTGGGGCCGAGTCGAGGAGACGATCGGCGAAGACCCCTACCTCGTCGCCACGATTGGCACCGCGTACGTGCGCGGGCTCGAGTCGGCCGGTGTGGTTGCCACGCTCAAGCACTTCGTCGGGTATTCGGCATCGCGCGCCGGGCGCAACTTCGCGCCGGTCTCCGCAGGTCCGCGCGAGATCGCCGACATCTTGCTGCCACCTTTCGAGATGGCAATCCGCGACGGCGGCGCGCGCTCTGTGATGCATGCGTACACGGATATCGACGGTGTGCCCAGCGCCGCCAACAACACCCTCCTCACCGACCTGTTGCGCGATGAGTGGGGCTTTGAGGGCACTGTGGTAGCCGACTACTTCGGCGTCACGTTTCTTAATCTGCTGCACAAGGTCGCGGCCGATGAGAGTAGCGCCGCCGCCATGGCGTTGTGGGCCGGCATCGACATCGAGCTGCCCAGCGTGCGCTGTTACGGGCAGCCGCTTGTCAAGGCGATCGAGTCGGGTCTGCTGTCGGAGGAATTCGTCGACCGCGCCGCGCGTCGAGTGCTCACCCAGAAGGGCCAACTGGGTCTGCTCGATCCTGACTGGAGCCCGCAGGCGCCGGGGTCCGCCGAGACGTCCGGCGACATCAGCGGTTCGATCCAACTCGACCCGCCCGAATCGCGCGCGGTTGCTCGTCAACTCGCCGAGGAGTCCGTGGTCCTCGTGGCGAACAACGGCGTACTTCCCCTACGCCCGGGAACGCGAGTCGCGCTACTAGGCCCACGTGCCGACGATGCATTCGCCATGCTCGGCTGCTACACGTTCCCAAGTCATGTCGGGCTTCAGTACCCGAAGTGGCCGCTTGGGCTATCGATTCCCACGTTGCTCGAAGCGACCCGCAAGGAACTGTCTGACACTGACCTGGCCTACGCCCCAGGGTGCGACGTCGACGGGACGGACACCGGCGGCTTCGCGGTCGCGGTAGCAGCGGCCAGCTCCGCCGATGTCTGCGTCGTCGCACTTGGCGATCGGGCCGGCCTTTTCGGACGAGGTACATCCGGCGAAGGATGCGACGCCGAAACGCTGGAACTGCCCGGCGTGCAAGGACAACTACTCGAGGCGATTATCGCGACCGGGCGTCCGGTGGTGCTCGTCATGGTATCCGGCCGTCCCTACGCTCTCGGCGCGTACGCCGATCGGTTGGCGGCGGTTGTCCAGTCCTTCTTCCCTGGAGAAGAAGGAGGCGCGGCCCTCGCCGGCGTGCTGTCCGGCCGGGTGTGTCCCTCCGGGCGGCTGCCCGTGTGCATCCCGCGCCGCCCCGGCCAGTCGAGCACGTATCTGACAACCACCCTCGGTCTGCGCAGCGGGGTCAGCACGGTCGACCCGACGCCGCTCTGGGCTTTCGGTCATGGGCTTTCGTACACCACATTTCGGTGGGCGGACGTCGCGGTCGACGGCGTGGCGGTGACCGACACGGATCGCGTCGAGTCCACAACCGACGGCACCGTGCGGGTCTCGCTCACCGTCTCGAATGTCGGACGCCGAGCGGGCACCGACGTCGTCCAGCTTTACCTGCATGATCCGGTTGCGCAGGTCACTCGGCCCGACGTCCGCTTGATCGGATATGCCCGCGTTGACGTAGCGCCGGGTGAATCGCGGCGGGTTTCGTTCGACGTGTCGGCAGACCTCACCTCCTTTACCGGTCTGGGCGGTGTCCGGATCGTCGAGCCGGGCGATCTTCAACTTCGACTCTCGACATCAAGCAGCGAATCGCCACACATCGTGAACATGCGACTGCTGGGGCCCGAGCGCGCCGTAGGATTGTCGAGGCGCATGGTGGCCGACGTCACGGTGGAGTAGCGAGGATCCCCATCGATCCCAAACCACGGATCCTCGGCACTGCTTGCGTATCGTGTAACGCGACTTTCGAAGGAGACTCGTCGTGGCCATCGCCGATCGAGGGCGGGTGACCCGGGTGACGATCGCCGCGATCGCCGCAGAGGCGGGCGTATCAGTGCCAACCGTGTCAAGGGTCCTCAACGGTCGAATCGACGTCGCTGCCGACACCCGCACCCGGGTCGAGAAACTCCTGGAGAAGCACGACTACCAGCGGCGCGGACTCGGGCGCGGCACCCGAGCGAATCTCATCGACCTCGTATTCAACGATCTCGACAGCCCATGGGCCGTCGAGATCATCCGCGGCGTTGAAGATGTCGCTCACGATGCGGGCGTAGGAACTGTCGTCTCGGCGATCCATAACCAAGTCACGTCGGAGCGGCGCTGGTGGCAAAACGTCCAGGCCCGTGCATCCGACGGCATCATTTTGGTGACATCGCATCTGCAACCGAAGCTGCAAGCGGAGGTGCACCGCCACCTGCCGACCGTCGTCGTTGATCCCTCGGGCAGCCCGTCGTACGACGTACCGACAATCGGCGCCACCAACTGGGCCGGCGGGCTGAGTGCGACCGAACATCTCATCGAGCTGGGACATCGCCGAATAGGCATCATCACCGGCCCGCCACGGTTGCAATGCAGTCGCGCCCGTCTCGACGGTTACCGGGCCGCGCTCGAAGCGGCTGGACTCGAGTTCGATCACGATCTGGTCTACACCGGCGACTTCGACCCCGAGTCGGGCTTTACCGGGGGAGCCCAGTTTCTGGGTCTGCCGGGCCCCCCAACTGCGGTGTTCGCCTCCAGCGACCAGATGGCGTTCGGGGTCTACGAGGCCGCGCGCCAGCATGGTCTTCGGGTGCCCAGCGACCTCAGCATCGTCGGCTTCGACGACCTGCCCGAAGCGCTATGGGCGTCTCCCCCGCTCACGACGGTGCGTCAACCACTCGTTGAGATGGGCGCCCTCGCCGCACGAACGGTCCTGCGGTTGGTGCGTGGCGAACCGATCGAGACGCTGCGAATAGAGCTTTCGACGCAGCTCGTCGTCCGCGAAAGCACCGCCCCGCCCCGCGCGCGGTAAGCGTTGCGTTGACAGACTGTCGGCCATGCGCGGCGCCGGCAGTCATCCGCCGTGGCGTGGTGTGGCGCTGCTGGTTGCGGGCGCGTTCTTCATGGAGAACCTCGACGGCACCATCATTGCCACCGCGGCGCCGCGAATGGCGGGCTCCCTCGGCGTCCGGGCCGTCGACCTCAACGTCGTCATCACCGCCTACCTGCTCACCCTGAGCGTTTTCATCCCGGTGAGTGGGTGGCTTGCGGATCGGTTCGGGGCCCGCACCATCTTCGGCACCGCCATCGTCGTATTCACCATCGCTTCAGGGCTGTGCGCGATCAGCACCAGCCTCGGTGAACTTACCGCGGTGCGAGTGTTGCAAGGTATCGGCGGCGCGATGATGGTCCCGGTCGGGCGGCTTGTGGTCCTGCGAAAGACGACACCGGCTGAGTTGATCGACGCGTTCGCGTACCTGACCTGGCCCGCGCTGGCCGCACCGGTCATCGCACCTGCGCTGGGCGGTTTACTGGCGACTTACGCGTCGTGGCGCTGGATCTTCGTCATCAACCTGCCACTGGGCGTCGCTGCGCTGTTCGTCACTGCGCGCATCGTGCCGAATCTGCGGCATGTCGATCGAACGCCGATGGACTGGCAAGGATTCGCGCTGACCGGCGTCGGGCTCGCCACGCT
>Ga0066789_10000992_pt1 | contig 12050 bp, 8 predicted proteins | sample OrgsoiDNA2013049_FD_70960 | JGI IMG/M metagenome (GOLD analysis project Ga0066789, IMG submission 70960) | Permafrost soil microbial communities from the Arctic, to analyse light accelerated degradation of dissolved organic matter (DOM) -... | ecosystem: Environmental > Terrestrial > Soil >...
TTCGCGGATTTGTGAATATCTACATGGACACTTTTCGGAGGCGATTTTCGAGCTAAGCGATTCAGGAGATTCAACTTTCGGCAAATTGCAGGCGCAAACTTCGGGCTAATCGCCCTTCGAGTTCAAACGTTTCATTTCGCACTTTTCGGACCCGTCGAATGGGGTATGTCCGCTTTGCGCCAGAAGCGGGCGTTCCGACTTAAATAGGTCAAGTCTCCTCACACCTTTGTTACGGGGCCTTAGGCGCCTGGCGGACACAGTCCCTAAGCCGGCGAGGTGGCCTCGAAAGGCGTCTCCGGATTCACCGCCGCCTTAGGGCCGAGGGCTCCAGAGAGCAAGACGACGCCTGCGCGCAGCCGCCGTTTGCGACGCACCACTGGCTGGTTGTCAGGCGAACGACGGTGTGCCGCTGGGCTTCGATGGCTCGGGTTGCTTCTCTCGCGGGATCGCGGAGAGGTTCGGCAGGTCGAGAACGGCACGGATCGCTGCGCTCAGCTTTTCCTCGGCATCGTCGACGTCGGCCGCCGCTTCCTTGTCCCGCCAAGCCACCACTCCGTCCGGTCGCACAAGCAGCGCTCCGGCTTCCTCGATCTCGCGCACGCGTTGCCACTCGCAGTACAGGTCCTGCGCTTCGCGCGAGCCCGTCACCACGATCCGCAGGAATGGAAGATCGAGGCGACGCACCGCGTCCCTCCATGCGGTACCGGCAAGACCGGTCACGACGGCGAAGAGACTCTTTCCGGTCACATCCAGCGTCGACATACGCGTACCGCCCGAACCGACGAGCCATGCGTGCGGAATCTTGGCCCCCGGTCGCGTGGTCGGCTGATGGTAGAGATCGCGGTCACGCCGCCAATTTTCGGGCTCCGCCCCTTTATCCGGAATGACGGCCGAGGATTCGTACCGCTGGTTCATCTCGACGCCCTGCGCATTGAACTCCGTTTGCTTGAGGTCGAGCGCTGCCTGAGCAGCTTTGCGGGCAGCGACGCCCTCCGGACCGGGATCGCGAAAGCGCGCGATGCCTGCCGCTACCGGGTTCTCCGCGCCCTGGACTCGGAAACAGGCGTTCAGCGGAGCGTAGTCGAGCCGCGACTGGTTGGCCCGCAGTACGACCTGTCTTCCGACGGGCTCCCTCTCCAGCGAATAGCTCTCCAGAAGTTTTGGGCCGGCCCAGCCTCTGACGGCATAGGCGAGTTTCCAACCGAGATTGTGGCCGTCCTGCACACAGGTGTTGTTGCCCAAACCGCTCGACGGGGGATGCCGATGGACGGCGTCGCCACCGCAGAAGACGCGCCCTTTGGAATACTGCGTCGCGTACGCTTGATTGATGTACCAGATCGACGTCCTCACGATATCGAGGTCGATCGCTGGATCTCCGATCAGCACCCTGATCTTTTGACGGACACTGTCTGCGGAGAGATCCGGTTCCCCCTTGTTGATGTCGAAACCCCAACCGGCGATCCACTGGGCCCACGGCCGCACGGCGCGGAGAAGACCCATGCCGATCTCGCCAAAACTCGCGTCCGGCGTGACGATCCAGTTCAGGATGCTGGGACGATGTTTGCTGTATCTGGACAGGTCGGCGTTGAAGATCGTGTAGACCGTGCCCGCGCGCGCCATACGTCCTTCGATGGGCAGATCGAGGTGCTCCACCACCGACGACCTCGCGCCGTCGGCGCCGACCATGTACCGCGCCCGAACCGTGTACTCCCGTCCATCCAGCCGGTCGCGCAGTGTAGCGATAACGCCGCGGGAATCCTGCTCATGCCTGATGTATTCGGTGTTGAATGCAAACGTTGCACCCCTCTCCGCTGCCTTCTGAAACAGGATGGGTTCGAGCAACGGCTGGATGATGTCCACCATGCCGCACGGGCTAGCTCGAAGGTAGTCCCCCCGCCGGTCGTCTCCGGTTCCCCATGTCCGCATGCGGATGAGCTCGGGCCCCGCAAGACTGGTCGTGAACGTCGTGTCACCCATCAGCTCCCACGGGCTCGCGTATCGCGCAACACCCTCCGAGATTCCAAGATCGCGGAAGACCTCGTTGGCACGTTGGTTGGTGATGTGCGCGCGCGGGCTATCGGCCATCCAGTTGCCGCGCGACACGATGTGACAGCTCACGCCGCAATTCGCCAGCGCAAGGGCCGTCGTCGAACCAGTCGGGCCGGCCCCAATGATCAGTACGTCTGTTTCGTATGCCATGTCGACCTCCGCGGTTGCTCTTCGCATTCGCTCGGGAAAAACTCTAGTGAGAGATGTCCGTTTGCCTTGCGGCCATCATGGCCATGCCCGTGATCCAACCGGGAATCGCTTCGTAGAATTCCTGCTCTATGGTGAACTGCCCGCCCGCTGAGAACGCGGCGAAAGCGGCCACCCAAGCGAGGACCTCGTTGGCGCCCCGGCCGGCCGTCTCGCGCACTTTATGGGTATCGAGCGCGTCCGCCCGCCAGATCTGGCCGCTACGCAGGATCTCCATGACCTCTTCGTCCCATTCCGGATTAAGTGGCATGCAGGGTCCATTGCCTGCTTCGGCGAGAACAGCGGCCTCGAACACACGTTTCTCGCGCGCCTCCCTGGCTTCCGGGGACGGATTGCGGCCGTTGATCAGGCGCTCGCGGATCTCGGGCGCGGCGTCCTTCATTGATGGCAGCGGCGGATCGTGCGACAGGCCGCCCGATGCGGCGAAAAGCACGCGTTTGCCCGAACGCATCGCGAAGCGGCCGGCGGATTCACCGAGTTGCCGGGCGCGACGGTACGTCGGAACGGGAGGTGCGGCGGCGTTCACGAAGATCGGCAGAATCGGGATGGATTTGAAATCGCCCAGCACCGCCTCCCACATCTGGACGAAGCCATGATCGACCGGCATGCGGTACGACACCGCGACGTCGAAATCCTCCGCCCGCAAGTGATCCACAAGCGCCAGCGCCGTCTGTTCCGGAACGTCGAGCGGACCCGTGCCCCCTCCCCAGTCGCCGAGGGATACCGCGCCGGCACCGACGCAGAACGATGGCATCAGATCGTAGAAGAAACCGTTGAAGTGATCGGGCGCGAACTGGATGACGTAATCGGGCGCGAACTCCTTCACGAAGGCTCCGAGCCGCCCGAACGCCGTACGAACGCGTTGCTCGGTTTCGTTGCTGGCTGGTCCCCGGTACATCAGGGGCGTATGGGACGCGCAAACGATGGCGACAGACATGATCGGATTCCTTCGAACGCGGGGTGACGGTAGTCGATCGATTGCGCGCTATTTCTTGACCAGTGGACACTGGCTCTCGGAAAGCGGGCGGTTGACAGCCTCGCCGGGCAATGTTTGCAGGACGTTGTAGAGATCCCACTCACCCTTGTTCTCTCCGGGCTTCTTTACCTGGAGCAGGTACATGTCGTGGATCATTTTGCGGTCGGCCCGGATATATCCGTCGCTCGCGAAGAAGTCGTGCACCCGCTCCTTCTCCATCTGCTTCATCACGGTCGGCGCTTCGTCCGTGCCCGTCGCCTTGACGGCTTTGAGGTAGTGCGCGACTGACGAATAGACACCGGCGTGGAAACTGGTCGGCATGATCCTGGCTTTGGCGTAAAAGCGCTCCGCCCATGCACGCGTCTCCGGCGTACGGTCCCAGTAGAAAGGGGAAACTTCATAGGCGTCGTGCGCGATCTTCAGACCGACGGCGTGCACGTCCGTCAGCACCGTTTGCAGCGGGACGATCTTGGCCTTCGCGCTCAGCCCGAATTCGTCGGCCTGCTTTAGTGCGGTCACTGTATCGCCGCTCGAAGCCGCGATCGCGATGACATTGGCTCCGGCGTTGGATGCGGTGAGCAGGAACGATGCGAAGTCGGAGGTATTCGGCGGAAACACGGAGTTACCCACCACCCCGCCGCCGTTGAGCTTTACCTGCTCTGATGTGTCCCTCGACAAGGCGTGACCGTAGGCCTGGTCGACCGTCAGAAAATACCACTTCGTGCCGCCAGCCTCGGTCACGGCCTTTGCCGCGCTCTTCGCCAGATTGTAGGTATCGACGGTCCACTGGACCGTGAGCGGCGAACAGGCCTTGCCGTTGAAATCCGACGACGTCGATCCCGACAGCAGCATGATCTTGCTTTTCTGGGCGGCGAGGTTTTGCACGGCAAATCCGATCGGCGAGCCCTGCATGTCGGCTATCGCATCGACGCCTTCCACATCGAACCAGCGGGCCGCAATCTGAGCTCCGATATCGGGCTTGCCCTGGTGATCGGCCGAGATCACTTCGACGTTGAGGCCCGCTCCGAAATCCTCGGCGGCCATCTCGGCGGCGATCACGGAGCCCTTGCCGTTCGCCATGGCCGTGGGACCGGCGATGTCGGTCAGCACGCCGACTTTCACCTTGCCGCCGCTAAAACCTGGCGTCCCACCGGCAGTTTGCGCCGCGGCCGATGCCGTCGAGACTGCCAGCGCCAGACATACGGCCGCAGACAAATGAAAGCTTGAATGAACCATCATTTCCTCCCGTCGCCGCACTTTTTTGGACGTGCAACCGATGGATTGCCGCCCATCGGACTTGGATTCCACAGGAGTCTGTGAAATGTTCGCACTGCGAACACTTCCGGGACTGGCTATGCACCGTAATGTTAGGGCGCTTTCCCGAGGGTTGGTATTAATTGGCGAACTCAATGCGAGCGGGCCGTCGAACGTCGTGCAACTCGCAAAGAGAACCGGTCTCAACCGGACAACCTGCTATCGCCTGCTCGATACCTTGCGGGAAGGCGGTTACGTGACGTTCGACGAGACCAACGCAATTTACGGTCTCACGCCGCAGGTGCGCACGTTGAGCGAAGGGGTGTCCTCGCGCGACCTGTCAAGCCAAGCCGCGCTTCCAGCGATGTTCAGCCTGCTCGACGAGGTATCATGGCCGAGCGATTTCGGGACGTTCGAACTGGGCTCCATGCTGATCCGAGAGAGCACGCATCCCTTCAGTCCATTCTCGGTCCACCGGTCCATGGTGGGGCGCCGCCGATCGCTGGTAAGGAGCGCGCTGGGACGAGCGGTGCTCGCCGCGGCGCCGCCCGCCCTGCGTCGAGAAATGCTCGAAATGACGGCGTCTCTTGTCGACGAAGACTCTGCGCTCGCGAAGGACCGTCACTTCATCGAGGACATCGTTTCTCAAACCAAAAAAGACGGCTACGCGTCCTCTGTCGGTGGGTCGGATGCAGGCATCAGTGCCATTGCGCTGCCAATCCGGGGCGCGAGCCCCGTGCTCGGCAGTCTAAATCTGATTTTCTTCTCGACATCGATGACGCCGGAGTTGGCAGCACGCAGGTACCTGCCAGACATGAAGCAGGCGGTGCAGGAGATTGAACGCCGGTGGTCTGCGGCGAACACTGCGCGCGGAAAAATCGCCTGATCGGTCCTGATCGGGGCTAGATATCTCTGGTTCCGCCGGCATACAACCTGCGAACGGAACCAAACCAGCGAAAGGTAGCGAGCTTGGAAAAAGCCGGAAAACCCAAGATCATTGTGGCCGGGGGCGGCATAGGCGGGCTGACGGCAGCGCTTTCCCTCATCAAGCGCGGCTTCGAGGTCGAGATATACGAACAGGCGCCGATACTCCGGGAGGTCGGCGCCGGCGTGCAAATCAGCGCGAACGGAATGCTCGTCTTTCGCGAACTCGGCCTATCCGCCCGCATCATGAAAGAGGCGGCGCATCCGGAGCGTCGCGAGATCCGGATGTGGAACACCGGCCAGGCGTGGACCGCCTTCGATCTCGGCACCGTATCGGTTCAGACTTACGGGTATCCCTATGTCACGATGTATCGGCCGGACCTGCTGGAAATACTGTCCGATGCGGTTACGGCGGCTGCGCCTGACGCACTCCGCCTCGGACATCGCGCCGTGGGTTTCGAGACCGCCGGCGAGCGCGTTATCCTTCGATTCAATGACGGCAGCACCGCAGAAGGCGACGGGCTGATCGGCGCGGACGGGATTCATTCCGTGATCCGCGCCGGACTGCATGGCTCGGACAACGCGGAATTTACGGGTCTCGTCGCATGGCGCGGCGTCATCCCGATGGAGGTCCTCCCGTCTCGTCTCGCGCGTTTGGTCTCGTCGAACTGGGTCGGGCCCGGCCGCCACGTCGTGCAGTATCCCTTGCGGCGTGGAACGCTGATGAACTTCGTAGGTGTGGTGGAACGCCAGGACTGGCGCGAGGAGTCCTGGACCACGCCCGGTTCGCATGCGGACATGCTCGCCGACTTCGCCGGGTGGCACGATGACGTGCAAACGCTCATCAAAGCTATTCCTCAGCCCTACCTCTGGGCGCTCAAGCTTCGCCGGCCTCTTCCTTCATGGTCGGTCGGCCGCATCACGCTGCTCGGCGACGCCTGCCATCCGACGCTGCCGTTTCTCGCACAAGGCGCAGTTATGGCGATCGAGGACGGCTATATCCTAAGCCGAGCTATCGAAGCGCATGACAGGGACGTCGCCGCTGCATTCCGCGCTTATGAATCGGCGAGGCACGAGCGCACGTCGCGCATCGTCATCGGATCGGCCGATAACACGAAACGCTTCCACAATCCGCTGCTTGGAGATCCTTCGGCGGCCCAGGCCTATGTGGAGCGCGAGTGGGCAGAGGACCGCCTGCGGGAACGCTATGACTGGATGTACAGATACGACGCTACCGCGGTTGCCGTGTGATCCAAAAAGGCGAAAACAGACCGCCACTTGACTCGGGAGGGTTCCAATTGTTCAGCCGCCGCTCGTTTGTTGCTGCCGGTCTTCTCGCTCCGTTAGCGCGTCCAGCCGCCGCAGAGACTCGTTATCCAGCCCACTCCGTGACCGTCGTGAATCCGTTCGCGGCCGGAGGGCAGTCCGATCCCATCGGCCGCATCGTCAACGCGCATTTCCAAAATGCCCTGGGCCAACCTTTCCTGATCGAGAACAGGACCGGTGCCGGAGGCACGATCGGCGGTCAGTACGTTGTCCGGTCGGCACCCGACGGATACACTCTGCTACTCGGCACAACGAGCACGTTCACGATCGCACCCTACGTATATCGGCCGCAGCCTTACGATCCGATCACAAACCTGGCGCCTATCGTCGCTCTCACCGAAGCACCCACGGTGCTCGTTGCAAGCGAGAAAAGCGGATTTCGAACCTTCAATGATCTTGTGCAGACGGCAAGGAAGGAACCGGGTCGAGTCAGCGTGGCTTCCGCTGGAATCGGCAGCTTTCCACACATCTTCGCAGAAGTCTTCTCAGCGCTCGTCGGAGTACAACTCACGCACGTCCCCTACCGTGGCGGCGGACCGGCGATGAACGACGTCGTGGCCGGACAAGTGGATCTGTTCTTCGAAGTGATCTCGACGGCCGCACCGCAAGTACGGGAGAAGCGCATCGCCGGATTGTTTGCGACGGGAAACAGTCGATCCTCCCTGCTGCCCGACGTACCGACGACCTCGGAACTCGGCTATCCGGGTCTGAATCTGACGTCGTGGACCGGGCTTGCCGCATCCGCCGGGACTGCTGCCCCCACTATCGAGCTTTTGAATAGGGAAGCCAACGTCGTTCTGCAGTCGAACGAGATGAAAGATATGCTGACGCGTCTTGGCATCGGCTCTATCGGTGGCAGCCCCTCTAAGATGGCCGAGCGCATTGCGCAGGAAGCCACGCTCTACAAGGGTATCATCGCCAGCCGACAGATCGTCGTGCAGTGAGGGGAGGCTGGCGCGTTCTGCCACCGACCACAGCGCGAGCGGCGATATTCTAAATCCAATCATTCTACGAACGGCTGCTTTGCGCCACCTGCGTTTATTCGTCCATCGAATGTTATGGAACATTCCACTTCAGCCTACTGATAAGCTTTGCGACCAAACCTTATCAGTAATAAGCCAGCGCGACCTCGGGACAGTACAATCAGGCAGGACGCTCGCGGAGAAGAAGCCCCATAGTAGAGAGAAGTCAGTGATGGCATCCTGCTCTTTCTTGGAGAGATTGTTGAAACCGGGTGCTCGGGCTTTGAGCCAATTTCTTGCTTGCGTCATGGCAACGGTGATTGGCCGTTCAGAGGGCTGGGGGCATTGGGCCAAAGAACACGGAGCGCAGCGAATGCGGCATAGGCGATAGCGTCCGCGAGTTGCAGATTTTCGGGCCCCATATGCTTCCGAATATTCGAAATCCTAGCTTGAAGAGACGGGTGGGTGTCTGTCTCGCTCCATCGATCTTTGGCAATGATTGTCATGGTAAAAAGGGCGAAGTAAATGCCGAGCGCCCGTTTGAAATGGACCTTATCTTCGGGATCAGAACTTTCGGCGGCATATTTTGAAACAGTCGAAAGGATGTATTCGGTCGCGAACTCGTCACACGAAAATTCTTCCGACCTTACTTCGTCAGCCGACGCTTCGTAAGGAGCGGACGTTCCGTCTTGTTGGTGCTGAATATGCTTGAATTCGTGAAGAAGAGCCCAACCAGAACAAAATATTGCCAGCTCAGCAGGGGCTCTCGCTTCCGGATCGGTCGGAAACGTGCCGGGTTCTGGAATTCCAGCGGGGAGCGCCACGGTTGTCGAGTCGGCAGCCGTCAGGATTTGAGTGAACACATTCAAGAGTTCTTTGAAGCGTTGCAGGTTGATCTCGCCGTTGCTAATCAACGAGGTGTGGAGCGCAACATAGCCCTCCCATGCGATGAACGATCCGAACCAAAACAGTCGCAAGACGCGATGATTGAATCGAATAAGGCGGAATAATCCGCCCTCTAGAATGAAGGCTCCATCCGGACCATCGTCGTCCATCAGCTGAAACTCGGGACCGTATTTTTCCCAAAGCGCGGCTAACTCCGTCTTGCGTTCAGGCGCGAGGCCATCGAGCAGAAACTGGACGGCTGAATTGGCTGCTGAGCTGGTATCGGTCATGCGCTTCAAGCCTTTCGACGAACTAATCCTCAAGGGAGCCTTTTTTCCGCCGATTGAGGAATTTGGCCTTCTGCTCCATCGCCTTAAGTACCGGAGCATTTGGTTGATCGAGCGGGATGACAGGAGGGTCGTCTAGATCCAAAGCGCAACTATCGGGATCATTTTCCGTGATTTTCCACGCAGGGCGAACAACAAGATCGTACTTCTCCAAGCCGTAATCGCCTACGAGTACGGGCGGCGTTTCCATGCTGGTGAGATGGGCCGGTACAAGTTCAAAACGGCCCAATCGGCGGTACTCACTCAAAAACATATCGAGATTATGTGAGCTTTTCGGCTGCATGATATTTCGTCGAGCGACAAAACCCACAATATCAGACGGCGATGATCTGATCCGATCGAAATTCGGACCAACAATGACCGCGTAAGCATGCGGGTTTGAAATGTTCACGCCTGTGATGATCGCAATGCGCAGATTGTTGTCGGGAGCAGTTTCACCGTAGCGCTCGCGCCACGCTTCGAAAATCCCGGCAGCCGGTTCCCGCTGCTCAAACGTCAATCCTAGAAGTGGCGTCATTTCTGAACCGGGTGCGCACATGAAAAACACAGCGCGCCAAATCGCTGAATCCCATTTCCGGGCGTCGATGGGGCTCACGATGCGGTAGTCGGAATGCTTTTTCTTCTCGGGGTCGAACATTCCTTCCGGTGATTCACCGACGCCCGGCGTGACCGCTTTGGTGGCATGTTTGCCCTCAACCACCTTCGGCAGCCACGGCGACGCGCGCTTAATGGCGGTTTCTGGGTCACCTGTTTCTGACCAATGTTCGATTCCTAGTTTCGCATTATCGCCGAAGACGACTTCGTACATGGTAGGGACGTTCGAAAATGTAATCGCGCGTGAAAAACCAGTTTCACCCGCCAGTACGGTTTTACCCCAAGTGTCAGGCTCCGCCGGAACTGCGAAGGTCAGGAAGATTTTAATAACTGCGTCTGACAGCCAGTGGAAAAAGCCTTCCGCTTCTTCCCTTGAGGCATAAACGAGCTTTGGCCTGTGTGTAATGATCGCAACGGTCGAACCACTTTCCTCGATGAAATCCAACGACGGCGTGATAGGCGCGTCATCTTTGGATTGAAGGCGCAGACGCAATCTGTCGAGATGCGGAAGTGTGTCGAGGCCGAGACTGGTCGCTAGCAGTGACTCCAAGGCGCCAAGGATAGCTTCGCTGATCCCGATGGATGTCAAACTGTTCTCGCAAGTGGCGGCGATCTCGCACCCCAGCACGCGCGACTGCAAAACGACCTTGTGGTCGAGCAGGTAGTCCGGTTTTGGAAATCCCGCGGCTGTCGCGGCGGCAGACATATGATTGAAAAGAGATTCGATGCCTTCCGAGGTTTCGTCTTCGGGAACGCCAGCGTCTTCGCGCAGCGCTTCCTCACCACCCATTAGGAACATGAGTGTGGTGCTCGCCTGTACGAGCCCGAGCCTGTCCAACGCCGCGGGAAAGGCTTTCAGCTTCTGGAGATCGTCGAATTGGGTTCCGACCATCACCGCGGCAAGTCGATTGCCTTGCTCAATCCTATGCCGGTCAGCGAAGTCTTTCTGTTCCTGTGTTCGCGAACGGGCATTTCGGACCATTGCTCCCAGCTCATACGCGGCGAGAGCAAACGGCACGCGGCCAAGCTGTAATTCACATTCGAACCAGTGGCTAAGAATTGACGGATCGACGTCATCAACGCTGCCGGATTGTTTGAACTTGCGAAACTCGCTCGTCACGGCAGCAAGGGCGTAATTGCGCGCGGCCCAAAACAGACCGGCTTCCATGTACGCAATGCTGCATCCTCGCAACGCTTCGACCAGTTCTTCCTCATACTCGGCCTTGACGAGTAATCCGACCGCGCGGCCAAACCAACGGATTGCGTCGTAGTGAAGACCTTTATTGAGCTTTTGGTACCCGCGGTCGCTGTTCAGTTTGGCTGCCGTACCTTCCTTTTGACGCTCCGCAAGCGCATCGGAGAGCGTTTCATATAGCTTGTCGAATGCAGGACTTTCGGGAACGAAATCGCCGAGCCCGGCGAGCGCTTGCGCGATGGGCTCAAACGGGAAAGTCCCCAGTCCGTGAGACTGATCGATGACGGAAGTAAACTCTTGCCAAATTTCATCAAGTTTGGCGGGGTCGTCTCCGGCGCTGATCGTGGTAACGCGCGTCATCAGCAAGAGGGCGTGAGCATGAAGCGCATTGTTTGGACGGACGGTGTTATCCTTTGCCGCTTCCAGAGCCTTGGTCAGAGCCGCGCGGCGGCTTTCGATGGCGGCAATTTCGGGCTTCAACATTCCCTGATGGACTGCGTTGATCAGCAGCGGCAGAAGATTGTTCAATTTTTCAAAATCAATGGTGTCTTGAGAACCGATAGCCAGCTTTTCGACCTGGTCGTAAAGATCGCTAACTTTCAGGGCATCCTCGAACCAGAAGAACGAGGTCCAAGCCCAATCATAAACCGCCGCGAGATGCTGGTTCGTTGAACCGTGCTCGCGAGCCAGCCTCACGGCCCGTTCAAAACGTCCATCGACCTCGTAGCGTGGCTTTTCAAATCCGCGCGCCAGCTTCGCGGCGCGCAGCGCATCATCTGCAAGTACGGGCGTGCGCCCCTGATACGCCGTGCTGTCGGCGAGCATCTTTTCGAGCGCATCGAGTTCAGTCTGTCGCTTGAGATCGCGCGGGCCAAGAACAGTTGCTTGGACTTGAGTTCCGACGCCGAGGCATTCTTGCGCGATATCCAAGCTTCCACGTTCAAGAACGCAGTCAAGAATCCACGTTCGGTCCAGAATCGTGACTGGTATGCCGAATTTCTTCTCGAGACTATCTTGAACCTCAGCGCTTTTTTTGGCTGGAACGTACTGGTTCGTAATGAAATAGATGCGGGGGTAACCGCGACCGGTTCCTGCGATTTCTTTTACATCGGATTGGACTTTGCCTCGCCAGTCCTCCTTTGCGCTAAAAGCAAAAGCCCATCGCTCCGACGCGGCAGCAGCTTGATCGGCAACGAACCATCGCTCCGCGATTTCTTTGGCTACGGGATAAGTTTCGGAATCCGTCTTCCCGTCACCGCCGCCGGTCGGCCCCGTTTGCGGACGAAGGTTCGGGGCAACAAACCTTTCTGCGAGCCGTTTCGCGAATCCTT
>Ga0066789_10000993_pt1 | contig 12046 bp, 11 predicted proteins | sample OrgsoiDNA2013049_FD_70960 | JGI IMG/M metagenome (GOLD analysis project Ga0066789, IMG submission 70960) | Permafrost soil microbial communities from the Arctic, to analyse light accelerated degradation of dissolved organic matter (DOM) -... | ecosystem: Environmental > Terrestrial > Soil >...
CGGGGGGTGAAGCTCACCGCCATGGGAGTGGCCTACCTGCCCCCGGTGCGCAAGGCGTTCGAGGAACTCGCCGATTCCACTGTGGGGCTGTTCGGCGGATCGGAACGGCTCCAGGTCACCGTCCATGCACCGGTATCGCTGGCGGCGTTGTGGCTCGCTCCAAAGCTACCTGCGTTCAGCGCGGCGCATCCGGCCATCGACATCCGGCTCTCCTCCGTGATTTGGGACAATGCGGTTCCCGACGACGCAACCGATCTCGAGATACGGTACGGAATGGGGCATTGGCACGGATATCGTTCGGAGCGTCTGCTCAATGAAAACATCGTCGCAGTGTGCAGTCCGCAGCTGCTGCAGGCCGCGCGGCTCCGCGGAGAAGTGGCTGGCCTGCTTCCCCAGCATTTGATTCACATTATCGGCCATGAAAACCATTGGTTGAAGGTCCGTCACGGTCTGGGACTTGAGCATGTGGGAGCGAACCCCGGGCCGAGCGTCGATACCACGCTGGCCGCGCTGGAGCTTGCGGCGAGCGGCGCCGGCTGCGCTCTGGCGCACCGCATCTTTCTTGCCGCCTATTTCACGACCGGGCGCCTGGTGACGGCCATCGACCGCGAGTTCGCCGACGACAATTCATATTTCATCGTCATGCCGGAGCGCCCCCAGCGGCCACGCCGCGAAGTTCTCGCGTTTCGCGATTGGCTGATGTCGGTGGCGCAGTGACAGTGCCGCGCACCCGCTGGCGAAGGCCGCCTCGCCGACTCAATCGCGCCGCAGCGCGCGTTCGACGGCTTGAGTGAAAGCCTTGACCGCTTCGTCCTCGAAAAACGGCGTCTCCATGCCGAAAATGGTGTTGAGCTCGAGCAGGCTTTGGGCCAGCAGGCCATAGAGCCAGACAAAGGCGAAATCAATGCGCTCGGCCTCCAGGGGCGTCAATTCAGCGCCGCGCTCTTCGACGACCCGCTGCTGAAACTGGATGGTGATGCGACGTCCCATCAGGCTGATGGGCTCCCAGCTGCGCATGCCTTCCAAATGCTTCTTGATGACCGACCGGAGCAACCCCTTGTACGTCCGGTAGTTCGTGAGTGCGCCGCGCGCCAGAGTCGATGGCAACTCCGCCAACGGCACCACTTGAAAGGTTTCCCGGACCTTCTTTTCTCGGCGATCGATCATGTCCTGGATGAGGATCTGAAAGAAACGCTCCTTGGTTTGGAAGCGATAGTAGAAGCTTCCAACCGAGCATCCGGCTGCGCGCGCCAAATCGCGAATCGACACGGAATCGAAGTCGCGCTCCTCCAGCAGGCGGCCCGCGGCCTCGATCATGCGTTCGTACGCGGCATGGCTGCGCCGCTGTCGCGGTAGGCGGGCGGCGATAAATTCCAGCGGAGACGGGCTCTTGTCGATCTCGGACACGGGATCATTGGCCATTCAAAACGACGATACGCAAGCCGCCCCGCATGGTCAAGGAGCGGTCCTCCAAAGCGCGAATCAATGGTTATAACTTGAACCTGGGTTCTAGTTCATATATTTTGTCCGCCAGCCTTCTGTCAGAAGGGCAAGGGGAGGGGCCATGGCCGACATTCCAGCGGGCGAGGGTCCGTCCGTCCGGGTGCGTCCCTGGGTGGCGACCGGCGCGCTGCTCCTGGCCCTGGTGTCGGAGGGGTACGATCTTCAGGCCGCCAACTTTGCCGCCCCCGCCATCGTCACATCTCTGAGAATCGCCAAAGCTGATGTCGGGCCGTTGTTGAGCGCCAGCCTCCTCGGCGTCTTGTTCGGCGCCGCGCTCATCGGACCTCTGGGTGATCGCGTGGGGCGCAAGCGCCTCATCATGGGCGGGTGTCTCGCCTATGGGCTGTTGTCGCTCGCCGCGGCAGCCTGTGGAACGCTGTGGGAATTGATCGTGCTGCGGTTCCTCATCGGCTTGGGGTTGGGCGGCGTGCTTCCCAATGCATTGGCCCTTGCGAGCGAACTCGCACGCCGCGGTAACGAGGCCACCGCCGCTGGACTCATCGGCATCGGAATCACCTTCGGCGGCGTGCTGGCGGGTCTCGCCGCCGCGGCGTTGATGCCGAAGTTCGGCTGGCCCGCGGTGTTCATCGTAGGCGGCGCTCTTCCGCTGGTGATCCTAGTACTGCTGAAGGCCGTACTTCCGGAGTCGCCCGCGTATCTGCGCCGCCGCGCCGAGGCCTCATTCGTGCGGACATGGTCGCCGGCACCCGCGGCACTGTTTCGCGGCGGATTGGCTGCGCGGACCCTGGCGATCTGGGCAATCTTCGTTGCCATCCTGCTGTGCGTCTATTTGTTGAGCGGCTGGATTCCGCTGCTGCTCAATCAAAGCGGCTTCTCCACCCGCTCGGCGGCGCTCATCGGGGCCGCTTATCAAGCGGGCGGAGTGGCCGGCGGCGTCGTCGCGAGCTTGATCTTGAAGCGGCGCGGCTGGGACGTGGTCTCGGGATTCGCGGTCCTGGCCGTCGCCGTCATGGTGTTTTTGGTCTGGGGGCCGGTCTCAACGCCGGCGCTGGTGTCGGGCGTGATACTCGCCGGCTTTTTCGTGACGGGCACACAGAACGCCATCAATGGTGCCGGTGGCGCGAGCTATGAAGCGCCGATCCGCAGCAGCGGACTTGGCTGGGCACTCGGCGTCGGGCGCCTCGGGTCGGTGGCCGGCCCACTCGTGGGATCGGTGGCAGTGCTGCTCGGCATGCACGAGCCCCGCCATCTGTTCGCACTGCCCATTGTCCCGCTATTGGTCGCGGCGCTAGTGGCCGCATGGCTGGGCCGCCGCGTGACGTTTCAAACCAACCGTATTCAACGAGGGGAGCAGCTATGTCCGGAAAGATGAGGAAGATCGCCACGGAAGAGGCTTGGTCGATTCCGGAGGTGGCCGCCGCGTTGCGTGAAGTGGCGCGCAGTCCCACGTCCAGTCTCGACAAGCTGCTGATTGCGGGCATCTACGATGCCAAGGCCGACACCTCGGGCTACGGCACCATGAATTTTCTCGAAGGGTTGCTGGACGTGGAGGGCCGCCGCCTGCGCGAGATGGACGAGTGGGGGGTCGACATGCACCTGCTGTCGCTCACCGCCCCGGGGGTGCAGATGTTCGATGCGGACACGGCCACTGAGCTTGCCGCCCTGGCCAACGATCGCATGTCGGAAATCTGCCGAAAGCACCCGACCCGGTTCGCGGGATTGGCATCGTTTGCTCCGCACAGCCCCAAGCGAGCGGCCAGGGAAATGGAACGCGCCATTCAGAAGCTCAAGCTCAACGGCTTCATCCTGAACAGCCACACCTACGGCGAATACCTCGACGATCCGAAATTCTGGCCGGTGCTCGAAGCCGCCGAGGCGCTGGACGGCTGCATCTACATCCATCCGCGGGCGGCCTCCGACGGCCTCAAAGGTCCCCTGCAGGACTACGGCATGGACTCCGCCATGTGGGGCTATGGGGTGGAGGTGGGAACCCACGCGGTGCGCATGATGGCTGCCGGCGTGTTCGATCGATTTCCCAAGCTGAAGATCTGCGTGGGCCACATGGGGGAGGCCATCCCCTTTTGGATTTGGCGGATCACCTTCATGAACACCCGCGCGCAAGCGATCGGGCGCGCACCCAAGACTCAATTGACCATGGAGGAATACTTCCGCCGCAACTTCGTGTTCACAACCAGCGGCGTCGAGGATCCGCTGGCGCTCGATTACTCGATCACGCGCATGGGCGTCGACAACGTGCTGTGGGCCATCGACTACCCCTATCAGCCGATGAAGCCTGCCGTCGATTTCCTGGACGGTGCGTCCTTGAGCGAAACCGATCGCCACAAGCTTTATCACCAGAACGCAGAGCGCATCTTTCACATAGCGCCGGCCTAGACGGACGGTGCCGGACATGGATACCGCCCCAATCTACACATTTGGGTCTTGCTAGGGGTCATGGGGGATCTGGCCCGCTATCGCTGGCTCGCGGCGAACATCCTGCCGCACGAGCCGGAGCTGCGCGGCTGGCTTCGACGTCGGCTGTGTGCCTTCAACGAGAACGATGTCGATGATTTGGTCCAGGAGGCCTTTTCGCGCATCTGGGCAGCCGAGTTCGGGCCCATTCGCAATGGGCGCGCGTACTTGTTCGCGACCGTGCGCCACCTGTTGGCGGAATACGCCCGCCGCAGCCGAATCGTACCAATCGAGCTGTTGGGGGAAATCGACTCCTTAAACCTCATCAGTGACGAGCCCGGGCCAGAGCGGCGGGTGGGCGCGCGGCAGGAACTCGATACGCTGCAGGCGATCGTAGCCTTGCTCCCCCGCCAGTGCCGCCGGGTTTTTGAATTGCTGAAGTTCGAGGGTTTGTCATACCGGGAGGTCGCGCAGGAGATGGGATTGAGTGAGAAAACGGTTGAGAATCATCTGACGCGTGCCCTGGCGCGCATCGGTGCCGCGCTCGCAACGCGGACGTCCGCCGGTGAGTTGACCCAACTACAATCATCAGCCAAACGAGCCGACGCCACGGACCGTGGAAACGATTAACGAACTCGCCGCGCGCTGGGCCGTGCGCGCCGATGCAGGCAACTTGAGTCCGGACGAACAGCGAGAACTCGACTCCTGGTTGGCCGCAGACTCGCGTCATCTCGGCGCTTACGTTCGCGCACGCGCGCAATGGGCCGATCTCGATCGCCTGGTAGCCCTGCATGGACCTAGGCGCGGCACGACAAACTCCAACCCAGACACGACACCAGCATTGTCCCGGCGACGGCTGCTGGCTACCGCCCTCGCCGGCGTGGGAGTTCTCGGTGGAGGTGCGTGCTGGACAATACTGCGCGACGATCGGGAGAGGTATTCGAGCGGAATCGGTGAGGTGCGTCGCATTGCACTGGCGGACGGCTCGACGCTGCTGATGAATACCAACAGCGAGGTAACGGTGCGGCTGACGAAAGAGCGGCGCGACGTTCGGTTGGTTCGTGGCGAAGCGCTGTTCGAGGTGGCGCCCGATAAATCGAGACCCTTCATCGTCCGGGCGAACGATACCGCCGTGCGAGCCGTCGGCACCGTATTCGCGGTGCGACTGGAAAATGCGCGGGTCGATGTCACGGTAACCGAAGGGGTTGTTGAAGTCGCCGATTTGAGAACCCGGTCGGGATTCGGCCAGGGTCCGCCCGCGGACACGGGAGCGGGGGTGAAGCGCCTGGCGGCGCACCAACGCGCGATTGTAGCGCCCGCGCGTCCCCCGGACGTCGAACCCGTCGTACCGGCCGAGGCCGACCGACGGCTCGCTTGGCGCGAGGGTATGGTGTCCTTTGACGGCGAAATGCTGCAGACGGCGGTTTTGGAGATCAATCGGCACAACCGACGGCAAATCGTGGTCGATGACGCATCGCTTGCCTCCATGCCCGTCGTCGGTGTCTTCCGGGCGACCGATCTCGACGGCTTTGCCGCCGCCGCCGCCGCTGCGCTCAATGCACGTGCGACCAGGGACGGCGACATCATCCGACTTCAGCACGGGCCTCCCCGGAACTGAATGGATTTCCGGTTGGGGGAAGTTCTCCGGTGGTTCATCTTCGAGTATTGCGTACAAAGAAACATTACAAGAACGGGGGGAGGGGTATGGTCGTTCAGAGCCTACGTGCGCGCTGTTCATTGGGCGCATTCTTACTTGCATCACTACTTGTTGGCGCGGCGGCGGCCTTGCCCGCGGCTGCGCAGGAAATGCATGCATTCAACGTGTTGGCGCAAGACCCGTCGACCGCGATTCGTGCGTTTGCGGCGCAAGCAGGCGTCCAGATTCTGGCCTCCGCCGATGATTTGAAAGGGAAGAAGCTTAACCCGGTCTCTGGCGAGATCCCCACCGAAGACGCATTGAACGCCCTGCTCGCCGGAACCGGCCTGGATCACCGCTACGTTGGCGATCGAACCGTTGCCCTCGTGATGAATGATCCGGCAGCGGGCACCGGTCCGCAACCGTCGGCAGCCAAGGCGCCCGGTGCCGCGCGTTTCGCAAGCGATTCCCCTGCCGCTGCGACCTCCCGCGCGGGCGCGCCGGCATCTACGGCTCCAGAGAACCCCGATAAGCGCGCGGACGCGATTGCACTGCAGGAAATCATCGTGACCGCGCGGCGCCACGAGGAGGACCTGCAGAAGGTGCCGATTTCGATCACCGCATTGACCGGTGAAGCCCTCAAGCAGCAGTCGGTCACGCAGGTCTACGATCTGGGGAGTCAGATTCCCGGTCTGTTCATGCAGCAGGCGCGGGACGATCCGCAATCCCTGGCGATCACGATGCGGGGCCGAAAGCAGGAAGACATCACTCTGGCAGTGGATCCTGCAGTCAGCCTGAATGTCGATGGAATCTACATTCCGCGCACGCTCGCGATGGCCGGTGCACTGCTCGACATCAACCGTGTCGAGGTTCTGAGGGGTCCGCAGGGCACGCTCTATGGACGAAACTCGACCGGCGGCGCGATCGGTCTGTTTACCAATGACCCGACGCAGGAATTATCCGGTTCCGCCGACGCGACCTTCGGGAATTATGGCGCCTTTAGCGCCACCGGCATTGCAAATTTCCCGATTACCGACTCGCTTGCCGCGAGGTTCGTCGCTCAGGACGACGGGCATGGCGGATACGAGCACAACGCAACCGGCGCGCCCGTGGCTGACACACACAGCCAATATTACCGTGCCAAACTCGGTTGGACGGGGGATGATGGGCGCAAAGCCGTACTCTCTGCACATTACGAAACCGACCACAACGGTATCGTCAGGACGTTCGTGTCCGGATTGACGGCCGCAGGAGGCGGTTTCCCGGAAGGGGGTGCCTTGACTCTTGAAACGGCGGCCGAACGGGGCTTGCCCGTACCTCAAGCTCTCGCCCTGCTAAAATCCTGGGTCGATAGCGGAAGATCCTACGACTTCCTCAACACGTGCGGTCCCGCGTGTGGTCCCCCGAACCCGGGCAGCCATGGCAACGATTCGCGGTGGGATGTCGGGCTCAATTTCACGGCGGATGTGAATCAACACACAACGTTCCGCTCGATCACCGGCTACCAGCAACTGCAGCGGCACGAAACGCTGGGCGGTCAGTATCCGATGGACCTGCTGTTGTCGGACCTCTTCACCAACGATAGCTATTTGAGCCAGGAATTCCAGCTTCTTGGCGAGACCCCTCGAATTAAGTGGGTTGGCGGTCTCTACGGAGGTTATGAGAAAGGCGATGATGACTCGACGGTCACCATTCTTCCCCAGGTGCTCGGCCCCCTTCCGGGAATCAACAACAACCAGATTCGCAATTCCAGCGCGGCCGTGTTCGCTCAGGCCGCTTGGGAGTTCATCCCTGATTGGCGTCTGACGGCCGGGGCTCGCTACACCGTCGATACGCGGCAGATCAATACGACTGCCCTCAGCGGGACGACCTGCGTGGTGCCTGCGCCGGGCGTGGACACGACGGCATTCGGCGGAGCGGCGGAGTGTCCGCGAACGTTCAAGAGCACCTTTCGTAAGCCAACCTGGCTCGTGTCGCTCGACCACCAGTTGAATCCCGACACGCTCCTCTACGCGAAGATCGCCACGGGCTATCGTAGCGGCGGCGAGAATGAGGGTGGTGCCGTGGATATTCAGACCTTCGCACCTTTTGCTCCCGAGACGAACATCGAGTACGAGGTGGGCCTCAAGTCCGAGTTCCTGGATCGCAGGTTGCGATTGAACCTCGATGCTTATGAGGACAAGTATTCCAACCTCCAGGTGCAAACCGCCTTGGTTGGAAGCGATGGGCAATTTGTGACGGTCGAGACGAACGCTGCGACCTCGACCATACGGGGAGTGGAGCTGGAAGCAGATGCAATCATCGCGTCCGGTTTGAGCATGCACGCTTCGACCGCCTATACGGATGCACATTACGACAAATTCGCCGACGTGACCGGAGACCGATCACACGAGCCCTTCTCCGTACCCAAATGGATGTGGAGTCTCGGCGCCAAGTATTTGCGGCCGACCGGCATCGGCGAGCTGACCACCCAACTCGATTACGATTGGAAGAGTGCCGTCAACCTCGCCGGCCATGCGGTGTATGCGAACCAGGTGACCCAAGGGGCATACGGCCTGCTCAACGCCCGCATCAACCTGCACTTCGATGCGCGGAACCTGGATGTTGCGTTGTTCGGCAAGAATATGACCAACGTGAGATATAGCGATCAGGCCTTTACCCTCGAGCAGGGCGGGTTCAACGAGTTGTACTGGGGAGCGCCCGCCACCTTCGGCGTGGAGATTTCCATGAAGTTCGGCAGGAGGAACGGCGGAACGTAGACCGGCTGAGATAAGTAAGAACAATCAAATAGAAGCGCCAGGTGCGACCGCATCTCCGGCGCCGATTCAGATTACGGTGACATATGCACCGTACTGCCCAAGGACATCGTCATCCGTCAGAAGCGTCAACGGTTCACACAATGCTTGCGCCAAGAGCAACCGATCGAACGGATCGCGATGGTGCGGCGGCAGTTCAAACAACTTTGCCGCGTGTTCAGCGCTGATGGACAGCTTCCGCAAACCGGCCGGCTCCAACGCCTCGAGTACGATGCGCGGGTCAGCTTCCAGTTTCCCGAGAGAACTCTTGATGCTGATTTCCCAAATGGATGCCGAACTGACGAAGACTTCGTTTTGCTCAATGAGAGCGCGCGCGCGGGATTTAAGTTTGGTGGGCTGAAGCAGGGCCCACAACAACAGGTGCGTATCGAGCAAGATGTTCAAAGCCTGAAGACCCTAATCCCGTTCAAATAGTTGGATGACAGCCTCGGGCAAAGGTTTGTTGAAATCCGCGGGTATCTTGAGCTTGCCCTTGAGCAAGCCCAACTTCTTCTTGGTCACTTTCGCCTGCATGGGAACGAGTCGCGCCATGGGCTTCCCCGCCTTGGCAATGATCACTTCTTTGCCCGCGGCCACTTCCTCAACGATGCGCGAGAGATGGGTTTTCGCCTCGTGAATGTTGATGATGGTGGTGGTGGTCATTGCAGCTCAGAGTAGACTAAACTAAGGTTAGTCTAACACAGCATGGATATGCCCTGCAATCGTCGAGGAAGCCCCGCGGAATCTGCCCCGAGGCGGCGGCTTGACCAATTGTGCGCCGTGTCATAGGCTCTACATGTCGTTGGAAGAGACTGACGCCCCTGCGGGCGCCGGCGCCGAAGGAGCAACCGCCCCGGAAACTCTCAGGCAAAAGGACCACGACTCGATACATCTGGAAAGTGGCACGATGACGTGCCCGCCGACGGGATAACACTCTCAGGCACTTACAACAGATGGGGCGATGTACTTACTGGCGGCCGGTGGGCTGCCGAAGGAATCGCCCCCGTGACTGCAGGTCCAACTCATCTCCCCTTGCATGCCTGGCATGTCGCGCACGGCGCGCGCATGGAATGCTTCGCCGGCTGGGCGATGCCCATTCACTATCCGCTCGGCATCTTGGGCGAGCATAAGCACACGCGTGCCGCGGCAGGACTTTTCGATGTGTCGCACATGGGCCAGATCATGGTGCGCGCGCGTGCAGGCGATCATTTGGCTGCAGCACGCGAATTGGAAAGGCTGGTCCCGGTCGATGTGATGGGGCTCAAGGCGGGCCGGCAGCGCTACGCCGTGTTGACCAATGAATCGGGCGGTGTTCGCGATGACTTGATGATCGCGAACTTGGGCGATTGCTGGTATCTCGTCGTCAACGCGGCCGCGACGGCGGCCGACGTGGCGCATCTCGAAGAGCATCTGTACGGGACGTGCTCCGTCGAACTCGCATCGGCGCGTGCCCTGCTGGCTGTTCAAGGACCGGATGCCTGCGGCGCCCTTTCCGCCCTGATGCCGGCGGTGGCCGCGATGCATTTCATGGATGTCGGTGCGTTCAGGGTCGACGACACCACCTGTTTCATCTCACGTTCCGGGTACACGGGCGAGGATGGCTTCGAACTGTCGGTGCCGGCGGCCCTCGCCGAAGACATCGCCGAACGGCTGCTCCGCCACCCGTCCGTGCAGCTCATCGGCTTAGGTGCCCGCGATAGCCTGCGTCTGGAAGCCGGCCTATGTCTCTGCGGTCACGACCTCGGTGGGGACACGACGCCGATCGAGGCCGCACTCGATTGGGCCATCCAATCCGTGCGGCGCACAGGAGGATCGAGACCGGGCGGCTTTCCCGGTGCCGATGTGATTCTGACGCAACTCGAGCGCGGGGTCGCGCGCAAGCGAGTGGGTCTTCGAGCGGAGGGCCGGCCGGTACGGGAAGGTGCGGTCTTGTTCGCCGATCCGACTTCGGACGCGGCGATCGGTCGTGTCACCTCCGGCACCTATGGACCATCCGCGGAGGGTCCCGTGGCCATGGGCTATGTGCCCATTTCGCTGGCACCCATCGGGACCCGGCTGTTCGCCGACGTACGGGGACAGCGGATACCGCTTGTCGTGAGCAACATGCCCTTCGTTCCGCATCGCTATCACCGTTAACAAGGAAACCCTATGGAAATCCGCTATACCGCTGAACATGAATGGGTGGCCCTCGAGGCAAACATCGCGACGATCGGCATCACCGATTATGCCCAGCGCGTCTTGGGTGATCTGGTCTTTGTGCAATTGCCGGCGGTGGGTTCGTCGCTTGCGAAGGGCGCCGCGGCAGGCGTGGTCGAATCGGTGAAAGCCGCATCGGATATCTATGCTCCGCTCACCGGTCGTGTCGTCGAGGTAAACCCCGCCACGGTTGAGACTCCCGGTCTGGTCAATTCCGATCCGATGGGAGGCGGGTGGCTCTTCAAGATCGAGGTTGGCGACCCTTCCGAAGTCAAAGAACTGCTGGACGAAGCCGCCTACGGGAAGCTCGCGACATGAATCATTCCGCATCCACCTTGGTCGTTCCGCTGCAGGTCCCGCCGGCGGATACCGGCGCCGCCGGTGATTCCTCGCGGGATTTTGCAAGCCGTCACATAGGCCCGTCGGGCCCCGATATCACCGCCATGCTCGAGGTCATCGGCGTGCCGTCGGTCGATGCCCTGATCGGTCAAGCATTGCCCAATTCGATTCGGTATCGAGGAGTTCTCGAGATCGGCGCTGCGCTGTCGGAGAGCGACGCACTGGCTCACCTCAAGTCGCTCGCCGCAAAGAATCAGGTGGCAACTTCCTTGATCGGCATGGGGTACCACGACACTGTCGTGCCGCCCGTCATCTTGCGCAACATTCTCGAGAGTCCGGCTTGGTACACCGCCTATACGCCCTATCAGCCTGAGATCAGTCAGGGACGTCTCGAGGCGCTGCTCAACTTTCAAACCATGGTGTGTGATTTGACCGGATTGGATGTCGCCAACGCCTCGCTCCTGGACGAGGCCACCGCCGCGGCGGAAGCCATGGCCTTGGCGAAACGCGTTGCGAAGTCTCCGTCTAGGCGTTTTTTGGTCGACGCACACGTCCATCCACAGACGCTCGCCGTCCTCGCCACCCGCGCGGAGCCCTTGGGCTGGGACATCGTCACCGTCGATGAGCGCACCGAGCTGTCGAATTGTGCGTGTTTCGGCCGGCTCTTTCAGTATCCAGGCACCTATGGACATGTGCCGGATCTCGGCAACGCCATCGACGCCGTGCATGCGCAAGGCGGCATTGCCGTGGTCGCGGCGGATCCGCTGGCGTTGACCCTGTTGCAGCCACCGGGAGAGTTTGGCGCCGACATCGCGATCGGGTCGACGCAGCGTTTCGGCGTGCCCTTGGGATTCGGCGGGCCGCATGCCGCCTACATCGCGGTGAGACAGGCGTTCCAGCGCAGTTTGCCGGGCCGTCTGGTCGGCGTCTCGGTGGATGCCAATGGAGCACCGGCCTACAGGCTCGCGCTGCAAACACGCGAGCAGCACATCCGCCGCGACAAGGCGACTTCCAATATCTGCACCGCGCAGGTATTGCTCGCGGTGACCGCGGCCATGTATGCCGTGTATCACGGTCCCGAGGGCTTGACGCAAATCGCCCAAGCAATCCATCGGCGTACGGCGGCGCTCGCCGACGGTCTGCGCACGCTCGGCGTGCGGATTTTGAACAGCACGTATTTCGATACCCTGACCGTCGACAGCGG